>Ga0194130_10000013_pt1 | contig 337915 bp, 442 predicted proteins | sample TA2KigsurfametaG_FD_160084 | JGI IMG/M metagenome (GOLD analysis project Ga0194130, IMG submission 160084) | Freshwater microbial communities from Lake Tanganyika, Tanzania - TA2015050 Kigoma 12 surface | ecosystem: Environmental > Aquatic > Freshwater > Lake | place: Tanzania: Lake... | reverse complement strand
AGTGATCGATATACGGTATAACACTCCAAGCAGTTTAAGATATTTTTGTACAGTACATGGCAACGGCATGGGTAATACCATAGTAGTTATTGGTGGTGTGTCAAGTGGTGGAGGTGGATCAGGTGGTGGAGGATCTGGAGGTGGTGGATCTGGAGGTGGTGGATCTGGAGGTGGATCTGGTGGCGGTGGAGGTGGGTATGGTGGCGGTGGTGGCGGTGGTGGATACTATTAATGGTACAAACAACCTATCCAAAAAATATAGCAAAGGACACATAAATGACAGTTCAGACACGATATCCAGATACTCCTTATCCTACAAACGTCAACAGGATCAATACCAACGCGATTAATCCTCCTGACCCGGATAAATTTTTTAATAATTTTTTTAATTTTCCAATTGAAGTAAGCAGTAATGTTGATGCAGCCGTTGTGGCCTACTTTGAACAAGTGGCTGACAACAAAGAATCAGCTAGAGCACTAGCCAGCGCAGTAATCTATACCGCAATCAAACAAGGTATTAATCCCATGAGTGCCTTGGATGAGTTTAGGAGAATTCCTGCTGGCGACCTTAATGCCTACACAGCATTGTTTTTAAATTTTGAACGGGTAGGCACAAGTTTCCTTGGTTTAAAAAATAGACCTTTGCAAAACAAATATGTCACAAGGTGTATCTTACCATAATGGGTAAATTTGCTAACGGTTTTTATCAGGTACTCAATCCTGACAAGTATGTGGGCAAAAAAACACCGCATTATAGAAGCAGTTGGGAACACAGCTTTATGAGGTTCTGCGACAATAACCCTGCGGTGTTACAATGGGCCAGTGAAGCAGTACATATTCCTTACCGTAATCCTTTCACCAATCGTAACACAATATATGTTCCAGATTTTCTAATAATATATCAAAACAAAGCTGGTGAACGCATAGGCGAGTTGATTGAAATTAAACCAGGTAAACAAACCACCCTAGAGGCAGCTGGTTCAAGTCCTAGAGATCAAGCAGCAGCCGTGCTTAACATGTTTAAGTGGCAAGCAGCTAATACTTGGGCACGAGATCAAGGACTAAGATTCAGAGTTGTAACTGAATCTGACATGTTTCATCAAGGCAAACCTGCTCGGTAAATACGAGCATGACAAAAAAACTATCAGAACTTTTTGATCTGCCCAATGCAGGTTTTAATCCCGGCGCAGAAACCAATGAGGCACTTAGAACCATAGCTGAAAATAAAGATGCCATTACCAAAGTAGACGAAGCAATAGACAAAATTGACTTGGCTTTACCTACCGTACGAGATTTAGAAGCTAGCGACCAGGAAATGGACGAGTTAGCCAATCTTGCCAAGGATAAATTCGAAGATCTTATGGAACTGGGCATGAATATGGATCCAAGATTTGGGGGAGTAGTGTTTCAAACAGCAGGTACTTTACTGGGTCACGCTATTACAGCTAAAACGGCCAAAATGGATAAAAAGCTCCGTATGGTGCAATTACAGCTCCAGAAGGCCAGACTGGATCATCAGATATCTAAGGACAATCCAGACGATCAACCAGTCACTGGACAAGGTGTGGTGTTGGATAGAAATCAGTTGCTAGCACAGATTCTCCAAAAGAACAAAAACACATAAATACTCTATAAACAGGATTTTACCTATGAAAAGTCTCCACGATTATATAGCAGAACGAAACTCAAACTACAGTTTCAGGATCAAAGTAGCAAAACATAACCCCAAAGATGTTATGGAAGAAATCAAGAACGCTCTTGATGCTTACGAACTGGTAGATATTACCACACCAAAAAGTATGCCGGTACAAGAGCATAGAGAATTTCCCAAATGGGGTGCATGCGAATGTTGGCAATTTGAGGCCACAGTTGCTTATCCTACTACCACGGTACAAATTGCACAGCTACTAAAAGAACGTACCGGCATGCAGGCCGAATGGGTTTGTGTGTACGGTAAACAACAAGCAGATCAGAATGACTATGCTGAAGCCTATGGAAAAGATCATACCGGTGCTTTGCTATTAGATGGCGAACTAAAAGATGTACCAGGCGGGCAAGATCTAGTAGGCGATAAACGCAAAGACAGTTTGTTAAAAGAATTAGATGAGGCTAGTGTCGTACTTGCTGGACCCGGCGAGCCAGAATTGACCACTACTCGTGCCACGGAAAAAACTCCCGCAGCAAAGACAACCAATCAACTACCTCAAGGTACCAAAAGCCCAATTGGCAGTCAGCAAAACAAATTACCCCCAGTTAAAGGAAAGAACAAATGAGCAACAATATCTACGACATCTTGAAAAAGATGGCCGGCCTAGAAGCACCCAAGCAAACATTGACAGAAGGCAAAAAAGCCAAGCCTGATTTTGCCGACCTTGACCGGGATGGCAACAAGAAAGAGCCAATGAAAAAAGCTGCGAAAGAAAAAGACAAAGGTGCCATTGCTGAAGCAGTTGCTCAGGTTGAACGGCAATTGAACGAAAAGTACATGGGTTTTAAGAAGAAGATGTCCGAGGAAAGAAAAGAAATTCCTATCAGTGTAATTGATGGCCCAGGCGGATATAAAGAAGAACAAGGGCGTATCAATAAACACGAAGCATCAAAAGTGAAAAGACAAGAAATGCCAGGTCGCGAACTGCCTCCAATTGAAGATAGATACACCAAGCCTGATGGAAATAAAGATCAAAAAGTGCAAAGACAAGAAATACCCGGTCCCGAACTGCCTCCAGTTGACAATAGATCCAAGCCTGCTGACAAGCCCAAAACCAAAGCGGTTGACGAAAGCGGCCTGCAAGCTTACCTAGGCAAAAAGAAATACGGCGAGCAAGGCATGCGGGCATTGCAGAAGGCAGGCCGTGAAGGCGCCAGCAAAGAAAAAATGGCTTTACTTCGTGCCAAGCATGACAAGATGGACGAAGGCAACTACAACGAGGACATGCTGAGTCCCAAGCAACAAAAAATTGCACGTATGGCCGGCAATCCCGACAAAATTGACGCCAACGATCTCAAAGCACTACGTGCTGGCAAACACAAAAAAGCCGAAGGTAATGCATTCAGTGGCGCATTAGATGCAGCTCGTGATGCTGGCAAGAACAGCTTTAAAGTTGGTGGTAAAAGTTATCCTGTACAGGAAGAAACCGGTGAAGAAAGAGATGCTGCTGCCAGAAGAGAAAATGAACGATATGATAATGCTAGAAATTATCAAGGTCGAAATGCCAGAGGTGATGTAATCAGATCGGGCGGCGAAGTGGTGAGAGGTAACCCAACTCCTCCTTCCATGATGCAAAGAGTAGCAGGTACACTTGGCCTTCCAAATACTGCTAAAGATGCATTAGGAGACCCACTATACAAAAGTTCAAGGCCAGCAGGTGGAGGCGGCGGTGGCGGTGGTGGATCCGGTGGTGGAGGAGTTTCTGATACTAGAGACATGCAGATGGGGGCAGAACTTGACCCTAAAGCAATGATGCAGAGATCCATGCGTGAAGGCAAAAAATCCATGCGTGAAGGTTGGGACGAGATGCAGAAGTATCTCGAGAAAAAACGCGGACCTGAATCAAAAGGCGGTGCTGGTAAGAAGGCCGGCACACGCTATGGTGGTTCTGCACAGCGGGACGATGACGAAGAGACCGACGGCGAAGGACAACCAGTAGCTAAGAAAAAAGGTCGTCCCAAAGGCACCGGTGGCGGAGCAAAATTCAGCTTTAAGAAACCCAAAGACTAAACATGGCTAAACGCAGTTGTCAACAAATTGAGGAAAGTCTCCGCAGCAAGTTAGCGGAGGCTGGATCAAAAGATCTAGACAATGACGGCATTCCTGATGAAAGTCAATATCTGCCTTTCAGGAATCCGTACGATCCACTAAATATTGGTAGTAAAGAAACTGGCGGTCCTTTTAATATTGACATTGGTATAGGCGGTGCTAGTCGTGGTGGTCCTCGAGTCTGGCGAGTACCTGGTAAAGAACGAAGCCAGATATTACCAAAACCGTTGAAGCCTAAAGTTGACATTAAAACAGGCCAGGAGATGGGCGTAGTTAAACCAGCACCAAAGGTATGGCGACGCGGTGAATCCAGTGTACAAGATGCGCGAAAGCAAGCAGAAGCTTTTCTGTCAGGTCAAGGATTTAAATCACAACAGCAATCCGTAGATAAACCCGCTGTCTCTCCTATGTCACAGAGTCAACAAGAAAGACTTGTACAACAAGCACTAGCCCAAGGCACTGCCCAACCAGCCACCATTGGTGATCTTGTCCGCGCTGTACCAGGGTTGACAAAAACAAAAATAGCAGGAACTGTGGCCGGAGGCGGTTTAATTGGCGCAGGAGTTGGGCTCAAAGGTTTTGAAATGTTGTCAGACCCTGTCTCGGCTGAAAAAGAGCGTGCCGAATGGTTAAAGAAATTTGATACAGGTTTACAAAAAAGCGATCAAGAGCAGCAAGCAAGAGAACAAAATATCAAACAAAGTCAAGAGGTGCTTGACCGGCGAGCCAAGAAAGACAGAAATAAAGCCATGAAAGAAAACAAAAACTCTCGCACCTTGGAAGAAATTGAACAAGATCTACGTGCTCGCCTGGCCGAACAAACTCAGTCAAAAACCAAACAAATGATGCAGCCCATGCCAGTTCCTAGACGATCAACACCTGCGGCAGATATTCCATTTGTGAAAACGCCCGGAGGAGAATTTGTAGGCAGCATGATTTCTCCAGGCGCCGAAGAATTTGTGCAATCAGTAAAAGACAGAGACCTTCCAATGGCAGCAGTAATGGGAGCCACAATGCTTCCGGGTGGAAAATTGTTCAGAGGTGCTGGTAAAAGATTAAAGAAATATTTCAGCAAAGCAGATGATGACTTGGCTGCATTAGCATCAAGGATGCCAAAACCGGGTGAGCCTGTACCTGGTATGCCTGGGCAGTATTATACTGGCGAAATAACTGCGGCAGGAAAACCAAAAACCACATCTGTGGCACCTAAACAGCCTGAACCAACCGTAAAGCCAACCGTAAAGGCAGAACCTGAGGCACCAGCTGCAACAACATCAACTCAACCTATACCTAAAAAGCCTTTTTTACAAAGTCAGGAAAAATATTTACAAAGTCTAAGCAAAGATGAGTTAGAACGTCTTGCATTGATTAAAGGCCTGGCACCAGAAAAGATGAGTTTGGGTACAAAAGCCCTAATAGGTGGAGCCGCAGTTGGTTTGCCATACTTGGCCTACAAGTCAGGAGTACCACAAATGTGGTATAAACAATTTCAAAAAGACCCTGTCCAAGCAATTACCAATCCAATTGATGTTACAACTCAACAAGCCGGAGAAGAATTTCAAAATTGGATAACCGAACCCACACCAGGCTCTACATTACCACCCGAGACATCAAAAAAAAATCAAAAAAACGAAGCGATTGATCAGTTGCAATTGCAAGAAAAACAACAACTAGACTATGACGCATTAATACGCAATCCTAATGTGCGTGTCATGCTTGATCTGATTTCGCGAGCCGAAGGCAATACCAATTATGATACTCTAGTCGGTGGTGGCAGGTTTAAAGATTTCAGCTCACATCCTAAAACCGTAGTTAAAATAAAATCAAAAGACCAAACAATCACTAGCGATGCCGCTGGAAGATACCAAATTATGGGCCGCAATTGGGAACCATACTCCAAGAGATTGGGTCTTACTGATTTCAGTCCGGAATCTCAAGACAAAATTGCAGTGGCCATGTTGGCTGACCGAGGTGCATTGAACAGTGTTTTAGATGGTAATTTTGAAAAGGCAATAAAACAAACCAAAAGCCAATGGACCAGTTTACCCGCATCAGATGTTGTACAAGGATACGGACCACGCTCTTGGAAGTGGGTTGATGCCAATCTAGCTGCTATTAAAAAAGACTATGGCATTGAAGACACCCCAACACAAGTGGCTCAAGCTGACAAATCTGCTGTGACCAAACAGCCAGCAGCCAAAGCAGAACTTAAACCAGGATATTATGCAGTTGGCGACAGTCAAGCGGTGGGTGTGGCCGGTTATGGAGGCAAAGACTGGAATCGAACATTTGCTCGCACTGGTGCCAGTATTCTTGACCCAAAACAATTTGAAACACATTTGGCCAACATAGAACGTATTCCAAAAGGCAGTGTGGTAGCCATCAGCGGTGGTGGCAATGACATTAATTCAGCCAAGCCTGAAGTGATTGCCAATCAGTTGAACAAATTGATTGCTGCTGCCCAGGCCAGAGAATTGCAGGTAATACATTTGCTGCCTACCAGCACTGACAATCCTAGAACTCAACAGACACGTGAAGCACTGCGTCAGGCCATGATCAACAATCAAACCCTGGCTCCAATAATGGATCTAGGACAAGCATCAAAAAAAGATCCAATGAATCTGCATCTTGACCGCAAAGAATATCAGCGTATAGCAAACAACATCACCCTAATGTTGCCCATTGGCTCAGCCACAGCAACCAAAACCACCAAAAATCAACCGCCAGCAGCCCCTGTCGCTAAAAAAACAGAACCAGAAACCTTTGTTGACAAATTGGGAAGAGTTGCCAGCGGAGAACTTGTAAGTCAGGTGTTCGGGGATAAAAAGAAACCAGTTGCACAACCTTCGGCACAAGTCACAACTCAAGATAAACAACAGTCCAAAGACAAGCAAGTGACCAAAGATTCAGAGCCAAGTTGGGTTGAAAAACTGTACGGAATTCCTCAGGCCAGAGAGCGTATTCAAGCTCGTAAAGCTGAAATTGAAAAACGAGAACAAAAACGCAAAGAACAAGAGAAAAAAGCACAGCCTCGAACTGTACAATCGGTCTCGGGCACGAGTGAATATCCTGACCAGCCTGCTGTGGCACCCAGCACAGACCAAGCACCTAAAAAAGCAACAGCCACAACAACATCTGGTACAGGCCTACAAGGCACTGAGGACAAAACACTCAAGAGAGAAAGAGAAAAAAGAGAACTAGCTAGACAAAAAAATCTGCCTATGCAGCCACCTTCGCTTGATCCAGAATTAGATCCAAAAGGATGGGAAGAATACTCTGACTACATGGAAAAGCGACAAATTGCCTCCGGCGATCAATACAGTCGCGAACGTGAAGCTAGACTGGCTCGAGAGAAAAAAGCAGCAGAAAAATCAGTTGATAAAGATGTATCATCACTGTTACAAAAAGACCAAGCTGGATTAAAGACCGCATATAAAGGCAGTGCAGGCGCTCAAGCGATAATGCAACAAAATCCTGACATAATAAAAGATGTAAATCGTATTCGTGCAGGCGACACAATCAAAGTAAATGGTCAAGACTATACTATCAAAGCCGGCGACACGCTAGATCGAATAGCACGAAAAATGAAAACGTCTGCTCCTTCCGCTGTTTCTGCAAGTCCGTCACTGGGACAAGGTGAAGAATTGATTGATTTACCTGCAGTAACAAGCACCAGTGCCACAGATAGATTCACAACTTCAAAACCTGAACTGGAACCACCCAAGCCCAGTGAAATTCAAACAGCATTAAAGGACTTTAAACGTGAACAAGACACTAGCAACAAAGACAACGCCGCATCAGGCGCGCTATTTACTGCAAGTGACAAAGAATTGGCCAAGGAACAACTGTTTCGAAATCTTGGTATTAACGATACTGATGACAGTGACGAAGATCCAATTGAGCGTATTATTCGTCAATCTGCTTCAACAAATGCCAATCCTGAATATAGTACAACTGATGGCAGCGATGAAGACCCAATCGAGCGTATTATTCGACAGTCAGTTGACAAAGATGCCGAATTAAAAGAATCCATAAATAAACAAACACTTGCTGAATTGCATGATATTTTAAGATTAGCCGGAAGAACGAAATGACAATGAAAAAATACCTAGACCTTTTTGAAGCAGCACCCATGCCTGTTACATCAACAGCTTTGCCTTCGACTGCTAAACCAGTTCAAGGATCAACTGGAGCGGCTACTCCTAATGCAGGAAAAACAGTGCGCCCAGGCAGTGCATCTGCATATGTGGGCGGACCTGTTGATGCCACCGCCCAAGTGCCGGACACCAGTGCAGCTATCCCTGGCACAGGATCCAAAATGGTAAACGATCCCACAAAAGATTTTGAAGAAAGCATGCAAGAAACTGCAGATGCTGATTTGGCTGAAATGATGAGATTGAGCGGATTACAGTTAAACGAAAAAGCAGTAAGCAAGCAACAGCAAAAATTCATGGGCATGGTGCATGCCATGCAAAAAGGCGAAAAGGTCAAAGGTGCCAGTCCTGAACTGAAAAAAGTGGCCAAGACTATGGGCAAAAAAGACGCAAAAGATTTTGCTAATACCAAGCACAAAGGACTGCCGCAAAAGGTCAGCGAAGGTGTCAACTTTGTTGAAATGATGCGTGAAACTGAGCAGACTCTGGAAGAAATGCTCACGGAACTGCATGACGAGATAACTGAATTTAAAATGACCGGACACATGGGCGACAAGCTGCGCGATGCCATGGAACTGCATCGTCACAGCAAGAACAAGTTAATGGGCGAAGCCAACATGGTGTACGAAGATGATGCATTAAATGAACTAGCAGCATTGGCAGGACTTGAAGAAGACGGTCCTGGTGCACCAGCCTTATACAGCAAAGAATCAACTGCTGATAAAATGCAAAGCGGTGCAGACACAGTTAAAGATTTTTTTACTAAAGGTGCCGAAGCTTACAAAGACTTATACATGACCGGCCTAGGTATGCCTCCGGACAAATATACACCAGCAGATCCTCGTAAACCTTTTGGTCCAAGAAAGAGTGAAGTAAAAGAACAAGACCTAGAAGAATGCGGTGAGATGTCAATGAGTCACGACAAAGATTCAATAAACGTGAGTACAAACATGAGCAGCGACGGCACAAAGAATGTTACTGTTTCTGCAGAAGGTGATCAAGCTGAAGCACTTATGCAAATGTTGAAACTGGCAGGTATGGGTGGATCTAGTCGTCCAGCAGTGGCCATGATTGATACAGACGAAAAAATGATGGAAAAAGAAGAAACTCCTGTACCCGACGATGGTAATGTATTAGGAGGCTTGGGCGATTTTGAACAAATAGATGCCATTGATGAAGCAAAGAAAAAGCGGATTACACGCCATTCCAACACACCTGATGAAAAATATCAGACTGTGGACAGTATCCTGCGCCAAGGTGCAGATCTTAACCGTGAAAAGCGTCAGTACAAAAAAGAATATCCCGGTGATAACCCAATGGCTGAGAGCATGTTAGATAGTGATCTAAATGACATTCTTGAAAGCATTTTGATTCGCGATGATGATACTCCTGCTAAACTACTGTTTACTCCAAAATCAATTGATCCTGAAACAGGATCAGATTTGAGTGGGTATGATATTACATCACCTCGCACAGGCCGAGTTGGTGCAAGAATGGAGCCCGGCAAAGAAACAGAATACTATGCTGCAGATCCATTAGCACCAGATGATGTGACTGGTGCTACAATTAAAAACCATGGAGAAAAAGTAGAATGGCACAGAGGCGAGAAAGGTGTTGACGAGCAAAGCGGTAATCAGCCCAATCCTTACCCAGTGGGACAAGATGCACTGACGCCACAGCAAAAACTGAATCCTACCAACAACCCCAACAAGAGTATTGTGCAAGGTATTAAGGATTTTATTATGAATCCACTGAAACCCGGAATGTAAAAATAAAGAAAGTTGGCAACCAATGAAAACATTTAAACACTACTTGCAAGAATCTGAACACCTAGCAGAAAATCCTGCTGTTGGTGATGGATTTGATATTGAAATTGCCAGAGAAGAAATTGTACTAGAAACAACTGTTGTAGACATCGTAGAAGATGGGATTGTAATTGAAGCAGACGAAACAATGATGAGAATTTTGATGCATGTTGGATATTTAATAGAACATTCAAACATGCCCCCTGCTCAAGAAAGTACCAGTCCACTAAGTGGGCGTAAAGATGTTTATAAAGAATTCAAGTTTCAGCATTCAGCAGATACGGATTTAGAAGAACAACAAGGCATATCGGACCCAAGAGCACGTAGCGCATTTGACGAGTTAGATGCTGCTATTAGTGCTAGTAAATCTGGACAAGCAGCTACAACCAATTCATTAGAAAAATATGCGGACGATGTTTCTAGAAGAGCTCAGACTGGCCAACTCAAAGGAAAAAAATGGAGTGAGATGTCTCCCATTGAGCAAGAAGAATTGCGAAGACAGGGGTTTGGACCAAAGCCATCTGTAAACGAAGATTATAAAAATCCAGTAGCCAGTGCTGTATTACATCGCATCATGATGCAACATCCTGGTGTGTTGGCTACTCATGGTCCTGAGCATGTGATGCAGGCGGTAGACGAATTGGCAGACACCGTGGGCGATGTTGAAGAAATTGGCAGCAGTGATGTGTCAGCCTGGACTCGCGAAGTTATCCGAATGCTGGCTGAACTGCCTGATGAACCCTTGGACGAAAATGATTTTACCGGCGATGTAGATAACCGCGGTCACTTACAACTCAGTCCGGCTGGAGCTGCCAAGGTGCAAAAGCATCCAAATTATGATCCAAATCTGTCAGCAAACGCACAATACAGCACGCATTTTGATGACAAAGGTTATCAGCGTATGAGTCATGCACAAGCGGTAGAAGTCGGCAAGAACCCCAAATACAACCCAAATCTTCCAGCCAATGCTCAGTGGGATCTTCTTAACAAATCAACCACAGCGCCAACCAATGAAGCCAAATATCGCGGTCGTGAAGTTCCCTTGGGCAAGAAAATGGCCGGGGATGTTAAAAAAAGTAAAGTGTATGTGAGAAAGCCAAATGGCAATGTGGTCAAAGTTGAGTTTGGTGATCCCAACATGACAATTAAAAAGTCAAATCCCGCACGCCGTAAAAGTTTTAGAGCCAGACACAACTGTGCCAATCCAGGTCCAAGATGGAAAGCACGTTATTGGTCGTGTAGGAGTTGGTAATGACAGACCCAAGATTTTTTAGACGCTATTTAGATATTCTTGATGAACAACCACTGCCAGCCGGCGTCAATCAACCGGCGACACTAAATGTTGGCGATAACACTACTGTAACTGCTGACCCTAACGCAAAAACTATTGCAGCAAAAAGCCAAATTGGAGATCTTAATCTGCAAGCAACTACCGATGTGACCAAAGGTGCAACTTCAGTTGCAGCTGATTACAAAGTTGCTCCTGGTTCCACAGTTGGAGTAACACAAACACAAACAGGTTACAAAGGACAAATGGCACCTACAAGCCAGCTTCGTGCAGCACAAACAGACACTGCCGGTCAAACACACAATTTACGAATTGACAAAGGTGTAGGATTTGGTGGAGCAGGTAAAAATATTCAACCTGGTCAAAACACACAAACAACTTATACAAAATCATAAAGGAAATTCAATGAAAAAATTATTAGCAATGCTAGTATTAGTGCCAGGATTAGTTCTAGCACAAAAGGCTCCTAAAGGTGTCATGTATGATGCACAAGTTGTTAGAGTCAGCGATGGCGACACGGTGGTTATTGCAGCACCATTTTTACCACAGCCGTTAAAGCCCGAATTGGCAATTAGAGTGTACGGCGTAGATACTCCAGAAAAAGGGCATAGAGCTCAATGTGCTAGCGAAGATCAGCGTGGTCAAGCTGCCAGCGCATTTACTAAAAACGCAGTGGCAAAAAGTGTTAAACATCAAGTGGTATTATACGGTTGGGACAAATTTGGTGGGCGTGTACTGGGTGACATGATTCTGGACGGACAAAGTTTGCGAGCTATGTTGATTGCAAATGGTTTTGCTAGAGAATACTACGGAGATGCCAAACAGTCATGGTGCAACTAGGACCAGACACACCGGATGACGATCGCCCTGTAATACCGTATGGCGAACACTAATGAAATGGGTTTATGTTGTGATGGTATTAGTGGTTGATGATGGTGTATGGCGTGCTTGGAACACATATCCAACTCTAGGTGCCTGCGAAGAAGTAATCAAGGTTCTTACAACCCACAGGGAAGATAAAATTAAAGCCTATTGTTTAGCTAAAGAAATCAATGAATGACATAGAGCAATTAAGAGTATTAGCTGGCATTGGTAATCGTGCAGTGATGCAAGAATACCGGGGCTTTGCTGGTAGTAACATAAGTGTAACCGGAAATGAAAAAGGCGAACTTATGAAAAAACATAATATTCGCCCCGGTACAGAAGAGTGGTTTCGACTTTGGTTTGCCCGTCCATATCTCACAGGCGAACAGCCCATTTAAGCCACATCCGCATTTTTACCTAAATATTGATTCCATTTGGGATCTCTAACTCTAAACGGACTATGCTTCCAAGCAGCGGCCAACGCATAATAGTCTGGCTTATATGGTTTTCGAAGAGGTTTTACATTGTGTTTGTCTGCTTTGTGCCAGTTACATGATTTGCAGCACGTCACACAATTTGTCCATTCAGTTTTTCCGCCACGACTAATAGGAACCACATGGTCAATCGTCAATTGATCAAAATCAAATGTATCTAAACAGTATTGGCATTGATACAAATCACGTAGGTACATGTTGTAACGAGTAAAATTAACTCTACGTTTGAAATTAAAATATTCAAGTGTAATGGCAACACTAGGCACATTTAATGCTAATTTTTCGCTATGCACAATCCAATTTGGATATGTTTCAATTACCTGTATTCTACCTAAATACATCAATTTGACAGCATGCTGCCAGTGGATAACACTTAGCGGTAGTACGCTGATTGGTGTGTAATCTTTGTTTAAAAGTAAAGTATGACTCATAAGTATTAATATGAAAAACAATGATACAGCTAGTATTATAAAGTCGCCGTATCAAAAGGTCAACTTTTCTGAAGAGCAAATTGTAGAGTTTATGCGGTGTGCAGATCCTGACACAGGACCTGAGTATTTTATAAGCAATTATTTCTACATTCAGCACCCGGTACGGGGAAAAATGCTATATCAACCTTTTGAGTATCAACGGAAACTTATAGATACTTATCATAACAATAGATTTAGTGTTTCGTTGATGCCTCGACAAACTGGTAAGACAACATCGGCAGCAGGTTATTTACTATGGTTTGCCATGTTCCGTCCAGATTCAACAATACTAATCGCAGCACACAAATATCAAGGCGCACAGGAAATCATGCAGCGTGTGAGATATGCCTATGAGTTGTGTCCTAACTGGATAAGAGCCGGAGTTACCAGTTATAACAAAGGATCAATTGATTTTGAAAATGGTTCAAGAATAGTAAGTCAAACCACTACGGAAACTACTGGTCGTGGTATGAGTATAACACTACTTTACTGTGACGAATTTGCGTTTGTTAGACCCACTATTGCAAAAGAATTTTGGACAAGTATTTCACCTACACTAAGCACAGGTGGTAAAGCTATAATAACCAGCACTCCAAATTCAGATGAAGACCAATTTGCATTTATATGGAAACAGGCAAACAGGTGTGTGGATGAATTTGGAAATCCTACACCACTAGGTATTAACGGATTTCGAGCATATCAGTCCAGTTGGTGGGAACATCCGGACCGTGATGAAAAATGGAAGTCAGAAGAAATTGGTCGTATTGGTGAAGAACGCTTTAGACGCGAGCACGGCTGTGAATTTTTAATTTACGATGAAACTTTAATAAACAGCATTGCATTATCAGAGCTAGAAGGTAGAGATCCAATTGAATGCCAAGGACAAGTTCGTTGGTATCAACGACCGCAACCAAATCGCACTTATGTTATTGGATTAGATCCTAGTTTGGGAACAGGTGGAGACCCCGCTGCTATACAAGTAATTGAACTTCCTACCATGATTCAAGTAGCAGAATGGCAACACAACCGTACACCTATACAAAGACAAATCACAATCCTTAAAGAAATTTGCGAGTATATACATGACACAATTGGTACGCAAAATGACATTTATTACAGTGTAGAAAACAATACATTAGGAGAAGCAGCACTAATTGTTATAGCGGAATTTGGCGAAGAAAATATAAAAGGAACATTCTTAAGCCAGCCCATAAAACCCGGTCAAGCAAGACTACACAGAAAAGGTTTTACTACCACAAACAAAAGCAAACTAGCAGTGTGTGCTAAATTTAAAAATCTCATTGAAAATCGCAAAATGATTATTTGCAGTAAAAACTTGATCAGCGAATTGAAAACATTTGTTGCTAGCGGCGCAGGATTTGCAGCCAAAATAGGAGAAACGGATGATTTAGTCTCTGCTACGCTGCTTAGTTTAAGGATAATACAAGCCTTACAAAGCTATGACGCAGATCTAGATGAAAAACTTCGCGATAACACAGATGACTACATAGCACCTATGCCTTTTATAATGATCTAACGATAAATAATATATTATGCGCGAACTAAACAAAACAGCATCAGAACTCTTTGACAAAATCCGTAGTAGATTTGACAGTGTTAACATTGGAGACAAAAAAGCTCAAAGAATTACCGATCCTGAACAGGCTAGATTCTTTAACTTTGATTACATTAGTAGTGACGGCGAAAACTTTGGAAATGTTACCATCAGCTTAATCGACGAAAATAGTTTAAAAATCTATTATGGATCAAATATAACAGATAGTTTAGATGAAGCACAAAGCAAAGAGTGGTTCGGTTTTTTACGCGACTTAAAGAATTTTGCCCGCAGAAATATGTTAACATTTGACACTAGAGATATTAATCGCAGCAACTTAGACTTAAAAGACATTAGACAACAAGCAGGTTCAGATGCTACATTTAACAAAGACGAACTGGCTATCAGTGAAGGTCGTTTATACGGTATGGGTAACAACAAGCGTATGAGTTTTGGCGATGTTGGTACGCACAAAATTATTATCAAACACAGAGATCAAATTGACCCAGAAAAGCGTGGCGATCGTGGCAGACAAATTGAACATGTTTTTATTGAAACTCCTGTAGGGGAAAGATTTTTACTAGATCATACTAACCTACACGGTGCCAGGGCACTTGCCAATCACATGCGCCATGGTGGAAAACACATGGATGAAGGTGGCCAATTAATTAATGAAATGGTCAAAGAAATGGCATCAATGAGACATTTTGTTCGTGCCATGCGTAATCGTACATTCGAAGATGCGGAAACCACTGGTATGGTAGAAGCAGCCATGCACAGGTACAATGAAGTTAGAGAGAATCTAAAAAAATTCCAAGGACGCCATGGACAAGCATTGTTAATGAATATGATGGCAGATCCTGGTGAACCACTTGATGAAGTTGATGTAGATGGCTTGAGAGAAAGATTTGTTAAGAAAATCTATGACGACCGCTTCAACGAAGCATTACCATATGTATATAAAGCCTATCAAACTAGGAAACGAATGAACACCGCAGAAACTAATGAATTTGAATCTTGGGCCAATAGTGTTACCGAAAACACATGGGATGCAGACACAGATGATATGGACGAAGAAAATCTAACAAGATTGTTTCAAAAACCAATTGCAGCCGGTATGGACGGTGTAGATGCAGTAGCAGCCATTGCTGACATTCAAGAACTTGATGCAGACGATCTTAAAAATTCAATCAAAAAATTGGCCAGCGTACAAGGACCAGATGCAGATGTACGCAATACCATTATAGGTTGGTTGATGTCCAATGGCGAACGAGCATTAGCTCAAAGCTTGTTTCAAATTTTGCAACAACAAAACGCCAATACTCAGCCAGCGCCTACACAACCCCAACCACAACCACTGCCAGTAGGTGTAAGTAAAATAGACGAACCGGTTGTGCAAGAAGAATTACAATCAATTCGCAAGTTAGCCGGGCTGTAAAAATATGAACTGCAAAGTCATATATGGAGGATTTAATCCTGCATGGCGTGCTGGGCAATTGGAACGTGAATTAGTGAACTGTCTAGTACAAAATTTTAACAATCAATATCCCAAACTGAGAAAAGCAGTTGTTGTAACCAGCTGGCACGAACCCAAAGAATTAATTTCGCAACTGCAAAAATTACAGCCCGAAGTAACTATGCTTTGCAGTTTAACTGATCCTTTAGGGCCAATTGAAAATTTAATTGATCAAATACCAGGTCAGGTAATTTTGGTTGGTTACGTAAACGGCGACTATTTTTTTGATTTCTGGGCAGTGGCATGTGCTAGATTTTTCAAGCAATATTCAATACTAGATCTAGAACCTAATACATTTGACAATTTGTTTTTGAATTACAATCGCAAGCCGCACACACACAGAACAGAATTAGTGGCATTGTTTGAAACTTCAGGATGTATCAAACATGGTTGTGTAACTCTAGGTAATAGCAAGTATACAGTAAACGACCATGACTTGGATTACCAAAATTATGGAGCAGACGATGTCGTTGGTGATGTAGGCATCCCAAATGATGTTTATAGCTTAGGTCAATTAAAAATATGGAACGCAAGTTTTATTAATGTAGTCAGTGAAACACAATATGAATACAGTAAAAATGTTTTTCTAAGCGAAAAAGTATTCAAACCAATAATTGGTCTAAGGCCGTTTATAATTAACGGTAGTCCGGGCATATACAGATTATTAAAACAAGCAGGGTTTGATTGTTTTCAAGATTTATTTCCTGTTCAGCAATTACAAGATGAAAATTCAAATCACGAGTGGAAATTTAGAAATCATCAACTAATAGTAAACTCTATTAGTGAATTTCAAAACAAAAATTGCATGGAGCTTTTTGCTCAAATTAAAGATAGACTGCATTATAATCGAGAACTTTTTTATGCATACGCATCAAATCAATCAACTAATTTCAAATTTGAATTTTGAAAAGGTAGTGACTTTAGTCGAAAATTTTGTTTTTGTTAATCTTGATTGGCTCACTAATCGAGAGTATCAAAATCAAGGGGTCAACGAATTGCTTTACGTATTAGGACAGTATAAGAACAAAATTTTTGTTTTTTTGATAAGAGATGGTGTAAATTGCAAATACACAGGACTAAACAATTTAATAAGCACAACTATTAAAAATTTCAATCTCAACCGGGACACCTGTTATATTTACAGTTACGAAAATCTTGAAATAAATGATACCACATTTATAGAATTAGATGCAATTCAGATGTGGTGTGGTAATATTGGTCAACACCTTAACCTACCACTTTCTCGTCCATTTTGTAACAAGAAGTTTGCCGGGCTTTTTGGAAGACATGATATCTATAGACTCAAGTTCTTTAAACATTTATACGATAATTACAAACAAGATAGCATACTCAGTTATAATGCTACCAAGGCTACATGGCACTATAGATTTGAACAAGATTTTGGTCATGACATACAATGGTACAATGAAAATTGTCCAGTACTATTAGATTTTGAAAAGGCCAGCGGTTGGGTACCTTTTCAAGATAGTTTAGCCAACATAGGCAAATATTACAATTCTTATTTTGTTGAAATTGTTTGCGAGACTGATATATACTCAAATAGATTTTTTACAGAAAAAAGTTTGAAAAATTTTCATTTGGGAAAGCCTTTCTTACTTTTTTCCGGTCCAGGCAGTTTAGAACATCTAAGATCTAAGGGATTTTTAACATTTGATCCATTTATCAATGAACATTATGATATTATTGATTGTCCTCATGCTAGATACCATGCTATAATCAATGAAATAGATAGATTGGCCCAGCTGTCAAATTTTGATTTACAAACTATTTTACATCAATTGACGCCAATTTTTGAGCATAACAGACTTAAATTTAATCAACTTAAATTAGGTTAAAATTAACAGTTTTTTATTTGACTTGCTAAATATACTTGTTATACAATTGCACGGTGCAGTTGTATATCTAGGCACAAACATTATGGCATTTTATAAGGAGAAACATTATGGCCACATCACTAGCAGAAATTCGCGCTAAACTACAAGCGCAAGAAAACCGTCAATCGGGCGGTCAATCACAAGGCGACAACGCCATCTATGCACACTGGAACATTCCAGAAGGCTCAAGTGCAAAAATCCGTTTTCTACCAGACGCTAATACACAGAACTCATTCTTCTGGGTCGAACGATTGATGATCAAACTTCCGTTCGCAGGAATCAAAGGACAAGCAGACTCAAAACCTGTTGTGGTACAAGTTCCTTGCGTAGAAATGTATGGTGACGCATGTCCTGTCTTGGCCGAAGTAAGAACATGGTTCAAAGATCCAGGCCTGGAAGAAATGGGTCGTAAGTACTGGAAAAAGAAATCATACCTGTTCCAAGGTTTTGTAAGAGAAAATCCACTAGCGGACGACAAAACACCTGAGAATCCTATTCGTAGATTCGTTATTAGTCCCCAGATTTTTAATTTGATCAAGGCTGCACTAATGGACCCAGAACTAGAAAGCATGCCAACCGATTACACCGCCGGTTTAGATTTTACTGTTACAAAAACTAGCAAAGGTGGCTATGCAGACTACAGCACCAGTAAGTGGAGCCGAAAAGAGACTGCACTGACAGCACAAGAACAAAGTGCGATTGATAGCTTTGGTCTTTACAATCTAAGTGACTTCCTACCCAGGCGTCCTGGTGAGGTAGAACTCAAGGTTATCAAAGAAATGTTTGAAGCGTCGGTGGATGGTCAAGCATACGATCCTGATCGTTGGAGCCAATACTTTAAGCCTAGCGGATTCCAGGGTAAAGGCGGTAACGACGATACAGAAACAACAGCGTCTGCACCAGTAGTCAAAGCAGCACCTGCACCAGTACAATCTTCTAGTTCCTTTGTTGGCGATGATGAAGAAGATGATGCTCCTCCTGTAGCCACTGCACCTGTGCAAGCCGCTGCTACTAAACCTTCCAGTCAACGAGCCGAGGACATCTTGGCCATGATTCGTAATCGCAGCAAACAGTAAGTTAGATAAAAAGGGTACGTAATTCTTGCGTACCCTTTCGGATTATGTTTACACCAATAGATAAATTTTTGTATTCTGATAACATTACAGTTGTCAAAATAGGGAAAGAGTATATTTTTCCTATATATAAAAATGGATCAAGCAGTTTACTTCGTCACTGTCAAAATGTGAGTGGAATGCAACTTTATCATTCTGATTTACATAGTATTTCTGATGACATTACTGTGATTTTAAGAGATCCAATTGAAAGATTCCAGTCAGGATTGGCAACAGTAATTTTTAATCTTAAAACTCAAAATCCAGAGTTAGATTCTAACACCATTGAGTTTTTATTGAAAAAATACTTGTACCTGGATATTCACTATATTCCGCAATTTCATTGGATACTGAATTTGTCACGCTTCATAAAACCTGAAGTTAAATTTCATTTCCGATCAATGCAGTATTTGAAAAAAATAACTTCATTAAATGAAACTCCACGGAAAGCTAACGGAATAAATGTAGATTATCAAATCGCACAAGATCTTTATTTGCAATTAGATACTATACTTTATAATCAGATAGGAAATAAATTAACTTTTCAAGAAATAATGACTATCATAAAAAATGATAAAGATAGTGGCTATTATGATATTATCAATATACCTTTATCGCTAATTGATTTAATACAATAATGTTTTGTCCTAGATTAACGCATAATATAAGACTAGCTGAAAATTCAATGTTTCAGGTATGTGGTCATATGATAAATGCGCCATCATTTAATAGTATTGAAAATTTACGAAATAGTTCTTGGTTAAAAAACACCCTTAATAAGTTTACTAACAATGAGTGGCCAGACGAATGTAAGCGTTGTAAAGAAGTAGAAAATACTAATCATCAAAAGAGTGTGAGAGAACATTCGGTTGAAGCGCATACAAAATATATACAATTAAATCCAGATTATTTGTTTGTTTCGGGAATACTCGATAATGTTTGTAATTCAGCATGCATAAGTTGTTCAAATAAAAATAGCACTTACATTGGAAAGTTATCCAAGACTGTAATAAAAATAGATAATTCAAACATTTTCAATCAAATATCAGCAGACAAGATTTTAGTTTTTGAAATAACCGGTGGAGAACCAACATTTAGTAAGTTGTATAAAGAAAAATTGATGTCATTAAAGCATGCCAAGTTTATACGAATAAACACAAACGCAAGCAAATTTATGCCAGAAATAGAGAATCTATTAGAAAAAAACATTGAAATAACTATAACGTTTAGTATTGACGGTGTAGAAAAGGTATTTGAATATACTAGATGGCCTTTAAAATGGGCAACAACACTTGAAGTTATACAAAAGTATAAAAATTTACAAACAAAATTTGAAAATTTAAAATTGAACATTTGGACTACTTTGAGTGTGTTAAATGTAAATGATTTTTCAAGGATTAAAGAATTCTCACGCGAGGTTAATATTCCAATGTCATATGGATTACTTCATTATCCAGCGGAGCTAAGTGTTCAACATAGAAATCAATTTACAATTGCTGCCAAAAATTCTTTACCAGAATTTGATAATTTGGTTGCAACAGGCGACGATAATAGTTTATTTTTAAACACATTTATTGAAGAGCAGGACAAGATCAGAAACATAAGCATAGATAATTTTATTAAAATAAAGGAAAATAATCATGGCAACCAAACCCTTTGATGTATCAAAATTTCGCAAAAGTATTACAAAAAGTATTGACGGTATCAGCGTGGGATTCAATGACCCCACAGACTGGATCTCAACCAACAATTACGCTCTCAACTATCTTATCAGCGGGGACTTTAATAAGGGCATTCCATTGGGTAAAGTTACAGTATTTGCTGGCGAATCTGGTGCAGGCAAATCCTTTATCTGCTCAGGAAATCTTGTCAAAAACGCACAAGAACAAGGCATTTACGTTATTCTTATCGATAGTGAAAACGCACTTGATGAGGCGTGGTTACATGCGCTTGAAGTTGATACCAGTGAGAATAGACTCCTCAAGATTAATATGGCTATGATTGATGATGTAGCTAAGGTTATTCATGACTTTGTTAAAGAATATCGAACACTTCCAGAAGATCAAAGACCAAAAGTATTGTTTGTGATTGACAGTTTGGGAATGTTGCTAACACCTACCGATGTCAATCAGTTCGAAGCCGGAGACTTAAAAGGTGACATGGGTCGTAAGCCCAAGGCACTAACAGCACTTGTTCGTAATTGTGTTAATATGTTCGGTAGTTTGAATATTGGCTTAGTAGCAACCAACCACACATACGCTAGTCAAGACATGTTTGATCCAGATGACAAGATCTCAGGTGGTCAAGGTTTTATCTATGCCAGTTCAATTGTTGTTGCCATGCGTAAGTTGAAGCTAAAAGAAGATGAGGATGGAAACAAGATTTCGGAAGTAAAAGGTATTCGTGCAGCCTGTAAGATTATGAAAACACGCTATGCCAAACCATTTGAAAGTGTACAGGTTAAGATTCCTTACGAGCAGGGGATGAATCCTTATAGTGGATTGGTAGACATGTTTGAAGGTAAAGGTTTATTACAGAAAGAAGGCAACAGTCTTAAATACACGCTAGCAGATGGTACTGTAATTAAGCAGTTTCGTAAAGCCTGGGAGCGTAACGAAGGCGGTAGTCTTGATAGTGTAATGGCAGATTATTCTGTCAATCCACATAAACAATCTGCTGATCAACCAGAAGAGGAAACAGTTGAATGAGCATTGATGTTGAAGTTCTAATAGAAACTTACATTACATTAAAAGAATATATTCCTGCCAAAGAAAGACAGGCTGCTACTGACAATTTAGTAAGCATGCTGGTAGATAATTTAAGCGATAAAGAACTCAGAGAGTTTGGTAGTGCTGACAATTATACCAAAAGATCACTGGAAGAGTATTTAGACGACGAAGATGACGAAGTAGATTATGAGGAATAATACTCACATCAGAGACTATTACTGTAATTATAAATTTCAATGCATAAAAATTGACATTGAAAAGAGAGTTATTTACAATTGTGACGCTGCTTACCCGCAACATGTTGATTTAAATTGGATAGAACTTAATCCAGGACAGCTATTTAATACGCCATTAAACGTTAACGAACGTGGAATGATGTTATCTAACACGCGAAATCACAGTTGCGAAAATAATTGCTTCAAGGCAGAAGATGTTGGCGCTATTAGTCCAAGAATTATTCGAAAAGGTTATGAAAAAACACATTTTGATACAATTACACATCCTAAAATTGTAGATATAACATTAGGAAGCGATTGTAATTTGTCATGCAGCTATTGTACAAAAGAATACAGCAGTGCATGGAGAAAAGACATTTTAAATAATGGTAACTATCCGGTCACGATCGATGATGATAGGTATCAAATAGACTCTAAAGATCTCATCATTCATAAACTATCTCAATCTAAAAAAAACAATACTAAACATTATAAATTGATTCTTAAAGAAATAGAATTAATGACGCCTCATCTACAAACCGTATATATCACAGGTGGAGAATCTTTATTAAACAATAATTTGTTTGACATTCTAGATTCACTTAGTGGTGTATCTGAAGTAAAGGTGTTTAGTGGATTAGGTCTAAGTATCAGTAGATTCGAAAAATTTTTATCAAAACTACAAAAATATAAAAACGTAATTATAAAACTCAGTTGTGAGAACATAGGATCATATTTAGAATTTAATAGATATGGTATAATTTGGGATCAGTATAAAGCCAAACTTGATATACTAAATCAATTTCAAATTGATTACATGTTTCATTCAACTTTGAGTAATTTAAGTTTATTTGGGTATCATGAATTTTTGGAATATTTTTCCGAGTCTAAAAAAGAATACGATTTTGTTTACAAGCCAGATTTTATGTCGCCGTATGTAATGGATCCAAAAAGCAAAAGTGATATAATCAAATTATTTGAAAACAATCCTTTGCCTTGGTCAAAGCACATAATTGAAAGTTTACAACCTGATCCCACTATGTCACAACTGCAAAATCTAAAAACCTTTGTGAAAGAATTTACAAAAAGAAGAAACATTAGTATACTAGATACCTATCCCAAACACTTTGTTGACTGGCTTGATAATGTGGTATAATCGTGTTGTTGCAGATCTTGGCGAAATTCCAGCCTTCATTAATTATTATGAAGGTGAACTTGTACAGGCAAAAACAGAGACATTTATACGAGGTAATGTTGAAAAGTCCGCTGCGAATTTACCGGGTATTACAGAGCAAAGATTTAACCAGCTTCAAGAGATTGAGGCTATACTTAACTATCTTAATATACAACTCCGCAAGATTAGACGAAAGCATTTTCAAAAATACCTGGAATCTTATGCCCGAGCTCTTACAAGTCGCGACGCAGAAAAATATACAGATGGTGAAGACGAAGTCATTGACTTTGAAACTATCATTAACGAAGTTGCTCTTCTTAGAAACAAATGGCTTGGAGTTATGAAAGGCCTTGAGAGCAAGAATTTTATGCTAGGACATGTGGTTAGATTACGTACCGCAGGTATGGAAGATATTGTTGTATAATGGATTATCAAGAACACGCTAAAAATATTTTAAGAGAATGGACATTATGCTCGAATGCCCGTCCTAAGAATAATGCAGTTGATATACAAATAGAAAAAGATGCTTGTGGTCGTTGGGCCACTAATCTCATTTATAATCTTAATTGGGGATCCAATATAGAATTAGCAGAAGCATGCATACAATTTGAATCAAGATTAAAAACATTAAAAGAAAAAATTATCATTGAGGTGTTAACAAATGGCACTTTTTAAGAATTCTGAAGCTAGTTTCCAACACACACAATTTATTCGAGATCTATTGTATCAATATGACAGTTTTTTAGATAGTTTAGAAGTTGTAGCAGACTTTGGTTGTGGCGAAGGATTGGATTTAGAATGGTGGGCACTACTTGAAACTAGAGACGAGCCTCCCGAACCTAGGAATTATTTGTGTTACGCGGTAGATAGAAATATTAAACAAATTAAAAAAGAAGTTGCAAATTTACCAAACGTTCGACTGGTAGAAGCCAATTTAGAAGATGCAGATAGATTTATTTCCCGACAAATTGATTTAGTTTGGTGTCACGATGTTTTTCAATATATTACTAATCCATTAGGCACATTACGACAATGGAACGACATGATGAACGTAAATGGTATGTTGGTTTTATCACTTCCGCAGGCAGTTCATTATGAACACAATAGATTAAACAACCTCAGTCACAACGGATGGTACTTTAATCACAATGTGGTGAACATGATGTACATGTTAGCAGTAAACGGATTTGATTGTAGGGATGCCTATTTTTATAAAGACATGAACGATATGTGGTTGCACATTGCTGTTTATAAAAGTGACATTGCACCCATGAATCCACAAACTACAACATGGCATGACTTAGTTAATGCTAATTTAGTCAATGAAAGTGTACGGCAATGCCTGGATCGCTATGGATATGTGAGGCAAGAAACCTTACTAACAACCTGGTTGAATAAAGATTATTACAGAATTCAAGAATGAAAATTGTATTAGCAACCGGAGGATTTGATCCGCTACATTCAGGGCATATCTCTTATCTAAATCATTGTGATCATTTAGGCGATTGGCTTGTGGTTGGTTTAAATTCAGATGCCTGGCTTGCACGAAAGAAAGGGCGGGCGTTCATGACATGGTACGAACGCATGACAATTCTAGACAACTTACACATGGTAGATCGTGTAATTGAATTTGATGACAGCGACGGCACTGCATGTGACGCTATAAGAAAAGTTAAGGATATGTTCCCTGGCGACAAAATCGTTTTTGCCAATGGTGGAGATAGAACAGCCGAAAATACACCAGAAATGCCAGTCAATGACACAAACATTGAATTTGTGTTTGGTGTAGGCGGAGAAGATAAAAAAAACAGTAGCAGTGATATTCTTAAACAATGGCGATCATATGAAGTCGAAAGAGCCTGGGGCTCATACACAGTTTTGAACGAAATACCTGGCGCTAAAGTTAAAACTCTTACCGTAATGCCCGGGCAAACCTTAAGTATGCAAAGACATCAATATCGAAGCGAGTTCTGGATGGTTACTGAAGGCACTTGTATGATTAACATGGCGCTTCCCGGGGATCTTTCTAATCCACCTAAAATATTAAGCAAATATGATGAATGGCGTGTTCCGCGAAATTCTTGGCACCAGTTGACAAATCCATTCACTCATCCCTGTACCATTGTTGAAATACAGTATGGTGAACGGTGCGTAGAAGAAGATATTGAACGATTAATTTCTGTTGATAAGACAGCGTAAATATAGGTCTGCTTGTTTCTGACGATAGTCAATGATAGCTTGAATTAATTTACGCATTTGGAAACCAGTCTTGATGTTTTTTATAGCTATACTGTTGTAACCAATGCTCTATATCAGCAGCATTTTTTGGGTCTTTTGATTCAATATAAATTTCTAAATCACTTTTAAATTTTGGTAATAGTTTGTGCAAATGTTCTATCAAACCTTGAAAATTCATTTTTTCTCCTTGTACGGTATTTATTGCGCTGCAACATGAATAAACAGAATATAAAAAACCGGTAAATATGTTATTATGCGCGAACTAATCAACATTCTCACAGAAGCAGCTACCAAGCAAGAAATTCAGGATATACTTGCTCAAAACGGCTATACAGACTTAAAAATTGATGGAAATAAGATAGCTGTGCTTGTACAAATTCCTGACGGACAAATTAAAGACGATTTTAGAATGAAAGTTTTGCAAGACCTGCCACAAACTATTAATGCAGCAAATCCTGATTTGGACGCCAGATACAGTCCTTATGGGGGAAGCAGCCTTGGTCATGTAGAATTTTGGCAGAGTAAGGTAAAATTATTTGTAAAAGATATTGGTAAGCAAGGGGACAAAAGTGCAGGTGTTGCCAATGAAATTGAACTTGCTGGTATATTACAAAGCGTAATTGAAAAATACGGATCCGTACACACTACTTTTGTTGATCCGCGGGGAAAAACCCTGACATTAAACAACTGTAACAAAGTTAATATATCTGGCAGAGATACAAAAGCAAGGAAAAAGGCTGATGTAGTTCTGGTAAGTCCTGACAGTAATCTTCCTATTAGTATTAAAAAGTTGAATGCTGAAGCATGGGAAAGTGCAGATACTGCCTTTGGTCAAAAGGCTCGAGACATTATAGATCGACTAAGAGATAAAGGTGTAGTCGAATTAATTCAACTAGAAAATAGCCCATCCTATAACCCGGTGTTTAGACTAAGCAGAGAGATTGTTGTAGAGCCTACTGAACAAGAAGCCTTGGAGGCAATTTTTGGTAGCGATTTGAATCCTCGGGGTGGTATAGTTATTCAGACATTCAAACCAGAACATTTTGTGCAAAACGGCAATCAAGTTCGGGTTGAATGTCATGCTGTTATAGCTACAAGACAAGATATTCCTGAAAGCCATGCCATGGTTTGGTTGATACGCAACGATCCAGGCAGGAATAATAAATCTCTCGGAATCCGTGGCATTAGAACTATGGCAGTAACATTGTCCAGAGGTATTGGTAAAACAGGTAAAAAAAATCCTATATTAGTTGATAAAGATGGTAATCTTGTAGATAAAAATTACGATCCAAATGGTGAACAAGATCAAGAAGTAAGTAGTAAAGAATTAAAACAGTTTGACCCAGAAAAAACTAGAGTTAAAATAACACATCCTGGACGACTGGCTGAACCTCGAGACAAAGATACTACTCCTAGACAAAAAAGAGATTGAGTTTCTCTGTAATTTCAACTATAATACATTATGAATGATAAGCAACGAGAAATTCTTGTGATCACGCAAGAAGAATGTGCAGAGGTCATACAAGAAATTTCTAAAATCTTTAGATTTGGAATCAATCAGTTGCACAAAGACGGAATGCCACATCAACTTAAACTTGAAATGGAAATTGGCGATTTAATTTGTATGATAAATTTATTAACAGAATATGGCGTTGTAACACAACAAGGTATAAATCAATCTGTACAGGCCAAAGAAATCAAATTAAAAAAATGGAGCAAAATATATGACTGATTTGTATCGAGGATTGTTGCAAATTTTAGTAATGCGTTGCATAGAACAAATTGAATCATTTAGAACGCACATTAGATCACATAACTCTGGTTGCGCCAAGCACTTTGAATTAGATATCGGAGTAGCAGGATTTTGGAATCTAATGTTAGAAACAGTGTTTACACTTTTAAGTGTAATTTTTCTAACTGCAGGTATTATAGTTGCTGCCTCATTAGCAATAGCATTTTATCCATTTGCAGCATTTATCAACTATGGTGCTTGGTTGTTAAAAAATACAAGAAATCCTGCCCCAGAATCTGAAAGCCCGGTAATTATCAAGACCTCAGATGGCCAAGAAAAAAAGTAACGTTGCCAAAGGCAAAGACAGTTACGATGCAGAAATAGGCGGCGAATTAGTCGCCTTTTTTAATAAAAACATCACTCCTTACGCCACCGAAGTAGGTGGTCCTGCCTTTGATTTAATACCCATAGAAAAACAAAAAGACATCATGGTCAATGTTGCTCGTATGCATGCCGAGCAAGAATACAATCGTATCATGGACCTGGTGAGAGTGTTACAAAAACAAGCAGATGATATCAAACGTAGATTGTATATCACAGATGCAGTACATGCAGCTGAATATCAATTTCAAATCTATCACGGACAAACATATTGGTTGTGTTTTGATAGCAAAATAAATCGTACTAGATTATGCCATCAAGGGCCTAAAGAATGGACCACTGGACCACCCGAGCATTACAGCTATATTGCTCAGGTAAAATGGTTAGGTGATTATACTTGGAAAGAAGTTACCACACAAACGTATGACGATAGTACTTAACAATCTTAATTAATTCTTGGTCAAAATTGGCTTGTGGTTGCCATCCCAGCTGCTTTAATTTCATATCATTTATGGAATATCTTACATCTTGCCCGGGGCGTACAAGATCGGTAATATGTTTTTGATAATCAAATGTTATTTCAAAGTTATTAAATATTTTTTTAACTACATTCAAGTTTGAATCTTCGTAGTTTCCGGAAATATTAAATATCTCATTTTGTACACCAGATTGAATAATCACATTCACAGCATTAGCAGTGTCGTTGACATGAAGCCAGGTTCTACGTGGTTCACCTCGATCGTGTAAATCAATTGTTCTATCCAGTTGTAGATATTTTACAGTCTTTGGAATCAGTTTCTCAACATATTGCCCTATGCCGTAATTGTTAGTTGGACGAACAATAATGTAAGGAATGTTAAAAGTTCTTGCCCATGCCTGGACCAACATGTCTGCCGCGGCCTTTGTTGCCGAATAGGGATTACTAGGTTTAAGCAGGTCAGTTTCCACATGAGCACCATTTACTATATCGCCATACACTTCGTCTGTGCTGAAATGAATCAAGGTGGGCATTTTAAATCTGCTTTTCTGTTGAATAAGATTAAGTAAATTGTGTACGCCGTTTACATTACTCTTTAGAAATACATCTGAGCCAACAATGCTGTTATCTACATGTGTTTCTGCTGCTGTATTAACTACATAGTCGCAATCAACTAGTCTTTCGAGGTTATTGATGTCGGATTTGATATATTTAAAACGTAAATTTTGTTGAAATTCATCTAAGAAATTGCGATTACTTGCATAGGTCTCGTTATCTACACCTAGCACATAGTTACCTTCGGCTAATAATTTTCTAGTTACTTCTGCGCCAATTAAACCTAAACAACCAGTTACATATACAATTTTGCTCATATTTTTCCTAGAACTGCTAATACCCGTAAATCATAATCAACTGCGGTATCTACTATATTGATATTGTGTTTATTTAACAGTGCGTGAAGTGACTGTTCTCTAAAGAAGTTAATATGCTCACCTATAATTATATTTTCTGGTGGTGGTACACAATATGCTGGTACTTCAATGTACAAATATTTTTTTGTTCTTGATTTTAATTGATCTATTAATTCATCAATATTAGAAACATGCTCTAACACTTGACAACTCATAACCAAATCAAAATTGTCAAAATTTCTTAAATGATACTGATGCACACCTGGAATTGGATTTACACCACTAATATCATATACAAATTTAATAGGCACATCTGGAATATATGTTCCGTCATCTCCGCCATAATCTAATACAGAAGTTAGATTGTTCACATGTTGGTTGATTACAGCAGTAATAAAATCTTTTCTTTGTTGAATATATTCAGTGGAGTAAACATCAAGTTTGTAATTAGGTTCACATTCTTGTCTTTGGCGATTATATGTCTCATCTCGGTAGCCCGCATATAATCTATCTAATTCTACATCATCAAATCGTGTAGTTGAAAAATAAAAATCACAATTTTCGCAATGACCTAACTGAGTAGGTTGATTGCATTCAGGTTTAGTTCCAGTAGCACGCCATACCACAAACTGCGAAAAGTATGCAGGTTGAGAAGTTGTTTGAGCATCGCAGCACGGACAAGTCAATTGAACGTACATTATTGTGGTAAAACTCCGCAATCAACATTTATATTTTGACTAGTAATTGCACTTGCAGCGTCGCTAGCCATAGCACCACACAAATGTCCACCGGCACCAGTTACAACAACGTGTTTGTTTGTTAAATCAAATAATTGGTTAATATAAGGGTTCATTGTAATATCTAAGTTCATGTTGTAATCCTAACAATTGTACAGGAAGTTCACTTAAAATTCTACCACTACCTGTGTATCTAGGACCACCCGTCGATTCAATTATATAATTTTTATCTAAATCATTAAGTGTACAAAATTGATCTAATACTTCACTTATTTTGTATTTGGTATTGTATACAGCATTAATATCTTTAGCTGCCGGTGAATGGTGAACTACATAATCAGTCAATCTACAAAGATCTCTAATGCCAAAATAATCAAACTCTCGATCATTGGTTATCTTTATCGGTTGTCCTGATACGGCCTGTAGTAGTTTTGGAAATATTCTTGTAACGATTTCGCCTTTACCAAAGCAGTTGAAAATTCTGATAGTATAAAAGTTTGGAGTATCCCACGAAATTCTGCTTTTCATGTTTTGGCCAAATCCATAGCTGTCCGTAGGCAATACCGTAAAAATATTTTTTTCGCTGTACTGATCGATATCATTTCTACGATCAAATTCTGCACCTGAACTGAAGTTTACGAATTTACCAAAAGTGTCTCTATGGTTATAAAAATTCATGAACAGTCCTAGATTATTTCTAGTATCACCAAGCAAGTCAGGATCGTTCATAGTGGTAGCAGCATTGATAACGACGTCAAAACGATTGGCTTGTAACCATTTAGCAACTACTACAGGTTCCAATAAACTTAATGTTTCTCTAGTCACAGGAATAACTAAATTATCTCCTGCAAAATACTTTGCTATGCTAGATCCAACAAAACCTCTAGCGCCAAGGACGGCTATTTTCATAATTAATTGGGTACTGCGTAGAACACAACATCAAAGCTATTGTTGTCGTGTTGTCTTATGTAAAATTTGTAATCATTAACCAACTGATTGACTAGCAAAGGTAATTCCCACATGTCTCCGGGTCTATGATACAAGGCCATGGTTATCACTGGTCTGCATTTTTCTAGTAGTTTTTTTGCTCCACGCAATGCATCTGCTTCGCTTCCTTCTATGTCTAATTTAACAAAATCTATGTGTGTGTTTGAAAATAGTTTATCAATACTAGACGCTTCAATTTTGATATTACCGTGATCAATAGCTGCACTACTTGGGCCCACTCCACTGGCGAATACAATTGTTTTTTCTGAATCAGAAAGTGCATACGGATAACAGATAGCATCGTCGCCCACGGATTGGGTCAATTGACCAAAGTTTTTTGGATCAGGCTCAAACAGATATGCCATATCAATGTTTAAATTTTCTTTGGCTTCTTGATAGCTATCTCCAGTATAGGCACCACCATCAATGATTCGTATTTTTTTCTTTTTGAATTTTGCAGTGCTTAATTCATTAAAGTAATGTTGGTCCTGACTTCGGTAATCCGCGTACTCTGGTAGTTGCCCAGTTCTAAATAGTAATACATTCAACAAACAATCTACGCTTTCTTGATCGGCTAGTAGGTGTGTGGCCGATTGTATTTTTGCAAGATTATCTGTAATGTAATTTAATGGAGTCAACCAATAACGCCATCCCAGTTGAGCGCCAAATTGTGCGTATAGTTCCCAAGGCATAAAAACTTTACTGAATCCAGCATCAGCAGCTTCGTTTAAAATTTTAGTGTATGAAGTCATGTGACTAAAAACACCCATAGCCAATTGAACGTTTTCCCATGTCACCTCTGACCAATCCACCACGGGTAAATCTAGTAATTTTGTATTGGTTGGACTAGATGTAATAAAACCATAAACTTGAAAACCTTCATCTAATAGAACTTGACCTAGTGCTCGAGCAAATCCTCCTGCTCCAAATATCCAAACAGGTTTACTATGATCCAGTGTTTCAAAATTATTATATGAAATGGTTCGTGCAAATTGTTCAAAGTTCATGTTGATCCTTAATAATATTTTGTTCCATTTCTGAATCAGGCAAGAATGGGCTCATGTATTCTAAACTGGGTGCCAGTAATGTACCGTCTTCTAATTTTCTTGCGGCAAGCTTGGGTGCAAACATTTGATCCGGATCTACTATGACTTCAATCAATGCAGGCAAATCACTTTTTAACAACATTTGCACCATGTCGCTATTCCAGGCATCCATGTGAGATACCCTATGTGACATGATGCCTAATGCAATGCCTAGTGCTACAAAATCAGGCAAGCATACTCCGTCTTGGGGACTAGTACCAAACACATTATCGCTAAAGTAAGCTCGCTGCGTTTGTTTTATGGAATGATACCCTTGGTTGTTGACCACGATAATTTTTATCGGTAGACGATACCCTACCACAGTTGATAGTTCTTGTAAATTCATCATAATGCTACCGTCACCGGCTATGCAATAAACTGGCTGCCTGCTGGCAATACAGGCGCCAATGGCCGCAGGCAAATCATATCCCATACTGGCATTACCGCTGTTGGAATAAAACCTTTGTCCTTGTTTTAGTCGACCGGCTTGCCCACTAATTACGCTGGCACTACCATTACCACACACCACAATTGCTGTGTTATCCAATTGATCAAAAAATTCTCTAAAAAACAAATAAGGATTCAAACTGTCTGATGTGTGTTGATATTCTGACAATACAGGATCGTATTTTGTCACACGCTCACGACACCAATCAAGATATTTGGTGTGCGCCTGTGGAATTGAATAATTGTGTGTGCTACCTAACATTTCGAGAATAAAATGCCGGAGATCCATGTTTATTTTTTCATCAATTGCTAGTGTAGGTTTATCTAATTCGGCACGGTCAATATCAACCATGACTTTGTAGGCACGGCTTGCAAAATTTTTAAAGTTATAGCTGATCATTCTTATGTTAAGCCTACTACCAAGTATCAAAACAAAGTCGGCATTTTGTACAGCAAAGTTACCGGCACGATCACCAACCATGCCCGGATGGCCTGCATACTGCGGATGGTCATTGGTCAATGTGTCGTAGGCATTGAAACTGGTCACAACAGGAATACCCAATGTTTCTACCAACTGTAAAAATTCTTTATGGCTATTTGATATTCTTACTCCAGTGCCTGCATATATAACTGGTCGTTTGGCAGATTTCAATCTCTCAACTAGATCGTCGGCACTGAACTCAGGATCATCTCTCGTGCCAGTTAGTTCTAAACGAGTGTTCGGAGTTACATCATTGTCAAGACCCAATTCAATCTCGCTACCATCCCAGCCTCGTAACAGTTCGGGAGCTATCTTTGTACCTTGCATATCAATTGGAATATCTACCCAAACAGGACCTGGTCTACCATTTGTAGCTAGAAATATAGCCTTATCCATAACTTCACGTATTTGTTTAGGATCTTTTAACGTAGTGGCATATTTTGTAATTGGGCGAACCATTGAAACAATGTCTACTTCTTGATCACCCAGTTGCCGCACAGGAACATCGTAATTGCGTAGATAAGTTTCATTTTTAACTTGTCCACTAACTATTAACATGCCGCAGCTATCTACATAAGCACCAAACACACCGTTAAGTGCATTGATACCGCCGGGTCCTGTGGTTACATTTAGCACACAGAGTTGATTATTAATACGATAATAACTTTCTGCGGCAATAGCTGCCGCTTGCTCGTGATGAAAGCATACTGCGGTCATATCGGGATGGCGCCCAAAAGCATCGTTAAGATGCATGGCACCACCTCCGGTAACTAAAAAGGTATGCCTAGCGCCTGCATCCACACACCTTTGTGCCACATAATCAGCTAGTCTCATAATCCGCGATTTTTAATTAAATTTTTAAGAGTTGAATTGGTTGCATATGGTCCGTCGATATGATCAATTGTTAACGGCTCGTCTGCCTGTATTGCCTGCGTAAGTGTTTCGCCGTTCATGATTTCTCTGCAACTGAGCTGACCTTTGCGTAGAGGAATGGCAAGGTAAAAGTCTTTTTCAAAACTATCTTTGTGAATCCGGTAACCAGGCTCTAAATTTCTACGAGCATAAGCACCTCGAACCAATTGATCCAGATATTCTGTCTCTTTTCGAGAAATAACGCGGCGTGTGGTTGTGCGTCCTCCACACATTTCTATTGCCCTGTGATATGCTTTAAACCATGTGTCGCACTGTTCCGGTAATGAACAATACGAACTGACAGGAACTGCATTGTAGTCGATATCAATATGACGTTCCCAAGTTCTAGCACCTTTGGCATATGAAATTAACATACTGGATGACCAATCGTGATATTCGTGTGTGCTTAGACCTATTACATTATCCTGATAACGATTGCGTAGGTAATCAATTTGATCTAGTTCTAGCTCATTGTCCTCGCTAGGATATAAACTAACGCAATGATTGATTGCTAGCGGAATATCGCGTTTGGCAAAGTAAGCAACAATATCATCCAGATCTTTTTCACTGGCACCGCCGCTACTTATAATTGTTGGACGGCGTGTACTAGCAATCTTGCTAATCAGCGGCCAATCGTTGACATCGCTAGAAGCAATTTTGATAATTGGCATATCAAATTCAAGACAAAGGTCCACCGACTTTTCGTCAAATGGAGTACTCATTGGAATACAGCTCATGTCCCGAATCTTGTTAACCATAACAGCAAAATCATCCCTGCTTAATTTGGTTTGTTCGGTTTTCTTGATATATCTGTTATCCTGATCGCCTTTGAACTCAGGATGCACAAACTCATCAACATCTCTAAACTGTAGTTTAATTGCAGCCTTGACATTGTTAATTCTAGCAATGCTACCGTGTTCATAAATGATCTTAAGGCCGCGTTCCACACTGCCCCAATGATTGTTTGCTAGTTCTAGTACAAATAGATTTTCAAAAATCTCGTTGCCTTTTTTACGATATGACATATTTTTCCTTAAATGAATAAACTCATAAAGCCATCAACCTTTTCGCCAATGTAGGCAATTTGTTCTGGCGTAATAACCGGACTGGTGCCATGGAAATAAGTATGCGTCATGGCGTGTGTTGCATTTGGATAATTGTCTCTTGCATTCCGTGGATCCATTAAATGGCTGTATGCTGGTTGCAGCATGATATTACCAGCAAAGTAAGGACGAGTTTGAATTAAATTTTCTTCCAAGTAGTCCACAATGTCTGCTCTTGTGAATGGTGCACCTTGACGCACAGTGAGAGGAAAAGCAAACCACGATGGATCACTGTTTTCTTGTGCTCTAGGCAAGTGGAAAAATTCTTCGTACCGTTCGTATATGGCAAATAACAATTGATAGTTTCGTCTACGCAGGGCATGAATTTCAGGAAGCTTTTTTAACTGCTGCATGCCCATGGCACACTGTAGTTCAATTGGTTTTAAATTATACCCAATTTCATCATAAACGTATTTGTGATCAAAGATTTCATCTGGTAATTCAGGAATCCAGTTATTAAAACGTTTACCGCATGTACCGCATTTGAGTTTGTTGGCATCTGGTCCTACACAGTAACAACCTCGACCCCATTCACGGAAGCTGCGTAGTATGACATCATGATTGGCATCGTTGGTTGCAACATACCCACCTTCACCCATGGTCATATGGTGTGCTGGATAGAACGAGCAACTGGCCATTAATCCAAAACTACCCAATGGTCGGCCGTTGTATGTGCTACCCAATGCATCACAGCAATCTTCAAGCAGAATAAGTTTATACCTGTCGACTAGGGCCATTACCTGATCCATGTTGGGAGGATTGCCTAGTACATGTGCAAAAGTAATAACACGAATATCTGGGTCGGCTTCCAAAACACGTTCACATTGCCTTACATCCAAGTTGAGTGTGTTAAGTTCGATATCTACAAACACAGGAGTAAAGCCAACTTGCAGTGTTGGATTAAGCGTTGTTGGAAATCCTGCAATAGGCATCAGTACCTTGGTGCTTTTAGGCAAGTTATAACCACGTTTACTGGTAAGAGCCGACATCATCAGCAGGTTACTAGAGCTTCCTGAATTAGTTACAATGCCACGGGTTTTTCCAAATTGTTTTGGGAACTCACGTTCAAAGCGTAGACTTTCGTTGCCCATGGCAAGCCAACCTTTGAGTAGGCTTTCAACACCGGCCACATACTCGTCTGAATCATAGTAGGCACCTGCATAGTTGACAAAGTCTCGGCCAGCAGTCCATGTTTTTGCAGACTGCTTTTCTTCTATGTGTTTCTTGACTAAATCTAAGATTTCTTTCATTGTATTATTTGAGTTAACATTTGTTGAGCTAGTGGAATTCTGCGATCGTTGGGAATACCAGGCCACTGAATCAGGAAATCTCCTGGTTGCCATTGCCCGTCATTGCCAAAAATATCTCGTTTATACACATGCGGAACAGATCCTGGATACTGATCGTAATCGTATGAATTGATCATGCGTTGTGGAACAATTCGTAATCCATCACCCAGACGTTCAATGTTGTCGATCATGCATTGCTGATCATTCCATGGATGCTTCATGCAGTATTGATCCTGTTGTGTGTCCAAATACTTTAACCATGCAATACAGTTCTCAGTATTGTGCGCTAGATAGCTGTCATTGTTGATATTAAAGCAGTCTGTGGCAATGATAAAATCTGCTGTGTTGTCTACAATATCTTCTAACCTGATATTAAAATTGGTAATCATGGTATCGCAACCAACTGCATGTACCCAATCGTAGCCAGATTCTAATAGTTCTACTACCTTTCTGGTTCTAGCCCAGGCAATGTCTCCAAGATTGGCAAATCCGTCAGTGACTTCATAGGTATCGTATCCCCATCGTTTGGCGTACAACTTTTTATTTTTATCCCAGGTAAGATCTGCTAGCGGTTGGTAATTTTCATCAAAAGCAGTGACTAGTGCAAATTTCAATTGAATACCTTATCGTTGAATGTTATTATACTATTTAAGAAATCTCTAAGTCAACAATTTTTAAAATAAGTATCATTATGAAAATATACGATTGCTTTCCATTTTTCAATGAACTAGATTTACTAGAGGTAAGATTTCAAGAACTTTATGATTATGTGGATCATTTTGTTTTAGTAGAAGCATCGACAACATTTACAGATATTCCAAAACCTTATTATTTTGAAGAAAATAAAACAAGATACTCTAAATGGGTAGATAAAATTATACATGTAAAAGTAGATGATATGCCTCATAGTACAGAAGCATGGGATAATGATATATGGCAAAGAAATAGTATCAATCGTGGTATTGTAGATGCTGACGACGATGATATAATAATTATATCGGATTTAGATGAAATTCCTAGACCAGAAACTGTAGATATTATGCGTTTAGACGACGAAACTCAAGTTTGGGGTTTGAGAATGCCGCTGTTTTATTTCAAGTTTAATCATATGTTAACAACAACTCTTAGTCAGTATATGGTTTGGGGTATGGCAACTAGGAAAAAACTTATGGTTCCGGCAGATGAATTTAGATTTCAACGGTTTCAATTAGCTAATTTACCTTATGGATATTCCAATAATGGTGTAAGAGTAATGGAACATGCAGGCTGGCAATTTAGTTATCTTGGCGATACTGAATTTGCTAAAACTAAGATTCGCAGTTTTGCTCATCAAGAGACTAATCGCCCTGATGTCTTAGATCAAATTGATGTAGAGACTAGCGTTGAAAAAGGATATGGACTAGGACCTAATAATACCGAAGTTTTTGTTAATATAAAATTAGATGAGTACATGCCAAAAACTGTTGTAAATGATGTTAATAAATATAGCAAATACATAGCAACTAACCAAACACATACTGTAAGAGATTTTTTACCATTTAACTGATATGAATTTTTATCAACTTGAAATTACAACCATGATAGGTTGCCCTTTAATGTGTACATATTGCCCGCAAGATAATTTGCGTGATGCCTATGGCGATGATGTAAAATACATGAGTCTTAATGATTTTAAAATCATGATAGACAAAGTTCCTGACTATGTAAGAATAGATTTTAGTGGGCAAGCTGAACCTTGGATTAATCCAAGTTGTACAGATATGTTAGAATATGTATTAGATAAAGGACATAGAGTAGCAGTTTTTAGTACGTTGTATAATTGGGACAATGACACAGTTCATAGGGTAGGTGAAATAATTTTAAAATATGCAGATAAGTTTGATATTTTTAAAATACACTTTCCTGACGCGGCAGGAAATATGAAAGGATGGAAACACAGTGAGGAATGGGAATACGCTTACATAGGTATGCGTACAATTCTTCAAGCAGCTGGTGTTCACTACGAAGCAATGACAATGAGTGACGATGGTATACACCCTACTATTAGACACTTACCAGGCGCCGTACCTAGTCATAGATGGGATATCGCCGCACATGATCGTGCTGGTTTATTAAATAAAGAACAAATCAAAGGACAAGTCATTAAAATAACTCCACATCATGCCGGACCGGTAGTTTGTAGTAAAACCACTTTGTATAATCAAGGTGTATTATTACCAAACGGTGAAGTTTTATTATGTTGTATGGATTATGATAAAAAACATGTTATGGGCAATTTACTAACAGAATCCTATGATGAAATATTAAACGGTACAGCAATGCAAAAACTTTTAGAGTTAAACAAACTTCATTACTACACCAATGAAACTTTATGCAAAAGTTGTGTTGATGCCATCCCAGACAAAAGATATATTTTAGAAGCTGCATAAGTTTGACTTTACAAAAAAACTGTGATATAATAATATTTCAACCACTCTGGAGTGTTTATGTTTGAATCAATTGAAATTCGTAAAGTAGCAAATGGTTTTATTGTAACTGTTAATCTTGAAGATGAAACTAGAGAATATGTTTTTGATACTGCTCGTAAAGCAATGAGTCATATCAAGCAATTTATCGCCCCAAAATCAGGCGAATAAATAGTTTATATTCAATAAAAAATGAGGATTCATGTCAAAAACAGTATTGATCACCGGCGGTGCTGGATTCATTGCACACCATGTAATTGATTTAATTTTACAAATCACAAATTGGAAAGTTGTTTGTCTAGACAGATTAGATATTTCTGGTAATCTAAATAGACTTCATGATGTGCTACAGAATCATGACCCAAAAAAAGTAAGTCAGAGACTGCGTATCGTATTCCATGATCTTAAAGCCGAAATCAATAGTCAAATAGTTCAGGATATTGGACCAATTGATATTGTTTTACATCTTGCAGCAGGCAGTCATGTGGATCGTAGTATTGCCTATCCAATGGAGTTTGTGCAAGACAATGTAGTCGGCACAGTTAACATGTTAGATTATGCAAGGAAGAACTTACCAAATCTGGAACGATTTGTTTATTTTTCCACCGACGAGATATTTGGGATTGCGCCACCTGGTGTCGCCTATAAGGAATATGATCGTTACAACAGCACAAATCCCTACTCCGCGAGTAAGGCGGCTGCGGAGGAGTTTTGTGTTGCCTACGAAAACACCTACAAGTTGCCTATCGTTGTTACACACACCATGAATGTGTTTGGCGAACGACAGCATCCAGAAAAATTTATTCCAGCAACTATTCAAAAGGTGAGAGATGGGGAGACAGTCATCATTCATGCTGATCCAACAAGAACAACAGCAGGTAGTCGAATGTACATACATGCCCAAGATGTTGCTGAGGGTCTTATGTTCATACTCTCACTCAAGGATTATGTTCATACAGGGGACTACGGCCATGCACACTGCCCCAAGTTTAATCTCGTTGGTACTGAAGAAATTGATAACCTTACCCTAGCACAAATGATCGCTGTTGCAGTAGGTAAAGAACTGAAATACGAAATGACCGACTTCCATACCAGTCGACCTGGACATGACATGCGTTATGCATTAGATGGCGGCTTACTAAAGTCACTAGGTTGGGAACCAAAAATCAAATTAAGCGAACGTATTAAAAAAGTTGTAGATTGGACATTGGCCAATGAAAGATGGTTACGTAAATGATTAGACATTTATTTGTAGTAACATCGGCCATTAATAGCAAGTTTGGCATTTATAATGCTGTAGAGCGACTGACTCAAACTGTAATCACTTTACAAAGTATTCGCATGCGTGTTCCTGGTGCCAAAATAGTAGTCATGGAGTGTGCCGGTACAGCACTTACGCCGGGACAAAGCGAAACTTTAGAAGTCAATTCAGATCTTTTGTTGGATTTCAGTCAAGACGCAGACGTACAAGCAATTTACCAAAGCGACAATTGGGATGTGGTTAAGAATTCTACAGAAATCATGTGCTTTGGCCGTACACTTGCTATGTGTAGCAAAGACGGTGATTTCGTAGGTTACGATCGAATCCACAAAATGTCAGGCCGTTACATCTTGAATGACGAATTTAATTTAGATGTTTATGAACAATTCGCCGATAAAATTGTTATTGGGTCCAAACATCGAAGTCAATTCCCGTTTGATGTAACCGGCATTGAATTACAATACATGGCCAGACTTTGGTCGTGGCCAGTTGAACAAACTGAACGAGTGATTCAAGTGTACAATGACAGTTTGGCTTATATAGGTCAGCGAGTCAGTCAAGGTGGTTACGCAGATATTGAGCATGTGCTGTATAAATTTCTTCCACAAGAACTTGTACAAGAATTACCAGTGCTAGGAGTCGAAGGATTTATTGCACCAAACGGAGTACCTATTAAAAATTAACATGGAAAATTGTACAGAATTAAAAGCATGTTTGGCCTGCGGTGGAAACAACTTATTACCTGCTATTAATTTAGGCCATCAACCTCTAGCAAACAATTTTTTACATGAACCTGGTAAAAATCAACGGTATCCATTGGCAGTAAATCAATGTGTTGACTGTTTTCATTTGCAATTAACTCATGTGGTTGATCCAGCAGTAATCTATCAAGACTATGCATATGTAAGTGGAACCAGTCAGACTTATTTAGATTACATGTGGTGGTTCGCCAAATGGGTAAGAGAATACAGTGATATACAATTTGGTAGTGTGTTGGATATTGGCTGCAATGATGGCAGTCAGTTAGATTATTTTGAAAAGTTGGGATTTCGCACTTATGGAGTAGACCCAGCAAAAAATATTCACGCAACCAGCACAGCAAAAGGTCATCGGGTAGTATGTGGATTTTGGGATGAACAATCTATAAGGAATCTGGATGACAGGCAATTTGATATAGTAGTGGCGCAAAATAGTTTTGCACACAACCCAGATCCACTTGCCTATCTTAAATTATTGCAACCGTTAATGAAACCCAATGGGATGTTTTTTGTTCAAACTAGTCAGGCCAACATGGTGAGAAACGGTGAATTTGACACTATCTATCACGAACATGTGAATTTTTACAACATTAATTCAATGAATCAATTGTGTCGACGAGCTGGTTGGGAATTGATAGATGTGGTTAAAACGCCTATTCATGGAACCAGTTATGTGTTTGTACTTACACCTAACCGTGTTCGCAGAGAACATGTAGCTAATTTAATTAACATGGAAGCAGACTTGTTAAACAATGACACATATCGTGCATGGGCTGCTCGAGCGAGAAAAATTTCTAGTGAATTTAGTTCAAGAATCAATTTGTTTAGAGAACAAGGATATCACATTGTGGGATATGGCGCCGCAGCCAAAGGAATGACCTTGCTTAATTTTGCTGATGTACGTCTAGATTACATCATCGATGACAATCCAACCAAGCAAGACACATACAGTCCAGGGCAAGATATTCCTGTGGTGTCTATTGGTCATTTGTCTCTCTACAAAGACGATGATAAAATTTTATTTGTTCCGTTGGCCTGGAACTTTTTTAAAGAAATCAAAGGTCGAATATTAAAACACAGGACTAACAGCAACGATCGTTTCATGCGATATTTTCCGGAGGTTGAAGTTGGAGTTTAAGTTTCCTGTAATGGAATTGGTTGATAGATACACTATTGCACAAGTCAAACACAGTCGCACTGGTGGAGCCAATCAGGCTGAATTGGACTTTTATGAACAACAAATGTTGGGAATAGATAAATCCTTGATTTGGCATGAACTACAGGCATTTAAAATTTTACATGATAAAATTTGGAGCCTAGAAGATGATTTCAAAAAATGTCGAATTGATGGTACAGATTTAACCGAAGTTGGACGTCGTGCTTTGGAAATTAGAGATTACAATAACTTTCGAGTACAATTAAAAAATACAGTGGCAGAAAAATTAAATGACCCAGTAAGAGAAGTAAAAACAAATGTATGATACTGGCGAATACGATATCCATCTAGACATACCCTTAGACAATTACGTAGTTTGTAATTTGTTTCCTTCACATTTAGAAACAATAGTTGATTGTGTTAAACAAATTGCAGTCAAAGACAAAAATACGTTAATAATACTGTTGGGAGCATTTCAATGCATACAGGAAAGAGATTTTTGGATACTGCCGCTAGATGAATATTGTCGATCGATTGATAATCCAGTAATTGTTTTTACAGGGAAACTTACACAAGATGCAGACTATCAAAAACCCAACACAAAATTTGGTTATAAATCAATTGGGTTATTTGACTTAGTAAGCAATCAGCATTGGTATCAACGAAAAGAAAATCAACAAAGGGTATGGGACAACGATTGCTATCGAGCAAGACCGTACAAATTTTATTGGGCTAGCAGCAAAGATTGGTACACTCGAAGATACGTTCTTGCTGGGTTAATACACAATAATTTACTATCAAATAATTTAGTAAATTACAAATGTGTACACTCGGACATACCTGGACTCTGGATTCAACATCGCATTGAATCAATTTGGGCAGCTCATATAGATCAAGAATGTCATTCCGTTGCCAATCAAATTCCTCTACCAGCTATAGACAACACAGTGGAGTTTACACAGACCAACGTAAATTTTTATCTTGATAGTTGTTTGGGAATTGTTACAGATACTTTTTTTGATAATGGAATATTCTTCAGTGAAAAAATTTTTAATGCCATCAATTATCAACAACTGTTTTTTTACATTGGATATCATAACAGTTTGGCATATTTAAGATCGCAAGGGTACAGCACCTTTGACGACATTATTGACACCAGCTATGACAAGATTGAAGAACCAGGGTCAAGACTTGTGTGTGCTAGACGTAGTTTGCTTGAATTCTTGACGCAGTCCGCAAAAACAATTAAACTAGCATACGAAAAAAGTGTTCCGTCTATAAAACACAATAAACAGTTATTACAACAACAAAGACCAGATTTGCAATTTACTGAATACATTCGAGACTTTTTAAATGAAAATAGAACGACCTGTACAAATATTAGTTAGACGCAGAGCAGCACTCGGTGATGTGATTATGAGCACCGGTGTTGTGAGAGAATTAAAAAACAAGTACAACTGCTACATTGATGTAGCGACAGAATTTCCCAATGTTTATGCCAACAATCCACACGTCAGGGCGATATATCATACTGACGCTATGCCCGAGGCTAAAAATTATGATTTATATATTAACCTGGATGATGCCTACGAACATAGTCCTCTTAATCATTATGTGGACAGTTATTTCTATCGCGCTTTTGGCACATCAGATGTGGATAACAAATCGGTAGAACTGTTTGCTAATGAGTTTGATAAAGATGCGGTAAGCTTATTTTGCCAGGACAATGAGCTTGACAGTTTCATTGTGGTGCATATTCGACAATGGCATTGGCCATTAAAAAACATGGCTTGGGAAACTTGGTTTGCTGTTTTTGAACACCTGTTTACTGAACGTACGGATTTCAAAATAGTTTGTGTTGGCAGCGCAAGTGATGGGTATGTTGATCATCCATTGTTTGTGGATGCAAGAGAACAATTGAACATACAACAACAAAAACTCGTGATGGATCGAGCTAGATGTTTTGTTGGCATAGACAGCGGGCCATTTCATGTAGCAGGTGCCAGCAAGACGCATATAATTGCACTACAGACACACCTGCTGCCAGAAAGAATACTGCCGTATAGAAGAGAAATGTTTGGACATAACACAACCGCAATTATGAGTGCAGTTGATTGTGTGGGATGTAATGACCATCAGGCTCGACCAGTAAGGCAAGTAATTTGCAAACACGGTGATTATCGTTGCAAAGACAGTTTTGATGCCGAACGTATCGCAAACAATATTTCAGAAATACTATGATATATAGACACTCAGGAACATTTGGCGATTTAATTTACAGTCTATCTGTAGTTAAAAAAATGGGTGGTGGCACATTTGCTATTCATCTTGAAAACATTGAAAAGTGTGTAGCACGATACGGATATAAACCCAACGAAGTAGATTCCGCACATCAGGGCAGATTCAAGATTGCTGATTTTGATTTGTTACGACCTTTGCTGTCCAGGCAGAGCTATATTGACCAAGTGACAGTTTGGTTAGGCGACCACGATGTTGATCTAGATCGATTTCGTGGCGTATTATTTAGAGGTTTTGAAGGTAACTATGTTGAAGCGTATCATCGTACATTTAACCTACCATTTGAACCAGAAGTGTATAATGAAACATGGCTAGAGGCTGATGCAAAGCAAGTCGCACCTGTGGTCATAAACAGAACATTTAGATACAGATGTCCTGAAGGTACAGGTACCTGGCAAGGCCTGCTAGAGCAAGCAAACATATCTCAGACAGGTGTGTTTGTTGGCACTCAAGACGAGCATGAAGATTTTGAAAAAAGCACTGGCTTTCGTGTACAATATTACTGTGTTCAAGATTTCAAAGAGCTGGCGGATGTGATCGCTGGTGCAGATTTGTTCATGGGCAACCAGAGTGCTGCATACAGTTTAGCAATGGGTCTAGGCAAAAGCTCGGTATTAGAAACAATTAAGATTAAACCACTAGCAAACAATGAGTGTTATTTTCCAAGATCAAACTGCCAATACTTCTAAGGTACGAATATTACTTGTAGGTGACAACGGTATTGATCAATATCAATATGGTACAGTTACAAGAATTAGTCCTGAGGCTCCTGTGCCGGTAGTCAACTACACACATACAGAAATTAGACCTGGCATGGCCGCTAATGTAAAAGAGAATTTACAACGACTAGGATGCGAAGTAACTTTTGTACACGGCATAAAAACATGTATAAAGACTCGAGTAATTGATTCAAGGACCAAGCAACATCTAGTTAGAATAGATCAAGATTCACCTAGTCGTGCCGTAAAAATTGACTACAACAACTTAGACCAGTATAATTGTATTATAGTAAGTGATTATAACAAAGGATCAGTAGAGTATGAAACCGTCGAAGAGCTTCGCCGGCGTTATTTGGGTCCAATATTTGTTGATACGAAGAAAAGCGACCTGGCCCGCTTCCAAGGTTGTTTCGTTAAAATTAATCAAGTGGAATATGAAGCGGCTCGAACATATCCTGCCGATCTTATTGTTACCCTTGGTAGAGATGGCGTAAAGTATAAAGAACATCGGTTTTCTACTCCACAAGTAGAGGCGTTTGATGTATGCGGGGCAGGCGATACATTTTTGTCTGCTCTCGCATACAACTACGTTTTATCAAATGACATCGCCGTGGCAATCAAATTTGCAGCTCGTGCAGCCAGTGTCACTGTTCAGCACATCGGAGTATACAGTCCCACCTTAGCGGAGATTGAGCAAGCATGACAAGATTATCAGGAAGAGTTGAAAAAGGTTGGGGGTTTGAAGAAATCTGGGCCACCAACGATAGATACTGTGGTAAGATGATGCACTTCAATATCGGTGCCAGATTTAGTATGCACTTCCATAGAGAAAAAGAAGAAACTTGGTACATACAATCTGGAAAATTCATTGTAAAATATATTGATACAAATACTGCTGCACAGATTGAACAAGAATTGAATGTGGGCGATACTTGGCACAATCCACCTTGTATGCCACATCAATTAATTTGCCTAGAACAAGGCACAGTAGTAGAAGTTTCCACACCAGATTCCGTAGAGGACAATTATCGTGTACAGCCCGGGGATAGCCAGAAGAGTAATAGTTAACGGGACCTTTGACATCCTGCATCGTGGGCACATTGAAATGCTCAACTTTGCAAAAAGTCAAGGAACCTATTTGTTGGTTGCAATAGATTCAGATCGTGAGGTGAGAGAGTTAAAAGGTGAACAGCGTCCTGTTAATAAACAGGAAGACCGCAAGTTTGCATTGGACAATCTTAAATGTGTAGATGCTGTGTGGATTTTTGATACACAGGAAGAACTGGCACATATTTGTAAATTGTATAAACCTAGTTTAATGGTCAAAGGTTCAGACTATCGTGGTAAAAAAATTACCGGTGCTGAATACTGCGACAGTATTAAATATTACGATCTAGTACCCAATTATTCAACGAGTAAAATAATTGAAAATATTAATAACCGGAAGTAGAGGCTTTATTGGTAGCCACGCTGTAAGTCGTTGGCATAAAATTGGCGGCCATGAAATTGTCACATACGAATGGGACGAAAATCTATTACCGCGTATCGAAGGCCTGGATTGGGTTTTTCATTTTGGAGCCATAAGCAGTACCACTGAGCGTGATGTTGACAAAGTGATGCGTCAGAATTATGACTTTAGCGTTTGGCTATATGAGGAGTGCAGACGACATGATGTCAATCTTCAATGGAGCAGCTCGGCTAGCGTGTATGGCATGGGCCGAGACTTTACAGAGACCGCACCAGTTGATCCTAGAAGTCCATACGCATGGAGTAAATATCTATTCGAACACTACATCGAACACCATCCGACGCATGTTCGGTGCCAGGGATTTAGATACTTTAATGTATATGGTGCGAACGAAACCCATAAAGGTAATCAAGCCAGCCCGCACTATCAGTTTGCTGTACAAGCTCAATCCACTGGTATTATAAAAATATTCGAAGGCAGCGACCATTTTCAAAGAGACTTTGTTCCTGTTGAGCGTTTGTTAGATGTTCAATACGAATTTGTCCGGCGCAAAATTGATGAAAACGGTGTATGGAACATTGGTACAGGACAAGCACAATCATTCGCCGACATTGCGCGAGACAAAGCCAATCAATATGGAGCACTGATTCAGATAATACCTTTTCCTGAACATCTAGCGCATAGCTATCAAAAGTATACCTGTGCAGACTTAACAAAATTGCAACAAACTTTTGGCAAATACACGGGTTGACACATAACTATATTTTGCATATACTAAGATTCAGTAACTAATTCCAGTTACTATTTACAATTGGAGAATTACCATCATGTCAGCCCGGGTATCGCGGCCACTGATTGATGTTGTTAACGACGCTCGTCGTGACATCAAAGCGGCCCTCAAACTTTCAGACAAGCAATTTAATTCAATGATGCAGCAAATTAGAGCAAGAATGACTGCTCTAAATTTGAATTTTGCACGAGGCATGCATTATGAAGATGTTAATAACGTTTGGTTGGACTATGAAGTTCAACGCAACGTTATTATCAAGCACTTGATTGACATCATTAAAAAATTTGATATTAGAATTATTGAACCTGCTGCTACCGCCAACTTTATAGGCAAGGCCCTAACAAAAGAACCTTGGCGTCAAGACAAGTTGTTTGCATATAATGGTCAGCACCGTTGCGTTTTGTTAAGCCTACTAGGCTACACTAAAGTTCCGGTTATTATTAACGATACCGAAGATCTTGCGTTTCCTTCAGTTGCGTTTATCATCAACAACCACAGTGGTATCAAGAAAGTTGGAAAACCAGACCTGCACCAAAACTGGTTGTATCAACACAAGCTGGGTTTGAGCACGCAGGAAACTGAACTGGCTCGAAATCTACAAGATGCATTTGATAATGCCCGTGTACAATTAATTGAATCAACCAAAGCCAGAAACATCAACGATTATTGGTTTAGTCATTTTGACTATGCCTACAAATCTGCCAGCGTTGATAAAACGGCTGCTACTACTCGACAAATTCTTGACGCAATCACAATTGCTTGGCCAGCTGATCAAGAAATTGATCAGGGCGTGTTTATTGGACTCTATTATATGAACAGTATTGTTAAAAGTTTAAACAAAAAGATGCCAAAGAATTGGATGCAGGATATCACTGAAACTTGTGCAGTAAGTTTTTCGTCTAGTCACGACTGCCATACCGCTGCCAAGCGTCAATGGGACTTTTTTGTTGGCAGTGCTTGGTCTGCCCCGCAAGGAATGTTTAAGTTTATGCGAGAAGTGTACCTTATTAACGGTGGTAAATTAGCAATACCTAGTGAAAACTTAGACATCGGTGTACTGGGTAAGACCTGGTGCGAACCAAATCTTATCCCACAAGTGTCCATAGACTGTTTTAAATTAACGGGCGCCGACAAGACTTTTTTTGCAATACAAAACGGCACAACAATCGAAGGCAAAAAGTTTATGGAGATGAAGGCATAATATGGCTAAATCCAAATTTCAGTCACTGGTTGAATCTTACCAACCCGTAGAATATCGCAAGGTCAAAAGAGATCAAGGTGCTTATGATCAAACCACGGAGTCAATAAGTCGTGAACTGACTCGTTTACTCAAAGAGTATAGCGGGTTGACAGAAATGAATCAAACAGCCAGACTGGTTCGAGATCGAATTGATGATGCGTTGAGGCGATCGCATGATTATAATATTGCCGGTAACATAAAAGCTCACTATCGAGAAAAAGGTTTACAAAAAAAGGACTACGACTTTGAGCACGTGATACCACAAAAAGTAATTCGCGATATGCTGATTCAAGGCGTGCTCACTGTTATTCAAGCAATGAATCCGCCGACCTGTCTGATTAAAAAAGTAAATCATGTGGCTTTAAAAAAAGCAGGCTGGGCTAGTAAAACACCCAGTGTGTATCATTTTTTTGATAGATACACTCAAGTGTTTACTACAGAAATTGAAACCTATAATGGACAATCAATAAATGATTTACATGCGTGGACTCTGGAAAAACATTATCAACATTTTGGAATACCAGTATGAAATACTTTGCTTATGGGATGAATACCAATAAGGATGAAATGAATCGACGCTGTCCAACGGCCGAATGTGTTGGACCTGCTTGGATTGACGATCATGAATTGGTATTTCGTACTCATGCAGATATTGCCCGATCACCGGGCAATATCTGCCATGGGGTGCTTTGGGATATATCCATGCAAGATTTACAAGCTCTTGATACCCTCGAAGGGTATCCATATTATTACACTAGATTTCTTGTAAAAGTCAACACCGGCAAAAGTTTTGTCTTTGCAATAACTTATCAAATGACGGATCAAACCTACTTACAACAACCTGGTGTGGGCTATTTAGAAATGGTACGCGAAGGTTACGAACAAAATGGTGTGCCTGTTGATCAAATTGACCAGGCAATAAATATGGTATGCTCTTCATTGACCGAGATGACGACGGAATATCCCACTTCATGGTTACCAACGATGCGGGACTTTGTTTGATTAGAACTCGTAACAGAAAAATTGCCGATTATGTAAATTATTACAGTTATGGTGCTCCGTTAGATGCACAACTAGCTGTAGGCGGTGATCGTAATCATCCTGAAATTGGTCCAATTTGGCGGTTTACTCGAAAAGTTTTAAAATAAAAAATTGACAAGCTTGACTATACAATATATACTATCATGATCTGGATTCGGTCCAGACCATTACAGGAGGCAACATGGCTGGACGGAATTTTTTATTTGTGCCTGGACCTACCAATATACCAGATCGTGTATTGAGAGCTATGGTTGCAAGTATGGAAGACCATAGATCACCAGACTTCCCCGCGATTACCGATCAAATTACCCAAGGACTAAAACGGGTGTTCCGCACTGACGCAGGAACACCTTTTGTGTTTCCCAGTTCGGGCACCGGCTGTTGGGAAGCAGCACTCACCAATACACTATCACCCGGAGACCATGTTCTTGCTGCAAGGTTTGGACAGTTCAGTCACTTATGGATTGAAATGTGCGTCAAATTAGGTTTAGATGTAGAAGTTATAGATTGTGAGTGGGGCACCGGCGTTCCATTGGATCTATATCTTGATAGATTAGAAACAGACACCAATCATTCAATCAAAGCGGTATTGGCTTGCCATAATGAAACAGCGACCGGAGTGACTTCTGATATTGAAGGAGTTCGTAGAGTATTGGACAACGCTAATCATCCGGCATTACTATTTGTAGATTGTGTATCTAGTCTTGCCTCAATTGATTTGAGATTTGACGACTGGGGAGTAGACATGGCTGTATCAGGTTCACAGAAAGGTCTGATGCTACCAGCTGGTCTGGGTATACTATGTGCTAGTCCAAAGGCACTGGAGCAGCGTCATACAGCCAAACTAAAACGAGCATACTTTGATTTAGATGACATGCTTAAAAGTACTAGCACAGGCTACTATCCATACACACCAGCACTAAGTTTGTTATATGGCTTAATTGAATCGTTAAAAATGATTAACGAAGAAGGCCTCGACAACATCATACGCCGACATCACTATCTGGCCGCAGGTGTAAGAGCAGCAGTACAAGAAGGTTGGGGCCTAGAACTATGTGCTCAAGAGCCAAAATGGTATTCGGATACAGTAAGTGCCATCATGGTGCCCAATGGCATCAATGGTGCTGATGTAATTGCACGAGCATACAAGAGATATAACTTGAGCTTGGGTGCTGGCTTAAGCCGAATGGCAGGCAAGTTATTCCGTATTGGTCACCTGGGTGATATGAATGAAGTGCATCTTATGGCAGCAATTGCCGGAGCCGAAATGGCCATGTTGGATACAGGCATAAAAGTTGAACCAGGCAGTGGTGTTGCAGCAGCCAGCGATTTCTGGCGTTATCAAGCATTGTTCTAATTGATTTGTTAGTGTATAATAACAGTATGAAAAAACAAACCGTGACAATGACTCCCGAAGGCGGTCGCTGGTGGCGTATGCGTGTGGTACATTGGACTATACTAGCCGTCCTGTTTCCGCCTATTTTTGTAATCCTATGTATGTTTCTACTAAATCCACTTTGGTTTAGGGATGATTTGTTGATATGGTTTGAGAACAGGATCAACGAGTTTAGCGTATGGCGCAACAAATTGCTATATCGCATTTACCTGGGTGCGAATCCGGAAATTTGGCATGCGTTAAAAGATTAGCAACATTACAAAGATAGCAACTGTTGCAAAGATACCAACTTTTGTTGCAAAAATAACAACCGTTGACCATAATTTACCATTTTGCTATAATATTGGTATAGTAACTAATAAGGAGCGTACCAAATGATACATTACGGAATGAGTACCGATAACGGTAATCGTGTAGTGGATGGTGTTGTAATTGCTGCAAAACAACTACACTGGACTCTAACCGAAGTCACCGAAATCATGGATATGATTTCAACTGCGCGTGGCTTACATGAAGCCGGCAATACCGGTGTTCGTGAGAGTGTAAACGCTGCAATTTTTAAATAAGGAGCAAAGTTAGTGCTTGACACTAATTCCGTTTTTTCGTATAATACTTGAATAATAACAATACAACATCAACTACAGGAGCTGTTATGAGTTTCGTAAGAATTCGATCCGGTGCATATCGCACCACCGATGTATCCAACCGTGTGTTCCAACTTGTAGAACAATACAAGGCCGGTGCCAAAGGTGGCTATGTCACAGTCAAGAACGGTGGCCAATTCCCTGGCTTCCCAGAAGATATCCGTGTCAAAGTTAATAGCATGAGTGATTACGAGTTCGTGAGTTCCGATGAGTTTGATGGCCAAGTGGTGGCAATGGATACAGATGTTGCTGCCGTAGTGAATGATTCGAAGTCGGATGAAGAGCGTATGGCTGAGATTGCCGGGCGTTTTGAGATTCTGACAGAGATGACTAAGGCTGCTACTACCGGTGACATCCGTGCTATGATCGTAAGCGGTCCTCCGGGTGTGGGCAAGAGTTATGGCGTAGAAGCCGAGATTGAAAAGGCGTGCTTGTTCGACCAAATCGCGGGCCGTCGTCTTAGAGCCGAAGTAGTAAAAGGTTCGGCCACTGCTATCGGCTTGTATCAAGCCTTATACAAGTATTCGGATCCAAACTGCGTGGTTGTGTTCGACGACTGCGACAGTATTTTACTTGATGATGTGTGCCTTAACTTGCTTAAAGGTGCTCTAGACTCGGGTAAGAAACGTAAGATATCATGGATCGCAGAATCGCGTATCTTGCGTGACGAAGGTATTCCTAACAGTTTTGAATTTAAAGGTTCGGTTATCTTTATTACTAACCTCAAGTTCGACAAAATGAAGAGCCAGAAACTGCGTGATCACTTGGATGCACTGCAATCACGCTGCCATTACTTGGACCTTACACTAGACACCATGCGCGACAAGATCTTGCGTATCCGCCAAATCGCTCGCTCTGGTGAACTGTTTGCGGATCTTGAACTTGGTGATATTGCACAGGACGAGATCATTGAATTTATGAACGTTAACAAGAACAGTCTACGTGAAATGAGCTTGCGTATGGCTATAAAAATTGGTCAGCTGTACAAGAGTTTTCCTACCAAGTGGGTGGCACTTGCACAATCAACCTGTATGAAATCTGCGTAAGCAGATCGCCCGGGGTTTTTGATAGCTCCTTTTACTCCGGTTCTTTGCCCCGCTTAGGCGGGGGTTTTTTTGACTTTTACATTTATAAGTATTACACTTACACTATGAAAAAATTTCCGTCAGTTGAAGATTATATCGAAGTTATCAATGGTGATCGTGATATTGTGACTGGCAAGTTGTACGGCTTGTTTGATAGCCGTCCGCCCATAATTAGCCTTGCCAGATACGATGTTAAAATCTTAGACAGCATGAGTCAGGCTACACAAAGCGGGCGAGCTTTAACAGACAAACAGGCAGAGTTGGCAGTCAAGATTGTGCTCAAATATCGCAAACAGTTGGCTGCTCATTTGGTTGATGTTAGTCCTGTTGAAACTCCTACGTTTAGATTGGGCATAAGACAAATTGATCGACGTAGACTTTTGTACATCGATAACAACAGCATTATGTTAAAGTTTCCGTACGATACTACACTAATAAATGACTTGAGAGACTTGGCCATGGTCAGCCAAGGCAGTTGGAAATTTGATAGCCAAAATCGCAGCTGGGCATTGGCTTTGACTGAAATGAATGTGGTAGCGGCCAACGGCTTTGCACAAAATCACAAGTTTGAACTTGCACCAGAATTCGAACGTTACATACGGGCAGTTGAAGACTGTGAATCACAACAATATGAAATCAAATTGATCGCGGACACTAAAGAAAGTTACACTATCACAAACGCCGCTCGTACCTTGATTGAAGCTGTCAACGACTGGACTAATTTAGAGCATTTGATTGATCGTAGTGCTGTATACGGTTACACAGTGGATGAGCCGCTTGTTTTAGACATTGTTTCCAAGTACGGACCACGTGTGGCCAATCTTATGACTACTCAAGAAACCAAGTTTGCACCCACCAGTGATGAGACTGTGTTTCAAGATCTTGTCCGGTACGCAGACACAGTTGGCAGATATCCTATCTATGTTTATGAACCCGACATGAGCGAAAGACTGTATAACAATTTTGTAGCTAAATGCTTTGATAAAGATGATATTTATCGGACACAAAGTTTAAAACAAAAAGATCTTATCACTGACAAAAAAGTTGTTTACTTCAACAAGTTTACTGCACTTTGGGATGAACCTATACCGTTATTGATTAGTGGCCAAGGCATGATGCATGGCGGTGACAAAACTATTTTGTTACAACGAGCAGAAAAGGTTGTATACTTTGCTACAGAAGTGTATAATGTTGCAACTATGAAGCGTAAAAACTAATGCAGGCTCGATTATTAATCAAAGACGAAGTCAATGTAAAAATTGAAGGCCTTGAACTTAACACAAGGACAGCCTTAGTAAAACGATACAAATATGAAATACCGGGCGCTCGTTATCAACCCAGTGTAAAACTTGGACGCTGGGATGGCAAGGTTCCTTTCTTCAATCTTGGCGGCACCACTTACATCAACTTGTTGCCAGAGATCCTGCCCTATCTTGATGAACAAGGCTACGATGTTGAGGTAGAGGATACAAGACAGTATCGCACCACGTTTGAATTTGTTCCGGTAGATGAAAACACTTATCAACACAAACAGTGGCCCCAAAATCATCCAAAGGCTGGCCAACCTATAGTACTACGAGACTATCAACCAGAAATTATCAATAGATTTTTGGCCAATCCACAGTGTGTGCAGGAAGTAGCCACCGGTGCCGGTAAAACTATCATCACAGCAGCACTGGCAGATTCTGTGAGCCAGTATGGGCGTACAATAGTTATTGTGCCTAACAAAAGTTTAGTGACACAGACAGAAGATGATTTTGTTAATCTTGAATTAGATACCGGTGTGTATTTTGGAGATAGAAAAGAATACAATAGAACACATACTATATGTACTTGGCAAAGCTTAAACAATTTATTAAAGACGACCAATAACGCCGAGGCTGATATCACTATAGGCGAGTTCTTGGAGGGTGTAGTAGCAGTTATAGTAGACGAGGTACATCAGGCCAAAGCCGATGCATTAAAAGCACTACTGAGCGGACCGTTTGCACAGGTTCCTATACGTTGGGGCTTGACTGGTACCATACCCAAAGAAGATTACGCAAGACAAAGCATCAACTGCATGCTGGGTCCTGTAGTAGGACAACTAAGCGCCAGCGAACTACAAGAAGCCGGACACTTGGCTCAGTGTCATGTCAATGTGGTACAGTTAGTGGACCACAAAGAATATAACAACTATCAAAGCGAACTAAAATATCTAATAGAAACTGCTGAAAGACTTGACTATATTGGTCGTTTGATAAGTACTATAGTTGATTCGGGCAACACACTTATATTGGTAGATCGTATCAGCGCCGGACGGGCATTAGCCAAACGACTACCAGGCAGTGTGTTTGTTTCTGGGGCGACTAAAGCCGGGGAGCGCAAAGAGCACTATGACGAAGTGGCAGAGGCAACAAACAAAATCATCATCGCTACTTACGGCGTCGCAGCAGTTGGTATTAATATTCCCCGTATTTTTAATCTTGTTCTTATTGAGCCTGGGAAGTCTTTTATTAGAGTTATACAAAGCATTGGGCGGGGCATACGTCGAGCAGAAGATAAGGACTTTGTTCAAATCTGGGACATCACCTCCACCTGTAAGTTCGCAAAACGACATTTAACAAAACGCAAAACTTTTTATAAAGAGGCTAATTATCCTTTCACTGTAGAAAAGGCAGAATGGCAATGATATTTCAAATTGAAGATCGAGGCAATGGCATAAAATGGGTGCAGATAGATCGCACTGACATGCGTGATATTGCTCGTTGGTGGCAAGAAAAAGCAGCAATTTTACTTTTACAACAATGAGAATACTAACACTTGACAATACAGCTTATGAGCTAAATGAAGTTCCGGACGAAATAGAGGATTTACGATTTGCTGTGCTAGATAATTCAGATTCTAGAACACCTGACTACTTTTATATTCCTCTTATCTTTTTAGAAAGTTTTAATAGCCCGGCTTTGGTATTACGTATAGGCGATCACACAGTTAAAATGCCAGTGGATTGGCATGTGTTGATCGGCGAACCAGATCTAGGCGATCTAGAAGTGGTTCCTTTAACCAGTATTAATGATAGAGGCTTCAGTGTGTTTTGTTTTAACCCTATAACTAGCTTTAGACCAGAATTTGCTAAAATAGAAATAGTTGACATTTATCAAGATGTTAAATGGTATTTTCCAAAACTTAAACCAGGTCAACTGTTAGCAGTGCCATTGGAAACCGGTGTTGAAAAACCTTTGTGTGCCTACTTTGTTAAAGACATTTCAAGACAAAGCGAAGTAGTTGATTATTCAAAATGTTGGTGATATGAGCCAATTAGAACCTGGAGCTACTTACATATACGAACGTGCAGACGGTATAGTTTATGCACGTAAACTAGGAGACCCACCTTATCAAAGATTTGAGATTGGCAGGGATTATGATACAGAAAAAATGTTTTCAGAATTGCATGAAGAAAGGCTTTGGGAAAACATTCATCGTGCTGCAAAAACAAATGCCGCTTTACAAGATGCCTTAGATCGTGTTAAACTTATATATACGTTAAGCAATCAGGAAGACACAGTACCACACCATCCAGTATGACAGACAAATTAAACATTGCCAACGAAATGCGAGCCTTTGATACTAAAGATCGAAACTTTTATCGTGATCTCACTGATGAAGAACGAAAGAAATTTAGCAATTACCTAATGATTAGATGGGGCAGCAGTGTACAGGGCAGTACAGAACTACAACAGTATTATTTACTTGCCTGCAACGAAAATTTTAACAAACACTTCTTTGAATTGAGTCGACATCCTGAATTACAATGGTTGTTGGCTACCACAGTCAGTCCTGGCATGGGTACATTTAGGCACGATTGGATCAAACAAAAAAAGCGTGAAGGTTCGAATAATAAAGCGGTAAAGTTTCTGCGACAAATATTCCCTGAGCGCAAAGAAGATGAATTAGAATTACTTGCCAAAATCAACGACACAGCAGATCTTAAACAACTTGCCAAGGAACACGGGTGGGATGACAGAAGAATCAAAGCCGAGCTATAAGTGTAAATACTGTAATAAAAGTTACAGCAAAGAAAGTACTCTTGCTGCACATCTTTGTACAGAAAAACGTCGTTGGCAACAGGAAACCGAAACAGGAGTTCAGTTTGGACTTAGAGCGTATCTACAATTTTATGAAACCACACAAGGTAGCGCACAGCTTAAGAGTTATACAGACTTTGTTACAAGTCCGTATTACAATGCTTTTGTTAGGTTCGGCAGACACTTGGTTGCTATTCGCTGTGTTAACAGCAACAGCTATACAGCTTGGTTACTGAAGAACAACAAAAAATTAGACCATTGGTGTAAAGACAAATTTTACGAAGAATGGTTACATGAATATGTTAGACGAGAAGCAGTGCAGGACGCACTCGAACGCGGCCTCAAACAAATGGAGGAATACTCCAATGGAGATAGTGGGCTTGCTAGTTACAGCCATTATTTTAAGTACGGCAATCATAATAGGATTTGTCATCATATTACCACTGGTCGCGTTAGCCCTTGGCTTGTATATAACTGCAATAGTGGCATTGAGTTTCTTGAGTCTATTTCTACAGAGCATTTGGCCATTGTTCTTCCTTGGATTGATCCTGATTACTGGAATCGTAAGTTCAAGGATTACGTGGCCGATGTAGAATGGTGCAGACATGTGCTAAAGGAAGCTGGACTATGAAATTTTCCAGTGATATCGACATTGATGTAGCTGATAGAGATCAAGCATTGTCTTGCTTGAAACACATAGCCGCAAGTATTGTACGCGACGAAAAAATCACAAAACACAATACAGGTGTTTACTTCACAGATATTCCTGTAGATCCTTACACTGGTCGCGCAAGTTTAGACTATGAAGCTGCCGAACAACGAGGGTACATCAAATTAGATATTCTTAATGTTGGGTTATATCAACAAATTAAAAATGATCAGCATTTACAGGAGTTAATGAATCAAGAGCCCTTGTGGGATTTATTACAGGCCAGAGATTTTTGTAGTCAACTAATACACATTGGTTCACATTACGATACACTAGCAAAAATGCCCGAGCCCGTTGATAGTATTCCTAGATTGGCTATGTTTCTTGCAGTGATACGTCCAGCCAAGCGTCATTTGATTGGTAGAACATGGCAGGAAGTTGCAGAGTCAGTCTGGAAGCGTCCTGCAGATGACAGCTACTACTTCAAGAAGTCGCATTCAGTTGGATATGCACATCTGGTTGCGGTTAATATGAACTTAATATGCGAGCAAATCAGTTACAGTTATAGCTAACCTAATTTTCTAACTAGAGTAATACTTCTTCGCTTGCTACGTTTGGCGGCAATTTCTTTTAGGCTCACTTGCGGGCCGAACTTGATTTCCACATCTTTTGAATTCATTGTTTTAACCACAGTTCTAAACGGAGTCCATTCTGTTTTCAAGAACACATTGATAGGTATCAGCCTGTTGCTTTCCCACCACCAAGTCTCTGCCAGCTCTAGAAATTGTTGTTTTTGTTCTAGCGTTCTAAGCGCACCGTAGTCATAAATTGTAGTAATTACTTCATCTAGGTTTTGAATAACGCCTATGTATTCATTGCCACCATATACAAGGTAAGTCAAAAAGGGATATTTTTTTAATAACTGCTGGTAGTTGGGTTCGTCCATTTTTCAATAAATACAAGATAATGCAAATTCTAGCTTATTTATATCCGAATACAGTCACGGTCCAATTATGGGATCCTGCTGTATTTTCACCAAGGAACAGAGTCGTGTACAGTCGCCCAATTAAAATCTATCAGGGAATAGACAATCCCTTACAAATTTCAATTTTGAATCAAGATCAAAAACCGGTCAATTTGACCGGATATCAAGTACAAATGCAAATACAGGATCCTTTAATTCAAGGCGCCGTTGATGCTTTTACGGTATCAATGACTGATATCAGCAAAGGTCAAGGCACAGTAACTATTCCTCGAGCTGTAACAGTTGCATTAGATCAAAGATTTTATAAATTAACACTAAAGTTAATCACTGTGGCGACCAATACTGAACGTCCACTTTATACAGATGCAAATTATGGAGTTCCATTGGATTTAGAAGTGCTACCAGCATACTATGAATCTGATCCGTTGAACTTCAGTGCAAATGCTGTAATTGATGTAGGAACAATATAATGACTGCCAATGTAACTTTAACAAACTACTTACTATTAAAAAGAGCCAATACCAGTGTGAGTTCTACCTATACTGGGTTAGTGGGCGAAATTACCATTGATACAGATTTAGATACTGTCAGGGTACACGATGGTGTTACTGCAGGCGGTCATGTATTGGCCAATGTTACACAAATTAATGACTCGGGTAATCTAAGCCCAGTGAATGCCAATGTTGCAGCAGCTAATGTACAAACTGACAGCCTAAGAGCCAACATCACTGCGGCCAATGTTGAAATAACCAGTCTAAAAGCCAACGCAGCAGCGCAACAAATTCAAATAAACAATTTTGCAGCCAATACCGGATTTGCCACACTGGATCAATTGATTGCCAACATCAACACAATTAGTGCAAATGTTGGTGCATTCCAGGTGTACAGCAATGCCAACGCAGGCACGCAGGCAACCAGTATTAATAATTTGAATGCTAATATTGGTGCATATCAAACTTTTGCCAACGCCAATGTTTTGGTCATACAGGCCAATTTAGGTGCCTATCAAACTTATGCAAATGCAAATGTAGTATCCATACAAGCCAATTTGGGTGCATATCAGACTTATGCCAATGCCAATGCTGCTGCACAAACAAACGAAATCAATAATTTATTTTCTAATGCTGGAGTGCAAGCCACAAGTATAAATCTTGTAAATGCAAATGTAACTGCTGCCAATGGTGCAATTACTGCACTGACTGCCAATGCTGCTACACAGGCTGGTCTAATTACTTCTGTTAATGCCAATGTAACTGCGGCCAATACGGCCATCGCTAGTTTACAGAGCAACGCCGCCGTACAACAAGGTGTGTTAGATGTATTGTCGGGAAATGCCGTAACACAAACTTTAGAATTACAACAGTTAACAAGCAACGCCGCAGTGCAAGCTGCTAACTTAACCGTTCTACTTGCAAATGCAGTCAGTCAAGAATCTAGTTTAACAGTTTTGGTTAGTAACGCTGCTGCTCAAAGCACCGCAATTGACAGCATCAATGCAAACATAGGTGCTTTTCAAACTTTTGCAAATGCCAATGCAGCAGCGCAGGCTACCTCAATCACAACTTTATTGAGTAACGCCGCTGTCCAGGCACAGTTTTTAGACAGTTTGACCACCAATGCTGCCGCACAAGGAGCATCTATTATCAATATAGATGCAAATTTAGGAACGGCGTCAACAAACATAACTGCCTTGCAGGCCAACGCAGGCACACAAGGTGCTGCAATTGACAGTATAAATGCCAATATAGGTGCTTATCAAACTTTTGCAAATGCCAATGCCGCAGTACAAGCTACTTCGTTAACTACTTTAATTGCAAATGCTGCTACGCAAGCACAATCATTAGATAGTCTCACAGCAAATGCAGCCACACAGGCCACAAGTATCAATTTGATCAATGCAAACATTGGTTTATATCAAACTTTTGCAAATGCCAATGTAGTTGCTATACAGGCAAATCTTGGTGCCTTCCAGACTTTCAGTAATGCCAATGCAGCATCACAAGCAACATCAATTAACACAATCAATGCATATCAAACTTTTGCAAATGCCAACGTAGTTGCTATACAGGCAAATCTTGGTGCCTATCAGTCATATGCAAACACTCAAGCTAGTCAAATGTACTTGCCTTCTGTCTCACGTTTAAGTGTGACAAACAGCGGTGCCTCGGGTTATCTGTTTGACCAATATTCTGGCAGTAATCCAACCATTTATGTAACCGGCGGTGAAACAATATCATTTGCTTTAAGTGTCAGTGGTCACCCGTTTATGATTCGTGTATCATCTGGTGGTTCAAATTACGACACAGGTCTGACTCATGTTGCAACAGATGGAACTGTTAGCACAGATTCTAGTGCCCAAGGAAAAGTCAGTGGAACACTATATTGGAAAGTTCCTTTTGATTTAGTTGGTTCCACCTACGTGTATCAATGTTCCGTACACGGCGGTATGGTTGGAAGCATCGTAATTTTACCACCCGCTACTTTTGTTTCTGCTAATCTTAGTGCCTATCAAACATATGCCAATGCCAATGCTGCCAGCCTTCAAAATGATATCAATAACATAGTATCTCAAGCAAATGCAAATACCGCTGCCTATTTGACCACTTACACTGGCAATGTGCAGGCAGGTAATCTTATGGTCACAGGAAATATAAGAGCTGTCAGCAATGTTTTTGCAAAAACAACTATTACATCTCCTGCGGCATTTGATAGCCTCACAGCAGTGTCCGGAGCCAGGGCCTTTGTGTCAGATGGCAACATTACGGCCGCGGGCAACTTTGGTGCTACAATCAGTGGCGGTGGCTCAAATGTTGCCCCTGTATGGTCCGATGGGGTTTATTGGTATATAGGATAACTTGTGTGATAAGCGTAAATTAATAAGTATTACATGATCATACTATACACTTTTTTAGTCACACACATCACCATAGACTGTGTGACGCTATACCTACATCGCAGTCAGGCACATAGAGCAGTGGAATTTCATCCCATGGTCAGTCATGCCATGCGTTTTTGGTTATGGTTAACTACAGGAATGGTCACTCGACAGTGGGTGGCGGTTCATAGAAAGCATCATAGATTTTGCGAACAAGCAGAAGATCCACATAGTCCAGTACACTATGGTATCTGGCATGTTTTACTTAAAGGAGCATTGTTGTATCATGAGGCAAGCAAAGATAAAGACATGGTTAATACATACGGTGTTGGCACTCCTAATGATTGGATTGAGCATAAGTTATACACGCCTCACTCCAGACTTGGCATTACTATTCTCCTTGTGTTCAACATCTTACTATTCGGTTGGGTGGGCGCCATAATATGGGGTATACAAATGATCTGGATACCCTTCTGGGCAGCAGGAGTAATTAACGGTATTGGACATTTTTGGGGATATCGCAACGGTGAGACCAGAGACCAAAGTCGTAATATCGTGCCCATTGGTATATTAATTGGCGGCGAGGAATTACACAATAATCATCATTTGGATCCAGCTAGTCCTCGTTTAAGCCGTCGGTGGTTTGAATTTGATATTGGTTGGTTTTATATTCGAGTATTACAATCATTAAGATTGGCCGCTGTTAAAAATTAATATACAATAGCAGTATGTTAGACTCTATCCAGCAATCAGTTTTGCAACTACTGCCTGCCCGTCGTAAAACGGGTCAGAATGGCTGGATATCATTCAATGCTGTATGCTGCCCGCACAATGGTGAATCGTCTGATGCTCGAGGTAGAGGTGGCATAAAAACTAATGCAGGTGCGGTGTCGTATCATTGCTTCAACTGTGGCTACAAGGCCAGTTATGTGCCAGGAAGGCATCTTACATTTAAGTTTAGAAAATTACTCGCCTGGTTGGGTGCTGATGATTTAACAATAAGACGCTTGGTAATTGAGGCGGTAAGACTTAAAGAACTTGTAGCCCCTGAAGAGCTTGAGCAGGTACCAGAAGAAGAAATTCATTATGAGGCAAGAACATTACCTGAGCAAGCAAGGAATGTAGTTGAATTAGCTAATTTTTACAGCATAGGTGATTACAATAATGTGCCCGCAGAATTACTTGCTGCAATTGAATATGTACATCGTAGAAATATTGATATAGACAAATATAAATTCTACTGGACACCCGAAGAAGCATACAATTTGCATCGACGAATAATTATCCCGTTTTATTACAAGCAAAGTATAGTAGGATATACAGCAAGAGCTATCGTTGACGGTATTAAACCAAAATATTGGTCAAGTCATCCAGCAGATTTTGTGTTCAATTTAGATAATCAACTGCCAGATAGTCGATTTGTCATAGTATGTGAAGGTCCATTTGACGCTATGAGCGTGGATGGTGTGGCACTTAATGGTTCCGAATTTTCAGATACGCAAGTTGAACAGATAGATAGGCTACAGCGTGAAGTTATAGTTGTGCCAGATACAGATCGTGCAGGAAGAAAGTTAGTAGATCGTGCGATTGAGGCAGGATGGACAGTAAGTTTTCCTGTATGGCAGGAAACCTGTAAAGATATCAATGACGCTGTAGTTCAATACGGCAAATTGTTTGTGTTAAAAAGCATATTAGCGTCAAGAGAAACAAGCAAGTTAAAAATTCAACTTAAAAAGAAAAAACTATATACAACATGAAAGATTATAATCCAGAAGTACAGAAATTATTTTTAGAAATGATGTTGGAAGACGCAGAAACTTATGTGCGTGTTCAGAACATTTACAATGCAGAAAATTTTGATAGAAGTTTACGGGAAGCTGCAAAGTTTATAAAAAAACACAGTGATGATCATAAAACCCTGCCTACTAGAGAACAGATACAGGCTGCAACTGGTATAGAATTACGATCTGTTCCTGATCTCAGAGACGGACACTATGATTGGTTTCTAGAGGAGTTTGAAGGATTTAGTCGCAAGCAAGAACTAGAGCGAGCTATTCTCAAAGCAGCGGACATGATTGAACGAGGTGACTTCGATCCTGTAGAAAAACTGATAAAAGATGCTGTACAGATCAGTTTGACCAAAGACATGGGTACAGACTATTTTGCTGATCCGGCTACTCGTATCAACCGATATTTCAATTCAGGCGGGCAAGTGAGCACAGGATGGCCTAGTCTTGACAAGTTGCTATATGGTGGATTCAGTAGAGGAGAACTGAACATCTTTGCCGGTGGATCAGGATCAGGTAAGTCGCTTGTTATGATGAACATTGCGCTAAACTGGCTACAAGCAGGATTGAACGGCGTTTATATTACACTGGAACTGAGTGAAGAACTGACCAGCTTGCGTACTGATGCCATGTTGTCTAACATGAGTACTAAAGATATTCGTAAGGATATTGATACCACCACACTAAAAGTAAAAATGGTAGGAAAAAAAGCAGGAACTTATCAAGTTAAAGGCCTACCTGCCCAAAGCAATATCAATGATATACGTTCTTATCTTAAAGAATATCAAATTCAAACAGGTCGACAGGTAGACTTTATTATGATTGACTACTTGGACTTGTTAATGCCAGTAAGCGCCAAGGTTAGTCCCAATGACTTGTTTGTAAAGGACAAGTATGTCAGTGAAGAACTACGCAATTTAGCCAAAGAACTAGGCATGTTAATGGTAACAGCAAGTCAATTAAATCGATCGGCAGTCGAAGAAGTAGAATTTGATCACAGTCATATATCAGGTGGTATCAGTAAAATTAATACAGCAGATAATGTGTTTGGTATTTTTACAAGTCGAGCCATGCGTGAGCGTGGTCGATATCAGATACAATGTATGAAAAGTCGTAGCAGTACTGGCGTAGGTATGAAAGTGGATTTAGAATACAATATCGAAACCATGCGTATTACCGATCCTGGACCGGATGCACAAAGTGAGAATGGCGGACAAGGTTTCCGTACAAGTAATCAGATACTTGATCAAATCAAAACATCTACCACAACAACCAGCCCCATGGTCGCAGCCCGACCCAAACCTGGACTTGACTTAGATAAATCAGCTCAGGCTACAGTTGACAGCTCGCGACTAAAAAGTATGCTGGCAAGCCTTAAAACAAAAACCGAATGATTTTATACAATCTTGGTGACAGCCACACATATAACAACGGAATATGGTGCCCAAGTATACAAGATCATTATTGGTACAAAATTTCTAAACTTTATGGGTGTACAGAAATAGTAAACGAAAGTTTACCCGGGCGTAGCAATGACATGATGCTTAAATTAGCAATGCAGCACTGCTTAGAAAACCCTAAATTACCAGTGTTGTATATTTTAAATATTACTACAATATTTAGATTTGACTTGACTACACCACATAGTCATACGTTACACAATATATTAACGAAAGAAGCGATTGAAAAATTAGATTTTGAAACAATCGAGTGTACTTTATATGCACATATAATAGGCCTGATAGAATTTTTTAAAGCAAGAAACAAGCAATTTCTTATAATCAATAACGGAAAAAATTTTAGCGATAATCAACTACCTATGCGAGATGCTTTTGTTAATTACGTTAAAAACGAACCCAGAATTTTAAATTGGTTTGATGATAGTAGAATATGGTTTCAGGAAAATATTACCGGTATAAAGCCAGTAGATTTTGATTTATGTGGATGGAACGGACATGATGGCCCGGCCGGGCATAGCATGTATTTTGATATGCTAGTCAACAAACTCAATTACCGTAACTTGTTATAATACGGTAAATAACAAGTATTGGAGTAGATTTTGCAAAAACGCACCCGCAGTATACTTGACGAACTAGCCCATATGCCCGTTGGTAAAGACAGGGAAAATTTAGTGGAAAGTCGTGCTGGACATGTGATACAGGGTGCTATCAATTTGATAAATTATATCAAAGAAAACTACGATGCAGAACAAGCAGCTGAATTAGAACGTAGGTTACTTAACAGCATTAGAGCACAAGATCCTGCCAAGTTTGCTCGCGGAGTCAGGAGATTTCGACGTGAAGATTAAGGACATAATAGTTGAAGATGAAGTTCGAGTGAGAGACCCTTACGACAGATGGGATTTTGAAAAGGATCCAGAAACTGGTGAATACACTGGTAGAACTACCTCAGACAGTGGCCCAGGAATGTTTTCAAGAATGTTACAAAAACACTCAAGTGGCGTGCCCAGTTTCATGCCCACTGATGAGTATCGACCTCAAGACAAACCATTGTCTCGTACAACGGTGCCGCAGGGCAAACGTCTGGTTGTGACCACTAGAGATCAAAGACTCTACTACAAGTATCCTGCTTTACCGCAAGATGCTGATAAATCGGGACGTTGGACTGATGCCGGTAACAGACAAATAGCATCAGGCACATCGTTACAAGCACTTGAAAAACTAGCAAAACAAAATGGTAGATTTGAAGATTTAGCCCAACAAGCTAGAGGGCCAGAAACTCAGCCAGACCAGACTGTCGAACCAGCACAGCTTCCATCAAGAACTCCGCCTGGCAGGACGATACCTGATGAACCAGAAGAACCTATTAACTTGGTTGACCAGCCAATGGCCGACAACGAGCGCATTGCAGTCGAAACACCAGCTGGTACGTTTTACAAATACCCAGACGGAAATTGGTATCAAATTCCTACCACAGGAGTACCTGTTAGAGCTAGATTCGACGACTACGCTGTACTAGATGATTACGCTAACAAAGAAGGCAGTGTGGAAAATATACCACCGCCTCCTAAACCAAGGAGAGGTCGTAGATGAAAATAAACGAAGGCGGTAATGTTTTTAAACAGGCCGACAAAACTCCGTTGACAAGACGCATATTAACTAGCGAAATTGCCAGTACAATCTCTTGGCTAGAACAAATCACTGGATTAGATTTTACCTTAGATCGAGATGAAGAAAATGTGCCTATAAAATGGCTGGGGACAACTGGTCGTAAAAAAGGTACAGAAGAGCAACCAGGATCGTCGGGTGACTTAGATTTATCTGTAGATGAAACACAAGTTAGCAAAGAAGAATTAATATCAAAATTAGCAGCATGGTGTAGACAGCAAGGCATACCCGATGAACAAATTTCTAATACTGCAAAAGATAAAACAAATTGGATAGAAAAATCCGGAGACAATGTGCATTTTAAGACTCCCGTTAATGGTAATCCAGATAATGGGTATGCACAAACAGATTTTATGTTTAGCGGAGATCCAATATGGCAGCAATTTGCCATGCGTGGAGGCCGCGAAGGAAGTCAATTTACCGGTGAAAGTCGTGCTATACTGTTAGCAAGTATCGTTAGTACATTACACCCGGGATTAAAATACAGTTACAAACATGGATTGGTGGATCGTGCAACTAATACCACGGTTGAAAATGGAAAAAATCCTGCCACTATCAGCAAGTTAACCGGAATACCTGTAGCGAAGTTAAACACAGCCGATGATATACTAGATGCAGTTAGTAAAAGACCCAATTACGATCAGCTAGTAGCAGCGGCTAGAGAAACTCTAGCCAGAAGCGACATTCAATTGCCAGAAGCAGCACCTATGCCCGGAACCGCAGCATGGTTTAGAGAAACTTCTAACAAGTTTGTATAATGCTACTAGAATTTATTACAACACTTACCGAAGGCATAAGAACTCCGCATCCTGAAGATTTTATTCTTAACGGAAGCGCCGCAGCACAAGATGCTGTCACAGGCATGCTCGCCGCGGTTTCTAACCCAACCATTGTTAGTATCAAATGGGACGGTAGCCCGGCTATTATATTTGGTCGTAGACCAGCCGATGGTCTGTTTACTATGAACTACAAAGAGTACATCGGCATGCCGGGCGGCCAAGTTACATCTGGACAAGAGTTATTAAACTTCTTTGCTCAGCATGGAAAAAACATGGATGTGGGACAAAAACTAGCAGATATGTTTGATGCTGTGGCTAGCATAGTACCTGCAGGATTTAGCGGATTAGTCCAAGGGGATGTGATGTGGACTGAGCCGGTTAACCAAGAGCAAGGTTACTATGTTTTTCATGCCAATCCATATGGAGTCAAATACAAGGTAAAAACTGACAGCGAGTTAGGGAAAACGCAAATCAAAGGCAGACCTTTTGGGTTGGCGGTACACACTTACGGTAATGATGTAGAAAAAACAACCAAAGGCACTGAATTAACCAACAAAACTTCTTTAAAAGGTCTAGGCGGCTTGAGCGGTACCAATCAATATATTACTGTTTTAACTGGTGACATGGGCACGAAATTTGCACTCAGAGAACCAGTGAAACAAGTCAAAGCAGCACAAGCAGCGGTGCGAAATTTCCAAGCTTTGAATGGGGATGCGTTTTTAGGCAGTTTAACGCAATCCACTATCGCTAGACTACAGCAATATTATAACAGAAAGTATACAGGACAAGCAGTAGATGCTGCTTGGTTACAAAATAACATTACCAAACCGCAATTGGCGATTGTAGCAGCAGAAGAAAATCGTCCTATTATGGAAGCAATGGATACTGCGTATGGCGCAATTTACAACCTAAAATTAGCCATATTAGATCAATTAGAACCGCAAGTACAAGGCGTAGAGCAATATGTAAACGATGTACCCAAAGGCGAAGGTTTTGTTATAAACACACCTAGTGGTTTTATAAAACTGGTAAATCGTGGAGTATTTTCCACTTCAAATGTGCAAGGAAGATTGTAATTTTGAATACTTTGATATAAATATTAGCATGCGGTAACGCAAATAATTAAGGAGAAATAAATGCCAATAGGAGCAACAAAAGTAAATGGCGACACAGGTGGCGTAAACAACGTTGATGGTGGACGTATTCTAACAAATGCAGCAATTATTAGTACTGGTGTTGTTGGTCCAGTCAATGCATACAACATTCAAGTTGTTGCAGGTAATCTTGCAGCTGAACTAAGTCGTGGCACAAATGGCACAGCAGGTGCAGTTGAAACACTGTTAAATGCTATTTCGTCAAACGCAACAGTTCTAGCATATCAAGTTGATATTGGTGCAACTGCTGCTAACACGCAGTTAAGTGTTATCACTGAGCGTAGTTCATGGGCAAGTGCAGCAGCAATGCAAGTTGCATTACGTGCTACCCTATCAAGTAACATTGGTGCTAATGGCCCAGTTACAACAACTACCATGGATGTTCGTAATGTTGGTATTAAACTAGCAGCAAGTTAATCGGTATTTTTGTACCTTGAAAAAGCAGACTTTGGTCTGCTTTTTTTTATTACTGCCATAAATATTATTATGCGGTAATACGCAAACATTTAAGGAGAAATAAAATGCCAATAGGAGTTACTCGTAGTTCAGGTTATGCATTCGCTGGTGTAGTAGGCACATTAAATGGCACATCAGGTGCACAAGTTGGTCATAGCGTTAAATTATATCTAATCACTGCTAAAGATGCAAGTGCAAGTGCAGTTGATCTTCGTACAGAAGATGATGCAGTTAATGAAGCTTTTGAAGCAATTATACGCTCACTACCACAAGGTGTGTTAGTATACTTTGCTGCAAACGCAGCTACTGGTGTTATTAGCGTAATTTGCGACGGTGTTAATGCACCAGCAGCAAGCGTGCTGCAAACTACACTTCGTGCCTTAGGAACAGCAGTTGGCACTAACAGTGTTGATCTAAGTGGTACAACTGTAGCTGATGGTGCATCATTTACAGTAGCTTAATTTTAAATTTATTTAAAAATAAAAAGCAGACTTCAGTCTGCTTTTTTATTGATTATAAATATTTATATGGAATTTTATACTGGTGTAACCTTAGTTGATATAACTGCTACTGGAATAATAAGACATCGCGATGATGTAGAACTTGAGCGCAATCAACAACGTAATTGGGAAACAGTCTTGCAGTGTATTGGGTTACGAGCGCAACCTCAATTAATTGATGGTCCATATGTGCGTGACTTAGTGATTGACGAAACCTCATATTTTCCCGAAATATATTTTGGAAATCAACGCTGTTGGATTTTCAGTTTTGGTGTAGAACATGAAGACGTATTTTTGAAAGGATCCGACCCAGTTGGTACGCTCGATCAAGCATTTGCTAGGGTGCCTATTATCTGCGGTCTTGAAGAAACTGCAAGATTTATATTGCCTATTTTTTATCCATACGGCGCAATAAAAAACATATATTTTATAAAAGGCAGAATTAACTTAAATACTATTTAAAGACAGGCACCTATTAGGCATCTTTTTATGGCACATTATCTAGGCACTAACTCAGAACCCTCTAACTTTTATGAAAGAGCGATATGGCAGCAAGCGAAAGAGCAAACCTGGAGGCGCACGTGGATTTATGTGCTGAAAGATACCGGGCATTGGAAGAAAAACTAGATAAGTTAGAACAGCGTATGCATACAATGGAAGAACATATTGTAATTATACGCACGAAAATATCAGAGTCGGCTGCAGAAGCTACCAGTAAAAGTAGCGGGCAGTTGATCACTGTTGGCACAGCCTTTGGCGTAGCAATGCTCACAGGCTTAATTATGGTCATTGTACAACTTATTCTAAAATAAAAAATGAAGATAGTAGAACTTGTAAATAAAATAAGGATACCAATTACCAATGAAGAAGCAGATGTTTTAGGTCAAATTGAAGATGTCAAACAGATAGCTAAAGAAGACATGTCTGCAAGACAACATCTAATAGCTAATCAGTTGGTTAACAAAGATATTTTATTTAGAAAAAATCAAGATGGAAAAATCTATTACAGGAAAAAAAACTGATTTTGAACAGGCTCAAAACGCATTTGCAGATTTTGGTATCAAATATATAAAAAGTTGGACCCAACAAGAACTTAAAAAATTTATTAACGAACCCGTGGTTATCCCCAATGGAAATCGCGGGTTTTTTGTTGGCCCCTATATTATCACCGGGCATACAAAAAACTGCTGGCGAGTCATACAACGAGATGGTAGACATTTACACGATTTTGTTGCCAAATCTCATGCAATTTTATATTGTTTGAAATCTATAAAAAACAAATCAGATTACAATGAAGTGCTGGAATTGGACCGGCAGCTGGGTAAACTTGATAACGATATAGCATTTTATAAACACACAATTAATACTACAAAAAACCAATTTCAAAGCAATATTGCATTAAATAGATATATTGACGCTACATTACAACGTCGTACCGTTTTGAACATTTTGAAAAAAACTTTGATTTCGGCTAAATACTTAAAATTTGGGAACACACCACTATGAGATTAACAGAAATGGGCGTCAAGCCTTCCGCTAAAAAAATCAACAAAGTTATGGAAAGCCGCTTTGGCGTCAAAATTGATTATGACAATTTAAACTTTCCAAAAGCTTATGTGCTAGCTCAAGGCTTAACCGAAAATCTTGAAAAAATCAAGCACAGTCACGGAGTCCACGTAGCAGAACAAAATCCAAAGTACATGGAATTACTGATGATCCGTGAAGGTCTACACCGTTGGATGATCGAAAACAAGCAACAGCTGATCATGGAAAGCGAAATGGGCAAGAGTCAAGCTATTTTGGCTGCCAAGGACATGGTTGATAGTATCCAAGACATGCTGGAAGATGTAAGCAAAATGCAAAACGAGCAAATGCCTGCACTGCTAGACACTATCCGTGATCAAATTGGCATGGAACAGGCTGAGGCATTTAAAGGTGCAGTTGAGCCGCTATTAGCTAATATGGTACAACAATTAGGATCAGCAAGAAGCACAGCCGATGATGCGGCAAGAGCTTTAGCCGGTGAACAAGTGGCCGCTCCGATGGGAATGGACATGCCTGCACCTGGTGGCCCTATGCCAGACCAAATGCCTGCAACAGACATGACTGGCAACATGGAGACTGATAATTTTGCTGCAACAGATGCAGCAGCAGGCCCTAATGTAGTGGGCAGAGAAAAACGCTGATGCGTATTCGTGAAGTTATTTCAGAGAACTTAGATCAATACTTGGATGAAGTGCTCGAAGATGAGGCAGACGGTCGTGGTGATGCAAATTTGCTCACCACACTTGAATTCTTACGTCATAGAGCTCACGATACCCACATTCAACCTCGCATACGAGTAGACAGTCTGATCAACTTGGTTCAAGGCACAGGTGAACAACAGTTTAATTTGGAAAATTTGTTGGACGCTTACAAGAACAATCAAAACGTTAAAAATCTAATCAAAGATATCAAAGACGATCTTTCTGGAGTCAAGTATGTATATCTTGAACCTTTTGCAGATGATGCAGATGAAGAACCCGGGGTTACTGATTCAAAAGGTGTAAAAACAGCTCCTGAGCGTACAGTTGACTCGATGGCAAAGTCGGCACTTGCAAAAAGATCTTAAAAAGTTTATAATATCTCCAAGGAGAATGTATGGCTTATTCAGGTCAGGTTTTGGATCATTATGAAAATCCAAGAAATGTTGGAAAACTAGATAAAACAGACCCAAGCGTAGGCACTGGTTTAGTTGGTGCGCCAGCATGCGGCGATGTTTTGCAACTTCAAATTCGAGTAGAAGACAATGTTATCACCGATGCCAAATTTAAAACATACGGTTGCGGTTCGGCTATAGCAAGCTCGTCGTTGGTCACTACGTGGCTTAAAGGAAAAAGTCTTGATGAAGCGGATTCAATTAAGAATTCGGACATTGCGGAAGAACTCGCGTTACCTCCGGTTAAAATCCACTGTAGTATTTTAGCCGAAGATGCTATCAAAGCAGCACTGGCAGACTATCGATCAAAAAATGATACAGCTAACTGAACTGGCAGCAAAAAAAGTAAGACAACAGCTTGACCGTAGAGGTCATGGTGCTGGTATTCTCATTGGAGTAAGAACCACAGGCTGTTCTGGATTGGCATACAAATTAGAATACATTGACAAACCCACAGATGAACAGGTCAAGTATGAATCAAATGGTGTTAGTGTATTTGTCAATCCCAAGGATCTTCCTTACATTGATGGCATGACCATGGATTACAAACGTCAAGGTCTTAACGAAGGCTTTGATTTTATAAACAGCAAGGAACGTGATCGCTGCGGCTGCGGCGAAAGCTTCCGTATATAATGTTGTTATATTATTCTCAAAAATTCTTCTTTGAACGATGGTTTAAGGATGACTACGTAGATATAAAAAAATTCGAAATAACGCATGATTTAGACGAATTCATATCTTCAAACAAGAAATTTAAAGTATCATGTATTTTTCAGTGCGGAAGTGAATTTCCATCTATATTATACAATTTAAATACACATTCTACCTTAGTTTTTTATTTTGCAGATCATCCAAATTGGACAAATCATATCAACCTTGAATTGTTTCGCAATGTTATATGGGTCTTACCAGGAAAATACTGTAAAACATATGAAACAAAAAATTTGTTTTGGAACGCTTGGATGCGGGAGATAGCTGCTACTTATAATAATTTAGGAATAAACAACCTTTTAAATGATATTTCACCCAATCAACCAAAGTCTAAATATTTTGATTGTTTGTTGGGATCTAATAGACCTCCTAGAGATCTTATATACGAGTTGATACCAAGGGAATTACTTGAAGATAAAATAATATTTACTTACGCAGGACATAATAAAAATCCTACTTATTGGTATGATGATATCCAAAATAGATTTGATGCTACAGCTTTGTACAATGATGTAGAAATAGTTAACTATAAGTATGTTCCTGTACAACTTTACACACAAACTGCTTACACAATGGTTTCAGAAACTGTCAGTCAAAACGATCTTATTCTTGTAAGCGAAAAGATTGCAAGACCAATTTTGGCCAAACGATTGTTTGTAGTTTTTTCAAGTCCTGGTTATCTCAATTTTTTAAAAGAATTAGGTTTTCAAACTTTTAATATTATAATAGACGAGACCTATGATTCTATAGTCAACGAAAAGCAAAGATTTACAGCAGTAATGAAACAAGTTGTTTTTTTATGTAATCAAGATCAAGATAAAATACTAAATCAAATACAATCAATTGTTGAGCACAATTTTAATTTATTAACAAGTACCAATTATGATAAATTGTTAGCTGCTCAAATTAATAAAATTTTAGATGATTATTCAAAAATTTGACTACAAGCCCCTTAACAGGACCACTGTTGAGGGCAAGCGACACTATTGTCTTCCTGATGGTAGCAAGGTACCCAGTGTAACAACCATACTGGATCGTACTAAGCCCGAAGAAGCCCGACAAGCATTGCGCGAGTGGAAAGATCGTGTAGGTCATGAACGAGCGCAACAGATCACAACCGAAGCTGCCAATCGTGGTACCAGAATGCATACCTATCTAGAACGGTATATCAAGCACGATGACTTAGGCGATTTTCCTGCTAATCCCTATGCTCAACCCTCGTGGTTTATGGCAGCACAAGTTATATTGGAAGGATTAGGAAATGTTGATGAATATTGGGGTTGCGAGGTGCCTTTATACTATTCTGGGCTTTATGCTGGTACTACTGACTGTGTGGGCGTTTGGCGAGGACAGCCTGCGATCATGGATTTTAAACAAACGAACAAGCCTAAGAAACGCGAATGGATCGACGATTATTTTTTACAGCTCGCGGCATATGCGGCGGCTCACAACGGCACACACGGAACAAGCATTACTACAGGTGTCATTCTTATGTGTGCTCTACCGGCTGATGAAAATTCAACCCCCCAGTATCAAGAATTTGTGCTAGAACCCAAGGATTTCCAGTATTGGAGCGATCAATGGATGCGTAGAGTCGAACTGTACTACCTAACAAGCTAAATACACAATAATTGAGGATTTAGCATGGCCGTTACGCAGATAAGCAGAATTCAACATCGCAGGGGATTGGAGCAAGATCTTCCGCAACTTGCCTCAGCTGAGCTTGGCTGGAGCGTAGATACAAGACAATTATATATTGGTAATGGCACTCTGGCAGAAGGCGCCCCAATTGTGGGCATCACGCGGATTTTAACAGAACATGACATTTATGATTTAACTTCAAACGTTGCATTTTCTTCGTACACTTTTGTAGGCAATACTGCAGGTTATACAGCACAAACCGGTGCAAGTATAATGTCGCCTACTGTAAGGACCTACCAACAAAAATTAGATGACATTGTAAATGTAAAAGATTTTGGAGCAGTTGGTGATGGTACTACAGATGATACAGTAGCAATTAATCGTGCAATACAACAGATTTACCAATCAACAGTCAGTCCGACTGAACCTCGAGCCAGACGAACAATTTATTTTCCTGGCGGAACATACGCTATTAACAGCACCCTTTTAATTCCTCCATACACCAAACTGGTGGGTGATGGATTATCTAGTACCGTAATAAAACAATCAATGGGCAATCAGTCTGTAGCTACAACATGCGACAGTTCTTTTCAGACAGCAGCAAGTATTGGAAGTGGTTCAGCTGTTTATCCTATAGATATAGAAGTTAACGGCATAAATTTCTTTAACAGTAATGCAAGCATTGTAACTCCGCTGGTTGTGATTGACAGTGCTAGTAATGTAAAAATAACAAACAGCAAGTTTGTTTCAAATGCAAGCGCAGGTTTTTTTCCTAACATTGTTTCGGTTGCAAGTTCAGTAATTGGATCTAGTAAACTTACATTTGATACCTGTGTGTTTGTTGGTGGCGGCAACAGTATTGCTTTAACCGGTGCATCAATTACATCAGTAAGAGTTATGAACAGTAGTTTTACTGATATGAGCAATACAGCAGCTCATCTTGGTACTAGTACCGGGTTCGTAAGCATAGGCAATTACATAGGTGGAGCAACAAGCTTTGTTTCAAATGGAAGTAATTTTAATTTTGAACTTGGCAACTTTTACGACAGTGACAACAGAGTGAATTCAGGTTTATATTTAGGCAACTGTGTAATAAATCCTAGCCAACGATTTACTATCACAACAACACCATCTGTTTTTGTCACGGCTGGCAACGCAGCAGGCATTGTTGATTATCAACTGAAAAGTAATAGTAATGTTAGAATAGGATCATTGACACTGGCCACACAAGGCTCTACACTGACTTATACTGACAGCTACGTTGAAACGCCCACCGGAGTGGGTGCTAATATATCAGCTAATAACGACTGCATTCTTGTTTCTGTAAGCAGTGGAATCGCAACATATCAATTCACATATAGACAGTTCATTTGATGTTCAAATTATCAACCAGCGAGCGATTGCGGCGGTGGAAGTCTGTTAGGCAAAATTTCGACAATCTATCTTTAGTTGAAGCCATACATACGACTTTGGAATTATGGCATACTTGTCCTTTCAGTCCTTTTTACTTGGATTATGACTCGCCATCCAATTGGCCAGATCCATGGCAGTTGTTACAAGAAAATACCTATTGTGACCTTGCTAAAGTGTTAGGAATCGTGTATACTTTACATCTTTCAGGTCATAAATCATTCTTAGAACCGGAAATTAGGATATATTACGATCGAAAGACCAGGTACAATTACCATATAGCATACTTGTGTGGCGGAAAATATGTTCTTAATTTGATTGAGGACGAGATTGTAAATAAAGAACACATTAATCAAGAATTAAAATTAAAATATCGCTACACAGCGGTTGACTTAAAATTAGAACAATACTAGAGGCGTTAATGACACAAATTCAAGTTACTAAAAGAGACGGACGTAAAGAATTACTAGATTTAGAAAAACTACACCGAGTTGTATTTTGGGCAACCGAAGGAATCACTGGTGTAAGCGCAAGCGAAGTAGAGATAAAAAGCCACATACAGTTTTATAACGGAATAAAAACAGCAGATATCCAAGAAACACTTATTAAATCTGCTGCTGATCTTATAAGCGAAGAAACTCCAAATTATCAATATGTAGCAGGAAGACTAATTAATTATCATTTACGCAAACAGGTATATGGTGATTACAGTCCGTGGCCGTTGATTAAATTGGTACAGCAAAATGTGGAATCGGATTTTTATGATCAAGGTCTAATAGACGCATATACTGCTAGCGAATGGGATCGTCTGAACAGTTTTGTTCACCATGAAAGAGATAAACATTTTACTTATGTGGCCATGGAGCAATGGCGCGGCAAGTATCTAGTACAAAATAGAGTTACCAACGAAATATACGAAACTCCACAAGTGGCATATATACTGATAGCAGCTACACTGTTTCAAACGTATCCCCAAGAAACACGATTACAATGGATCAAGGACTACTACGATGCTATCAGTTTACATGATATCAGTTTGCCTACTCCTGTCATGGCCGGTGTTCGCACACCGCAAAAGCAATTCTCTAGCTGTGTGCTTATTGAAACAGATGACAGTCTTGACAGTATCAATGCCACTACTAGCAGTATTGTCAAGTACGTCAGCCAAAAAGCCGGAATTGGAATTGGAGCAGGTCGAATACGAGCACTTGGCAGCCCAATACGAAACGGAGATGCTTACCACACCGGGGTTATACCTTTTTACAAGTTGTTCCAAAGCGCAACGCGGAGTTGTAGCCAAGGGGGTGTACGCAATGGCGCCGCTACACTGTACTACCCAATCTGGCACCTTGAGATCGAGGACCTGATTGTATTAAAGAACAACAAAGGCACAGAAGATAACCGTGTGCGCCATATGGATTACGGCGTGCAATTTAACAAGTTGATGTATGAAAGACTAATTACAGGCGGCGACATTACCTGTTTTAGTCCCAATGATGTACCTGAGCTGTACTCTGCTTTTTTCAACGATCAGGATCGATTCAAAGAGCTTTATGAGCGAGCAGAGCGTAATACCAAGCTGAGAAAGAAAACTTTCAAGGCTAGTGATTTGTTTAGTAGATTCATGCAGGAACGCAAGGATACGGGAAGAATATATTTGCAGAATGTTGATCATGCCAATACCCACTCGCCGTTTGACGAAGCTGTGGCACCCATCAAGATGAGTAATCTTTGCGCGGAAATAGATTTACCAACTGTACCGTTACGAGACGTCAACGACGAGGATGGTAGGATCGCCCTGTGTACTCTATCAGCGATCAATTGGGGCAATGTAAAAAGCCCACATGACTTCGAGAAGATGTGTAGGTTGGCGGTAAGAGGATTGGATGCTTTATTAAGTTATCAAAACTATCCAATTCGTGCAGCACAATTGGCTACGGAAGAATTTAGACCCTTGGGCATTGGTATTATCAATTTTGCCTACTTCTTGGCCAAAAATGATGTCAGTTATAGTGATCCTAAGGCATTGGCCTTGGTTGACGAGTATGCAGAAGCTTGGTCTTATTATTTGATCAAGACTTCTGCAGATCTCGCTGAAGAGCAAGGTGCTTGTACTCGTTGGCAAGATCTAAAGAGTGCAAAAGGGGTATTACCAATTGATACACGTAAGCGCGAGGTAGATGAATTAGTTCCATATACAGAACGGATGCCATGGCAATCGCTACGCGAACAGATTCAGCGTACAGGTCAGCGTAACGCTACACTAATGGCACTAATGCCTGCAGAAACATCTGCACAAATTTCAAATGCCACTAATGGTATAGAGCCACCACGATCATGTGTATCCGTGAAGCAAAGTAAACACGGTGCGTTAAGGCAAGTGGTTCCTGAATATCGTAGATTAAAAAACAAGTATGAGTTACTTTGGGATCAGATCAGTCCCGAAGGTTATCTCAAAATTTGTGCGGTATTGCAAAAGTATATTGATCAAGGAATAAGCGTAAACACCAGTTATAATCCACAACACTACGACGACGAGAAGATTCCTATGAGCGAAATGCTACAGCATTTATTAATGTGTTACAAATATGGATTAAAACAACTATATTATTTTAATACATTTGATGGACAAGGTGAAGTAAACATAGACAAACTAGTTGAATTTCGACAAGTTGAAGAACAAGAATATACAAGTCAAGAAGACTGTGATAGTTGCGTAATCTAGGAAAAAATATGAAAAAAAGAAATTACAGTTTTGATACTGTAAGAAAATTGCAGGGATCTATTAGAGTAGACCATACCTTGGCCAGACTAGGCGCAGATAAGTTACGCACCCTGTTACAAAACGAACCTTACATCAATACACTAGGTGCCTATAATGGTCAACAGGCTGTACAACATGCCAAGGCAGGCCTAAAAGCAATTTATCTAAGCGGCTGGCAAGTTGCAGCAGCTAACAATACCGCAAATACTACCTATCCGGATCAAAGTTTGTATCCGGTAGATAGTGTGCCTCGAGTTGTACAGGGTATAAACAATGCTTTCCGTCGTGCAGATCAAATTGACTTTAGTGAAGGTCGAACAGATGTGGATTATTTCTTACCTATTGTGGCAGACGCTGAAGCAGGATTTGGTGGCGCACTCAATGCATATGAACTCATGATGGCCATGATTGAAGCAGGTGCCGCAGGTGTACACTTTGAAGATCAACTGAGCAGCGAAAAGAAGTGCGGGCATCTTGGAGGCAAGGTATTGATTCCAACCAGCCAGGCCATACGCAATCTAAATGCTGCAAGACTGGCCGCAGATGTAGCCGGTGTGGATACCGTGATTATGGCTCGTACAGATGCAGAAGCGGCCACGCTGATTACATCAGATCATGATCCATTAGATAAGGATTTTATTGTACATGAACGAACAGAAGAAGGCTTCTTCAAATTTCAAAATGGAATTGAGGCCTGTATCGCCAGAGGATTGGCCTATGCGCCGTATGCGGACCTACTCTGGTTTGAAACGAGCATGCCGGATATTAAGCAGGCGAAAAAATTTGCCGATGCTATTCACAGTGTTTATCCTGATCAAATGCTTGCTTATAACTGCTCTCCTAGTTTTAATTGGAGAAAGTTCCTGAGCGAAGAAGAATGCGAGACCTTTCAACGTGAACTTGGTGCATTAGGATACCGGTTTCAGTTTATTACACTAGCTGGATTCCACAGTGTTAATCTTGCAACCTTTGAGCTGGCAGAGGCATACCGGCAACGTGGTATGGCTGGATATTCAGAAATGCAGGAGCGCGAGTTTGCAGCACAGGATCGTGGATTTACAACGGTAAAACATCAACGAGAAGTTGGCGTTGGTTATTTTGATTTAATTAGCGAAGCTGTAGGTGCAAAGAGCACAGCGGCCATGGCACACAGCACAGAGAAGGATCAATTTTAATGAGCGTATTTAATATTAATAATAAGAACAAACACACCGAAGCATTGGCCTTTTTAGATGAGTCAGGCGCACAACCTATTCAAAGATACGACACACTAAAATATAGACAATTTGACAAATTAACAGATAAACAATTAGGTTTCTTTTGGCGACCAGAAGAAGTTGATGTACTTCGAGACAGCAAGGATTTCAAAGAACTAACAGAACATGAACAACATATTTTTACAAGCAATCTTAAGCGACAGATCCTATTGGATAGTGTTCAAGGTCGTAGTCCTAACCTTGCTTTTCTTCCCGTCGCTACTATTCCTGAGCTGGAAACTTGGATACAAACTTGGGCCTTTAATGAAACGATTCATAGCCGTAGCTATACTCATATTATCAGGAACGTTTATAGTGACCCTAGCATTATATTTGATGAGCTCACGGACATAAAAGAAATTGTAGACTGTGCCCGAGACATTAGCAAATATTATGATGATTTAATCAAATCGGTGCAATACTACAATCTATTAGGGGTAGGAGAACATACCGTTAACGGAGAAGCCGTCACGGTTGATATGTATGAACTCAAAAAGAAATTGTGGTTGTGTTTGAATAGTGTCAATGCACTTGAAGGTATTAGATTTTATGTCAGCTTTGCTTGCTCATGGGCCTTTGCTGAACTGAAGAAAATGGAAGGCAATGCCAAGATTATCAAATTAATTGCGCGAGACGAAAATGTTCATTTAGGGTCAACGCAGACCCTTCTCAAATTGTTGCCACAGGATGATCCTTCTTATGCTTCTATAAAAGAAGAAACTCGTGCAGAATGCAATCAAATGTTTTTAGCCGCCGCAGCACAAGAAAAAGCCTGGGCACATTATTTGTTTCAAAACGGATCCATGATTGGGCTTAATCAACAATTATTGTGTCACTATGTAGATTGGTTGACCTGCAAGCGCATGACAGCAGTAGGACTAGACTGTGGAATGAAACCAGGATCAAATCCCTTACCATGGACAGCCAAATGGATTGCCGGCGCCGAAGTGCAAGTTGCTCCACAAGAAACAGAAATTTCAAGTTATGTAATTGGTGGCACGAAACAAGATGTTGATAATAATACATTTCGAGGATTTAGTTTATAAATGTCGGAAATTGCACAAGTAATACAATGATTTTTTTAACTTCAGGTTGTAGTTTCACCGGACAACAAAATCTAAAAAACGGATGGCCTGTGTGGTTAAAAGACTTTGGTGCTGTTCGTAATCTTGGTATGCCTGGCGCAGGTAACCAATATATAAGTGACAGTATAATTTTAGAACTAATTTATTCAAATTTTGATTATGATTGTGTAATAGTTATGTGGTCCGGACTACAAAGAATAGATTTAATAGTTGATGAACTAGTTGTTGACAACAAAAGACAAGCTTTAGATAACATATTTTTTGAGTTCAGTGGTGATGTACTAAGCCAAAATTCAATTTACCAAGAACTTATTAAAAAAGGAAACGAGTTAACTAGAGGCATTAGAAGTTTATTTGAAATGATTAAATTGCAAAATTTTTTAAAAAGTAAAGGCATAAAATATTATTTCATGACTTACGTAAATTATTGGAACCACAAAGATTATGTAAAAAATAGAAATTTTGGAGTTTATAAATATCAAGAATTAAAAAATATATGCAAGGAAATTGATTTTGAAAACTTTATTTTTGCAGAAAATAATGATTGTATATATGAAACATCGCTAAATTGCAATGGTTTAGAATCAGATGACTTTCATCCTTCGACTGTTGGATATGATAATTGGATGAGGAGTTATGTTTATCCAAGATTAATTAAAGATAAAATAATAAAATTTAACTCGTAAAATATTATGAATATACTAGTAGCAGGATGCAGTTTTTGTTTGGAATTAGGGCCATTACTAGCAAGATGTAAAGAAGATAAAATAATTTAGGAAAAGACATGATTACTATCTATTCAAAAAATAATTGCCCATTTTGTGATAGAGCAAAACAATTGTTAGAAAGCAAAGGCGTCAAATACAATGAAATTAACATAGAGTATGACCCAGAATCGCGGCAGATGCTAGTAGATAAAGGTCTACGAAGTGTGCCACAGATATTTCATGGATATGAACTTATTCCAGGCGGCTTCGATGGACTTCAAAAACAACCAAATGAATTTTTTGAAAAGGTAAAAAATTAATGTTAGTTTCAAAGATTTATTCCACAGGGGATATTGTGAGTTTCAAATTGGTAACCGGGGACGAAATTGTTGCTCGAGTTGAATTGATATCGGACGATTACTTAGAAATCTCTAAACCATGCACTGTGATGCCCAGCCCTCAAGGCATGGGACTTATTCAAAGCCTGTTCACAGCCGATGCTGATGTGAATGTTCGACTGCAAAAACAACATATAGTTATGCATGCACCCAGTATTGACCAAATGAAAAAACATTATATCAAAACAACCACAGGTATTGAACCTGTTACCATAGGAAGTATTATTACCTAGGAAAATATCATGCGTGGTGCAGCTCGTAAAGGTCAAGATGTAGCAGGCGGTCTAATCATTGCAGGTAGTCCTGATGTGATAGTAAATGGCACTCCCCAGGCTAGAATTGGCGACGCGGTCCAAGGGCATGGACCCGGAGTACATGCTGGACCAGTGATGGCTCAAGGTTCATCTGATGTAATTGTTAATGGGATTCCGGCCTGTAGACTAGGTGATCCAGCCACTTGCGGTCACACAACATCTGGCAGTCCTGATGTTTTTATTAATTAATGTAAAATAAAAATACACATTAACTGCCCATATTACTTGTAAAAAATCAGAAAAAATGCTATAATGTACCCGTATTATGGGGTTAAAGCAGTTGTTTTCTCAAAAAATATGAAGTTATATAAAACTACAACCTTAAGAAGGAGGAAAAAAGATGAGACAATATTTGCCCAACGTAGCAAAATTTGTATCAATCGTTTTTGGTATGTGGCTAGCCACATACACCTTGGTAGAGGTCACCAAAAACAAATTTGAATTACTCAAGGCCGAGAAGGCCGAAATGGCTGCTGTGCATCCTGTTACTGGAGAAGAAAGATCTCGCCAGCTACGATGCCTGACGCAGAACATTTATTGGGAAGCCGCCAGCGAACCATTTGAAGGTAAAGTAGCTGTGGCTCAAGTAACAATCAATCGCACTAATAGTAGCCAGTTTCCCAATGACATCTGTGCAGTCGTGTATCAAAAAAATGTAATCTATTCTCGAGTGGTTTGCCAGTTTTCGTGGTACTGTGAAGGAACTCATAGAGTACGTCCTGTTTATCAACCCTTGTACAATGAAAGTGCAGAAGTTGCTAAAAAAGTATTGCTAGAAAACTTTAGATTACCCAGTCTCAAAAATGCCATGTATTATCATGCAGACTATGTTCGACCAGGATGGGGTAAAAAGCCCATTGCCAAGATTGGCCGCCATATTTTCTATAATAGTTGAGCGTGATAATTAATAATGCCAATTTTGTATTCAACACCAAAATCTAAACTAATGGACACTTCAAACAAAACTGATTCAAGAAAAATTGATTTTGACCGCATCAAGTCAAGTGTGATTGATTTTTTTTCTTCGCACTTTAGCAAAATATCGGCAGAGACCATGGGATGGTTGGCAGCTATTGCACTTCATGCTGCCACCGTTCCCACTTTACTGGCTCTCTTGACTGGATTGACAGATTCAACACCCAGCGTGGATGTTGTGCTGTTTATGTGGTTGGGACTCGTGCTGTTGTTTGGTCGTGCTGTTATCTTAAAGGACTTGCTTAATATTGTAACAATAGGCTTGGGCTTTGTGATTCAAGCTGTTCTCATGGCACTTATCCTATTCAAGTAAGCTATAAATACTAAAAATAGGAGGCAGCCGTGAGCAAACGCCTGGAATTAACAGTCGAAGATGCTGTTCAAGAATACGACGATGAAATTGGGGCTGAAGATTATGGTTTTATCTTTGACGCAGAGGGAAATTTAAAGTACGCATTTATACCAGAATTTCCGCCTGATAAACCACCCAAAAATATACAAAAAATTATGAAGCTGTTGGGCGTTATTGATCTTTCCCAGTTCAACGAAGACTTAACAATTCATTAATATTTTGTTAACTTCAGCATAATGATCCTTTTTGCTATAATACCAGTATGAAAAAGGACACGACATTTTATTTCAAGTGGCTTGCAACTTTTGTAACAATCGTTGGGGCTATTTGCACTTCTATTAACATTTATCCACTTGGACCAGGCCTACTAAATGTAGGGGCATTTTTGTGGCTGATTGTAGCCGTAAAGTGGCGCGAGTGGAGTCTTATTGTTATAAATGCAACACTGTTGCTGATCTATACAGCGGGACTTGTTATTAAATTGCTATGATATGGTTTGTTATTGTTTTGTTAATTGCTGTATGGGCTTATTTGGCCCATAACAACGACAACGATCATTGCTAAAATAGCAACACAATTTTGGTAGACCATAATGGCCCATTTTGCTATAATCACTGTATAGTAATTAACAAGGAGCCCAAAATGACTACAGCAACTTACCAAGCACTTACAGAACAACAAAAGCGTGAAGTCCGTATGTATGGCTGCACCGAAGCCCAGATGCGTGAAGCAGTCGAATCGAGCATTACAATGAAGTTTAGCGGCCCGGCCATGATTGTTGCCAGCATGATGTCGGATGCACAAGAAATGGTCAATACTGAATACGGCGAAGTTGACTTTATGCGAGCCGAAGACGCACGCCAGCAGTTGAACCGTGCCAAGTGGGTTTTGTTTACTTACATTATGGATCGCGACGATAGTTAGTCGCTGCTATGAAAGGGTAATATCATGGGTGACCAGAAACTTATAGATGTGTTATACGAAGAATTGGTACACTTGGATGAGCAGGCAGGTTGCTTTGACGAGGACACTAATGCTGCCATTGATAAACAGCGTTGGGCACTTTACAAACAAATCCAAGAATTGGAGGCAGAATGAACGATAGAATCCAAGAACTTGCTGAACAAGCCCAAGACTGGGTAGACCAACAGAGGCCTTACGCCAGCGAAGAGCATGAATACTTTGTTGAAAAGTTCGCCGAATTGATTGTGCGGGAATGTGCCTATGCTGCTTGGATCAACGGTATGGACGAGTATAAAAAAATATTAAAACATTTTGGAGTAGAATAATGTTCGATCATTCTGTAAATTTTGTTACACGTACCGACGGTCGAGGCCATTGGAGTACTGAGGTCAAAACTGTACGGATCAATCGTGTGTGCCTGGCTTACATAGATCAAGACACCGGTGATTTTGGAGAGCTTAGAGCTTACTTTGATCGTTCAGAATGGGATGTTGACGACGATGGCTTGATCTATACCGACATGCTGTGGAAACATTCGTTTCTGACTTGTATGGAAAATCATTTTGGTTTAAGTCCGGACGCCGTTCTCGATGTCAGCTACAGTGAACAAGGCATGCAGGGCGATAACTATGTGAGCATGGATGTGGGTCCACAGTTTATCATGGAGTGCAATGCCCTGTACCGTTTTATTGTACATAGAGAAGCAGTAAATATATAATCATGAAAAAGATAGTGAAAGTACCGTACCAACAAACCCGAGCACATTGTGTGTTGTTTGAGGCTGGCTCGCCATTCCGAACTCGTACAGTGGAAAACAAACGGCAGTTCAAGCGACAGCTTAAACATCGTAAACAGGAGGATCTATGACCAGCTGGATTCTTGTAGTAATGATTTACACCACCAGTGGACAGTTTGTAGAAAAAGTTGCAGTGGGACCATATGCTAGTAAACAGCAGTGCCAAGCAGCTAGGTTTGATGGACTCAAGCGTTTTCGACTGGAAACAGTTTGTGTAACACGAGCACACTATGAAGGTCGAACTGTTGACCCAGGTGTAGCACCCGACTAAGGAAAACACATGAATCCCAATTACAGCAACAGTTCATATGGCCCGATCAAGTACAGCCTTAACCGCAAGCGGCAAATCATCAACGCACATCTCGAAGAACTGCATGCCATGCACATGAGCATGATAGAAGCGGCTGTACAAATAAAAGAGCATGAAGGCTTTCCTGAAGCTGCCCAGGTTATCAACCATGTTCGAGGTCTGGCATGAATGTAGAAAATTTAGTAGATGATATTCTCGCTGATCGTGTGGCAATTAAAGAACTGGACATGCAACAAATGGAAGCACTGGTAGACTACATGCGTGAAAGTATCAGCACAATAGACAACGATGAGTGTCGTGAGGCCTTACTAGTACTAGTAAACGCAATTGAAATAGCAGCTGAGAACAGATTTGGCAATGAGGCAGCAGGTGATTGGGATGATACCATTGAGGCTAGTATTGCTCGTGGCAACACTTATTTTGAATTGGAAAATCCGGTAGTGCAGTAGCGATGTAATATATCCATAAAAAAGGCAGTAATTTAGACCCGCTTCGGCGGGTTTCTTTTTGGGTTGATAAATAATTATATGTCAGCCAATGGAATAGCACAATTAGCTCTAAAAAGAGACAGGCAAGATCAGAAATTAACCCTTGCAGGAACAGACAGGGCTGACCGTAATTTAGTTCAACCCGGTAGATACGCAGATACTTCAGCCGATGCTACACAATTGCCTACACGCTACAATGCGTCAAGTAACACCGGTTCATTGGTGGATAATCCGAACACCGGTGGCCTTAAAAAAGGCAGGCCCTGGGCGTCATAAATGACATATTAATTAGTTGACGTCATTCCGTTAGTATAATATACTAGCCATACAATTCTATAAATACACGCTATGTTATTTGGATCACTAATCATGTTAGTGGCTGTGACCATTTCGGCAATCGCTGCATGGTATTCGGTCGAAGGTCTCACTGCTATATTCAGTGCCGCAGTCATACCTGTTATCATTATGGGCGGCGCACTTGAAGCCGGCAAATTGGTTGCCACAGTTTGGTTACACAACAACTGGCAACGAGCCGGATGGGTATTCAAGGCCTATCTTGTTCCTGCTATCGTATTCCTAATGCTACTAACCAGTATGGGTATCTTTGGTTTCTTAAGCAAAGCACACAGTGATCAAAGTTTGGTTTCCGGCGATGCTACCAGTAAGGTTGCTATATATGATGAAAAAATTAACACAGAAAGAGAAAACATAGCACAGGCCAAAAAGGCCATTGAGCAAATGAATGCCCAAGTAGATCAAATGCTAGGAAGAACAGATTCAGAACGAGGCACCGATAAAGCAGTTATTATTCGTAAGCAACAGGCCAAAGAACGAGCCGCATTACAATCAGAAATCACACGAAGTCAAAAAACAATTCAACAATTACAAGCCGAGCGAGCCCCATTGGCCGCAGAGGCTAGAAAGGTAGAGGCAGAAGTTGGACCTATCAAATATATTGCTGCTCTTATATACGGCGACAATCCCGATCAAAATATTCTTGAGCGGGCTGTACGTTGGGTTATTATACTTATTGTTATTGTATTTGATCCGCTAGCACTAACACTTATCCTCGCTGCCAACAAACAATTTGAATGGGCAAGACAGGGTCGTGGTGGTTGGATTCATGACGACGATGCCGCCGCTATGGCTACCAATCCCAATCCGCCAGGCGTAGAACAACGACCTTGGACTGAGGCAGAGATTGCTGCGTTGAATCGGTTGGATGAAAAAATAAATCCCGATCGGGAGGCAGATGAATTTTTTGAACGAGCGCACCTAGCAGCACAAGCAGCAGATATGTTAGATGAGCAACATCGTGCTGAACAAGCAAATACCGAGGCAGACCAAATTAAACAGGACGAAGATTTAAATATACCCGTTCTCGAAAATGAAGAAATGTGGGCACAACGAGTGATCGACGAACAGCCAAAATATCCAGCCGACGATGGTGCTTTGACTGACAATCAAATTGCTCAGATTCGATCATTTATAGAGGAAGAACAAACGGTTCCAGCAGCTACCGCAACAGAGGAACCCACGGAAGAGTTGCCACCACCTGTAGATGAATTTAATACGCCCGTCAGACGCGGTGCAGACTATGCTGTGCGTTACAAAGGCAAAGTGTACAACCTAGATGCATTTAACAAACTGTATCCGGGCATGTCCATACAGGCCGACAATGACAAATTGCAAGCAGCCAGTCAGTGCGGTTTTGGAGAACGATTCCCAGATACGCCCATGAAGGGTGATATGTTTATTAGAACAGATTATCTTCCTGACCGACTGTTTAAATGGAATGGTCAAAAATGGATCGAAGTAGATAAAAACTCCACTGACAGTTACACTTACAATCAGGCTTACATTCAGCATCTGATTGAAAAGCTTGAAGCCGGCGAATATGAAATTGAAGACCTCAGCGACGCCGAACAAGCTCAAGTTGAACAACAGATCGAAGAAATATTGAAAGGCAAGCGTGGATAGTAATTTAGTTACCCCGCCCGACATTATACACAACGGGTTGTATTCAGTGTTATTAGTTGACCTAGACCAAATTGATTTGGATGCAGTTATAAGATTTTGCCAATATTCTGCAGATGCTTATAACGTGTATGCGTATACTCCTAACATGAATAACAATCATTGGTTACAACAAGCAGTGGAAGCATGCGATACTATTATTGTGAATTCTAGACTGGACCAGTTCAAATCATTGTGTCTACTTGATAAAACATACTATTATGGCGATAAGTTTTACATAGAAAATCCTCGACGCATAACTGATCCTGTACACTTTTTTGCAGCACAAGCCCACGAAAATAAATAATCTTATGTATGAAAAATCAAACAAAGTAATAGGTAATTTGGTGGTAGTTACACACGACAATGTAGAAAAGGCTTTACGCAAATTCAAGAAAAAAGTGGCCGAAAGTGGCCTTTTGCAGAATTTACGTGAACGCGAAACCTATGAAAAACCAACTACTCGTCGCAAGAAAGCAAAAGCAGCAGCACGCCGACGTTGGCAAAAGAGATTGGCCGACGAGCAATTACCCAAAAAACTGTACTGATGTACATAGAGTTTCGCTTGCCAATGGGTGCCGGCGGAGCAGCAGCAGGCGCGGCACTTGCTCAAATTAGAAAAGACCTAGATACATGGGCAACCAGGTACCAGATTGCTGCTTATAGAACCAAAATACACAAGTATACATATCGGTTAAGTTTTGACAACAACAAAGATTACACACAATTTGCACTTACATGGAATCCTAGATATACAGTCAGTAATAATTTTGTTCTAATCAACCCAAAATAATTGTAGCACACTGTGAAATTTAGTATAATTGATGTATAAATAATTGTGTAGGGTGCTTCGGGCCCACAAAATACTTGCTTAATTAAGGAGAAAAATAAATGAGTACTATCATTGGTATTGATCTTGGTACCACCAATAGCTGCGTAGCAGTTGTCGAAAACGGAATCCCTAAAATAATTGAAAATTCAGAAGGCGCACGTACTACGCCCAGCATTGTGGCCTATACCTCAGACGAAGTTCTGGTAGGCGCTGGCGCCAAACGTCAGGCTGTAACCAATCCCAAGAACACTATCTATGCTGCCAAGCGACTGATCGGACGCAAGTTCATGGAGCAGGCTGTACAAAAAGACATCAATCTCATGCCCTATGAAATCATGGAGAGCAAGAACGGTGATGCTTGGGTACAGGCCAACGGCCAAGAACTGGCGCCTCCGCAAATCTCAGCTGAAGTGCTACGCAAGATGAAAAAGACCGCTGAAGACTATCTTGGGCACGAAGTAACACGAGCAGTAATTACAGTCCCTGCATATTTCAATGATAGCCAGCGTCAGGCCACCAAAGATGCGGGTGCTATTGCTGGACTTGAGGTATTACGTATAATCAACGAGCCAACGGCAGCAGCCCTGGCATATGGAGCAGACAAGAGTGACAAAAAAGACCGTAAAATTGCTGTGTATGATCTTGGTGGCGGTACCTTTGATATATCTATTATCGACATCGCTGATGTGGATGGTGATAAACAATTCGAAGTACTTAGCACCAATGGGGATACATTCCTAGGAGGCGAAGATTTTGATCAACGCATTATGGATTACCTTATTACTGAATTTAAGAAGGAATCTGGAGTTAATCTCGGCCGAGACGTAATGGCGCTACAGCGACTAAAAGAAGCTGCCGAGCGTACCAAGATTGAGTTGTCCAACAACACACAAACAGATGTAAACTTACCTTACATCACTGCTGATGCCACTGGTCCAAAACATCTTAACATTAAAATTACTCGAGCCAAATTAGAAAGTCTAGTTGATGATCTAATTCAGCGTACCATCGAACCATGCCGTACAGCAATGCAAGATGCTGGAGTAACTGCCGGCGATATAGATGAGATTATTTTAGTTGGTGGCCAAACACGTATGCCCAAAGTGCAAGAAGCGGTTGAACAGTTATTCGGACGAGCACCACGTCGTGATGTTAATCCAGATGAAGCAGTAGCAGCCGGAGCAGCAGTACAAGGTGCTGTACTAGGTGGTGATCGTAAAGATGTGCTATTACTTGATGTTACCCCACTGAGCCTAGGTATTGAAACCATGGGCGGAGTGATGACCAAACTAATACCAAAGAATACAACTATTCCTACCAAGCATAGTCAAGTGTTCAGCACAGCTGAAGACAATCAGCCTGCAGTTACTATCAAAGTCTATCAAGGTGAACGTGAACTAGTACAGCACAACAAACTGCTAGGCGAATTTAATTTAGAAGGTATCGATCCTGCACCTAGAGGTATGCCCCAAATTGAAGTTGTTCTAGATGTAGATGCAAATGGCATTCTTAAAGTAAGTGCTCGAGACAAAAAAACTGGCAAAGAAAATCGGATTACCATTAAATCTGATAGTGGTCTAAGTCAAGAACAGATTGAGGCGATGATTCGCGATGCTGAAACAAATGCCGCTGCGGATCGAAAGCAACTAGAGCTCATTGAAACTCGTAACCAAGCGGATTCAGTGATCCACCAAGTAAGAACTGATCTGAAAGAAGTTGGGGGCAAACTCGCAGAAGATCAGACGAAGACAATAAACGATAAAATAAGTGAACTAGAACAAGCCATTGCAGGCACAGACCGAGAAGCAATTACAACAAAATTGACTGAATTGTTTGTTGCCTCAAATGCAATCAACGAAGCAAAACAGCCGTCAACTACAGAGCAATCTGTAAAGCCCACTGCAGATGACAATGTAGTAGATGCTGAGTTTACAGAAAAGCCGTAAAGAATATGCGGTGTAGATGCCCGGGTGGGGTCTACACTCATATGTCATAACTTGCTTATAGAAAGGAGAACGTATTATGACAACTTATACAATTAGCACTTTTGATTTACCAACACTTCATCGCCATGCTGTAGGCTTTGATAGATTGTTCAACGAACTAGGACGCACTTTTGCCAATAGTAAAGCCGACAACTATCCGCCTCACAACATTGTTCGAATTGACGAAAATCACTATGCCATCCAACTAGCGGTTGCTGGCTTCAGTGAAGATGAACTTGATATTGAATACAAAGAAAATGTTCTAACGATTCGAGGCGAACAAAAGCAAAAAGATGAATACGAATACTTGCACCGTGGCATCAGTGCAAGAACTTTCACTCGTCATTTTACTTTAGCTGACAATGTGGAAGTTAAAGGCGCTACAGTAATTAATGGTATTTTGGCAGTTAGTTTGGAGCATATTGTTCCCGAAGAACAAAAGCCCAAGAAGATTGCAATTACATTCGCTAAGTAGTATAATAACAGTAGGGGGATACATCCCCCTACTTAAACCTACAAGACCATGAGCAAAACAGATATTGTAGTCAAACCTAGGATTCAAATCAAAACAAACATCCAGCCACCCAGTTTGTTTAATGTAATATATCTAAACGATAATGTAACAACTATGGAATTTGTTGTAGAATCTCTCAAAACAATTTTCCATCATTCAGAGCAAACTGCACATGAAATAACTTTGAAAATTCATCAAGAAGGATCTAGCGTGGTTAGTACTTTACCTTATGAAATAGCTGAACAAAAAGGTGTAGAAGCAACTCTTCTTGCTCGTAACAACGGCTTTCCTCTCAACGTAAAATTAGAACCAGCTAATTGAATGATATTCAATAAAATACGAGAACTTAAGGATAAGGGACTTAAGATTGGGATTACTTTTTCGACTTTTGATTTATGCCACGCCGGTCATATTGCAATGTTGGCAGAGGCTAAGAATCACTGCGATTATCTTATCGCCGGGCTGCAAACCGACCCCACAATTGACCGTCCGGATATAAAAAATCCACCCGTACAGAGTGTCGTGGAGCGACAGATTCAATTGGCGGCATGTCGCTATGTGGATGAAGTGGTTGTATATCAGACTGAGCAAGATTTAGTTGACATTCTTTTGACCCTGCCTATTGATGTGCGTATACTGGGTATAGAATACGCAGAAAAAGATTTTACTGGTGCACAAGAATGTTACAATCGTCGAATTGAATTGGTGTTTAACCAACGCGATCATTCGTTCAGTTCCAGTAGTCTGCGTAGACGTGTAGCAGCAGCCGAAGCTGATAGAGCCCTCAGGAGTCAATGATGGATGTAATGCTGGATCTTGAAACGCTGAGCACAAGACCATGGTCAGTTATTTTAACTTTCGGCGCAGTCAAGTTTAGCCCCTGGGAGTCGGATGTTGATCAAGGTCAAGGCCTATACTTAAAACCAGATGTTGACGAACAACTATCTATGGACCGACACGTTCAAGACGAAACAGTTGCCTGGTGGGGAACACAAACTGAAGAAGTAAGAGAAGAAGCTATGGGCATGGATGGTCGCATAAGTGTAAATGATATGTTGGATCAGCTCAATCGCTTTTTGGTTGGTGCAGATAATATTTGGTGTCAAGGACCTGCTTTTGACATTGTTATACTAGAAGATCTATATAGACAAGTTGGTCGTCCGACTCCGTGGCAATTTTGGCAGATAAGAGACAGCCGTACATTGTTTAGTGTTCATGGTGATCCAAGAGAAAAAAACAGACACGGTGCTCACAATGCATTGATTGATTGTTATTATCAGGCTAGAGCTGTACAGCATATATACAAAATAGTAGGAGTAAAAAAACGATAATGGATATTATTTTTAATAGACAAATAGCAGAAGAATTAAGTGAAAGATACACTGTTCTTGAACTAGAACCACACGATGTAGAAGGACAAATATTAGAAACATTTTGTGTAGTGCCCGGAGATCAAATTCCGTTAGAAGAAGTTGTTAAACTGGATCACTGGAAAAAGCTACACAATACATTTGTACAGGCCAACAAAGACAAAAACGCAAAACTGTGCTACGACTTACGTCCATATCTCAAAGGCAAGTGGGGCGGCGAACTAGACGAATTTTATGACATAGTTTGCGGCAGATTTGATCATCAAGAAACATAATATTGGTATTTTATCATGCCACGGTGTTATGATATATACTGTATGAACAAAATTTTAGCAGTCATCTTACTGGTCACTCTAGCCACAGCAGCCACAGCAGCCACAGCAGCTACAGCAGAACCTAGGTTTAGAAAAATTCAATTGATGTGTGGCAGCTTTGAAGATGTTGAAATTACCATGGAACGATATGGTGAAAAACTAATCATGGCTACTCAAGCACCCAATGAACAGACAGTAAATTTGGTATACGCTAATTTTGAAACGGAAACCACCAGCTGGTTTATTCATGATTTGAATACCAATGAATATTGCATGATGGGAGTTGGTAAACGAATACATATACCAGATACTAGTCCACTTAAACAAGGAACTGGATTAGGAACCAAAATTAATTACAAATAACCTGGAAAATTTCCAGGTTTTTTTGTGTCATAAAAAGGAGACAACTATGAGTTGGTTTGCACATCGTCCTGTCAAAAATCCTCCACAACCTGCACCTGTCACTCCACCGCATAGAATGTAGTGCCACATAATCATTAGGTTTTTTGTTGTAAATACTTGGTAGACACAAACAAAAACAACAAGTCTACTAAAGGAGCTAAAAAAAATGAAATATTGGGGCAAGATCATTGCGATCATGGCCGCCATGTGTTTCAATTCAGTAAATGCTTTCGAGTCAGGCACAGATTACAATAGTGCAAACATGTCGTATATGGCAAACAGCACTATCAGTCAAATAGTAGTTTTCGATTCAACAATGCAAAATGGAGGAACTTTAACATTTACCGTTGAGGCGCATGCTGGCGGAGGAAGACCATTACAACACGATACTGGTCAACTTAAATTAGAGTTTTACAATTCTAGTAATACACTATTAGGATCAAGTCAAACAAGTTATGCCACAGGTAACTTGTTACAAATGAATGCATGGAGTTCGGTACCGGGCGATAACAGTGAACCATGGACCACACTAAGTTTAACATCTACCAACTGTGGATCAGCAGGCAGTTGTAGTAGTGTTGCTTATGTAAAAGTAGTCATGATTGGTACTGACACTAGTTGGTGGGCAGGTAACTATGGTCCACAATGGCGTGTACCGACTGTTACATTTACACCCACAGGTGGTACAGCAGGCAATAATATACTTTACAATCCAGAATTTGGTCTAGATCCCGGCGGCGTCTTTGCACAAGGTTGGACCAGTTCTACCAGCTGGGGTGCTTGCGGTACGACCAGCGGAAGTGTAATGTGTACAACCACAGCCACAGGTGTAACTGCCAACATGAGCGGCGGAGGCTATGATGCCAATGGTGGCACCACAGCAGCCACTCCAGGAGGTTATAGCGGTACACTTACCACAGCCAACTTTAGTGGTAGTAGCGGAGGTGGCTCGCCCACTGTGGTATCAACAGCACCTGGTACACCTATAGTGTATACTAGTTCATCCACAGGCGCCACTACAACTACAGTTGTTGATACACCAGGTGCCACTACTGTAGTAGAAACTGTTACTGACACTAGAGGAGCCGGTACAGCAAAATCTTTGACTGTGACAAGAAATATCACCATTGTGGCTACCACACCAGTTACACGGGTGACAACAGATACAACTCCAGTGACTACAACCACTGTGACAACTCCTACCACTGTAACCACATACAGCGATGGATCCACTGTCACAACAAATGGTACCCCGGTTACTACAACTAGTACCGTCAATCAAACAGTAACAACTACAACCACATTTGATCAAGTGGTCACAACTGGCACTAGTCAAGATTATGCAACAAGAATTGATCAATACACAGTGCTAGCTGACACTAACTCTTATGTTAATTTGCTATCACGAAATGATGTATTGGCCAGACAAAGCATAGTTGATGGCGAAATCGCGTTCCGTGGCAATGTAGGCAAAGAAGGCACTGTAAGTTTTTACTCTATGGGAGAACGAACCGGTGAGTACACCGTAGACGGATATACCATTAGCAGCAAGAAATTTGGTTTTGGTATTGATAAGTTATTATCTCCAAGAACCGTTATTGGTTTCAGTGTCAGTCGTTCAGAATCTGCCATGTCCGGCAACAATGCCACAGGTGGATTGAACAAAGATATTGTAAACTTGTATTCTATCTCAAATTTGAGAAATTGGTTGTTTGCCTCCGAGTTGGGATATGCCAATAACGAAATGACCACAACACACAGTTTGCCTGAATTGGGTTACAGCAACAGTTCAAGAACTGTCGGTAGTGATAGATGGTTGGGACTGAGACTTTATACTCCGGATTTAAAAGGGCTACGTCCATTTGTTGGATACCGAGTGGAACAAAATACGCGAGATGCTGTGACCGAACTGGGTAGTGCTTTGACTGCCATGTCATATGCAGCGGTAGACTCAACTGCAAAACGCAGCGAACTTGGTGTGCGTTTTGATAGATCATTTGGATCAGTTGCGGTGTTTGGTGAATATTCACAAACTGACGACGCAGTCAAAATTGCAAGGTTGGGTATTAGAAAAGACCTTACAAATAGACTTTCATTGGCAGTGGGGGCAGTTCAACTACAACACCGTGACATACAAAGTGTAGCCGGCAACTTTGTGTTAAGAATAGGGTTTTAAGCGTACTTTAAGTTGACAAAAAGCCCCGCAAGGGGCTTTTTTGTTTTGACCAAATAAGTATAACTAAGTTCGATAACTATTGGTCCGTCAAAAATTAATTATAAAGGATCAACTATGTGTGACCCAATTTATAGGGTTATTTTAAGTTCAATTCAGGAGCGGAGGAAATGGATCCGCTAACCCTCTTTGCCCTTGCAAATGGTGCCGTACAGGCTGTAAAAAAAGGCTGCGAATTATACAAAGAAATAGCCAGTGCAGCCGGTGATGTCAAGGGAATACTGTCGGATTTAGATGCACAGTTTGGTGAGAAATTCAAACATCGAGCACCTACGGTTGCAGAAAAGAATCAATTTATCCAAGAAAAAAATCGGATAATTGAATTAAGCAAAAAACAGCCCAACGATGTGTATACTCAAATTGGCGAAGAACTGGGTGTGTATTTTGAAAACTATGCCAAGTGTTCGGCCATCTTCGAAGAAGAAGAAAGACATGACAATGAAGTGTACACAGGCGAAACCAGTTTAGGCAAGCGAGCACTTCAGCGAGTGCTCATGCAAAGTAGATTGGTTGCCATGGAGGCCGAACTGAGAGAACTCATGGTATACAATTGTCCAACCGAGCTGGGTGACTTGTACACCAGAGTGCAGGCCATGATGGAAAAGATGAAGCGGCAACAGGCAATCGCCTGGGCCAAGAAACGTGTGGATGATCGTCGAGCCGCAGACACAAAACGTAAAAGAATTGAACATATCAAATGCAATGCCTGGAAGTATGGCATAGGCGCTGTCACATCGTTATATTTGATATGGTTGATCTGGGCCGTGGTACAGATTCGAATAGAAGTTGACCCCGAACTGGGTAGATGCCTGATTCCCAAAGGCAGTGTGGTATATGATTGGTACAACAATTTAAAGTGGATAGATTGTGAAATAAAGCAATGAATAAATATCAATTTATCGTCAAACCCAGAATTGATTTGATTGAACGCATGTATCAGGATCATGGTTACACGGTGGAAGAAATATGTATGCGGCTAAGATACCCAGAACAAGCGGTAAAACTGATTATTGAAAGACACCAACTACAACATGGCACAAAATCCTGGCGTTATTAAAGCTGTATTGGACCTGCATCGGCAAGGATACAGTCATGTGGCAATTGCAAAAACTTTAAACTTGCACATAGAAGAAGTAGTAAATATAATTAATGTATACCATTGACTTAGTAAAGTGGGGACTGAGATTGTTCTTTTGGGCAGCAATGACCATGGCTATCAGACAAGGCAGCTTGTTTGCTATGGCAATGTGTGCTACAATATTCCTAATCATGGAATATTTCATTGAAGATCTAGAAAAGTACCCTACATAATGTTTAGATTTTTTCTTGCTTACGCGATCTTTATGATTGTGAGCTACCCTGTTTTTTCTACTAATATATCGGCTAAGTCTTGGCTTATAGCCGACGGTAATGGTACCGTATTAGAATCGGAAAATATTGAAATACAGCAGCCTATTGCAAGTATAACCAAGTTAATGACAGCCATGGTAGTTCTTGATTCTAACGATAATTTACAACAACCTCTTGACAGGAGATTTCGCGGCCTAATTGTTAATAGAGAACAATTAATTAATTTGGCGGTTATACGTTCAGATAACTATGCGGCTAAAATGCTATGCGAAGTTTATCGTAGAGGATACAATAATTGTATATCTGATATGAATCATAAAGCTCAAATACTAGGAATGACCGATACAAGATTCGCGGACAGCAGTGGCCTAGATAACAGAAATGTAAGTACACCTCGAGATTTGATTAAGTTGTTGATGGCAGCTGAACGATATAAAGAAATTGTGTATGCAAGCAATCAAGCAGTAGGCGAACTTGTAAAGAAGAAAAAGAAAAAATTCATTAAATTTAAATATAATAACACAAATCCTTTGGTTAACAAGTATAACGTAATTGTAAGTAAGACTGGATATGTAAGAGCCAGCGGCGGATGTTTAGTAATGAGTGTGTACATTCGCAACCAAAAACGCTTGTTTGTGGTATTAAATAGTAACACAACCAGAACACGTATACATGACATGGAACAATTAATTTTGAATACTATCAATGCAACCAGCGTACAATAAATAAAACAATACTCGTAAATTTGATTTTCTACACGTTAAAATTTCAAAAGGAAAACTAATGCACATAGGCTTTATCGGTCTTGGTAAGTTGGGCATGCCTTGTGCTGAAACAATGGCACAAGTTCACGATGTAGTTGGTTATGATGTGTGTCCAAAAACCAGCAACAAAATTAAAATATCTGACTCTATACGAGGTGCAGTGGTAGGAAAAGATTTGGTATTTGTGGCAGTACAAACTCCGCATGATCCTGCCTATGATGGCAGCCAACCAATTACACATTTGCCTAATAAAGATTTTGATTATACTACAGTTAAACAAGTGCTTAACAATATCAATGCATGGGCCAGCCCAGATCAGTTAGTTGTGTTAATTAGCACAGTATTACCTGGTACAGTTAGAAAAGAACTACGCTCATGTATTACCAATGCTCGCTTTGTTTATAATCCTTACTTGATTGCCATGGGCAGTGTTGAGTGGGACATGATAAATCCTGAAATGGTTATTATTGGAACCAAGGATGGAAGTGAAACAGGAGACGCCAAGACATTGATTGAATTTTATAAGTCTATCATGCAAAACAATCCTAGATACATAGTCGGTACCTGGGATGAAGCAGAATCAATCAAAATATTTTATAACACATTTATTAGTACCAAAATTGGATTAGTAAACATGATTCAAGATGTTGCTATGGCAAATGGTAATATAAATGTTGATGTTGTTACTGAGGCATTGGCCAATAGCACCATACGTATAATGAGTCCAAAATACATGCGAGCAGGAATGGGCGATGCAGGTCCATGCCACCCAAGAGACAATATTGCACTACGTTGGTTGGCAGAAAATTTAAATCTTGGTTATGATATTTTTAATACCATAATGCATGCAAGAGAAAAACAGGCACGCAACATTGCAAGATATCTTGCCAAAATACAAAGGCAATACAACTTGCCTATATTCATTATGGGCAAAGCATATAAACCAGACGTTGATTTCGTTGATGGCAGTTATAGCTTATTGATAGGTCATTATTTGCAATCTATTCAAGCCAAATTTTATTATGTAGATCCTTTAACCGGCGACGATCCTCCATTCAATGGTATGCCGGTAATAGCATTTTTAGCTCACAACAGAAATGTCACATACGGATATACAGGAGAACAACGAGAACAAGAACTATATGTTGACTTAGAACCTGGCAGTGTAATTGTTGATCCTTGGCGCAAATATAAAACCAGTAAAGATTACAAGGTAATTTATTATGGTAACACACGAACAGTTTAACATTGCAAAATTTTGGGATGATGAATATACAAAATTAGATTACATAAAAGAAAAATTCAATGATCCTGCTACACAAATAGAGTGGGAAGATGCGGGATTCCGCGGTCCATTTGGTGGTTGGATGTGCGACATGCGTAGTGCTCAGCCCAGTTGGAATCAAAAATTTATTGACTTCTTTGAAACTTATGGCAAATGGAAGAACATAGGCACATGTTATTACAGAATGGATCCAGGTAGCAGTTTACCCAATCACATTGATACCTATCGTCGCTACATTGAATTATTCAATTTACAAGGTCAGGAATACCGGATACGTCGAGCAGTGGTATTTTTACAAGATCGTAAACCCGGACATTTTGCAGAATGTGAAAGCACTGGGTATGCTGATTGGATTGCAGGATTTACTTTGATATGGCCATGGGATGCACCACACAGTGCATTTAACATGGGATTCCAACCTAGATATACATTACAAATAACCGGACACATATGATACACTCATTCAATGAATGGGATCCATTACGAGAAGTTGTTGTGGGCCGTGCTGATTTTTCTAATTGGCCTAGTGATGATCCTGTATTCGCGCAAGAAAGTGAAAAAACCACTTGGCGAGAAACACCAGTACCTAGCGGGCCTGTTCCGGATTGGATCATTGATGAAACCAATGAAGATCTTGATGTTCTAGTACAAACCCTAGAGCAATACGGTGCTGCCGTACACCGACCCAAAGCCATCAATTTTCAAGAGCGCGGCGGTATGTACAATTATTGTCCAAGAGATCGATTATTGATCCATGGAAGCACAATTGTTGATCCTGCCATGATGTATCCTTGTAGAGACATGGAAATAGAAGCACTAGACGACGTTGTGTATCGTTCCGATACTGTACATCGTATGCCACGCAACGGCCAATATGTTATGGATGCTGCAAACGTTTTACGATTAAATGACCAGATGCTGTTTCTTGAAAGCGTAAGTGGTAATTATCAAGCAGCACATTGGTTGATGGGAAAATTTCCTTATGTCAAAATTGAAATATGTAAGTTTTACTCAGGAGCACATATTGACAGCACCATAGTTCCTTTGAGAGAAGGATTGGTGATGGTAAATGCCAGCAGGGTCAATATGGATAACTTACCCAATGTTTTTGACAATTGGGAAGTTATTTGGATAGATGATGTAGTAGAACAGGCATTTTATCAGTATCCGTATGCTAGTAAATGGATAGCTTTAAATATGCTGGTTTTGGATCCCAACACAGTTATTGTTGATAAACAGCAGAATAAATTAATAAAGATATTAGAAATACAAAATTTTACGGTAATCCCATTGGAACTAAGGCATTCGAGAACACTAGGCGGTGGTTTTCATTGTGTAACACTTGATTTAATTCGCCAACCCAATAAATAATAAACTAATAATAACAAAGGGTATCATGAGTTTTGGAAGTTACACTGATTGTCTTTTACGAGCGTACAAAGCACATACCAAACCAACTGAAATATTAAAACGCAAAAAAGAAATACTTGAGGTAATTGCTGAATTTCACAACTTCAATTCCACAAGAGTTTTGTATGTGGGTTTTAATCCTGCTATGCTAGTTGAATCAGCTAAAAATATTTTTTTAACGCAGGCATCTAACGATGCTTGTGAGTTCTTTAAGCAAAATAATGTTTCGTTTGATTATATACCAGCTGACAAATTGGGATCATATCACAAGCACTTTGATTGTGTTATGGTTTTGGATGAATATTTCACCTTTGCCAAAGACGATAATGAACAACGAGCACGAGTACAAGAAATTTGTAATCTTGCTCGAGAATATGTGATAACTACATGTAAGGATTACAAAAATCAAGAATTTAAAGACAGAGAATTCAGTATTCCGGCGTTGATAAGAAATGCTCAATCAACAGATATTTTTTTAGAGTTCCATGACCATGACAGTACCGATAGAAATAGCTGGAAAACTCATGTGTATCAGATTAGTAATCAATCGTTAATAGCATCTATGCCATTTGCTAGACGAGCAATGTTTTTTAAACAGTTGGCAAAATTTAGTCATGATGCCGGCGCAGTAGGTTTTAATGTACATAAAAATTTAATGTACAAAAGTTTAATCAAGAAAAATTACGAACACGTAATTAGTATTCAATTTGATAATGGATCTTAACACACATTTAGCAAAAATTGTTGAAGGACTTGTAGCAGATATAACCGCCAATGTATTGGTTAAGGTTGATTCTGCTATTGGCGCGGCCATAAACAACAGATTGGCAGCATACGACTACTCTTCACATATTCAAGAAGCAGCAAATAGCGCATTTGAGAGAAGAATAAGTGAATACACAGTAGATCCAAAGCGATTAGAAAATAGAATAGTCAGTAAAATAAATGAAACTATTGATGCTGCACAAAATCAAACTAGAGAACTTGTAGAAACACAAGTGCAACAAAGATTGACCACTATTGACTTTCAACGTGCAATAACTGATAATGTGAGCACTTTAGTAGCTGACAGGATGACCGAATTTGTTTTTCCAGAATCTAGTATAGATCCTAAAGCTATCAAACTATCAAATTTAAAAATTACCGGCGATAATATCAACGGTGGCATTATTGAAAATTTTAGTAGCACTGGTATCGATGATCGAGCCAGCCAAGTTGCATTAACAATACTAGATGACAGTACCGTAATAGAAAACAATTTGTTGACCAAGGATCTCACAGTTCAAGGATCAATGACAATAAATGGTTCATTTATTGTAAATGGCGACGTGCCTGAAAACACTGAGTTTTTTAAACGTCTAGTGTCCAGTGTAAGTTCTAACACTTTGACCAATCTAGATTATACATTGTTTAATGGATACAGTAATTTAATTTTTGATAAAATCAAGCAGGATGGCCTTGATTTAGAAAAAATAACTTTAAATGGTACAGAAATAGCCAAAAATAATATGTTGGGATCCAGTATCGTTAATTCAAATTTACAAACATTAGGTGAATTACTAGAACTCAAAGTAAGTGGAGAAAGCCTACTTGCACAAACATTTTATGTTACACCCAAGCGTGTTGGAATAAACACTATTGAACCTTCGGCAGCACTTAGCATTTGGGATGACGAAATTGAAATAGTTGCCAAGAAAAAATCTCGAGACACAGGGATTCTTGGTACAACAAGACAGCAAAAACTTGTACTGACTGCCAATAGCAAAGATAATATAGTTTTATGTGAAGATGGATCGGTGCAAATTGACAATCTCAAAATAGGTCAAATGCAATTCACCACTTCAAATACTCCGCCAAATTTTGTCAGTGAACGCTGTCATGTGGTCTGGAACACCAATCCCAATCCAGGTGGACCACTAGGCTGGATTTGTCTTGGCGGAGCCAACTGGGCTAATTTTGGCATAATTGATTGATGGCCAATCAAAAAATTTTTTGTGCAGTGCCATGGCATAACACTCATTTGTATTGGGACGGCACTTACGGTGTTTGTTGTTCAGAATCCCAAAAAGCACAAGGCACAAAATACAATATTCAAAATACTAATCTTATCACATGGTATAACAGCAATACCATGCAAAACTTTAGAGAACGAATTCTAGGTAACGAACCATTACCTGAGTGTATTGGATGTTATCATGAAGAATTATACGGACATCAAAGTCGTAGAATAAAAGAAAATTATAAAGTAGCTATATTCACAGAACATGCATTTGAAAAAAGTTTTGACCAGAGTCCATGGAAAAAAAATTTCAAATCTGACAGTGATAAGTTACCAATTGATTGGCATATTGATTTTGGTAATGAATGTAATCTAGCATGCAAAATGTGCGGTCCCGATGCAAGTAGCAAAATTGCTTCGCATTATACCAAATGGAAAATTCCGTTTCAGCACAAAGCAAATTGGACTAACGACAACCAGTGTTATCAACAATTCCTTGAAAACGTGCAATCAGTCTCTAAATTGCATAGAATACATGTAATGGGCGGCGAACCGACTATTAATAAAAGATTTATAGAATTTATTGATTGGTTGGTTAAAAACAAACTGACTCATTTAAGCCTCAGTTTTGTAACCAATGCCACAGTTATAAATCACGATTTGTTAGATAACTTACAAAAATTTAAAAGAGTTGACATAGAAGTCAGCGTGGAGTCGACAGAATCTAACAATCACTATATCAGACAAGGTAGTGACACAGAACAGGTCTGGAAGAATATAGAATATCTTAACAGTTTACAAAATGAAAACTTTTCACTAGTTTTAAGAAGTGTCCCGCAATTGTTAAGTATAAACACCTATCATAAACTTATAAAACGTGCGTTTGATTTCAACATCAGTATTCAAAGCAATCCGTTACGGCAACCATCGTATCTAGCGATTGACGTGCTTCCATATGAAGTGCGTCAGAAATTCAGACAAAATTTTGTAACATTAAAAGAATTTATTCAACAAAACAGTTCTGTAGATTTTAACACGTTGAGTGTTGGTAGAGATACTTCAAGACTAAGCTTACAATTAATTAGGGAATGCGATACCATGATTAATTTCATTGACAATCAAGCTCAAACTGATACAAATAAATTAAGAGAATTAGTAGCATGGATGACGCGGTGGGATACAGTACATAATTTAAACGCCTTAGAAATTTATCCTGAGTATCAAGAACTTTTTTTACAACATGGATACACAATTCAATCTTGACGTAGAAATAACTGTAGTTCCGCGTTGGTGGCGAACTAAACCTGTTATCACCTACGGAGTAGATTCACAAACAATTGACACAGTAGAACTGACGGATATCTTAGTTATAAAAGTTAATCAAAATTTAAAAAACGGTTCACATGTTTTTTGGATAGAATTTGATAATAAAGATTATAATGATTGCGTTCTAGAAAAAAATCTAGATATGGCTATAGAAATTCATGAAGTAAAATTTGAAAATTTAAGTTTGGATAGATTCAAATGGACCGGAAATTACCGTCCAAAATATCCCAGAGATTACCCAGACAAAAAGCCTGTTATAGAATCAGCAACATATCTGGGTTGGAACGGACGTTGGGAGTTGCCGTTTACTACGCCCATATTCACCTGGATACACCGTTTGGAGAATTTGGGTTGGTTATACGAACCTTGACACAAATCTAAATATGCTGTTATAATGCAGTATGACTCTAGTACTATCCAATTCTGAATAGAACAAAATACTTACTTAAATTCGTGTAGAACACAGACTGTCGGCTGGTATGCATTGGCGGTTAAGAGAAAATTACGGATTTCGTGCTCGTAAGTATTCTGGATTTGACACCAGGATTAATAAATAGGTCAATGACACTAGGCTAGATTTTGATACCGAAGCATAGGCAAACATTTTTCAGAATGAAATTTCTATGACTACTAATGCATATCTAGTTTATTGGTGTGAAGAAGGACTCGAGAGCGTGGTCCCTATTACCGAATACGAACAGTGGGATGTTGAGAACACCTTCAGGATTCTAAACAACCAAGAACCTGCTCGCAATCCTGTAAATCAAATCATACAGAATATGTTGCTGAGAGCCAGATTCAATCAGCAACGACATTATGAACTGTATGCAGTTGATTGCGAAGCAGATATTACAAAAGAAGCTCTAGAATTGTTGTTTAAAAGTTGTCCGCAGAAAGCAGCAGAACTGGTTAGAGGTCGTGGTGTAACATTGTACAGCGATAGAGCAAAAAAAATCGTGTAGTGATCACATGAAAATAGTATGGGAAAGAGATACCAAACACTCGTTGATAATATATGCTAGGCTATCGTACGATCACGGACCAATCACTCAAACAGGTCTCAGAGAGTCGGATCTTGACCCCATACAAGAATGGTGTATGAATAACAGATGCGGTGCTCGTAGAAGTTTCGATCAGTTTAGATTTAGAAATGAAGCAGAATTAACAATGTTTTTGTTGCGGTGGGGTTAATATGAAATTTCGTTTTAGAGATGGACCCGTATGGTTCAGTGATCATGTAATGGAAAATTATATTAACGAACTTCACAAAATACAGAAAAAGCAAAAAACACTTATCCCTGACTTTAATGAAATTAAATTTAAACAACTGGCAGTTGACTTTTTTTCCATGAAAGGTTTTACAGTTTGGCTAGATCAAGACAATCATTTATGGTTTGATGTTGATTTTACCGGTCCTGAATGGACTTTTGAAATATTAAGGAGTGACTAAAATGGAAATTATTACGGTTTGGCTACTAAGCGTTCAGTTATGGCTTGAGCCTGAAGAAAAGATAAAATTTGTATACACCAAAGAATATGCCACTTATGAAGAATGTATGAAAAACCGTGAAATTTGGGCAGAGAAAAAATTCAAATCATTTTGTTTGTTAAAAATTAAAAAACCGTGAGCGTAGTTTTTCCTTCTGACAAAGGTAGATTTATTGCAACAGGGCCGTTTGATGATGACATGCCGCATCATTATATCATTATTGCAGATTACCGTTGGTGGACTGATAACCAAAAAGAAATTTATGCCTGGATGGACGAATGTTTACCCAAGGGCAGAACGCATCAGCAAGGCATGGTGGTAGTCATTGACGACGTAGCAGACGCTAGTAATTTCTTGTTGAGATGGGACGCCTAATGGAGCACAATTTAGAACGCGACATGAAAGATGCGAGATGGTTCGTTGACAAAGTAAGAGCGTCGGAATCTTATGCACAAAATGTCTATGCTGCACTATGTAACAATGCATTTAAAAAACTGGAACTCATGCCTGTCCTCAAAGATGAAACATGGTCCTGCTCCTGGCGTAGTGCCGGCGGATTAGTAGCGGACCTTCGTTGTGAAGGTAATTACATGGATTGGTACTGTTCGGGTATCAGAGGGCTTCCTGATGAGGAAAGTAAATTTAATGGATTCGTAAACGAAAGTTACATAACTGATGAAATTCATGAAGATTTTAAAAAGCTAGGATGGGTGGTAGTTGAAGGATACTATGATGAATTATCATGCAACCTATAACAAACGCCATTGGCCGCATCAATTCAGAATGTTGCCTGAACCGGATGCCTGGGAACAAGCCTGTCGTCTTGAAGCCTATTGTATTGACAACTTTGAACGAGGTTCTTGGAGGAACAATGGACTATATTTTGTTTTTAAACGAGAACAAGATGCAACGCTGTTTTTGTTAAGGTGGGGCGGATAATGCCAAGTAAAGTAAAAGTACCATACAAAAAAATGAGCAAGCAGCATGATGAAATAGAAACTTGGCTTAAAGCTAATGCCGGTACAGGATCTGTACGATATGGAGGCAAGGACGGAGAGATCAATCATTGGCTTAACGGCGACGACTGGTTATATTACAACTGTTACAGTTTGGGGGACAGTGACCAGCTAGAGGACCAGGATACTCTGTTTATTTTCAAAGACGAAAAGATTGCTACTGAATTTGCCTTAAGGTTCGCATGATTGTTCCTTTAATTGAAAAAATTTGGTGGCATTTTATACCTTACGTGGAAATAAGTGTCAAGTGGCCCAAGGGCAATGTGGCAGTTGGATACAGTGATGCTAGGTGGTACGACGTTGGAGCCACATGGATCCAAATAGAGAGTGCTGATCCAAATGATCATTATCGTCCGTTTATGGAAGAATGGATTGGACGTCAAGGTTGGGATTGGGCATGGTATATGGGTAACACCGATGTCAGAGACAATCGATTGACCATTCGGATTCGAGAGAAACATGCGGTGTTTGCAACACATATTGCCATGATGTGTAATTGACTTTAATTCAATAACTGCTATTATTATACCATGAATGAAGAAATCTTGGGATACAATCAAACACCCGATGGCGCATGGGAACCCTTATATGAATGCAAAAAGGGATACATCTATTCTGCGGCTGTAATTTGTTGTCAAGAGTGTAGACGAATGATTCGCGGAATGGGCGGACCGCAAAATGCTGTTTGTTTAGAATGTTATAATAAAATTGGAAATTGATATGCATAATGACGCTCTTGGGAAAGAAATAACTATCAATGATTATGTTGCTTATCCACAGTCAAACAAACTTATGCTGGGTCGCGTGACCAAATTGGCAAACAAAATGGTAGTGATTGAATCAGTGATCAAAAAAGCAAAAAACAAATACACCAGTGAATTAAAAGAAATATATCGTAAATATCCTAACGATTGTGTTATAGTAGATAGAGACGCAGGACTAACCATGTATGTAATAAGGAATTCATGATCAAACGTATTGGCTTTGCCTGCAAATGGTTGAATGACCCCAGCGAGTGTGGCGGCATGAAGGTAAATGCCAAGGACCGAGATCTCAACGGGCGTAGCACTACCATGCGTTGGTTGCGTGAACATCCTGGCGAGGCCGAGCAGCGCCAATGGGACATTATGAATCACAATGCTGCTGCTGCGGTTAAAATGATTGAACGTGTGGCCACTCTACCTGCCGAGCGTAGAATGGTTCGATTAGGTAGTGAAATGTTGCAAGGTTATACAGAAAAAGATTGGAAAGCTTGGTGGCAACAGGCAGATGTACAACTACATTTAGAAAAGATATTCGCGCCAATTGGCAAAACTGCACGCCGATTAGATGTAAGGCTCAGTTTCCATCCTGGACAATTCTGTGTGTTGGCCAGCGAAAACGACAACATTGTAACGAGAAGTATAGAGGAGTTTGAATATCATGCAGATATGGCAAGATGGATGGGCTATGGCGCTTCGTTCCAGGACTTTAAGATCAATGTCCACATCTCGGGTAAACGCGGTCCAGCCGGAATCCGTGCGGCGCTCAGCAGACTCAGTCCCGAAGCAAGAAACTGCATCACAATCGAAAACGATGAAATGTCCTGGGGGCTTGAAGCCAGCCTCGAATTGGCTGCAGACGTCGCTTTGGTGTTAGACCTACACCATCATTGGATTGCCACCGGAGAATACATTGACCATAGAGACGATCGTATCAAGAGGATTTGCGACAGCTGGCGTGGTATTCGCCCTGTTGTTCATTACAGTATTAGCCGGGAAGATGTGTTGGTGGATCATGACCCACATGTACGCCCTGATCTTGCCGCTCTCTTAGCAGCAGGGTACAAGAAACAAAAACTGCGAGCGCACAGTGATTTTGCTTGGAACCAAGCATGCAACAAGTGGGCATTAGAGCACAGCGATTGGGCTGATATCATGGTTGAGGCCAAAGGTAAAAATCTGGCTAGCCAGCAGTTACACGAGCAAAGTCTTGCTCTAACTCCTGTCTAAAATTGTCTGCCCAATTTGTAGTCATTAAATGTTGAAAATTATGTTCCACAATTGGGCGTATTTGTTCTAGTATTTGATCTTGTGGTTGATCAGCAAGCCATACCATTTGTTCCCAAGCCATTCTCCATCTAACCAAGGCATCATATTCTTGATCGTAGCTTTCGTCAATGACACTATCAAATGTTTTAAACCCTAAGCGGCGTAGGTTAGCCATATAATTTCTTCCTGCAAACATAACAAATAATCTTCGACCTATTATAGGTTTGCTGGTTTTTTCTGTAAAAAAAGCAAAGTTGTCATGAAAGCATGTTTCTGCTACTACACTATATGCAGTTTGATTATAAACATTTATAGGAATAATTTGACTTAAACCCATTTGATGACCGTAATAGTTTACAGGATCAACTGTCCATTCAGGTTTTTGATCAATTTTTACTCCAGTATGTTCCCAAATCCATTGATCTGGATTGTCCCCCAATTGAGTATTGTGATCATTAAAGTAAGTAACTATTCCAATGCTGGGTCGTAGTTGGTAATGCCTAAACAGTTCGTCTCTATGTAGTTTTTTACGTCCTAGTAAAATATCAAAGGCTCTATATTTGAACTGGTATGGGTGCAGTCTTGATAAAATCTCTGGTAACCAGTGCTTATAAAAGTATGTGCTGGTCTCGAACCAATCCATAAACTGTTTAACTTGTGCATGATGCAACTCAAAATTTAAAAATCCGCAGATATAATAGGTTATATTTTTGTGGTCAGTTGTTTGAATAAATGCAGCAATTTCAGGGTGCAACTCAGTTGCAATTATAAAGACGTGATCGGATTCAGCACTTAATTTTTCAACTTGAGTCTCGAAATTTTTATGAAAAGGATAAGGAACATGCAAACCGGCTATTTTGATTGTACACTGAGAACATAGAAATTCGTCGAGATTGTTATAACTTACACAATCCTGCAATGGTTTCAATTGTTTAAATTGAGAAAAATGGTATCGAACAGAGTCGGAGTCGTAATAGACTCCGACGCTTGAGTAAAGCATTATTACTTTTTAGGTTTTTTTGCGGCTGTTTTTTTAGCAGCAGTCTTTACTTTGGTCGCAGTGGCTTTTGCCACCGCTTTGGTTTTAGCTGCTGTTTTTTTGGTTTTTTCAACCACAATCTCAGCTGCTGCTACTGCATCCTTGATATCAACTTTTCCATCCTTGTTTACATCAAGAATGTTGGTTGATGTAGGATCGCTTTCGTGTCCGATTCCATCTGGTTTTGTTGTTAGCTCGGTCGGACGAGCTGTTGGAAACGGCCACGGTTCGTTTGATTTTGTGGCACCGTCCAATGGATGTGAGCCATTTTCTTCAAATTTACGATCCCGCCATAAAAACAAACCTAAAACACCAATTACTACTACTGATAGAATAATTAATTCCATTTGGATCTCCTTGAAAATTAAAAATATTTAGTTTACAAAAAGGTGAAACAAAATCATTAAATGAGCATATTTTATGTTGCACCACCGCATAAATTATAGTATAGTAACCATACATTAATTATAGGAGATAGTAATGTACAATGTTGAAACTCTAGTAGACAATGCGGCCAAACAAACCAAAGCTGTTTTTTCTCATATTCCAAACGAAGAAATTCGTTCCGGGTTTGAAACTTTGGTAGATGCTCAGGCCACATGGACCAAAACTGTAGTAGCAGTGACAACTGATATTACCAAAACTGTTGCTGAATCAGCAACCAGCTTTATACCCAAGCAAACTGTTGCTAAAAAGTAAACACTAGTTGCTCAAATAGCAAGATTCAAAGCCCTGGTTGACAGGGCTTTTTTTATGTGTTACTATAAACACCTTATTAACTTTTTCTAGGATATACAGTGAACAAATTATTGTTAAATTGTAGACCCGCCACAGTATTTGATCCGTCTAACAAGGATCATCGCAGAGCATATTTTAACTTTCTCAAAAATTCAACTTGGGGTCGTAGTCCCTATCAATTTTTACTAGATCCAGGATTCGAAGATGTGCCTACCATGTGCCGTCATCGTTTGTGCGAATACTATGTTGGACGCGAATTTGGTGATAAACTAAACGATCCACCGCCGGTTGGTAAAAATACTAAATTAACTGTGGTCAAACTCAAATCACGAGAACGAGTTGACTAAAATACCATTATTGGGTATAATAACTTAACTTTGTAATTTTTGGAGACGTAAATGGGTTTAGATATGTACGCTTACGCTGCTGCTAAAGCTAACGAAGAGTGGGGTACAGGAGCACAACGAGAAATTGCCTACTGGCGTAAACATCCCAATCTGCATGGTTGGATGGAGCAGTTATGGCGCAGTAGAAATACTGAACCTAGCGCAGATCCTATGTTCAACGGTATAGAATTAGAACTCTCATGGGAAGATCTAGAACGTTTAGAGGAGGATGTTAAAAATGTCAAGCTCCCATCTACTTCTGGTTTTTTCTTTGGTAGTGATAGCGATGATTATTATCGCGAACAAGATTTAGAATTTATACGCAAAGCTCGCGCAGAGCTTTTTACTGGACTTAAAGTTTTTTACAATTCATCTTGGTAAGGAGAAACAATGACTCAAGCACAACGATTTGCCGACGAAGCTGTTTACGTTCTACAACTTAACACTCGGGATGCAGTCAAATATATTCAACGAAACGCTGGTTGTGATGAGACCACTGCAATAATGGTGTTTAAATCTGCAGTAACTCCACGCAAACAACGATGAAATATTTTTGCCTGTTTGGTTTGATGTTTTTAACATCCTGTGCCACCAGACACGTGCCAGATACCACTACATGGTTTGCTGATTGTTACAATAAACAGCGCCAAGAAGCTTTCATTGCTCGTGCCGAGACTCGGCTAAGCGACGATGATTACGAAGCTCGTAAAAGTTTACGAAGAATGTACTGGCAGTTACAAAAGGAATGCAAATGAAAAAAACTCTAGTGATTGCTGCCTGTCTTTTTCAAGTGGCTTGTGCTACCCCCGAAAGAATGAGCTATCAAGAACTCAATCACTATAAAATTGATTGTAAAAATAGACAACAACAATATCAATTTTTGGAAAGTCAGAAATACAGTCATTTAGACAGATTGAAGTTGGCATTTCAAATGACTAGTATTGCTGGCATGGTAGCCAATGCCTATCATGGCACTGACCAGGACAGTGGCGAAGGTATGGCAGGCAAACACGAGGCCTTAATAAGATTTTCACAAAATCAATTGATACAAAATTGTGCAATATGGGACAGAGAACAACAAATCAAACAAGAATCAGAAGAGCGTTAAAAACGCTAATGATTGTTTTGGCTTTTCCTGGACTGGTATTGGCTGAATGTTACCAAGAGTCAGTGACAGCTAATCAATCAACTGCTGAAATTCGCGAAATTGCTGATTTTCAAAAATTTGTCAAAACCATTGGTGACACGCAGACATGTTCTATATTGTTTCGTGCCCGAATTGGCAACAAATGGCATGATGCGAGAGGCGAAAGTCGCGGGCTACTAACTGACAGTACGGATCAAATATGCAGTCAGGCCATTCAGGTTGGCAGGATCAAAATCCTAGAACGCATACAAGGTGCTGCTATACAATCAAGTCAGACCTTGTATTGTAACGATTTTCAAATTCCACAATTGCGGAAAGGATTAGTCAAAAACGACACATTTAAACTGAGCGAACTCAAGCCACATCCAAACGCACCTGGCCCGTTTGAACACAAAGGTACTGTGTGTAGATATTTTTTAGAATCTGATATTGATCCAAAAACCAATGCACTCAAACAATGGGAAATAGTTGGGTGTGTGATCAGAAACGAATGGACAGTGGTTGACAAATTTTAACTTAGATTATATAATACTATTATGAAAACTTTTGTTTGTTTTGTATGCGTCTTGAGCATGTCAGCTTGTGGCACAATTGGTGGCACGATTTCCGGTGCAGGCCGGGACCTAAGTCGTGCCGGTGAATGGATTCAATCTAAATGAGGTGTAACATGAAAAAAAGTATAATTGCTATTGGTACCGTAGTATTTGTTTCTGCCTGCGGTACAACCAATGTGTATGACAAACGTGCTGATCTTGAGCGTGAGCGTCAGGAACGAGCGGTTGCACGTTCTATTGACCAGGCACCAAAATGGATGAGCAAATTGCCTGAAAGTCAAAATGCCATATATGCAAATGGTTCAGCAGTCAGCAGAGATTTTGCTATGGCTGATATGAAGGCCAAAAACATTGCATTCAGTTCAATTTGTATGGCAGCCGGCGGCGAAGTTGACAAATCCAGCAAGATTTATATGAATGATACTGAATTGGCCGGTGCTGAAAATTCAGAGGTAGCGATACGTAGCATGTGTCGCCGAGTTGATGTCAGTGGTGCCGAAGTTGTAGAGACTGTGAGAATCGCAGAAAACGGTAGATTCCGCAGCTATGTGCTAGTGGCATTGCCCACAGGAGAAGCCAATGCTATCCAACGACGCAACGACCAGCTACGTGCTAACAAAAATGCAGTTGAACGCTCGGACCGAGCTTTTGAAGATCTAAATAAACAATAGACATACACTAATCATTGCCGGCCCTACTGCAGATGTTAAATATTTGCAGTAGGGCTTTTTGCTGACTTTTTAAGAAACTAAATGAATAATTTTTGTGCTCATCCCTGGGCTGGACTTGATATTTCTCCCCAAGGTGATATCAAACCGTGTTGCAAATATGCTGTTACGGTAGGTAAGAATTTAAAAGAATATGCTAACAGTGAGCATTTAAAAAAATTAAAAGATGATATCTTGCACAACAAAAACCCCGAAGGGTGCAAAAGGTGTTGGGACGATGAGTCTGCCGGATTGCCTTCTAAAAGAATTTTAGACAATCAGTATATTTTTAAGGATTCTGCTCCAAACACAATCAAAGTACTAAGTCTTCCTTTTGGTAATACGTGTAACTTAGCTTGTAGGACATGCAGCAGTTACTCTTCTAGTAAATGGTTAGCTGACGAAAAAAAACTTGTAAAAAAATTTCCCTTGATCAAATTGCATGATCATAAAAAGTTTTATAAAGATCACGATTTCCTTGAACACATTAAAAAAATAACAACAGATGTTAGTCATATTACTTTTCCAGGTGGCGAACCATTTATAACTGGAATTGATGAACATTTATTTTATTTGGACTATTTGATCGAAACCGGAAGAAGCAATAAAATTTCGTTGACTTATATAACCAACTGTACAACTTTTCCTGAAAATAAATTATGGGATAAATGGAAACATTTTGAACACATTGAAATTTCCCTCAGCATTGATCAATTTGGCAAAAAATACGAATACATTAGATTTCCAGCGGTATGGGCAGAAGTTTATGATAATATCAAAAAATATCAATCAAAACAAGCAGACAATTTCAAGTTGAGTATTAGTCACACTGTTAGCATTTTTAATGTGTTATACCTAAACGATTTCTTATTATGGTGTTATAAAGAAAAATTGCCCAGGCCTTATTTGGGCATGGTGGAAAGTCCGTCGCAATATAATATCAAAAACTTGCCAAATTTGACTAAAAAAACTGTAGAAAAGCTGCTAGCTCCAAAACAATTTGAGCCCGTGATAAATTTTATGAATCAACCAGCAGATCAACCTATAGAAAATTTTACAGACTGGGTCCAAGAACTTGATAGTCTAAGAAATCAAAGTTTCTCCCAGATTTTTCCAGAATTAGCAAAATCAATTAATCCATAAATACAAAATGCGACTTTATGAACTAGAACAACAACCTCACGGCCGGCCAGAAATATTCCTGGACATGGACGGCGTGCTAGCAGACTTTTTTTCAGAATATGCCAAACTTGCTGGCGTTCCCGCTGATGTCAAAAGCGGGCGAGCAGACTACAGAAACATTCCCCCAGAACTGCGAGAACCTGTAATTGCACAGATGCGCGGCACTGATTTCTTTCAAAGACTGCCCAAATTCCCTAGTGCAGATAGATTGGTAGCTATGGTAGTTCAAGTGTTTGGCTACTACAACATCTGCTCCAGCCCACTACGCGGCGACAATCAAAACTCAGAAGCCATGAAGCGAGCCTGGATCGCAGAAAACTTGGATCCGCAGCCTAGAGTGATCCGCATCACTGGACGCAAGGGCAAGTATGCAAAACAAGCAGATGGTACACCCAATATCCTGGTTGATGATCGTAATAGTGTGCTAACAGAATGGGAACAGTCGGGCGGAATTGGTATCAAGTATCAAGCCGATGAAGATAGCTTAGACGTGGTTGCGAAGGGATTGCGTAGAGCTTTTGAAATTGTCAAAGGTCGGCGTGAGCATACGCCACAAAACATACAGAGCCGGGACCGTGGTCGAATGATTGCCGGACCACAGGACAACAAAGATGCGAGCTAGAGATTTTATAACTGAAAATACCGAACAAACTGCTGGAGAATACAGCACAGGTATAGTTAAACGGATAATTGAGAATGTATGGTCCTCGGCCTATCCAAAGGCAAGATTGTACACCGGCGACAGTTATGGATACAATCCTGTGTTTGCCAGCACCAAGCGTCAGTATGTCAAGAATCAAGAATATTATGATGGCCTAGCAGATCCCAAGGGTCACTTCTACTTACAAGTCAGTGTTGGATATGATTTACCCGAACTAGTAATCAATGTATTGGATGCTCATGCAGGCAAATTTTCTGGCATCGTAACCAAGATGCTCGATGAAATTTATAAAAGGCTCGAAGATCAATTTAGAGATCAACCCACGGTAAGAACATTGACTGTACAAGATGATGCCAGCGGCGGAGCCTGGCAACACATTGCTCAAAAATTAGGAGCCAACAATGATCTACACCGCAGTCACTTGATACAAAAAAAATCAGTAACTGGTGATGGCGATAAATCTTTAAAAGAATTTGTAGGCCCGGCTGGTGATGACGATGGGTCAGAATCAACACCATCAGGTGATTTTTTTAAGTTTCGGAAAATCATAACCACTGAACTAGCAAAGTTAGGATTCAAGACTAAACCACTTCCAAATCTAAAAGGCGGTTTTGGATGCACCAGAAAAAGAGATGAAAATACACTAGATGCGATTATGTTCGTTCCAATTACTAATAGCGATGTTCTAGTCAAACAAGGCAGCATTGAAGATGGTCGTCCCTATTTTGATACAGGTCCAGATTTTATGTATAGAGTAGGTGCCACTGTGGATGATGCAATATTTTGCTTGACTAAAATTGAACAGGATTATAATTTATTGTCATTAAATGAAAGCACCTATCAAGAACACGAAGATCAACTGCGTGATTTTATCCAATGGTGTGTGCGTAAATTGAACATTGAACAAGAATTACCACGAATTAGATTCCAAGATGCCAAAGAAGGTCCAGATCAACACAGAACCGGATACTACGACGACAATGATGACATCATGTGGGTATACACTGGTAATAGGAATTTGATTGATATCATGCGTACTGTGGCACATGAATTGGTGCATAGAAAACAACACGAAGACAATAGAGTACACGGTGATCAAGCATATCCAGGATCTCCCATTGAACAGGAAGCAGATGCAGTGGCCGGCTACCTTATGAAATTGTATGGCAAAGACAATCCGGAGATCATTGAATGAGAGCCAGAGAATTTGAACTGACCGAAGATGAATTGTTTGAGCTCAATATGAGCCCAGGCAATCTGGCCAAGATGTCCAAGAATATTGATGCCAGAGTGGGCATGGAATTTGAATTGATTGTACCCAACGCAGATACAGATGACGAAGATGAATTTGAATCAGAACCTGACTACGATGCCGACGAAAGGTTTCCTACCGGGCAAGGTTGGACAAGAGATATCATGGATTTCTTCCGTGGCGGCGAAATGGGCAGCAGCACAAGAGAAATACAAAGAGCCATTGATAACTTGAATGATGATTTTTACACCTGGGTCGACGAAGATCAAGGTAATTTTATAAACTCGGCCGACGGAGTAGCAAGAGCACGAGAAATAGCTCTTGATAATATCAATCAAGATGATTACGATTCTCCTGAGGAACTAAGAAAAGCTTTGGAAGATTATCTTGATGAAAACCAAGATAGCATACGCGATCAAATAATTGACGAATACAACGAAGACCTTGACTCAAAGTTTGAAGAATGGTTAGATCGGCAAGGTATCAATTCAATGTCTGACTTTGGCAATGAATATAATTTAGAATGGCCATACTGGACTGAACCAGATTACGGTGGTAGAAGGGGCAGTGTCAGTATCGACGATGTTGCCGGCGATTTTAGCAATGCCATTGGTCGTCCTGTGAATGCCAGCTCTAGTTATCACGGTGCCACTAGACGACCAGGACATTATGTAGTGGAACCTGATTCAAGCCTACACGGCGACGAACCCGGTGATGGCGGATTAGAATTTGTTAGCCCTCCATTAACTATATCAGAAATGTTAGATGACATTGATTCTGTGGCTCAATGGGCCGAACGCACAGGTGCATATACCAACAGCAGTACCGGACTGCATATGAATGTGAGTGTGCCTAACCAAGACAAATTAGACTTTGTTAAATTGGCCATGTTCTTAGGAGACAACTACATTCTAGAACAATTTGGCCGTGAAGGCAACACCTACTGCAAAAGCATATTGAAAAATATCATACAAAAAGGCCGTAATGAGCCTGAGCGTGTGTCTGAAATGATGCGTCAGTTTCAAAATGGACTAAGTGATATTGCCAGCAAGATCTTGCACACCGGCGAAACACAAAAATATTCGAGTATCAACAACAGAGGTGATTGGGTTGAATTCCGTAGTCCCGGCGGCGACTGGTTGGGACGAGACAATCTTGACGATGTAAAGAACACTATGTTGCGTGCAGTAGTGGCCTTAGATGTGGCCACCAAGCCCGAGGAATTCAAACAAGAATACTACAAAAAGTTATACAAAACACTATCACAAGGCCAAGACAACGATACTATTCAATACTTTGCAAAATATGCAGCAGGCGAATTGCCACAAAGCGCATTAAAAGCATTTGTTAGACAGATACAGGGCAAGCGTGGTGTTGAAAAACTTACCAAAGGTGCCAAAGATATATTATTGGTCTGGAAAGTTACCGGCAGTGCTTCGAGTCCATATCAAAGTCAAGGCACGGAAGTGATAGGCAAGACTCAGTTGGATGCATTTGTAGAAGCCATTAAAAAATGGCAATTGAGCATTGGTAGTTATAGCATAGAAGAATGGGCACAAGAACATGGTTGGCGGGCACAGCCCTTACGAGCTGCTACTACGGCAGATATGAACGAGTTAAGTGATAAGTTTTATCGTGTGTATGTTGAAGGAAATTCGCAAGGTGTATATGTATATGTAAAAGCCATGAGTGAGTTTCAAGCCAAACAAGTGGCCATGCGAAGACACCCTGACATATTTGCCAACGCGGCCAGCGAAGATATCAACGTGGCTCTTGATCCTGACTACACCGGCAGAGAAACAATGCCCTCTACGGTGAGAGCAAGACTAGGCGAACCTGAACCTGTAGGGAGAGAACCACCTGGTCAGACGCAAGTACAGAATTTTAGAGTGTCTTACACAGCGACCTACGACGGCGAAGTTAGAAATGACGCTGTTACTGTTCCAGCCCGTAATGCAGATGCTGCCGTGGATGTAATGAGAACTAATTTACAACGGGCCGGATATACGGTTTATAGAATTGAAGCCGAACCTGTAGCAAGGTCAAGACTGCCAGATCCACCAGAGACTGTGGATATAGGATCCACACCCAGCCGTGATCAAGAGTTTACCGGAGTTTGGGAATTCGTCAGTAGAAACACCGGCGAGGTTGTCGGTGTGGTTAGTGGTATTGGTAATGCGGTAGCAGATGCTGAAAGACATGCAGCCAGATGGCAACAGCAAACTGGATTTGATGATCCTATCTATGTCAGACCAAGAATGCAGGCAAGACAACAGGTACAAGGCACAGAAAGCCTACCACCAGGTAATACACGCTGGTTGGTATTAGATCGTAACGACCGTGAAGTTTACAGTTTCGTTGGTCGTAGCAATCAAGGCGAAGCCAATCAGTATGCAGCCAATTGGTTGAGACAGAACGGCCTATTAGGCAGTGGAGAATTTATGGTGGTGCCGGCAAGATGAGAGCAGCGGACTTCACCACAGAAATGGCCGGATCAATACATAGAGGCATCTCAAATGTATTAGCAGATAAAGGTTATACTTATTTAGGCGGTGGTATAGACAAACATGCATATTTAGAACCCAACGGTCAAGTGTATATTGTGTTTGGTTATCGTAAAGGTGTACAAGATTTCAGTCCCGATCAACGAATGTTTGTCGATTGGATTAACTATTGCAACAAGCATCGCAACAATCCGCACTTGCCCAGATTCTCAGGATTTGAAAGTTTTGAATTTCAAGGTAAAAGATATATTCAGGCCAGAATGGAAACACTAGAAGAATTACCCAACACTGTTAGAGATTTAGTAGCACAGATTGATCAAGTGACCAAACAGATAGGCCGAGGCAATTTACAAGCAGCGTATAACAAAATAAAAAGTTATGCTGAGTTTGCCAGTGCCGAAGATTATTACTCACCAGGTTACAATCCCAAGTATTTTGAAGATGTACAAGAAGTCATTGACCTATTGGGTGGGCCCGAACGAGCAGATGGCCTACTAAAGACAGTATACGAAGTTTCAAGATTTGCTCGCAAACACAATTTTTCAGTGGATCTACATAGTGGCAATTACATGGCCAGACCCGACGGCACTATTGTGGTCAATGATCCTTTTGTGATCTGGGAAAGAAATTTGTAGATCATATAATAGATTAAATAGTATAATAAATCTATTCAAGGAGGCTCAATGGCTAAAGTTCTATGTGTTTTATATGATGATCCGGTAAATGGTCATCCAACAAGTTACGCAAGAGACAGCATTCCCACAATCACGCACTACCCAGATGGACAGACCGTTCCAAGTCCACATGCTGTGGATTTCTCTCCAGGTGAACTACTGGGCAGTGTTACAGGTGGTTTAGGTCTAAGAAAATTTTTAGAAAATTTAGGTCATGAATTTGTTGTGACTTCAGACAAAGATGGACCCAACAGTAGATTGGAGAACAATCTACATGATGCTGAAGTGATTATCAGTCAGCCGTTCTGGCCAGCTTATCTTACAGCAGAAAGAATTGCCCGAGCACCAAAACTTAAACTGGCACTCACAGCAGGCATTGGTTCAGATCATGTGGACTTACAAGCAGCCATGGATCGTGGCATTACTGTAGCAGAAATCACATACTGTAATAGTAATAGTGTGGCAGAACACATTGTGATGCAGATGTTGAGTCTGGTACGCAATTACATTCCCAGTTACAAACAGGTTGTAGATGGTGGCTGGAACATTGCTGACTGTGTAAGTCGCAGTTATGATATCGAAGGCATGCATGTAGGCACAGTGGCAGCAGGTCGTATTGGATTACGAGCATTGAGATTACTCAAACCATTTGATGTGCATCTACACTATTTTGATCGTCATCGTTTGCCTGCACATGTTGAACAAGAACTAAACCTTACCTGGCATGACAGCGTAGAAAGCATGGTTCGTGTGGTGGATGTTGTGACCATCAACTGCCCACTTCATCCAGAAACAGAACACTTGTTTAATGATGCCATGATTGCCAAGATGAAGCGTGGCAGCTATATTGTGAACACTGCACGTGGCAAGGTATGCGATCGTGATGCTGTGGCCCGTGCATTGGAAAGTGGACATCTAGCAGGTTATGCTGGCGATGTATGGTTCCCGCAGCCCGCACCACAGGATCATCCCTGGCGTTCAATGCCCTGGCATGGCATGACACCGCATATTTCTGGCACCAGTTTGTCAGCACAAACACGCTATGCCGCAGGTGTGCGTGAAGTGTTAGAATGCCATTTTGAAGGTCGCCCAATACGCAATGAATATCTGGTGGTGCAGAATGGTCAACTGGCAGGTGTGGGTGCTCATAGCTACAGCAAGGGCAATGCCACAGGCGGGTCAGAAGAAGCGGCCAAGTTCAAGAGATAAGGTCATGTATGTGTTGATCGTGTATATGTTGATCACCACTAATTCTGGTTTGGTAGGGTTGAAACCTGTGACCATTGCAGGATATCCTACCACGTCAGAATGCTTGGCAGAATCTCGAATACAAATGAAAAATCCTAATGTTTCGGATATTCTATGCACTTGGAAAGACGGATATCAAAATAAAACTTGACAGAAAATAAGTTATATGTTACTATCAATAACTCTTGCTCTTGCTTTGAATGCTGCTAAGTTGCCATATAAACAACTTGAAAAATACTATTGGGACTGTGACACTTTGTTCATGAAAGGTGAAATGGGTGGTCAAGACTTGTGGAGTTGTTTATCTGTGACAGAGGAGTTTCAGAAAAAGTTTAAAACAAAAGAAGCTTTTAAGACTTATTGGCACGAACAAAAGCTGTATCAATGGAACATGCGTGGGTATAATCCGAATGCTGAAACATATTGAGATTAACTTATGATTGAAATACTTGGTTTTTTTGGCACTGTCATTGGCCTAATGATTGTCATACCTTTTGTTGGAGACATATTTTTTGATAGATAAACTGAAATGGGCGTTCATGGCATTTTGGGGACCAGTGCTGGGCATACTGTTTGGAGTGTACATAGTGTTGCATGTGTTACCCGGATTTGTAATAGACACATTAGAAAAACGCAGGCGTAAAAAACAATTTCAAAAAAATCTTAAAAAAATTAGACCAAATTCAAATTCTAGATTAGACACACCTAAAGCAAGTGAGGTGGCTAAAAATGAATGGGGCGGTGCATGAGCTATTGGCTGCATGAGAATAAAGATTGGCAACTAGTACCACAGCACACAGAAGCCTGGCAAATTGTCGAAAAGTTTATTCACTGTGCTGCCTGTCATAAATTTCTTGATGGGCATAATGGGCCGAAATTAGCATTGTGTGAAATCTGTTATCTTGACCAAGACAATCGTCATACAAATTATGTAATAAGACGAATATTTGGTCAAAGTTAAGTTTTATGTAAAAAAAAATTGTAAAGGTTTAAATCCATGAGCAATCTTATGAACTTGCCTAATCCACCAGTATTTTCTGATGTTGATCAACATCGATCGCATATAAAACAGCGTTTGGCCGCAGCATTTAGACTTTTTAGTAAGTTTGGATTTGATGAAGGCGTGGCTGGTCATATAACTGCTCGAGATCCTGAATTTCCAAATACATTTTGGATGAATCCTTTTGGCTGTCACTTCAGTCAAGTGTGTGTGAGTAATCTCATACAGGTTGACGAAACTGGTTCAGTTATCAATGGCAATGGACAGATTAATCTGGCAGGATTTTCTATTCACAATGCAGTTCACCATGCCAGACCTGATGTGATGGCAGCAGCACATACACACAGCATTTATGGTCGCGCTTGGAGCGTGTTTGGTCGACGTTTAGATATAGTCACACAGGATGCTTGTGCTTTTTTCAATGACCATTCTGTGTATCATGATTTTGGTGGAGTTGCAGTTGAACTGGAAGAGGGACAAAGGATAGCCAAAGCATTGGGCAATAACAAAGCAGCGATACTGCAAAATCATGGTTTACTTACTGTTGGTAGCACAGTAGATGCTGCTGCTTGGTGGTTCATAACTATGGAAAGAAGCTGTCAAGTTCAACTTATGATTGAATCGGCGTCACACAATCGAATGAAACAACGAATTTCTTCAGAGGTTGCCGAACAATCATATTCTATCATGGGATCAGAATGGCAAGGATGGTTTAGTTTCAACCATTATATGATAGAATAATCAAAGAACAGCCAGATTGCTTGACCTAATTCAATTATTATCGTACAATTTATTGGTGTTGTAAAAATCATTTTAAAATTTTTTTTTGAAAGGCCCTATGTACAGCTTATTCAAATTTTTATTCTTCCTGGCTAGGAATTTTTATCATCTTCTAGATCCTAATAAAAACGGACTAAAAAACGCACCTGCACAGATGAAATATATTATCAGTGTGTGGCTGGCCTGTTTTTGGGCGTTGGCATTTAGTTTATACACTGGCGAAATAATGTACCTTGGCTATAATGTGTTTGGTCATTTGGCTATTGTCAGCATGGCTTTTGTCACATGGTTAGTGGTGCGTACAGTGCAAAAAGAATATCCTGATCGTCCCACTGACGAACAGTTTAGACAACCTGATCGCAGTCCACGTGATCAAGAACTCAGCGACGACGAAAAATGGCCCTGGCCAAAAGGAATAAAATAGCATGACAGTGGTAACCTGCATTGAAGATCTACGGCGTTTGCATGAATCACGCACACCTCGCATGTTCTATGACTACTGCGACAGTGGGTCTTGGACAGAGTCTACCTATAGAGCCAACACAACGGATTTTGACAAGATAAAACTGCATCAGCGTGTGGCCAAAAATGTCAGTGATAGAAAATTGATCACTGCCATGCTGGGCCGCAAGGTCACAATGCCTGTGGCACTTTCACCCACAGGGTTTGCAGGCATGCAACACGCTGACGGTGAAATATTAGCTGCCAGAGCAGCAGAAAAATTTGGAGTGCCTTTCTGCCTGTCTACCATGAGTATTTGTTCTATAGAAGATGTTGCTGCACATACCACTAAACCTTTTTGGTTTCAACTGTATGTGATGAAGGATCGAACCTTTATTGGAAGACTGATTGATAGAGCCAAAGTGGCAGGATGCAGTGCTCTTGTGCTTACACTGGACCTACAAGTCATGGGGCAGCGTCACAAAGACATCCATAATGGACTGAGTGCTCCACCCAAACTCACTGCCAAAAATGTTTTTAACATGATGACCAAACCCAAATGGTGTTGGAACATGCTGCGTACCAAACGCCGTAACTTTGGTAATATTATTGGTCATACAGAATCAGTCACAGACATGGGATCCTTGGCTGCGTGGACCGCAGAACAATTTGATACCACCATGACCTGGCATGACATAGAATGGATCAAAAAACGCTGGGGCGGGCCACTGGTGCTGAAAGGCATACTACACAGAGATGATGCAAAATTGGCTAGAGATACAGGAGCAGATGCTATAGTAGTGTCCAATCACGGTGGCAGACAGTTGGATGGTGCTGTGTCCACTATCATGGCATTGCCAAGTGTTGTAGCGGCGGTGGGCAAAGATTGTGAAGTATGGTTGGACAGTGGTATTAGATCCGGGCAAGATGTTTTGAAAGCATGGGCATTAGGTGCTCGTGGCACTATGATAGGCCGAGCATTTTTACATGGCCTTGGTGCTATGGGCGAACAAGGAGTTACAAAATGTTTGGAAATTATCCATAGTGAACTAGATACTACTATGGCATTGACCGGACACAGAGACATTAACGATGTGGGCAACGATATCTTGATTGGATACACCACACCGTCTAGTGTGGTGGTTTGACAATGGTTAAAACAAAACTGATCACTGTTTATGAAAGGTTTCATGCTCGTAATCCTAAACCTAATAGACCGCCCAAAGAAAAGATATACAATAACGCATTCAAGAGCCTGGTTGGTGTGACATTGTCTGCTCAGACCAAAGACGAAAGAACCGCAGAAGCCTGCCGTAATCTGTTTGCCCGAGCTAGAACTGCTGAGGAGATTTTGGCTCTAGACATAGATGAACTAAAACTATTGATTCGGCCTGCAGGCATGTACAACAACAAGGCCAAGAATCTCAAATTAATGAGCCAACAATTGTTAGAGCGTCACGCCGGCATTGTGCCCAACGATAGAAAACAGTTGATGCAGTTGGCAGGGGTAGGACGCAAAAGCACAGACATTATGATGCGTTTTGTATTCAATGAACCTGCGATTGCAGTGGATACCCATGTGCATCGCATTGTTAATAGGCTAGGCATTGCCAAGACCAAGGCAGAACACAAAACAGCAGAAGTTCTTGAGCAACGAACTCCAGATCAATATCGTTGGGGCGCACATGAATGGCTTATAGAGTATGGTAAGTATGTTTGTCGAGCACGGGGTCCTAGATGCAATGAATGCATGTTTACAGACCTCTGTGACTATCACAAAGAAAAAATAAGCAATGGATCTAGTACAAGCACTTAGATCTGATCAGGCTGGAGAGACAGGTGCAGTCTGGATCTATCGAGCCATGCAATTGTTCCGCCATGATTCAGCAACGGCCGATCTTATGCAAGAACATTTAGCTCAAGAATCACAGCATCTGGCTGAGGTCAATGCCATTTTGCCTAGATCCAAGCACAGCCTGCTTGTGCCACTGTGGGCAGTTGCTGGTTTCATAACTGGATTCATTCCTGCTGTCATGGGACCTAACTGGATTAAACACACCATTGCCACAGTAGAAACTTTTGTTGATCAGCATTATTTGGAGCAGATAGAATTTTTATCCGTGTATGATGCGGACCTCGCTGGTATCACAGTTAACAATCAGCAGCAGTTGATTGATATTTTGAAAAAACTGCGTTTTGATGAAATCCGTCATAGACAAGATGCTTTGGGCGATGTTATAGTTGTACCAGGTCGTGCATTAAAATTATGGTGTAAATTGGTTCACGCTGGATCAAAAGCGGCTGTAAAAATTGCTATGAAGTTTTGATTTTTTTTAACCAAGGTAAAAGATGTGCAAAAAACATGACAAACCACATCGTAGTCATTTCATATTGAAATGAACCACAATGAGAGGGTGAATGAAAGAGGTTGAAGATACCAAGTAGTAAAAATAATGGAGCAGGTAACAGTGATAAAATTAGATATAAAAAACGCATGTTTAAATTTTTAATGTGAAAGGAAGTTCATGAAAAATGTAATGTTTACAGTATTATTTATATTATCAATGCCTGTTCAGGCAGATGACGCATTGTTTAGAAAGTCTGGTTGTATTGGTTGTCATCAGGCACAGAACAGGGTAGTAGGTCCATCTTTGAAAGAAGTAGCAGCCAAATACAAAGATAGAAAAGATGCAGTAGAGTATCTCGCTGGAAAAATTCGAAATGGTGGCGGTGGAGTCTGGGGCGCCATGGCCATGCCCAAGCAACCCCATGTGTCAGAGGCAGATGCAAAACTGCTGGCACAATACATAATGACTGTGAAATAAATGTGGATAATGTACATTGCGTGGCTGTTCAATCCAGGCAATGATCACAGGGTAGCTGCCTATGCGCTACAGGAACAGTGTGAAGCAGTTAAAGTTGAGGCATTGAAGGATCCAAGAGTAAAATCAGTTCGTTGCACACTAGTAACAAATTCAGCTTTTACACAAAACTAATGGAGTAATATATGATATCGGTAAAAAATTATTGGCACATGCTTCCTGACTTTGCTTGGAGCAATCTGTTGTTAAGGATTCCTCTGGCCTTGATCTTTATCACACAGGGCTTGAGCAAACTGCCCTTTGATCCCGCAGGCGGAGCAGCATTTGGACTTGGTCCCTTGGTGTGGTGGTTTGTTGCTTATGGTGAAGTACTGGCAGGAGTGGGACTGCTAGTGGGTGGTGCAGCCACATTGTACAAAATCCGTGACTGGCCCTATGCTGCAGAGTTCGGTGATGCACTGACCAGATTCAGCGGCATTGTGATGTGTTGTGTGGCCACTGGTGTAATTTGGGTTGTGTTGAAACCCGAGAGTTTGATAACTTTTATGCTGACGGATTATTTACATTTCTCTCTCTGGGTTGGCGGTTTGTATTTTGCTCTGCGTGGAAACTGGGTAGTGGCCGAGCGCAAGAAAAAACAAATTCGTGACATGTGGTGATAAGCACGTATGGTTGACAGTGAAAAAATCAATCATGTTGCCAACACACTGGTAGCAACTTTCCATAAGCTGGCACTGTTTGGAATTGGTGCTGCCACAGTGTGGGCAGCATCGTGGACTTTTTTTGAACTGTTTTCTAAACATCATGCTGGTGTAAGTGATTTGCTTTTATTGTTTATATACTTGGAAATTGGAGCTATGGTTGGAATTTATTTTAATACCAATCATATGCCCGTAAGATTTTTATTATACATAGCAATTACAGCACTCACTCGCCACATGGTAGATATCATGAGTCACGCTGCCATTGACATTTGGCAAATGATTGCAGTCGCGGGATCTACACTTGTAATCACTTTCAGTGTGGTCTTGATAAGATACGCCAGCCATAACTATCCCAGCCATGACAAAACAGATGATACTTAATGAAACCGCCTGCCAAGCCTGTCCAAATAAACCAAAAAAAACTTCCTGCGTTTTGTCCAAACCCTGCTATGGAATTTTGGTCCGCGCATCCCAAGGTATTTTTAGATTTTAACGAAAACGGTATGGCCAGTTGTCCATACTGCGGCACACAATACATGATATGTTTTGAAACAAAGGAATAACAATGAGTGAATTAAAAAAAGCCATGATATTTTTAGTGCTGGGTATGGCCATATGTTTTACATATATTTTACACAAAAATTAGTACCAGATGCACTGGGGTAAAGGAGTGATTGGTTTGAACTAATTACAAACGCTATTTCTGATAAATATAGGCATGTATGTACTATATGTCTACTTTTTTATCACGCTGAACACAGGCACACCTGGACTCGAATCAGTTGAAATGGGTGGTTTTCCTACCATGCAGGAATGCTGGGCGGAAGCCACCCATTTGCTTGAACAGCCTAAAGTGGCCACGTTAAGGTGTACATGGGTAGAAAATTATGAACCCCCACCTACCACTTGAACAAGGAGCACATTTGAGATGTTTGTGTATATCTTAACTGTGTATATTTTATCAAGTGACCCTCCTGTGTTATTTGTAAAAAAACAGTATAATACATTAGAAGATTGTAGAAATTGGGCAGAATTTTACAATGAGTATCCATTTCAGTCAAAATGTACACGATTTAAGATAGTAAAATGAGCCAAGAAAAATTTGATTATAAGATTGCCAATGAAATTAAAATAGAACCTCAGGACTGGATGCCTGATGCCTATCGCAAGACTCTTATAAGACAAATTAGTCAACATGCTCACAGTGAAATCGTAGGCATGCTGCCAGAAGGCGGTTGGATCACTCGAGCACCAACACTGAAACGCAAGGCCATTCTACTGGCCAAAGTACAGGATGAAGGCGGGCATGGTATATATTTGTATAGCGCCGCAGAGACTTTGGGAATCAGTCGTGAAGAAATGTTAGCGGAACTGCACACAGGACAAGCCAAATACAGCAGCATATTTAATTATCCTGCCGTGACCTGGGCTGATCAAGCAGTGATAGGTTGGTTGGTAGATGGTGCGGCCATCATGAATCAGATTCCCCTGTGTCGTTGCAGTTATGGTCCATATGCCCGTGCCATGATACGCATCTGTAAAGAAGAAAGTTTTCATCAGCGCCAGGGCTATGATCAGCTTATGGTCATGATGAAGGGTACTGATGAGCAACGAGACATGGTGCAGGCGGCTGTGGATCGCTGGTGGTGGAAAACTCTAGCCATGTTTGGCCCACCTGACGCTGAGAGTGTTAACACAGAAAAGACCATGGCCTGGGGCATCAAGCGTCACACCAATGATGAACTGCGTCAGAAGTTCGTGGATGCCACTGTGCCGCAGGCTGAATACCTTGGTGTCCAGTTACCAGATCCTGATCTCAAGTGGAATGATGATCGTGGTCACTATGACTTTGGTGAGATAGATTGGACAGAGTTTTGGCAGAATGTGAATGGTGATGGTCCATTGAATAAACAAAGACTGCACACCAGGGCACAGGCACATATAGATGGTGCTTGGGTGCGTGAGGGTGTACTGGCTTATGCAGAAAAACATAAAAATAAAAAATGAGAGCTTACGAGTTTATAACCGAGGCAGCAGGATTAGGCACACAGCTATATGCACCGCATCCTAACACTGTCAATGAGTCCTTAGGATTAAAGCCACAAGTCAAAGTATGGACCAGCACCGCTATCAAAACTCCTGAAGGAATAACCAGCGAATGGGTGCGTTGGTGTGATGCAGAAATGCCCGAATGGATTGGAGATACAGGATTTTTGTTTGATGTCGCTCCCGCGGCAAAGATACTAACTATCAGGTCAGACCGTGATGCTGTTGCTGTTGCACAACAATACGGGGCACAATTTAAGAATCCTATAGAGTTGCTGACCAAAATGCCTTGGGCAGCAATTGGCCAGGACTATGATGCTGTACATTATACTGCAGAGAATAATTGGCAAGACACCATAATGCGAGCTTGGGATGTTGAAAGTACAGTATGGTTCAATCCTGGGGTGTTAGGTAATAAGAGAGCGGTTAAACTTGCTCGTAATCCTGAATACCAGGATGATCTAGACGAAGCGTTTAATCAGCCCTACCCACATGAAATCGAGCAGAAAAGTGAGTTTGGCGATTACGACACATTAGTACGATTGCCGGATGGTAAGTACCTAAGCATCATGTTCAATCACGAAGGGAACAACGAATGGCAAGTTGAGTTTTATAGAAACAACAGTCAAGAAATTACTGGTGAAGGTGATGCACAAAGAATATTTGCCACGGTTTTAAATGCCATACAAAAATTCGTCAAAGAACACGAACCATGGCGTTTGATTTTTTCAGCCAAAAAAGATGTTGATCCGGGACAAAACAGTGAGAGTAGAGCAAAATTATATGACAGGTTGGTTCAAAGATATGCGGCCGCATGGGGCTATGATGACTACAGTGAAGACCATGGCGATCAAGTGGTGTATGAACTGACACGATTGAAGCCGGGTGTGACGGAAGGCAAAATAACCAAGAAGATGATACACGATCTTGCTAACCGTCGTGGCATAGCCTGGGACAATGAACCCAGTTTCTTGCGTATGACAGAAAAACTCACTGGGCACAAGCATCTTGACGATCTTGACGCAGAACAACTACGCCGGGTATACAGTCATATCAAAAACAAACAAGACATGGCGGAAGGCAAAAAGCGTCGACGCCGCAACAGGTATTTTGGCGGTTATTGGTATCCTGGCTATGGTTATTACGGCAGTGGTGCTCACGGTTCGGAATCTGGTGATAGTGGAGGTGATGGAGGCGGCGGAGAATCTGTTACAGAAGCCAAAACCAGCCGGGTGCTTTTCATAGGCAATGATACTGCTATTGTCGGACAAGAACACGGCAAGCGGTTACAGTTATCAGATTCTGATACCGAACGAGTAAAGGCAATTGCCAAACAGCACGGCGCCTGGTACGAGGGCAACGGTATGGATCGCAAACTTACTGCGGGAATCATTGATAGCTATCAAGGTAGTTGGGATGATGATTTGCTATCGCACAAAATCAAAGGTTATCCGGCCGCATTCTTATATGTTCTGTTCTCTAACATAAAAGAAAATGATACTGTAAAAGGTAAGATTGGGTCGGACCCCAGTGTGTCTATTTTTAATCGCATACTCGGCACACAACCCAGCACCAACTATTTCCCTGACAGAAAGTTTGATGCTGAAACGCTGACAAAGTTTTTACAGGCTGTGAGTGAAGGTGAATATGACTTTGTTAGAATGAGTCAAGCACCAGCCACAGAACGCAATGTGCGACAGTTTTTTGAGCTAGGCGAACGACTGATGTGGCCCAACAACTGGGCAGAATATCCTAACCGGGCGGGTCGTGTGGCTAAGTCTGTTAACGACCTGCGTGATAAGTTTTTGGCCTCAAGAAAACAAGGTGTATACGTAGCTGGCAGCGATCATTTGCAAGCTGTACAACAGTTTTTAAACCAACAAATAGATGAAAACTTTGCCGATGGCAAAGTCAAGGGCCAAAGTCGTCCGGGTAGAGTCAAACGTGCCGGTGCTAGTTGTTCAGGATCAGTGACCAGTTTGCGTCAAAAAGCTAAAAAATCCGGTGGTGAGCGTGGTCGAATGTACCACTGGTGTGCAAATATGAAAAGTGGGCGTAAAAAGTAACTGCTTGATACCCAGTAAAAATAGCATAAATAAAGGGTGTGAGAACAAAAAATGCCATATAATATTACATTAAGTAACGGAGAAGATCTAATTGCGGGCGGTTTGCTGGATAATACCGCAGATAGTGCCAATACCAGCTTGGTTCTATTAGGAAAAAATTACAAAGGTTATGGTTTATTCTTAAATCAAAACTTTGTAAGACTCATGGAAAACTTTGCCAAAACCACAGAACCGTCTGCACCTATTCCTGGACAGTTATGGTTTAACAGCACTACAAAACTTTTAAGTGTTAACGTTGCTGCTACTAAAGGCTCGGGCAACGCCATTTGGAAAACCTTGGCTGGTATGACTCTGAGTGCATCAACTCCGACCAACTCATACACTGGTGAACAGTGGTATGATACTACAAATGGACAGCTTAAAATATATACAGGTACTGAATGGCGCTTGGTAGGACCTCTGTCAAGACTTGCCACTGGTAATTCAGGGGCTATCCCGGACACAGTAACAGATGCCCCACCGTCAACTACCTATGTTGTAATTAAATTTTTTATCGACAATATATTAGTGGGTATCTGGAGCAAAGACGGTCCTTTTGCATCTGATACAGCTGGTTTTGCTACTATAAAAAAGGGACTCAATCTCAACAGCACACTGGGACACACTTTCTGGGGTAACAGTGAAGTTGCCCAATCTATATATGTAAACAACGTTGCTGTGTTTGGTAACACATTCGTAAGAAATAACATGTCAGGATCTATTAACGGATCTTTATCATTGACAAACGATGGTGGCCTGACTTTTGGTGCAGCCAGTGATTTTGTTGCAAATGTCACTAGCGGCACAGTCACGCTGCACAATCAAACTAACAATCGCGACTTTATATTAAGTCTCAAAACAGGCGGAACGCAAACACCGTTTTTACGAGGCAATTATCAAACAGGATTAGCCGAAGCATATGCACAACCAACAAATTCATCTCCGGCTTTGACTTTTGCTACAAAAAATTACGTAGATATTCTGTCGGGTTTAGTTAATGGTACTGCTAATTTCTTTGGCCATATTATCCCAAGTGCAAACGTAACTTTTACCTTAGGAAATACAACTAACCGTTTTAAAAACATTTTTTCAGAAAGTATTTTAGTAGGCAATGTAAATGCTGCAAATACTTTTGTTACTGTTAGTAATGTGGCAACAATATACTTGGGTGCTGATTTGATCCCAACCGCCAATATCAGTTCAAATGTTGGTAGTCAAGGAATGCGGTTGAATACCATGCATGCCAATTCAGTATCTTTAACTGGTAGATTGGATGTTGGTTTAACTGCTTCAGTGGGCGGCAATTTAACTGTATCGGGCAATTCTTCGGTCGCGGCAAATTTAGCAGTGACTGGCAACCTAGTTGTAGGTTCGTCGAGAGCAGCTATATCAACATCAACCGGTGCATTGGTTGTTACTGGAGGTATAGGTCTTGGTGGAAATTTACACGTAGGAGGACAAATATTTACTCCTACTATGCCTCCGGGAACATCTAACACCGCAGTTGCTACAACTGCTTTTGTACAAAACAACAGTGTACCTACTGGCAGCTTGATGATGTGGCCCACAGTGTCTGCACCTACAGGATTCTTGTTATGCAATGGCCTTGCAGTGTCAAGAACCACCTATGCTGCATTGTTTGCCATACTTGGCAGCACCTTTGGCAACGGAGACGGAGTTAATACATTTAACCTGCCCGATTACAGAAATAGAATGCCAGTTGGCGCAGGCACATTGTATGCTATAGGTAACACAGGTGGCACAAAAGATGCAGTAGTGGTAAGTCACAGTCACAATACCACTGATCCTACACATCGTCATCAATTAAGAGATCCTGTGAGTGGGGCTCTGTTTTATGGTATAAATGATTATCTTAATGCTGGTGACCCAGAGGTACCGGCAGCATGGGAACGCAATCCAACTAGTACCACCGTTCTTAGCAACACCCCTAATCAAGCTAGACCAAATGAACCATGGATTGGGGAAGGTCCAGACGCCGGTACAGATGCTAGTTTTTATAATTGGACTGATTATGCCAGCACCGGCGTAACAATAAACTCTGCAGGTGTCAGCGGCACAAATCAAAACTTACCTCCGTACCTGGCTATCAACTTCATTATTAAAACATAATGCGTTTGCAAGAATTTCTCACAGAAAACAACGCTGAACTGGCCAAGCACTATACCCAGGTGTTAAACACCAGATACGTACCATACAATATACCGGTAAAAATTACCACACATTTTGTTGATCGTATTAACGATCCCAGAAACACCGAACCTATCGGCATTGCCGAGGTTGCAGATTTTTTTAGCAAGCTGTTGTTGAAAAGGCATAAATTTTTAAAAGATTTACCCGAAGGTGTAGCAATTCATGTGGTTGATTTAGAAACAGATATCACAGTGCCTGTTGCCAAAATAAATGACACATTGGTAATGAAAACAATCATGCGCGGCGAAATGCGGCGTGCCGGACAACAACGTATAGCAATTTAAAATTCAATGACAAAAACACATCACGGACTTGTTTTTCAAGTGTATGAGACACGGCTCGACAGTGTTAAAGATCAAGACAACAAATTCCATAGACGCAGAGCTGGCGGACATAGAATAGCAAATTTTTTACGTGACCACAACTGGGATATTGAGGTAGTAGATTTTGCTGCGATGTTTTCTCTTGAGGAATTGCAAGAATTGTGTCAAAGTAGAATTAGTTCAAAAACTAAATTTATTGCATTCAGCTGTATTTTTCAATCGTGGCCAAGTGTTATAGATAAACTTGCCTCATGGTTGAAAAACCGTTATCCTAATATTGTAACGATTTGGGGCGGCGGATATATAATTCCTGAACAAACAAGTGCAATAGACTACTATATTACCGGTTATGGTGAAATTGCGGTACTAAACTTGTTAAAAGTAATTTCAGGAAACGCATTGGCACAGAAGGTAATTTTTGATTCAAGATTTACTAACAAAAAAGTTATAAGTGCAGACAAAACCTGTCCGGCATTTCCATTGCACAAGTTGTCAATCTTGTTTGAAGACCGAGACTTTTTATTACCAGAAGAATGGGGTCATATTGAATTGAGTCGCGGCTGTATATTCAAATGTAAATTTTGTTCATATCCAGTTCTGGGAGTCAAAGGAGATTACACACAAGATGCAGAATCATTTAGAATTAATCTGCAACAAAATTTTGACAGATATGGAATAACAAATTACTATGTGGTTGATGAAACATTCAATGATAGCACAGCAAAAATATCCAAGTATGCAGATCAAGTTGAAAAAATGTCTTTTACTCCATTTTTTTCTGGTTTTATACGTGCCGATCTTTTAATAAACAGACTAGAAGACAGGCAGCATTTATTACGTATGAATTTTGTAGGACACTATTACGGAATTGAAAGTTTTAAAGACAAAACTGCTAAAACAATTGGGAAAGGAATGTATTCAGAAAAACTCAAACAAGGCCTGGTTGATATTAAAAATTTTTTCCAAACACACAATAGAAAAATTTATCGAGGATCCACCTCCATGATAGTTGGTCTTCCTTATGAAACGCCGGAATCAGTACAGCAAAGCATTAATTGGCATAAAAAATATTGGCATGATCAGCATTGCATTTGGAACGCACTTTACATACCAAGCTCAGATTCATTGGTCAACGGAATAAACGATCAGATGTCTATCATTGGATCAAATCTCACAAAATTCAATTATAGGTCTTTGGGCACATTTGATCATTTTGGATCCAAATGGGTCAACTGGGAAAACAAAGATTTTTCCTTTCAACATGCTTTAAACATTTGCACTTCATTAAATGAAAATTGGCCAAACTCAAACATTGGTAATCTCACTTTAGACGATTACATTTTTCCAAAAAGAACTATAGATCATGCATTGCTGAATACCACTACACATGATCAATTAAAACAGGCGCAAGATTTCAAATATCAAATAGTGAACCAATACAAATACAAAAAACTTAGCATTTAAGCAACTGTTGACTTTAATTTACCATTTTGTTATACTCTTAGAACTGTAAATTAATTAGGAGTCGGCAATGGAACAACTTACTACTATCGAACAAGTTAATAGCCAAATCATGTTTGGTTCGTTTACAAATGAGCAACTAAACAGCATTCTTGCTGCGGTCAAATTCCGTCGCAGTCAACTTACTAAAGAAACAAAACGAGCATTGATGCTGGGCGATGTTGTTAAATTTACACATCCGCGTACCGGACGCACACACCAAGGAAATGTTGTTAAAATTAACATAAAAAACATCAAGGTTCGCGAAGGCATTACAACCTGGAATGTGCCTGCTAATTTGCTAACTGTTGCTGAATAAGCAACTGGTGTTGCAATTTTTGCAACAAACGATTATGGTAGACCATAATGACCCATTTCTGTATAATATGGGTATAGTAGGAGCGTACCAAATGACTAAGACTGCATACACCGTAGAAGTTTACAAGGAAGACCGGCGTATCCGAAAAGACGAGCGTTTTGGCCGTAACAAAAAAGGCCTGCGTTTTGTCAAGGTTGTAGATTTAAACACTGACTATAGCAAGGTTTGGAATGTGGCCGAAAGTTTCCGTACCGAAGGTTTTGTTGTCCGTGTGTACGAAACTTTTGTAACCCGTAAGAATCTTGTAACGGGTAAAGAGTTCCAAGAGCGTTATGACACTCCGTACTTCTGCTCGCCATCCAGTGAAACTTACCACAGTATGTAATTAAGGAGATAGAAATGAAAGACTTTCGTATACAAGTATTGAAACTGGCCGAAAACGTAGGCGACCCGCTGGGTTATTATGAGGACACCGTGGATTATGTTGCCTCAGAACTACAAGTTGGATTTGATGAAGTTAAAGAAGTATTTGCCAAATACGAACCGGCCGATTGAGGACAATGACATGAAAATTCAATGCAAAAATGTAGCAGGTGGTTGGCAAACCTGTGTAGTTGAAACCGGTTACCAGTTCGGCCCTGTGTTTAATAAAATAACTGATTTATGGGCATGGCAGCGTGAAAATTTGTTTGGTATTGTTGAAGGTTATGTGGCAAGGGAGGCAGCGTAATGAACTTTACTCAAGAACAGGTTAATGCCATTGTGCGCGAAGCCCGCGATGCTGGTTGGGCTGCTGCGGATGAATTTTTCCGTGTTAAATTGGGCGGCGTGGATCAATACGCCTGTGGGTTTGCATGGGTAAATATCTACAAGGTTAAAGGCAATACCAAGTTAGGCCGAATGCTTAAGGCCGCGGGTGTGCGTCAAGACTATACAAAAGCGTTTCAGTTATGGAATCCTGCAGGCTATCCTGTGCAGAACATTGATACACTGGAAGAAGGTGCCCGAGCCGCCGCAAAGGTCTTTGAAAAATATGGATTCACTGCCTACGCAGGGTCCAGATTAGATTAAGGAGATCGTATGAGAGTAGCACATGATTTTGGCTTGGTTCGTATTGTACATGATGGTTCACCATTTGATACTGCCTATGATATAAAGGTTGAATGGCAAGTTGGCGGTAACTGGGAACTGTATCACGGCTTTAATAGTCTTAGTGACGATTATGCATTTACTAACAGTAAAGAGGCTGCTGGTCGTGCTATTAAACGATTAGCAGCCGAAGCCGCTGCCAGATTTGAAGTTAAAGGATAATTAGGACGTGGGGGCGCCACCCCCTACTCTGGTCCGGAGGATAAGAAGGCCATGGTAGGCCAGGACCTTACTGTTTGGTGCAAACAGCGTTGGCTATACGAGAATCCTCTCTGGTCGAGGAGCGGGTGGAAGGTGTCTGTGAAGGCAATCGAGAGCCGGAGGCACTATAATTACCGCCGCAGAGAGGAAGCACTATATAATATTATGACAACCAGAATTCAACAACTATCTGATCAAGCTCGAGTAATGGTGCCAAAGGGTATTCCGCCCGATGCCTGGATCGCACATTACAACCAAATTTTCGCTAGATTGATAATTGATGATTGTGTTAAAATAATGCATGAACAAGAAAGGATACCAGCTGGTTTCGTGTATTCAAAAGGTGTAGACCAACACCAATTGGCAATTAAACAACATTTTGGAGTTGCTTTATGAGTTATGATTTTCTAAGACGTGCAGAACAGTACTGTGAGTCCCGCGGGGACGACTTGTGGTTTAAAGAATCTTATACCCGGCATCGCGAACACTCAGGTGTCACGGATGCCACCTGGCGAACCTTGGCTGAACTCTACAGCGATGCAGTCGCAGACGACATAGAGGATCAGAGCAAGCCGTGCGGTGCATATAGTTGCTAAAATTTTTGATATCAAATAATGCCATACTCTATTCTATGTGAACGCAATAATCGTTGGCAACCACGCCCGGGTCTAGAAGGACCGTTTTACTTTGCCACGGGTCGTGTGTTATACTATGATCGCAAAGCTGGAGAATATTGGGATCCTACTACCGATTTTTATGTGCCCAACGACGAGGTTGCTGAACTGCATGCCACTCTTGCAAGGATGCTATCAAGATAATGACCGGATTATATATAATATTTTTGGCATTCCATTTCTTAATGAGTGGCATGCTGACCAGTGTCATACTAACAAATAGAGCCGAGCACAAACCTAGCTCGTGGAAGTTGTATGCCAATGCCACAGGTTGTTTTGCGTTTGGTATCTATTTCACGATAGCCTTGATAGGGTATGGCTCACAATGACCCGACTCGCTAGCAACTTTCCGGAATTTGATCAAGCATATCAAAATGCGCTGATTAAAGACCCCACTGACAGATTTGAACAGTTGGCCGCCGAAGCCAATTTCAATGTGTATCATAGTAATATTTGGCGCGGCACTGGCCGTAAGTTCGCCGAGTTGATTGTAAAAGAATGTTGTGAGGTGTTTGTTGAACTGCAAACCAGACCGGCGGACTTGGCGGTAAAGGATGTAAAGAAACATTTTGGAGTTGAAAAATGAAAGTTTTTGCTTATACAATCGTGTTATCGCTTGCAGCCTGTTCGATGTCCAGTTTGCAAGACACAGTCAACACAAAAGATCCGCCCCCAGTTGAAAACAAAAGTAATAGAACCACACCCAAGTCTAATACCAATAGCACTGCAACAGTAATTGTGGACAAAGTAGCTGATCCCAATGCTGAAATCACTAGCATAAAAATACACAGTACAGATCCAAACACTTTGTTTGAAAATAGTAGTGTGTATTTTGATCTTGACGAATACACCGTGAAAGATAATTTTGTACCGGTAATAAAACAGCATGCGGAATTTCTTTTAAAAAATCCTGATCAATTGGTTTTTGTTGAAGGACACACAGACGAACGTGGTGGTGCAGAATATAATTTGGCGCTAGGACAGAAAAGAGCCAATGCAGTACGAATGTTATTGATATTTTACGGTGCCAGACAAAATCAAGTAGAAGCTTATTCGTATGGTAGTGAAAAGCCTCGAGCAATAGGATCCAATGAAGCTGCCTGGGCGCAGAATCGTCGCGTTGATTTGTACTACAAAAACTAATGGATATTTGGATCCTTGTGGTTATAACAGTTCTCGGTCCCGATCGAATACTTTATAATCCTTATTTAGAAACTGTAGGTCAAGCAGCCTGCCTCAAGCAGGCTGAATTTGTTCAACAACGGCAATCTGAAATTCAAACCTTTTGTGTAAAGAAAAAATCATGAACGAACATTTTGACAATTTGATGTACGAAGCGGGTATAACAGCACAAGGCTGTTTGGATCAAATGGACAAGTATGATCAAGAAGCTGTTATACGCCTGTGCGAATTGATCGTGCAGGAATGTGCTCAATGCTGTGGTTCGCAAGCGGATCGTAAAAACATTCTAAAACGGTTTGGCTTACCGGTAGAGAGTAATATAAAATATCCAGGACCAGAAGCACACTGGAGTATAACCTCGCAATACGATAGAGATTATAATATACCCAAGTAATGCTACCCGAAAAACACCGAGAAGATCTTGTAGGCGCTGGTATTGGATTCATGCAGACCATTGCTGATATCTATGGCGCTGATAAAGGTATGGAATTGTGGACCACGATTGCGGATACCATTGACCCGGATCTCAAAGGCGAGATATTTATGGCCATGTTGACCGGCAACTATCGCAGAGACAAGATAAATGTCAAGAATCCGTTTGTGAACAAGCTGGGGGACAAATTTGCTGTGATCAAGTGTATTCGTACCTATGATCGCAGACGGCTCGGCCTCAAAGAAGCTAAAGATATTGCTGATCGATTGGACATGGCCGGATCAGAAGTACTGGAAGTAGATCCCACGATCCGCCCCACTTTTACTGTTGAACTACGCAAGCTAGGCCTGGTTGCTAACTAAGCAACTGTTACAAGATCTGCAACTTTTGTTGTTGTTTTACAACACTGGTATTTTGGTTGACCCAAATTCACCATTTTGCTATAATATTGGTATAGTAACTAATAAGGAGTAGCAAACATGCAAGAGCGCGAATTGGATGTCAAAAACGCTGGTTATTTTGCTTATGCCGCTGCTCGTGATGCAGCTCAACGCTCGTACGCTGCCAGCACTCACTACACCGAAAAACAAAAGGTTGCTGCCGAACGCATGAAGCTGGTGTTGGAAATGATGTATTCGGCTAGAGCATTTCATGTTAACTTCCGCGATCGCTTTATTGCAATCAAGTTGGATCGTCCTGCTGTAGTGGACCGCAAAAATCTTGCGCTGATGGAAACTGAATGGGCTGCTGCCGGTGTTGTTAAAAGAACAACTGCCCAGGGCATTATCTATCGTATCCCTAAAAAATAAATGGTAGACCAAAAAGACCCTATTTGTTATAATACGAATATAGTAATTGATAAGGAGCAAAAGATGCAAGCAGAAAAAGAAAAAGTGTTTAAGATTTTGTCCGAACTGCCGCAGTTTGATCGTGCTCGCCACGGCAGCTTGTTTGATCGCGGTAGTGCAGACAGTTATTATAATCGGCCACGTGGTCCGCATTGGTATCCACATGGCACCGGGATCGGAGCCAGGATAGTTTATCTTACCGAGGCCGAACGTGAAGAATACGACGCTGGCTACGACTACAACGAAGAATACGGTGACAAAAAGAACTGGAGTTGATATGACTTACTTTACAAGCCTGGAAATGGAAATTTGTGAACTGGATTTTGATGGTGTACCTTTGTCGGAGATAGCGGATCGTGTGGGTCTTAATGTTCAGCAGGTGTCGACCATACTTGACCAAATTGACGATGACATGTATACTTACGCAGACATTGCAGCCGATCTGGATGCAGAACATTATGGGAGTGTATAATTGAACAAAGAAGCTCAAGCAGAATACGAACAGGCCATTGCAGAATTTCTTGCAAATGGTGGAGAAATTCAACAGATACCGGCTGGCAAGAGTTCGCCCGACGCAGGTGCCGGTGCCTGGGGACGACCGCAAGCCAAACCCAAAGAACTTAGTGATATCAACTTGGACGAGCTATGAACCGACTAGAAACTCTTGCTAACGAATTGGCCATGCTGAGCAACACTAGCATGATGCAGCTGGCCCAAATCTTGGTAGAGGATTATCCTACCAGAGCCGATGTACTAGAAACGCAATTGGGCGCAGCATTCTTTTATAAAGACAAGGAGATCGAACATGGGTAATTTTCTAATCAGTGTGGAACTTGATCCAGTATCAGGCGGTTATATGGCCTGCTTTGCTGAAGGACAAGTGATCTTGCTCAATGCCACTGACTATCATGACGCTGTACTTGAAGCTGACATGTTAGAGCCCGAAGACTACGAGGTTGGTTATAACTAATGCAACCGCAATCGTTGTCGGGTGAATTATAATCCAAACAGCTAGAAGCTGCCAACGGACCGACTCAATGTTTTGATTAATCCTATCAAATTGGAGAAAGCGAAATGAGAACCTTTGTGTACGGTATCATTTTTGGTATAGTTGTGGCTACCATTGGCTTTACGGGCATCGCTCGTATCATGGACAAAGCGGTGGACAAAACCAAAGAAACCGCAACCGAACTAAGCAGATGATTTTGGTTAAACTGCCGACCAAAAAGAGGTTGACCTCTAATTCGAAAGGCAGTACAATAGTGGTATGGTTGCAGCATGCAATCTAATTTCAACTTTACTTGTGGAGAGTAACAAATGACTGACAAAACTTTTATGGTAGGTGGTGTTTCTAAAACTAAGGGCCAGTACAAGGTTCGCTTTGCCGGTGACATGACTCGCGTCAAGATTCTAGCCAAAACTGATACCGATATCAACCTGGTCGAACTGCCTCGTGCAATGACCAAGGGTGAGCTGGTGTCCCATCTTAAAACTACGGATCTGTATACAAATCCTGAGTTTGCTGCTGCAATTGATGCAGCGGATGCCAAGTACAATAGTGTTGGCACCGTTAAGGTTAAAGGCGCCAAGCCTAGCATGGATGCTATCAAGGCCCGCGCCAGCAACAAGCAGCCAGCCTAACACCATACGGCTAAGCCCAAAAGGACCTTAGGGTCCTTTTTTTTACATCTATTAAGTTTTAAATAAGTAGGCAAATATATTCAAGGAAAAAATATGTACAGTAATAGAATTGTTCGTAGTGCTACTCAAATTAATGATGCCATGTTGGCTGTGTATGGTCATATGGCCATGGCTGTGATTACAAGCATGATGGTAAGTGCATTGGTTGGATACAATCATGCTGCCATGACATTTTTGTTCGGGACACCTGTAAAATGGTTGGTAATTTTTGCACCTTTGGCGGCAATTTTTGCAATCAGTTTTGCTTTGGCTAAAAATCCACCCAAACCTGCGGCCATAGCTATGCTGCATGGATTTGCAGCATTAATGGGTTTAAGTTTTAGTGCTATATTTGTTGTTTACACTCTAGGTAGTATCACTTCAGCGTTTTTTGGCGCAAGCATTCTGTTCGCTGTAATGAGCATTTACGGATATTTTACTCGAAGGTCATTGGACACAATTGGACAGTTTTTCATGATTGGTCTAATTACTGTAATTATCGCCAGTATAATTAATATTTGGCTTCAGAACAGCGTGATGCAAATGGTAATAAGTGCGCTGGCAATAATTATTTTTACTGTTTTAACAGCTTATGATACTCAAAAAATCCGTGAAGAAGTCAGCTACGACACTGATAACGGTACAGCAGAAATTCGTGGTGCTTTAACCCTGTATCTTGACTTTATAAATATATTTCTAAGTCTCCTACAACTATTTGGAGACCGTAAGTGAGTAAATTGGAACCGAGCAGCTTTACTTTATAGTTGGTTTTTTATTGGGCGTATTATTAATAGGTTCCATAACACTAGCATGCGTACTGATCTATTACAAATGGGTCAAAGAAAATAAAGATTAAAATTGTTGTATGAAGTTGAATGAAAGGTGTTCTGGACCCCGGTTCGACCCCGGGCAGGTCCACCAAAAAGCATTTTGCCCGATGATATAACGACCCACCACGGTAAGTATGAGGAAGCTGATAAGAGTGGGGAAGGCAGACAAGGTTAGCGATTCCTCGTTGTATCGGAGAGGGACACCTTGAAAATGCTTTTTGATGGGCCTGAATTTGGTTTCGACAGGGCAATAAGTAAGGATATGGACAACACGGTAGGCGATCTCCGTAAAAGAAGCAAAACCATAAATGCAGCCAATGATGAGCTGTTTGAGGTTCGTTTAGCTGCCTAAGCTAAACTAAGACTCAGAGATGGACCCAGCCTGCTCGGTAACAGAAGTGGCTGGATGTCAAAATTGAACTAAATACTGTGATAATCATTATTGGATTAAACACATGATAACTGTTAGATTACTTCATTCTCTACTTATAAAAGACGGTAAAAAATATTGCGCTGATTTTGATTTTTGGGCAAAAACTAGGTTATCGCCTGACCGATTTCAAGAATTTATGTCAGATCTAACAAATATTCAAGCTTACCAAGAAGAACAAGTACAACTTAATCGTTTAGTACAGATGCCAAATCTGACAGAAACATTTACAATGTCAGATGGCACTACCGTTACAATTGACGTTGGTTATTTGTATCAAATTGTGGAAGATTTTGTTTATCATCCAAGATTTGATTATTGGTTACAATGTCTGTCTGAAGATCCAGATGTAATTTACTATCCTAGAGAAATAATTGGTTAAAGGAATTAATAATGACTACATACCTTAGAAAACTATCTAATACAGACATACAAAAATGGGCAGATGACACTCTTAATGCTCAAGAACTTCAGCAGTTTAACGCAGCACATGAAAAAAATATTCAGCTATGGCAAAGTTATGAACAGCAACAATTATATACTTCAGAAGATATTCTCGAAACCTGTTACAGTACTCTATTAGAAAGCAATATTGAGGTTAAAGTCGGTGAAAAGATTACTTTCGCGCCCACTACTACCATATATCCCGAATTTATTTACTGGTTGGATAGATACAATTCTGAAACCGGCGGGGACAGCTTAGTGTTAATAGATTAACAATATTGCAATTAGGATAACTTGACCATAATTCAGCTCTTTGCTATAATCAGAGCATGAATACACAATTCTCTATTCCAGATGCGGGTTGCACAATTGCTATTACTTTTGAATTTCCTAGCTATGTTATAGGAAGTGCAACAGTTAACAAAACAACAATCACTGGTATTGTTGAAAAAGCAACAAAATTTACTCCTCCAGATTTTGTTAGAATCGTAACAGATTTTGACAGCCCTGTACGTATCAGGGAAATTCCGTTATCTCGGGTTACTAATGTAGAATACGCAGATGGTCGTACAGCTAGGCAACAAGCGGTGAAAGATGATACCCAAGTTTGGACAGTTGACGGAAGTCGTGGATCCCGATACAATGTTATTCGTAACAAGAACACATGGACCTGCACTTGCCCAGGATTCCAATTTCGTAAATCGTGCCGCCACATCAAGGAGTTACAAGATGCGTAAACCATGGGAAATCGTTCAAGAACTAGAACGAGATAATAGCCGCTTGGCCAAAGAAACCGTAATCGCTATAGTTGCAGTACAAGGCCACGACGAGTTTTTTGAAGGCTGTAGATTGGCACTGGATCCAATGATTACTTTTGGGCTTAAACAAGTTCCAGAAAAGAAAGATACAACAGGCGATGGTCTAGGCCGCGAACTGTTCCTTGAACTGTGTACACAACTGAACAGCAGGATAGCGACAGGCAACAATGCCAGAGATTTGGTTCAGAGAGCCATGGCTATGGCTACACCAGCGGAATGGAACTCATGGTGTCGACGTATTCTAATCAAAGATCTTCGCTGTGGTGTTAGCGAAAAAACCATCAACAAAGCAGTGGAGAAAATTAATGCAGATTACATTGTACCTACTTTCGCTTGCCAGCTTGCTCACGATAGTGCTAATCATGAAGGAAAACTTCAAGGACAAAAACTTGTTGAAGTCAAGTTGGATGGTGTGCGTGTTATTACTATTGTTTGGCCAGATGGTCGTGTTCTTCAATTTAGCCGGAATGGCAAAGAGCTGGTAAACTTTGAACATGTCAAAGAACAGCTGGCAGCAGTAGCACACGGGTTCAATGAACCTATGGTGCTAGATGGTGAGATTATGAGCAGCAGTTTTCAGGATCTCATGAAGCAGGTACATCGCAAGGACAATGTGGCTGCTGGTGATGCTATTCTAAACTTGTTTGATTACCTTACACTAGAACAATTCAATAACGGTGGTGCAAGTTCTGCACAACAAGAACATCGTAGTGTTATGTTGCAAGAATGGTATGCCACCGTACAAGATGCCTTGCCTAATGTCACGGTGCTGAGTTATGAAGCAATTGATTTAGATACTGCGGTAGGTCAAGATCAATTTCGTGAGATCAATCAACGTGCCATTGCAGGCGGGTACGAAGGCATCATGATCAAGGATCCAGCTGCTCCCTACGAGTGCAAGCGTAGCACTGCCTGGCTCAAACTCAAACCATTTATTGAAGTCAGTTTGACTGTAGTGGATTTTGAACAAGGAACCGGTCGTAATGCCGGCAGGCTGGGTGCTATTATATGTGAGGGTGAGGACGATGGTCGTAGAATACGTGTACATGTGGGTTCTGGTTTTAGTGATGCCAATCGTGATGATTATTGGTTGGGTCGTGAAACGATTATGGGCACCATTGCCGAAGTACGTGCCGATGCTGTTACTCAAAACCAAGATGGCACTTACTCTTTACGGTTTCCGCGTTTCCTACGGTTTAGAGGATTTAGAGCAGGCGAAAAAATGTAAAGGACTGGTCATTGAAAAACAAGCAATCAAAGAACTCATGTACGGCGGTGTCAAAGAAATAATGAATAACAGTCGTTATTATCATCGAAGCAGTACCGGACGACAATTTAGCTCGTTCATCGAACCTGGCAAAATTGCAGTACAAGAGTTGGTGCATGAAATAGCTGCATATATAACTGATGCGGAAAATGCAGAACTAGATCAACGTGCCCAAGAAATGGTACTCAAGGAGTTAAAATCATGAAACTGCTTTTTGAATTCTTATTTGCAGTAATCTTTCCTTTTGTATATGTTGCGTATTTTTTTGTAGCTGTCACTTACAAAATAATAAAATCTAGTATATTGTATATTGTTGATCAATATTGCACTGTCAAAAAAGAATTTGAACGAGTACATGGGTCAGATATTTCGTAGAGCCGAACAGTATCTAGACCAAATTGCTCCTGCCAATATTGAATGGTTTGTGGAAATAGGCACCAGCCGTAATGGTGACGATGGCAGCACACGGACTATTGCAGAATGGGCACAACACTACGGCCGCGAATTATACACTGTGGATGTTGATAGCGAGAATCTTGGTTTTGTTTCTAAATTAAAGATTCCCAATCTAAAAACTTGGCTGGGCACGGGTGAACTGTTTTTCAAAACATGGTCCCCACATCTTGGTCAAATCAGTTTTCTTTATCTTGACAATTTTGACTGGGACTGGCATCCGGAAAATACCGAATCATTTGTTGTTGAACAGCAGGCTCGATATCGAAAACTGGGTTTTGAAATGACCAATGTAAACAGTCAACGTGCTCATCTTGAACAAATGATAGCTGCTTTACCGTATATGGCCAAACAAAGTGTTGTGGTCCTAGACGATACCTGGTATAATAAATGGTGGGGTCACTATTCAGGCAAAGGTGGTGCAGTGGTGCCTTACTTGTTAGCAAATGGATACAAAATTTTACAAACCGAAGAACAACCAGTATATGGAACAATTATGGGAAGAGGTATTTAATGACTAGAGATGAAATAATCACAATGTTGCAGTCCGGTATCTGCGAAGTCACTTTTACTAAAGTAAATGGAGAACTACGAACAATGCCGTGTACGCTTAAAAGTGAACTATTACCTATTATTGATACACAAAACATACAAGAAGGCAAAACAAGAAAAACAAATATTAATAACTTGAGTGTGTGGTGTACAGATAAAAATGAATGGCGAAGTTTCAAAATAGCAAATGTGCAGGAGGTAACTCCAATGATCAAATCCTGGACTGTGACTTTAGAAGAAGATCCTGAGACTGGCGATCTTATGCTTCCTTTTACTGATGAAATATTACAAGAAGCAGGTTGGAAGGAAGGTGACACCATTGAATGGATTGATAACAAGAATGGATCGTGGAGTTTGGTAAAAAAAGATGAAAAAACAGACAAATAACAGTTGCATTTTCCAAAACATTCGCATATAATACTTGAATGCTGTAGTACAGCATATCTTATTTAGGAGATATTAGATGTTTAATTTAAACACAAAGCAAGGTAAGTTGTTCCGCGCTCTCGTCATTGACGGTGAGACACTGAGTGCTAGCCAAATTGCAAAGCGATTCTCAATCAAGAATCCAACGGCTACCATCAGCGAAATTCGTTACGCAGGTTTTCCTGTGTATGCTAATACCCGTAAAGCAGGTAATGGCGTTCGTGTAACTGAATACCGTCATGGTAAAGCTAGCCGTAAGATTGTTGCAGCTGGTTACAAAGCTATCGCAATGGGTCTAGTTGACTAATTCTAGTTGACTCAGTAAGAAAGGCAGCGCAATGCTGCCTTTTTTCTTGACCTAATAAATATTTTTATGCCAAGACATAGCTGGAATATGGAGCGTGACTTGCGTACCACATGGTGGCTTGTAGAAAAAGTACAAGGCAAGGAAATATACGCACAGAATTTATACGCTGCACTTTGTAACAACGAATTTGCACCCAAAGACATGTGGGGTCTACTGCAAAACATTCGTTGGAGTTGCACATGGCGGTACGCCGGAGGTCTAGTAGCCGACATACGTGGCGAAGGCGATTACATGACATGGTATTGTTCGGGTGCATGGAAAAGTGATTATGATGATTGCTTCCATGAAGAAGGATTTATAGCACCCGAGGTCAAAACTGATCTTGAGAGAATTGGTTGGTTAATAATTACGGAAAAATAAATTCAAAAAACTGGATTTTGTAACACGCTTGTAATCTTACGATGTTTAAATATTAGCGTGCAATGCACCTAATATGGAGATTACAAGATGAAGAAACTATTAGCAATACTCTTTGCTGCTATGGCTCTCAATGCTAGCGCCGCAGAATTTACCGGAGCGGGAGCAACATTCCCATTCCCGATCTATGCCAAGTGGGCAGAAGCTTACAAAGCTCAAACCGGCATAGGTCTTAACTATCAATCAATTGGATCAGGTGGCGGCATCCGCCAAATCAAGGCACGAACAGTTGATTTTGGCGCCAGCGACATGCCACTCAAGAAAGAAGAATTAGACAAAGAAGGGCTAGTTCAGTTTCCAGCAATTATTGGCGGCGTAGTACCAGTCTACAACATAGATGGTGTTGAATCGGGCAAACTACGACTCACACCAGATATCATTGCCAATATTCACCTGGGTAAGATTTCCAAGTGGAACGATCGAGCGATTGTTGAAATCAATCCTGGTATCAACCTTCCGGCACTGCCAATCGTGGTAGTACATCGTGCTGATGGTTCTGGAACAACATTTATCTGGACTAACTTCTTAAGCAAAGCCAATGCTGATTTTGCTAAAGCAGTTGGCGAAGGTCCTGCTGTGAAATGGCCGGTGGGTGTTGGTGGTAAAGGCAACGAGGGTGTAGCCACCCAGGTACAACGTATCAAAGGTGCCTTTGGTTATGTGGAATATGCATTTGCCAAACGCAATAAAATTGCCTTTGCACAGCTGAAGAACCGTGATGGCAACTTTGTATCACCTGATGATTCTACATTCAAAGCAGCCACAGCCAATGCAGACTGGGCAAATGCACCAGGTATGTATTTGTTATTGACCTGGCAAACAGGGAAAGATGCTTGGCCAGCAACAGGTGCAAGTTTTATTATAATGCACCGACAGCAAGCAGACGCACTAACAGGTCGTGCAGTTCTTAAGTTCTTTGATTGGGCATACAAGAACGGCGGACAGATGGCAACTGAATTGGAATATGTTCATATGCCACAAGATGTAATTCGATTAGTGCAACAAACTTGGAAAACTGAGTTCCGTGGTCCAGACAACAATCCAATTTGGAAATAATAGTATATAACTAAGCCCCTAAAGGGCTTTTTTATTAACATAAATAGATAGCAAATATTGAGTTTCAAATGGAATTTTGGGAATACCCGGCAGCATTTTTTGCTATGTTTTTTACTGACGTGTTCAATGCATACTACATACAAGCTATTCAGCAAAGTCGAGCATTGAAAGCGTCTACGTGGGCTGCTATACTATACATATTATATGCTTCTGCCCTAATAGGGTCGGCCTATAATCCGTATTTGTTGATTCCTGCAGTAATTGGTGCATTTGCAGGAACTTGGGTTGGTGTAAAGTATCGTTCACAATGAAAACTATAGCTCTGTTCCTTCATCAGCCTAAATGTTCTGTACAATCAGTCAACGGAATAATTAGGGCATTAGGGCGCAATTACCGTTTTAAAATCTTTACAAAACACGAACTAGAAGATGATTTCTTTGACGATGTTGATTGCATAGCCGTTCCCGGAGGTGTTGGTGATAGCGACAGTTTTGATTACTTAATGCGTAACAATGGACAACACATTAGAAACTTTGTAGCAGCAGGAGGTCATTATCTTGGTATATGTATGGGTGCTTATTGGGCTGATACTGATTATCTTGGATTACTTGACAGCGTTAGAGTCAAGCAATATATAAAGCATCCCACTGCATGCACACGAAGGCCACACGCTAAACAAATGCCCGTTACCTGGAATGGTCAACGGCTAGGTATGTATTTTTACGATGGTTGCACTTTTGATGGATACAAATTTAATACCATATCTCAATACTATAACTCGGCTCCAATGGCAATCGTACAAAACAGAATTGGTTTAATTGGTTGTCATCTTGAAGCGGATCAACATTGGTATAATGATTATTCCTGGATGCGTAAGCATTGGAACGGTGGCAATCATAAGTTGTTGCTCGAATTTGTTGACCAGCTGATGTCAAGATAATATAATACACACATGCCGCTAGAAACTAAATGGTTGAGCCGGAGTCTCTAAAGCTCAAAATAACAGGTTCAATTCCTGTCTAGCGCACAAAAGGACACTTATGCCAAAAACTTACGATATCGACATTGAAATGACAGCCACAATTGGTACCACAACTGTTTCCAACATGGTAGTGGCCGCAGTGGAACGACAAACCGGAAGACAGGTATCAGACATTAGAGCAAAGTATGATGGTGACAGATTCGCCGGTTTTGATGTGGTGTTTGACACCAAATTGAAAGCAGTGACCGCATTTACTCCCGCCAAAGGTTTTATTCCTATGAACTTTGACGAAAACTAGTAAATACAGTTTTAAGGAATCATATGCGATACTTGATACTTTTATTATTGCTAGCAGGTTGTAGTAGTAAATATGATGAGTGCATAGATCAAGAGAGGGAGTCTTATCGTAGCAGAAATCCAAATGCTAGTCATGCGTTGATAAATTCAAAACAACGTGATTTTGAAATGATGTGTTCTAGTTACTTAAAGAAATAACTAATTAGATTTACGAAGCTCGTCAAAAGTTTGAACCACTGCTAACTTACTGGGATCTGCTTTTTGATCTCCGGGTCCGGGTAAGTTCTGCCATTCATCTTCGGCTACATCACATACTATTACTAGTTCATATTCGTGGCCATCTGAACCATAACATTTTACGGTATCGAAACCCACTATGCCTCGAGCGGCATCTTCAAGATGTTTTGCTAGAGATTTAAGTGCGGCTCGTTCTGCAACTATGTAGCCTCTAGTGCCAGGACCGGTATGCGGATAAAGGTGTATTCTTGATTTCATGTTATGTGTGCTATATCAGTTAATTTCATTTTCTTGCTACGATATACTGTAACATATTCTGAATTATTTTTATACCCCAACTTGCCCGTTCCCCATAGTATGGGCTGCTCGTGAAAACTGGTAGCATGTGGCAATATAACATCAAGATATCTACCATTACCAGTGCCTAGTGTGGCAAAGGTTATGTATTCTTTTGGTCCTGATTTAAACACACGATAGTTAGCAACTAGGCCACAGAATTCAACTTGTCCTGGCTTACGAATTTCTTGGCACACAGGAATAAATCTACCCGAACGCCAACGACCATCCTGTATCAAGTCTGCCACTTCACCGCCTTCGCCCGCGGCAGGCACGGCTCCGGCCAATTTGGCTTCTTGCCAGTATACCCATCTAGCGTATGAGCCTTGGCAATGTTTTAATGCCGCTTGCCAGAACTGTTCTGGATTGTGTGCTTTTTGATAAGCTAGTGCCCAGATCAATCTACCCAAGTTGATAGCATGAGCACGACACAGTCCAAAATGACTCAGTTCACGTAAGGCCAGCAGGACGTCATTTCGACGAGGATGGTCACCAATTTGTTGCATAAACTCAAACATCTTTTCTTCATTCTTCTTGGCAAATGCTCTACGCCACATGTCTGCTTCATACTGATCACATCCTAGTATTTCTGATATAAGTTCTATAGCATCATCTTCAAACACGATAGTCTCGCTCAAGTTGTCTCGGGTCCAGTCTTGAAACGCACTTGCACGCCTACGACCTTGTGTGGCCACTGGACGAATCAGTGCTGTGCCCAGCACACAGTCGGCACGACTTTGTGGACGTATGGCTCTAAACAGTCGCTTCATGGCCGGACTTTCGGCTTGTGTCACACCCAGCACATCGCCTCTACTTAGTAATGCAGCGGTGGCAGCATCTGTTTCAGGATAATCTAACAAATCTCTTTGATCTATTTCCCATAGCTGGCTTAGTCCGCGATTGGCTAGAATATCAATCTTAAAGTGTTCTAGATCTTCTATTTCATATTTGTCTAGTAATATTTGATTTTCGCCATTGATTAGACTTTTAGGTACACTACGATCAAATATCAATATGCCGCCGCAGTGTTTGCTGATACAGCGTTTTTTGCCCAACAGTTTGTCTGCCAGGCGTTCAGCTTCGCCCACATATTCAGCTGGCACCACATCTGCCAAATTAAAATTGCGTTTTAATCTGCCCTTGGCACCGTAGCGTTTGGCAGCTTCACGAACAGCCGACTTTTCTTTATACATTACATAGTTTGACACTCTAGCACTCTGCCCAGGCCATCTACGGAATATTCTGTTCATCACAGTTTCCTGCTGCCAGTGCGGAAAGTCTAGGTCGATGTCAGGTAGGTCATCGCGCCTGGGATTCATAAAGCGCGACAGTGGTATACGTTCCAGTATAGGATCCACATCACTGATACCCATAAGATAGCATATCAGGCTTGAGCCTGCAGATCCTCTAGTAATGTGTGGTATGTCTCGGGTTAAATCTAAAATTTCTCTTACACGAAGAAAATGTTTAGCAAAACCTAGTTTTGCGATAATTTCTAATTCTTCTTCGAGTCTTGAGTTGTATTCTTCGGTGTCTGGTATTGGTCGTGTAAATTTTTTAATTAGTATTTCAAGTTCGTCGTATCGATTCATTGTCCACCCATAATTGAAAGCCTTAAGCACAAATATTTATTGAGCAATGTAGACTTAGATTTATTCTATTGGAGTAATAAAAATATATTTGGTAAAAATCTATTAAAATTGCGTTGACAATAGACATTGTCAGGATATATAATATAATGCAACAAATTTTTATAAGGAGATTGTAAATGCTTGAATGTTTAATTGTAGGAGATAGTATTGCAGTGGGCGTAAGTCAAGTAAGGCCCGAATGCCACTCAATTGCCAAAAGCGGTATTAACTCACATGATTGGACAGCCAAGCATTTACACAAACTAAAGCCAACTCGACACTTGATCATCAGCCTAGGTGCCAACGATTATCGTGGCATCAATACCGAAGGTCATGTCAGATCATTGCGTACTAATGCCCAAGCTGATAGAGTATTTTGGTTGTTGCCAAGCGCCAAACTGAAACCTCGGCAGGTGGAGGCAGTACGGCAGGTAGCAGAGGAATTTGGAGACACTGTAATTCCAAGACCAGAAGATAATATTAGTCGGGACGGAGTACATCCCACATACAAGGGCTACAAAATATTGGCAGATCAAACTAGATAATTTTACTGAAAAATAATTGGAAACGCATAAAAGAACAATAGCACGAGCAGTGGTATGGAGAATAATAGCAACATTAGTCACTGCTATATGGGCTGGTTGGTCCGGAGCAATCATGGCAAACATAGTGTTAACCATACTACATTATGTACATGAACGAGCATGGCTACGTATTAATTGGGGCAAGCAAGTTGACCTATAAATATTAATTTAGGAGCCATCTATGCTCAAAATATTCTTATTAACCGTGGCACTGAATGCAGTGGATCTTAATTATGCAGACCTAGAACGGTATTATTGGGATTGCGATACTGCATTTATGAAAGGCGAAATGGGCGGTCAAGATCTTAACAGTTGCTTGGCTGTCACTGAAGAATTCCAAAGACATTTTGAAACTAGAGATCATTTTATGATTTATTGGCATGAACATAGATTACAACAATGGGCTAATCGGAGATACTATCCTGCTCCGGACTTTATCTAGACCTAATAAATTTACGTAGCATAAAATCATGACTGTATGGATGTAATTTACCCAAAAATTGCCTTATAATCTTGATACATACTGTTGCAGTATGTTAATTTTAATCAAGGAGAAATAACATGGCATGGACTACACCAGCAGCTCAAGATATGCGTTTTGGTTTTGAAATCACTATGTATATTGCAAATCGTTAATTTTACGATTTAGTAAAAAAAAAGGGGCTTAGGACCCTTTTTTAATGATCAAAGTAATAATGTTAAATACTTTGTATGCAATTTAACACTCCAATATTTTCTAATCGAGCGATCAAATCTCTCGGACAAAAGTATGATCAATTCGAAAACGAATTTATTTGTAATTGGTTGTACAATACCTATCTTGGGGAATATGAAACTACTCTAGTATATCCTGCACTTAGAAACAATTTTAAACAAAATTACTATCATGATCTCAATTTAACGTACGAAAGCCAAAATTTGATTTGTCAATATTTTGATAGAATGATACATGATGAAGAAGTGCATGCCAAGATGCTATTAGATTTTTTTAAAAATAATTTTAACAAAGATGTTTCGCAGCATGATTTAAATAGCACAGAAATGCAGGCGCAGGATAGATTTAAAACCAGTAATCTTACACAGTTATTGACCAGATACTACGTAGGTGAGTGCTATCTTTGGACTGGTTTTTATTTGCTATACAAAACCTGTCAAAATCAACAAACAGCAAAAATGTTTCATCGTTTACTAGTAGATGAATCGCATCATAACAACAATATTTTCAAAATTTATCAAAAACTTCACGGTTCTATCAAAATAGAACAAGATAACTATATTAATCAAGTGACAGAACTAAGATATTTTGGTTTGGGCTTTGTTAAAAATTTTTTCGCACTGGACAACGGCACTAGTAAAAAAAGCAAATGGTTTTTGGATTTAATATATGATCATGGCTGGCATCAGCAATTTAATTTGATTTTTTTAAAGAAAACTTTTAAACTGTATGCATTGTTTTATCCCAATAGCGACTTTGACAATTATTATCAATTGATAAATAATCAAGTATTAACAAATAATTAACATTTTACAGGTTGACAACAATTATAAATAAATGTAGTATAGAGACTATGATGATTTCAGCACTATTATGTAAATCGTTTATATCACAACCCGAATGTGGGCTAACCGCCTACTGGGGTATGATTACACGCGATATTAGTAATCGTGTCCTGGGGGATTATAGAACCTAAGTTTTAATTAACCAAATTCTATAAAACCCCAGGACTACACACCCTGGGGTTTTGTTTTATAAAGGAACCGATGACGAACAAAAAAGAAATCGTGTCGTTTCAAAAAAAGTTAGAAGAGCGTAATTTTGTTTTTAACGATAGATTGCTTGAACAATTAGTTAAAGGTAAAATTGAAAGGCTGCGTCAACAAAATGAAGATGCAGAACGAATGCGACGTCTAACTGAACGACGCTAAAAGTGTGATGCGGAACGAGGCTGCGGCAACACTATAACTTGCCAAACGGGCGGAGCCCTGGATGAAACTGTCGGCGAAAACGCAGGAGTAAAATAGGAATGATAAAGCACATTCAAACACATAATGGCGCTCGAGGCCATGGGTATGGTCTTTACGGGCACCCAAGAATGTGTTTTATCATGCATCCTTGATGAACAGAAGGTCTTGTAAACTATTCCTACCTAATAATTTTAGGAACAAGGATGCGCTATTTTTATGGTAGGCAGCATTGGTATGCGGCGCGGACTTATAAACCGTGGAGACTGGTCAGATGGGCTGGAACGACAGGGTTCGAATCCCTGGCCTACTACCAAACCGAGCGGGTATGATGTAAAGGTAACCTGAATCCTTGCCAAGGATTATTTGCGAGTTCGATTCTCGCTACCCGCTCCACTAACTATGAAAGGTTGACTAAAATGGGGCTGTGACTGTATTATTATTCATTATTGGTATGTTGGTGTGGTTAGAAAGAAATTTTAAATAGGAGATCCTGTTATGGATAGTGACAAGAGTGATAAGATAGGTTTATTAAGATACGGTTATACATTTTAAAACAAGCATCGGCTCGCAGCGATGATGTGGCAACTGTACGGTGTAAGAATGGGGGTATAATTCAAAGGCTAGAATAGTCGGCTTTTAACCGATCTATCCAGGTTCGAGTCCTGGTGCCCCTACCATACGAAAACAAATTCGCTTATACATTAATGGCTTACTCAAACGGCACAGGCGTATAATAGTATTGAGTGTGTTTCTATATGATTGAAGGAGATTGATATGCCAATGTATGAAACTACAGTAAGAACACCGCAAGGTGACACTAAAGATCGTGTGTACGCAAAGGATTTGCAAGAAGCTCGCGTGTTGTTTGAACAGCGCCATGGGCCCAGGAACGTACCATACATTCCAAAAGTAATACCAAGTTAATTGGGGATTCGTCAAGTGGTAAGACAGCGGATTTTGATTCCGTCATTCGGGGGTTCGAATCCCTCATCCCCTACCATTAAATGGTGTCCGTAGTGTAGAGGTAACACCCAAGATTGTGGATCTTGTATTACCGGTTCGATCCCGGTCGGATACCCCAAGCCAACTTAGCAAATGTGGTCATTGCGGTGCGCTGAAGACGCATGGAACCTGGTTCGATCCCAAGAGTTGGCACCACAAAATTATTGTGAATTAAAGTTGTAATCGGTAAGACGTATTGATAAAAGTATACGCCAACTGTTATTAGGGTTATCAACATTATGTAAAGCACCAATATTGATAAAATGAGGTTCAGTCATTTCTAAACTAGCAACTCTGGTGCATAGATTTTTATCAGCACCTAAATATTTGCCATCACCGTGATGTTGATATTCTATCAATGGCTGTGTACTTTGGTACCAATGAGTAAATGTATTATTGCAATTTGCTAAAGGAATGTTTAACGCTGCCTGGCTTTTTCCGCTGTCTATGTGGACTGGAAATTCTGACCAAGGCTGCATTGTGACAATACAAACGCAGTAAGCAGTAGATTCAAGACCAAGTTCTTGAATAATGTTTTTTATCTCATCAAACTGCATCAGCTGCTGAGACCACATTGGCAGAACTCCATGAGTAGTCAGTGCTTCTGGTGGTAATTTATCTAATATTGATTGTTGAAGTTGTTCAAGATTATCAATATGAACTTTGGTGTAATACATGATGATATTTATTGGCGCAATTTAACATTTCTATAAATATTCAATCATGAAAACTATTTTGATACTAGGTGATTGCCAAAGTAATGGCAATAACTGTTTGTCTGATGAAATTATGGGCGACACACAACCTAGAACTTTCAGTTTAAGATATCATAAACAAATTAAACCTGCACTACAATGGTGCTTAAAACAAAATGATTTTGTTGGACATTTGGATTCTCTTGAATCTAAAGCATGGAAATTTGTACGTCACAAAGAAATGTCATTGGCTTGGCCTAGTATGATAAACGGGTATGTAACAAATTTATCTTTTAACGGCGCACATTTTTTTGGTCATTGTAGAAGATTGATTAATTGGTTAAGAATTAACAATAGGCCTGATTTAGTATTAGTTACAGATTATGAATTTTCACACTTATCGTATTCTGTAATGTATCAAGGACGTAAACATCACTTTGAATCATTGACCGTGACAAATTCAGACCCAACACTAGAAAAACTGAGACAAGAAACACTGCAAAAAACTTTTTTGCGTGACAGAAAGTGGCATGCACGGTTTCATAGACGTAGTTTTAAGTTGTTGATTAAAATATTAAAGAACTACAATATTGATTATGCTGTTGTGAGATTTGGGCAGTGCCGTGAAAACAATCATGTTGAGTTTGAGAATTTTCTTAATGAATACATTGATTGTACAGATTTACGCAAAACTTACACAGTTGATGACCGTAATCTTGATTTTGGCGCAGAGTTAGCAGAACCAAAGAAAAATACTCAAAAAAATATTGCAGCACGAGTAAACAATTTTTTATACGGTCCTTAGCTCAGTGGAAGAGTTCTGGTCTTCGAAACCAGCTGTCGGCAGTTCGAATCTGTCAGGACCGGCCAAAGTTTGTATACCCGGATATCTCAGTGGTAGAGCAGTCGATTGATAATCGACCGACAGTGGATCGTTCCCACCTCCGGGTATCACGGAAGCGTAGCATAACGGTAGTGCAGCACCTTCATACGGTGTACAGTGCGGGTTCAACTCTCTCCGCTTCTACCAGTTAACAAAATAGCAACAGTTGCTATTTGTGCAACAATAATAAAACAGTTGACCAAAAAAGAACAATTAAGTATAATAATGAAATAGTGCAGTAAACGATCATTAAAAATTTAACAACAAATGCCCCGGTGGTGGAACTGGTAGACACGCTGGTCTTAGAAGCCAGTCTTCGGGTGACGGTTCGAGTCCGTCCTGGGGCACCATATTAAAGCACACTTCGAGCGGTGTCCCGGTATCGGCCAGCCCGCCCCAAAGTAGCTGTCTAGGGTAGTGTGTTTCAATATGGTAGACCAAAAAGAAGTAGTGTGCTACTATACAATTTTATTTGTTATTCGACCTTGTTCGTGAGACATAACTGACCTCAAACTAGCCCGCACGGGAACCTAGGAAGGTGGTGATACTGAGGGGCACCAACTAACAAATAATCAGTTTATAAAACAGAAAATGTGCGTTCTGTCTCTGTATAGAGTTAAGCAAGGGTTTGATACAGCACTGCCTTCGGTATCATGTAACAGGCAATTCCTTGTTAGCATTTGATTTCCGGTTTCATAAAAGTTGCGTATAGTAGATCAAGGAGTACACGTGAAACAAGTATATCCTCATTTGAATGTTTTGTTAGATCGTGAACCATTTTTTGCTGATCTAGTCAAGGAAGCAGAAGAAGCAGAATTTGGTGCTCCAAGATAAAAAGTTCGCGACAAAATGTTAGAAAGAGATAAAGCTATTGTAAAATGGTTTTCGGATCACGGATATCGCTGCGGCAATGATTATTTTGATTCAGGCGATACTTATAGATTTGCTAACAACGGACTAGCAGTTGCGTTTGCACTTGTTTGGGCTCGTTAAGGTTCCGGTTACCACTTTCCTGAAAGTGGCGTTTGATTAGCGAGAGAGATCCGGTGGCAGAAGACCGTTAGCGAGGCAAGCCCTCAGACTCTGATAGGCATAATCCTAACTGCACACAGACAGAAGAATAAACAGGAAGGACAGGGCAACAACTCCAGCTTGGGGGCGACCGTGGAAAAGCGTGGCCTAAGCATATATTAGTAAGTGTTATAGATGAAAAGCGGGTATCGTGGCAGGACGCTGCCACTATGCGGGCCTAACCGGCGTGGGACAGGTCCTGATATAACCGACTGTACGCTATGACACGGAAGCACCGGACGTCTAAATTGGTCCTATAGCACTTACTAATATACAGCCTCTGTCGTTCAACGGATAGGATACGAGTCTACGAAACTTGTGATGGTGGTTCGATTCCATCCAGAGGCACCATCACAGGAGATTGTTATGCCTTGGATATTGGCATTCTGGATACAAGTCCCTGAAAACTTTACCGTGTACGAAAAATTTGCCACCCAGCAAAAATCTTCAGAATCTGCTCAGGCATGGGATCGTAGATTACGAGCAGTAAACAGTCGTATCCAAGTAGAATGTAGAGCAGTAAAATAAAGGCACCCATCGTCTAGAGGCCTAGGACATCGCCCTTTCACGGCGGCGACACCGGTTCGAATCCGGTTGGGTGTGCCAATAAATACTAGCATGAAAGACCTGCTCAAATTTTTGCCACAAATTTTAGGCGCTATGCCTGAAGTTGTGAAGTATTTAAAATATATCCCCGTACTAATGGTATTAGCGGGTATAGGATATGGTGCGTTTTATTATATGGAAAATCATAAGGATCCATATATCTGTGTAAACAATCATGTGTTCGAACAAATACGCATAGATTCCGACATATATGTTTTTAAAGGCGGAACTTGTGTTGATGCGAAAGATTTAGGAAATTAATGTTTGATCAAAAAATATTGTGCATCGGAACTAACTCTGATGACACAGATAAAAAAACTACAATTCTAGCCAAACAAAACAAGTGTATAAACAACGGGCTGATCGCCAGCGACGATTTAATAACCGAACCTGGGTATTATCATACCAGTATTTTAGATTTGTCTTTTGGACAAATCGTCAGCGTTGCAAAACAATTTGATTTGATTGTGTTGTTAGATCAACCCAAACAACAATGGCCACATTGGAAGCCGCTGCTATCTTCATACAAGGTTATGTTGGAATTAGAAAAATTGGGTCATAATACCAGTTTTAGAAATAACAAAAATGTCAAAAACTTTTTAGAATTTTTCAACAGCATAGAAAACAACAAAAGTTTTTGTATCTATCCTTGGATAGCAATTACCGAAGAGAGTGGTTATATGTTGACCTGCTCAAGAGGGCGAGATCATGTAACCACATGGGACAAATTTACTGATTGGAAATCTGATCCTAATTTTGTCGCAGTGCGCGAAAAGATGCTTCGCGGAGAAAGATTAGAAAGTAATTGTGAGACTTGTTATTATTACGAAGACAAAAATATTGAAAGCTATAGGCAGTTTGAAACCAAAGAATGGTTGGCAAAACTGGATATAAATTCCTATGAAGATTTAGAGAAGATTACACAGCCGTATTATTATGAAATTAGATTGAGCAACAAGTGTAACATCATGTGCCGCGGTTGCAGACCTGAACACAGTCATTTGATTGATAGAGAATTTAAAAAATTTAATATAGTTTTTCCAGGCGAGCAAACCTTTAAGTATTCCAAATTAGACAGAATTGACATAGAAACTCTAAATCCAAAAGTTAGAGTATATCTTACTGGAGGCGAACCTACTGTAATACCCGAAGTGTATGAATTTATGCAGAAATGTATTGACGCAGGTAAAACTGATTTTGATTTTACTTTGGGCACAAATGCAGTGAAAATTTCTAAAAAGTTTTTGACCTTGGCCAATCACTTTACAAATTTAAATTTCAGTGTCAGTTTAGATGGCTACGGTCAAGTCAATGATTATTGGCGTTGGGGTACTGATTGGGATACTGTGATTGCTAATACCAAATTGTTGGAATCACATGGACATACTATTTCTATTAATTGTGTTCCAGGAATATACAATGTGACAAATTTGCATTTGTTATTTGAATTCTTGGACCAAGAATTTCCACATGCTGGAATTTATTTGCAAATCAATCATGTGGGTTTTCAGTCTGCGTATAATCATCCCAATCATGACATGGTAGTTGAATCTATGAACAAGTGTCAACAAACCAAAACGTATTACACAGATGGCAAATCAAATAAGACAGCCATAGATTCATTATACGATTATTACAGCAAAAAACCCGAGTGCGATTTGGTTGCACTTAAAAACTTTTTCTTGTATAATGATGCTTTAGATCATGCAAGAAACAGCAAGTTGGGTGATTATATACCCGAACTTGAAGAATGTAGAAAATATATATTGGGGATGTAGCTCAGCTGGGAGAGCGGTTGCTTTGCAAGCAATAGGTAGCGGGTTCGAGTCCTGTCATCTCCACCAATGTTAAATGGGTGTTGCCCCGTACGGTGGTCTGTAAAACCATTGCTAAAGGTACGGAAGTCAAGGCACGTGGAGCGTTACCATCAGCACCCACCATTATGGATAAACTATGAAACACAAAATACATGACAATGGATGGACTGTAATTTTAGATGACTTTGATTTTTTAACTGCGTCAGATTCGGATATTAATCAAATTGCCCGTTGGTTGGCAACAAATACCTTAGTGGTATGCAAAAATCAAAATCATCTTACAGCGCAAGATGAAGCAAATATATGCAGTAGATTTGGTGAGTTAGAAGACCTCACTCCGCTTAAGGACATAGCGCCTTTTAAAAATGTAATTATTCAAGATACTAACTATAAAGTGGTAAGAGTTACAGGTGAGCTTGATGAACATGGCGAACCGGGACTGTTTGGACACGTAGACGATTTAGACTGGCATTGTAATCAACCCGCTCAACCCGATCGTAAACCATTGGTATGGTTGCGTGGTATCAAGTCCACGTTCGGCTCAAGAACCAGCTGGACCAATAATATTTTGGCCTACAAAGATCTTAATGACCAAATGATTGATAAAATTAAAGATTTAAAGATGGTATGTGGGTGGAAAAAAGGCACTTACAGTGATTTTGATTTTGGTAAAGCAGCAGGGGTTACTGAAAACTTTAATGAACATTACACTCCTAACCTGGTCTACACCAATATAGGTAAACAAACTGGACTATTTTTTCCTTTTTTACAATTTAGAAATTTTGTTGGCATGACACAAGATCAAAGTCGTGAGCTTGTAGAATCGCTAAGAGATCATGTGTTGCAAGAAAAATATATATACCATCACGACTGGCAAGATGGTGATGTGGTCATTGCCGAACAGTGGTTGGGTATTCATAAACGTTGGAAATTTGAAGGCATGAACAAACGAGTATTGAACAGAGTCACATTTGATTTTGCAAATGTGAATTTAGGTAAATTATAGTATAAATTATGGTTATATATCGTGTACCACATGCTTACTTAAACGACTATCAAATGATAGGTCAGCGTGTTCAAGTTCTCAATGATTATAAACGTAGGGACAACGAAGAGCAAAAAGTGCGAGAAATGGCTAATTTGTTAGCTTTACAAGAAGCCGCAAGATTGCAAAGAAATTATGACTACAATAAACAAACAGAATTTTTAAGGCAGTATGCATTTGGCGAAAGTATTAGAGAACAAAGATTGGTTCAACGAGCAAGTGCTGTAGGCCTACATATTGATAGATATATTTAATTGGGAGGTTAGCTCAGTTGGTAGAGCGCGGCCCTTACAAGGCCGATGTCGCCGGTTCGACCCCGTCACCTCCTACCAGTTTTATTGTCCAGTAGCTCAGTTGGTAGTAGCAGGTGACTGTTAATCACCGTGTCGTAGGTTCGATCCCTACCTGGACAGCCATGCAAGGTCTCAAAGTGTTCATGGACGCACACAAGCCTGTCACGCTTGAAGAAGGGGATCGTTACCCCTTGGGACCGCCATAAACTTTTGTCTGAATTGATCGGAAAAAGTGCCATCAATTCGTAGCGTGTAACATGCATATTCTACAGTGTCTGCGCCATGGAAATTGTTAGTATTGAACCAATTTACATAGCCATATGAATAGTATTTTTTATTGTTTGTGTCATCTAACAAGTATAATCTTTTACGATTGGGATTGAAGTTAATTAATATAAATTCGTCCGGTTGATTGTCACGTGTATCGTCAATAGGATCATAATGCGGTACCTGATTTGATCCGGGATAGTTGATAAAAAAGACCACTCTACCGTATTCTTGAAAAATGTTTTGATTATCTAACCAGTTGTAAAAAAAATCAAAGTCACTGTCAATCGATCTTTTAGCGACGCAAGATGCAAGGTGTTTATTAGGCAGTCCTTGCAGGTTGTATCTCACATTAAAACTAAATGAAGATAAAACTACATCTTCTTCAAATAGGCAAAAAGATCCAAGGCAGTCTGTATCTGCTAGATTTTGTATTACACTTTGCAAATGGCTGCTAAAACCGTTGAGATTTTTAATATATTTGGCGTTAGCGTCAGCTATACCTTGTTTGTGCTGATGCGACGGCGGAAATGACCATGCAGCAAATTTTGTTGGTATAATGTATTGAAAGTTTTTGGCAATAAAAGCTGAAACTAGAGGTTTCAGTTTTATTAGCGATTTGATATCTACTAGATGATCAAAATTTTGAAACAATTGATGATTGACCGTATGCATATATAAAAATAAGTAATTTTATTTATAAACTGTAATTTTGTGTATCTATTATTTGCGGAGTTCGTATAGTGGTAATACCTTAGCCTTCCAAGCTAAAGCGAGGAGTTCGATTCTCCTACTCCGCTCCACGTTCTGTTGCCCTAAAGCAACATTATTATTCTAGCAACAAGTGTTGCTATTCTTGTAACATTTTATTTTGGTAGACCATAATGGCCCATTTTGCTATAATATGTGTATAGTGAAGAACAAGGAGCCAAAATGTCTAAGCTGCTAATCACCACCCAAGTTTACGAAAACTATGGCGCCCATGCGTGGGACGGTACCGGTGAGTGTCCTGAGTATTGGAAGTCCAAAGGCGGCAACGATTACGTGGTCCGGAATTTTCGAGGTAAAGATGTTACTATGGCTGTGATGGCTTTGCGTGACCAGATTGCAGAAGACAGCGTGTACTTCCGTGAGCACATTGTTGACTTTAACATTGTAGCCGATGACTACCTTACTGAATTCGAGCGTGATCAGTTAGAGTTTGATGGCCGCATTGATTACCCGGCTAGAGAATTACAATTTATCTAAGGAGATAACAATGACTCGTCAATGTACTAACCGACTATTAGACATGATTGAAGACGGTCTTTTAGATCGTGATACTGTTATTATGGCTTGCCTGAAGTATATGAGTGAGGATGATGTAGCAGACATGGCTCACATCAATGAGTTCTTCCTTGATGAGGACGAAGAACTAGCATAGTCAGAGCACAGGCTGACTCTATAGTGCCCTGTGACACTAGCGACAGTGAGTGAGGGCAGACGGCAAGCCCTCGGCGTTAGAGAGCCGCAGCTTGACCATGGCATCCCGGCAAGGAAAAGCGCAGGATGGAAATGGCGGACCCTAAACTCAACTAACGACGGTCCTTGTTAGTTACTATTGTTGAGATAAAATGAATAAACTTGTTCGCGACGGTAAAGTAGCAGTTCTTTTTAGCCCTGAGCACGGAGCCGGGTGGTATTCGTGGCACCAGATCGAAGAATTACTATTTGATCCTAGTATAATCGAATGGCTCGAATCTGAGGAAATAGACAAGATAGAACATTATCTTGCACTAAAATATCCTAACGAGTATTTTGGAGACCTTGACGATTTGGTGATTAAATGGATCGATCAAGGTACTGAATTTCAAATACATGAGTATGATGGAGCAGAATCCATCGAGTATAGAGATAAACAAGAGTGGCTCGTAGCATAGAAAGGAAATTTTATGAGAATTTATAACAAAGGTGAACAGGTTTTGTTTAAGCATCGTGTTCACGGATTTCTGCGTGGGGAAGTGCTACGCAAAAGACTAAAATATGTCAAGATTGGAGTGTTAGGCCTCAACTGGTATACTTGGGTGCATGCTGATAGGCTAACACCTGCTAACAAATAATTAAGGAGAATACAATGCCAGCAGTATTTTTAGTATCGGACACACACTTCGGGCATGCTGGCGTTTGCCGTTTCATGCGTAATGACGGTGTAACCAAACTGCGTCCGTGGGATGATCCTGCAGAAATGGACGAGTTTATGGTCAAGGCCTGGAACGAACGTGTTCGACCAAACGACAAAGTATATCACCTGGGTGATGTGGTTATCAATCGTCGAAGCCTTGGCACACTTGCACGTCTTAACGGCGACAAGGTGCTTATAAGAGGCAATCACGACATCTTCCGCGATGACGAATATAGACAGTACTTCCGTGAACTCAGAGCATACCATGTGATGAACGGAATGATACTGAGCCATATTCCCATTCACGAAGATAGCTTGGGTCGTTTTGGTACTAACATACACGGGCACTTACATGCCAATCGTGTAATGCAGCGAGCCAGTAGCACAGCCGAATTTATGGAGTGGGGAGTCAGAGAGCGTATTGATCCTCGCTACCATTGTGTCTGTGTAGAACAAACAGACTTTGCACCTATCTTGTTTGAAGATGTGATCAAGCGTATTACAGCAGAAGGTGGTACAATAGGCTTTCGGAACGGTAATGGTCCTGTGATGTAACTGTTGACAGGACCATTGCTCAACTATATAATAGTAACAAATGGAGAGTTGGCCGAGTTGGTCGAAGGCACCTTCCTGCTAAGAAGGCATCTGGTCAAAAGCCGGATCATTGGTTCGAATCCAATACTCTTCGCCAAGTGTTAATGCTGGAGTCGCATAGCGGCAATTGCAACGGTTTTGTAAGCCGTCGGGAAACCTCCGTGAGTTCGAGTCTCACCTCCAGCACCAAAGGATATATTATGGCACAATTTAGCGATCTAACTGAACAGACAATCAACAGGCTAATGAACTTGCGGGAGTTTACCGTAAGTGTGCCTGTGGAGGAAGGTTGGTTACCTACTGGTGTTGTGCCTTTTGACATTCGAATAAAAAATTGCGTAGCAACAATAACGCTGCCGGCTTTGACCGAAGCGGAAGCTCGCAGTAGGGTAATTGATTATATCAATTCAAATGAAGATGATGAAGACAACGGAGTATAGCACAGCCTGATAGTGCATCCGCTTTGGGAGCGGAAGGTCGTAGGTTTGAATCCTACTACTCCGACCAAGTTATAATGCCCGGGTGGTGGAATGGTAGACACCTCAGACTTAAAATTTGATGTTCGAAAGGGCGTACCGGTTCGAGTCCGGTCCCGGGTACCAGTTTCAGGGCCGGAAGCTTAATTGGTATAAGCGTCCGACTCATAATCGGGGGACAGTGAGTTCGAGTCTCACCCGGCCCACCAAGTTATACTGGCGTTAGTATAATGGATAATACAGGGGATTTCTACTCCCTTAATGTGGGTTCGATTCCTGCACGCCGGACCAGATTGACCAAAATTCAACTGTTATGTTACAATGTTGTTTTATTTGAGGAGACAACTGTGAATTTGAATGACATATTGGGTACGCCAATTGAAGTAGGTTCCACAGTTATTACTTGTCATAACAACAGAATAATTTTGGGTCGAATTATCCAAGTATTTGAAAATTCGTATAGCGTTAAAGTAGAACCAGTAAAGTCCGACACAGCAGGAAGGCGGTTGGTACCTAAAATGAAACCGTTTCGTCGAGATGAATACAATGTTTTTGTAGTAAATGACCAAGAACTAGTTATAGGCACTCTACGAGGTTATGCTCACAACACCGGAGAGTTTGACGACGAAGATTCAGAAGAAGATTAATATGCACTGGTACCAGAGTGGCCCAATGGCGGAGTCTGCAAAACTCTCGATCCGCTGGTTCGAATCCAGCCCAGTGCTCCAGTTTAAAGGAAGTGTGGCAGAGTACGGTTTATTGCACCTGTCTTGAAAACAGACGATCCGAAAGGATCCGTGAGTTCGAATCTCACCGCTTCCGCCAAACTAATTGTTGACACAAAATGCAAGTTCATGTAAAATATAAAGTATATTAACTAAGTAGGAGTTAAAATGAATATTCGAGTTCGTGCAATTGGTCGTACCGCCGGAATGTTTGCTGTTGCAACACTGGTACCGTTGGCAGTTGTAGGGTTGTTTCAACTAGATGCAGAAACACTTTTCAATTTGTTTATACTTGCTTTCGTTGCCTGGATGGTATGGGTAGTTTATAGTATCAATCTTGGTCAACTCGAAACTGAAGCAAAAGTTCGAGAGATGCAAGAACGTAGAGAAACAATGTTGAGTAATGTAGTCAAGGACCCTGAGTAATCAGTTCCGGTGTAGTATAATGGCAGTGCGGCGGTCTCCAAAACCGTTAGTGGGGGTTCGATTCTCTCCACCGGAGCCAAGCTTTTCGTTTTATAGGAGTGTAGCATGATCAAATATTTTCGAGTAGGTATTCCTTTTTTGGTAGTTGTGTTATCTATTGTTAACGGTACGGCTGCATATGGGTCAGACAATATGTCGGCTTTTTATGCTAACGTGACAGCATTGTTTGGTTGGATAGCTATTAGCTATGATGAATATATTACTTTTCGTTTAAACAGGAGCGTGTGATGTTTGCAATCCCCTTGCGTGAAATACCCTATTATATCAAGTGGAAGTTTCGGCAACTGTTAAAGCGTTTCAAGTAAATAAAGAATAGTCCGGCCCTATGTTGCAAGGCAACGAGCAAAACGGTATAGCTGGAATTTACCAGTGAAGGACGCGGGACGCGGGACGCTGCGTTCAATCTACGGACATCTGGGAGGATAACATTCAACAGAACAATCGCAGGATAGGGAAGATGGTCATCCCGCTAGGCTCATAACCTGGAGATCGTCAGTTCGAATCTGACTCCTGCAACCAACCTCGCAGTCCCTTCTGCATTATTAAAGGGGGTATGTTGGCTTCACCACATCGCCAGGGCGCATACGATCGCAGCCTCAGAACCCGTTTACCTGGGTGCAAGAAAAATCGTAGGTTAAGCTGGCACTATCCAAAAGGAGCGTCAGTGGACAGAGTAACTGCTCAGTTGGGGGCTGATGAGGATCAGTAGCCCAACACCAATTTTGGGAGATCAGATATGTTAGAATCACATTTTAGAAATTGGTTAAGAATTATCTGGTTAGAAAACTGCCGCGAACACGAAGACCACAACGAACTGCCATATACATTATCGGAATACTGGCATCGTTACAAATGGTGGCTACGTCGAGAATACCGACATCAGAGTAAAAAATAAACGGGCCAGTGCCCGTTTTTTATTGACGTAGTGTTTTAATTTTTATATAATTTATTGTGAGGTCTATATGCGTAAACCCTTAAAAATTTATCAAGTAAAGAATCTTCGTACCAACGAAGTGTTTACTACCAGCACGGTCTACGAAAAGCTCATCGACGGCGAACCTTTCATCGGTGTTTGGCGTGAATCTGATCCGCATCGTAGAGTAAATTGGATTAGAAAAGAAACCATGGTCAAGATTAAATGAACTAGAACGTGAGTTACTAGAAAAGCAACGAGTATTTGATATACTCAAAAAGTCCGTTTAGGTGTTAGATATTGTCTAAATTCACAGGTGCCCGAAACTTGTGTGCCTTTTAGATACAATGCTTTAACCGCAGCAGCCAATTCGGATCTACATTCAGTTTCGGACGTATAGAAATTTTGCACCGAACCTCTATGGTTGTATGGAGATTCAGCACTCAAAACTATAATAAGTAACAACCACATAGGAATCCTTTTTGGATATTTATAGACACAAATAGACTTTTATGCTACAATGTACGCATGACTAAAATTCTTATACCGCACAGCAAAGCATATGATGCCATACTTTGGGCCAGTGAACATTTTGGCACGGGTGGTTATCAGATCCAGCACACTTTTCCAGCCAACATGTACGAGTTCCGATTCGAATGCTCGGACCAAGCAGCATTTTTTGCACTTAGGTGGATGTAGTGATTCACGTTCGCAAACCGTGGACGACAGAGTTAGGCAATGAGAAACGATGGTTAGATATGACCCGCTGGTGTGTGATGGAATTGGGCATACCTGGTGACAACAAAAATTGGCATTATGTTACCGAAGCTGACTACATGGATCTGTATTTTCGACATACTCGAGATGCAGAACTTTTTATTTTGAAATGGATGTAATTATGAAAATCGCAGTTTGCAGTGATCTCCATCTTGAGTTTGGAGACTTGGATTTTGACAACACAGAAGGTGCTGATGTACTTGTACTCGGCGGCGATATCCTTGTGGCCGATGATGTAAAAAATTTTAGTTATGTAGATGAACAAATCATGGCTGCTACACCAAGCATGTTGGCTCGTGGCGAACGCTACTACAACTTCTTGAAGCGTTGCAGTGAGCGATTCCCGCAGGTGATTCTAATCATGGGCAATCACGAACACTATCATGGCGACTATGCTGCCACTGCCAATGTGATTCGTACGGTGGTTGACGAGTTTTCTAATGTGCATTTCTTGGATAAAGAATGGCGTATCATCAATGGCGTGCTATTCTATGGTGGCACATTGTGGACTGACATGAACGGCGAAGATCCCAAGACTCTAAGAGAAATTGCTTACATGATGAATGACTATCGTGCAGTTCGAAATAGCGCCCGAACTGTGCAGCATCGTGTGCCCACATTTGATGAGAACAATGCGGAAGCATGGGCTTTTAAAGAACGGCCAGCCAACTTCACGCCCGAAGATAGTGTGGTAGATCACAAGGCTTTCTTAAAAGGACTGGATGAGGTACTTGCTCTCTATCCGGATTTGCCTATTGTGGTTGTGGGGCATCATGCTCCCAGCAAGGCGTCAACTCATCCTCGTTATAAGAGTGAGTTTATAACTAACGGTGCATACAGCACTAACTTGGACAACTTTATTTTGGATCGTAGACAAATAAAATTGTGGACACACGGTCATACACATGAAGACTTTGATTATCGGATTGGTACCACTAGAATTGTGTGCAATCCAAGAGGCTATGATGGTTATGAAGAACTAGCCGATCGTTTTAAACTCAAATATGTGGAGATTTAAATGAACGAACGAATCCAAGAACTTGCCAAACAAACAGGCTACATCTGGCATGCCAGTGGTGATCCACAGATATATGAATTTACTCCCGAGAAACTGGAAAAGTTCGCCGAGTTGATTGTCAGAGAATGTGTCAAAGTAATGTATGATGATGCCATTGAACGACGAGTTCCGCCGGACATCAATCAAACGCCTACGCATTATGCCATTTCCGTACTAGAACATTTCGGAGTTGTTGAACAATGAACGAACGAAAAGTGCATTATATCGATGTCAGCAAGATGACAGAACAGGAAATCTGTCAAGTGTTAAATATCAAGTATGTTCCTTGGTATCGTAGCAGTATGTTTTGGGCCTTGGCCTTGTGTTTTACATTACCAAGTTTTATACTAATTTTGGAGATCTTAAAATGAGAGAACAGTTATTATCAGCAGCTAGAGCACATTTTGCTAGCCAAATTGAAAAGCATCGTATGAATGTGGAGATCATGTTGAACAATCCAATTGCCATACATGATCACACAGATTGGATGGCGGCCATGGAAGCAGAAATTGGCCATATAGCCGAATACGAAGACAAATTGTCAGCACTGGATTATTTCGGCGATGAAATCATTGAAACCTGAACAACCAGCCGAAGGCATAATGCGGATCAGCGATTGGGGCGACTCAAAAGTGTATAGGATCGCTTGTGATTGTGGATCAAACGAACACAACCATGATGTTTGGGTTGAAGCCGATGATGTGAACATCACTGTGTCTACTTTTACAACTGTAAAGTCAAAATGGTGGAGCATGAACCGTTGGCAAAAAATTTGGACATTGCTAACTCAAGGGTACGTTGAATACGAAGCAAGTATTATTATGTCCAGACAACAGGCATTGAACTATGCAAAAACTCTCGAACATGCTATAATAGATGTAGAAACTTTTAGAAACGAACGAAAGAAAAAAGATGCGTAACCACTATTGGACAATTGGACCATTTGCAGATTGGCTTAGAGGTACACCGAGCCCTAAAGCCGAAACCAGTCGCGGCTGGCGAGAATGGCGTGAGCAAGCCGAAGCTGCTCATCCTGTTCGCTACTGGCTGGCTGAAGAAGGCTTAGACTATCTACAACGATTCTTTTACTACATACCGGACAAAATCTATGGTCTCAAATACTATATCAACAATCGTTGGGTCACTTGTACCCACGCTCTTACTGCTCATCCAAGCGACATTGCTCGCGGCGAGTGGCGTGATGTTGGCAACCGTTTTCTGCCATGTCTTTTTAATGAACTTAGAGACTTTGTTGAAGTGGAGCTCGCTTGGTGGCACATAGCCTGGGAAGGTTCGGAAGTGAGAAAGAAATACCGTCCCCCGTTCTGGGCAACTGGCTGGTGGCGTTGGCGCACCTGGCGTTGTCCACAAGCCGGACTGGACAATCTTGAGTGGCAAATGAATCTCAAGCGTGACTATTTGGACGACGTTCATCCAGAGCGTAACTTGCCCAGTCCGCAAGCAGAAACTGCCAGAGAAATACTTGAACTGTATCGGTGGTGGACTGAAGTGTATCCCAATCGCCCAGATCCACATGATGCAGGTGGATGGTCAGACTACTGTGCTAAATTTAGAGACAAAGGTCGTGACTTTTTGGATTTTGAAGATCGCACCGACGAAGAGCGCGAAGCCAGTAGGCAGGCACTGGATGCTACTCAGGCCATAGAGGATAAGTATAAAAAGGAAGACGAAGAAATGATGATTCGTCTTATTCGAATCAGAGAATCACTTTGGACTTAATATGGAAATTTTAGGCTGGATCGTTTTCATTTATCTTGCTTGGCAGTTGATAAAATCGTGGCTTTTTGTTCAAACACTCAAGCACAAAATAAATGATGCAGTGGCCGAAGCTGAAATGGTAGAAGCAGTTGAAAAATCAGTGATAGCTCTGAGATTCGAGCATATTGAAGAAAATGGCTACAAAGTGGTACTGGCTTATGGTAAAAACAACAAGTTTTTGGGTCAAGGTTTAACCGAAGACGAAGCAGCCAAAAATATTCAACTCTATTACCCGCGACACAAAATAGTAATAGTTAACGAAAAAGCAACCATTACCAAGATTCTTGAACCCATTGACGCAAAATCCATTTAGTGTTATAATACAATTCTGTCAACTTGCATGAGGTTGTTATGAGTATGCACATGGAAGGTCCCTGGCTTAGTTTAACAGGCAAGCGCAAGGGCAAGAAAAAATTTGCGTCTGCTGAACAAAAGCGACAGGCTGAAATTCTTGAGGCCGAGTGGCAAGCTATCAAAAGCAAGTACGAACCCAAGACCAAGATCAAGCTGGGTCGCAGCTCTTATGTGCCAGCCAAGCCGCTACGTCGTGATGCCGATCTGCCGCGTATTCCCAGTTTGGATACCGGTGTCAAAGGTGCAGTCAATGTTCGTATGCCGCAAAAGTATACCGGCGACAACATTGTAGGTATTGGTACCATGCACAAAAGTAATGCAGTTCCTATCTTTAGCGATCAAGAAGCCAAAGACATTTCATCTATGCGGAGATAATTATGAATCAACAACTGGTCAATATGGCATATCCTCTTAGTTTTAGAAAAGAACTCTTTTCATTGCAAGAAGCAATTCAATTTCTCTGGCAAGATGGTATTATAAATGTAGGCGAGCTTGCAGAAAAAGCTATTGTTAGAAAAAGCAAAAAAAAATTAAAACAGAATAAAAGAGGTAAAAAAGGTAGCGATTTTGACGATAATTCTGAAAGCAAATATGTGACTGTGACCTATTACGGAAAATCTGCTTACGCTTGTATCGGCGGACTTCAACACAAAATTGGTATGCTGCGTGTTATGGTACATGAACCAAAAACTAACAAAAATTACTTTTTTAGAATTCCTTACAAAGTTTATGCTCCGTACAAAAATGCTAATGACAGTATTAAAATTTATTTTGACCAGCAAGGAAAGCCGCGTAATCCTACGAAAGAAAACATTAGATATAATTTATGGGATCATCAATGCCATGCCGAGCAATGGGCCAAATAAATACGTACTTTATAAAGAGGTTTTGTGAGTAAAGAAGATTTGATTAGGCTGTCAGGCGTGGTAGAAGAACTGCTGCCAAGCGCCATGTTTCGTGTCACATTAGAAAACAATCATCAAATTATAGCTACCATTGCAGGCAAGCTACGTCAAAATAATATACGCATATCAGTAGGCGACTCAGTTGAAATAGAAATGAGCCCATACGATTTACATCGTGGTCGTATAGTTTATCGAAACAAATGAAAAAAGACTTAATTTTAGTTGGTAGTAGAACAAACCTTACTGATATTACCTATACTGCCCAAGAGTTAGGGTATAATGTTTTAGGAATTCTTGACAAACATTATTTTAAAAATACCGAGTCAATAGATAATGTACCAGTAATAGGTAGCGAAGAAGAATTACTAGATCCCCATAATCGATGGAAGAACTGTTCTTTTTTCTTGGCTGATTGGTGGGATGGGAAACAGGACCTTAGTGGTAACAAATTAGATGGCGGTGTTTTAAGAAAGGAAAGAATCAAAGTCTTAGAACAGGCACAGGTAGATGTTCCCAATCTAATACATCCTACCGCAAAATTTTTCCATAAATTTGATACAGTTGTATTGGGAAAAGGAATTCTAATTTTAGGACATGCAAAATTTACTAGTCATATACAAATAGGAGATTACAGTGTAATTGATTGGGATTGTAATATTGGTACTAGAACCACAATTGGCAACAACACTATTGTTGGTGCAACCACAACTACTGCCAATGCAATAATTGGTAACAATGTAAGACTAGGCGTTGGTTGTATAGTGTTGCCCAGGAAATCAGTATACACCATCATTGGCGATAATGCCATTGTTTATGTGAACAGTTGTGTATTAAGCGATGTGCCGGCTAACTCGGTACATACCATGCATGGAAAAACTTTAAAAAGATTGGGCTACTAAATATAATAATGAGAGACCTTATTTCCTTAACTGAAGAAAAGAAAAAACTAGAGTTAAAAAAACTTCCTTACTCAATGACTGCATTGAGTCCGGTTAAGAGTAAAGCAACTATAGAAAATCACTACGGAAAATTAGCACGTGGATATGTTGATAGATACAACAAAGGCGAAGGTGATGCCAGCTTTAACGAGGCTGGCGCATATTTGCACAATATATACTTTCCGCAATTACGGCCACCGCGAAATGGCAACAGCCCAACCGGTGCTAGTTTGGCATTGATCAACAGACACTTTGGAAACTTTACTGACTTCAAAAAAGATTTTGAAGCGGAAGCAATGAAACTGCAGGGCTCAAACTGGATTTACCTTAGCCGCAGCGGTCAAATCAAAACAATTCGAAATCATGCCATACGCACAGATATAGCACTGCTGGTTGATTGGTGGGAACATGCATGGGTACTTGACTATGGTACGGATAAGAAACGTTATTTGAAAAACATATGGCGTATTATCAATTGGGAATATGTCAATAGACGAATTTATGCAGGAGACCGTGCATGATTGATTTACAAGAAAGTGCAGTAATTAAACTTCGAGAACTCATTGCCGAAGAAGGCAATCCGGATCTTAAACTGCGTATATTTGTACAGGGTGGTGGCTGCTCAGGCATGCAGTATGGATTTACTTTTGATGAAATACAAAACGAAGATGATTTTGATCTTGAATTTGGTGGTGTAGGTCTGCTTGTGGATTCTATAAGCGCACAATATTTGCAGGGTGCCCGAATCAAATATACCGAAGATGCCATGGGTGCTAGCTTTAACATAGAAAATCCTCAAGCTCAGACCACTTGCGGTTGCGGCAGTAGTTTTTCACCCTACTAAATTACCAAAACCCCATTCCAGACAAAAGCCATAAATACCTAGTATATAGGATGATTTATGGTACAACAAGTTATTGATGTTGGCGCTGCTGCTAGTGATGGCACAGGTGATCCGTTACGCGATGCATTCACCAAAATTAATGAAAATTTTGATGAGCTTTACAGCACTGTAGATAACGAAGGTTTGACCTACGGTAACGTTGCTTGCAATGTCAGCGGAATCACCTTTAATGTTAGCCGTTACACAGAAAGTTATGCAGCAGCACCTGTGCTACGGGGCACCGGGCAAACGGTTGGCAATGTGTATGTTATCCAAGGCAATGTTCTGGGAGGTACAACGCCATTAAATGATGTTTTACTAACAGTGACTACTCTAGCAAATGTCACTGTGGGCAATATTGCTACAGTGTCGGTTGTGGGTGTGCCTGTGGCTCCTGTACTTAGAGTAAATGGTTTAACAGGCAATGTTACACTCACTGTCAACAATATCACTGAGGCTGCCAGCAAAGCCTATGTCAATGCTGCCATATCTGCTAATCTTGCAAATGTTACAGGATCAATAACCGATTCATTACGTGCTAATATTACTGCTGCCAATGCGGCTATTGCAACTAATACCAACAGAGTGGCAGCTGCCAACGTAGAAATAAATGCACTAAGAGCGAACATTACAGCGGCAAATTTGGTGATAGCTGCGATAAACACTTCAAATGTTGATGCTATAAATGCCAACGTTATGGCCGCAAACGCTCGCATTGTGGTAATTGATGCCAATCTTGGTACAAAATCTACACTGATAACCAATTTACAAAGTAACACTGGTATATTAGCTGCTTACATAGACACAACCAACAGCAACGTTTCTGCAGCAAACACCGCTATTGTAACTAATACCAACAGAGTGGCTGCTGCCAACGTAGAAATAAATGCATTGAGAGCAAATATAACTGCTGCCAACGCTGTAATTGCTTCCATTAGTGTGGCAGCTATCAATGCCAATGTGTCTGCTGCAAATGCAGCCATAATTACACTTCAATCTAATGCAGCATCTCAAGCATTGGATTTGGACAGTCTCTTAGGCAACGCTGCCACTCAAGGCGCATCTATTAATGATCTTGTTGCTAATTCAGCCACACAGGCTGTGGCTATCAATACCATTAACGCAAATATTGGTGCGTACCAAATTTATGCTAATGCCAATGCTGCAACTCAATCCACAACAATTACGTCTATTAATGCCAATGTAACAGCAGCTAATGTAAACATAACTTCATTACTAGCTAATGCTTCTATCCAAGCTTTAGAATTAGATAATTTACAAAGTAATGCTCAGGCACAACAAGGAAATATAATTTCTTTACAATCAAATGCTACCACACAAGCATCACAGATTGACGTAATAAATGCAAATGTTTTGGCGGCAAACACCAACATCACAACCTTGACAGCTGACAGTGCCGGTCAGGCTGTACAGCTAGATTTGTTAAATGCAAATTTAACAGCGGCCAACTTGAATATCACAACATTGACATCAAATGCAGCAGTTCAGGCATTAGATATACAAAATTTATATGCAAATATAAATTTGTATCTCAGCAATGTTGCTTCATCAGACGCAAATATTTCTGCGGCTAATGCTAGAATAATCTTGATTGATGCCAACTTGGGCAGTACAAATACTAATGTCTCCTCGTTACAAAGCAATGCTGCCAGTCAGGCAGTTCAGATTAATTTGTTAAACGCTAATTTAATTGCCGCTAATACCAATATCAACAATAGTGCCAACCTTAGTGGTGCTGTGTTTAACGGCAATGTTCAAGCGGCGTTTTTGTTAGCCAATGCCAACGTCAAAATAGGATCCACACTTGAAGTAGGTAATGTCAATCCTATCAACTACCCAGGTCTGGGCGGTGTGTTTGTAGGAAATGTTGATAGTATTTATCAGGTGGTCATACAAAACATTAATACTGGATCAAGCGCCTCAGGAGACTTTGTAATCACTGCCGATGATGGCAACGACAGTGACAAATATCTCAACATAGGTATAAACTCAAGTAATTTTAGTGGAAATTTTGCGCCACCAACTGGAGATACTGGTTTAAATGAAGCTCCTTACGATGGATATTTCAATGTGATTGGTGGTAACGCCATAGTGAGAACAAACAGTAATGTGTTCTTGGTAGCTAATACTTCGTTGGTTGGTATCAATAAAGACGGAAATTTTGAACTTTTTAATTGTAATCTAACATTTATAGATGGCTCAACACAAAGCACTGCAATTGCTGATGTTCCGGATTTATTCGCCAATATTGGCGCACTTGCATTGTTCCAATCAAATATTCTGGGTAATGCAAGTTATACACCAAACAATGCAGCAAATTACAACGGCACAATTACTAACATTCAACAGGCTTTGGACCAATTGGCGGCTAGATTACAAGCCTTAGGTGGCTAATTACAAGTGGAATAAAAATGGCAATTAATACAATCAATATTGGAGCAGTAGCAAATGATGGAACAGGCAATCCAATTAGGACCGCGTTTGACACTGTTAACAAAAATTTTCAATTCGTACAAGGCGGATTGTTTGCAGGCACCGAATCATCAATTATAAGTGCTGTAAGTGTAACTGGTGGATATTTGTACTCTAACAGTTATGTTTATGCCACAACATATGTAAATGCCGGCAGCATAGTTTCTAACACTGTGACCAGTAACGGTAATCTTTTCGTAAGTCAAAATGGTGCCTACATTGTAGGTAATGTGAATATTGTTGGTAATTTAAATGTAACCGGGTCACAGCAGGCATCGCAGTCAAGTAATTCTACTGCACCGATCATCTTGATTCACTCCAATGCAGCACCGTATACTACCAATGACGGTAAAGACATTGGTTTAGAATGGCAATACTTTAAAACCTCAGATAGATATGCCTTTTTGGGTTGGCAAAACAGTTCGGCGAGTTTGGTCTATATGGACAATATCACCGATACTGCCAATGTAATCACAGACGGTACGTTTGGTAATGTACAATTTGGGCAACTGCTTTTGAGTAATACTACTGCCGCCACAAGTAATGTCACTGGTGCTCTGCAAGTAAAAGGCGGTGTTGGTATTCTTGGAAATTTGCACGCTACCCGTGCCAACGTTGGTAACCTATCAGTTACTGGTTATCACGTAGGTAATATGAATTTTGCCGGTGGCGACACCATTTATATAAATGGCAGTCCGGTGGTGACCAGTGCAACTTCATTCAACGGTGGCACAGTTGGGCTGACCACTACTTTTGCTTGTACCACTCCTTCTACCAGCACAATTACTGGAGCAGTGATTGTTACAGGAGGGCTAGGTATAAGCGGCAATCTGTATGCTGCCAACATCTATGTGCCTGCCGGTGGTGGTGTTCAAGGTAACATTTTTGGTAACGTTACCATGCCAGCACAACCATTAATAACCAGTTTAGGCACTTTGACCACTCTAACATTATCTGGACAGTTGAATACCAACGATATAAGTCCCAATACCAATAACACCTATTCTTTAGGCACAGCTACCAATGATAGATTTGTAAAATTATGGGTATTCGACATAGACATGAGTGGCACCATGACTGGTGGTACAGTGAATAGTACCGGCGGCACTCATACTGGCAACATTGCTATCAACACCTCTGGTGCAGCAGCAATAACAACCAATACGGCAGTGGCTGAATTGTTTAACACTAATGCAACTACGATAAGAATTGGCGCAGATGGCACAACAGAATTCGACAGTAACACGCAATCGACCAGTACCACAACAGGTGCGGTAGTAATACAAGGCGGCCTAGGTGTAGCTACCGGTCAAGTCCAAATTGGAGGAGCCGGTGGTAGAAGTATTACTACTACAACCGGCAATGTGGTATTTGATGGTAATACGCCATCAACGTCGACCACTACTGGGCAATTGGTTGTACAAGGCGGTGTGGCAATTTCAACTGGTAATCTATGGATAGCAGGATCTGGTGGATATGCTATTGTTGCCACTGGTAATATTGTTCCAAGTTCAAACATTGCTGTAACAAACAACCTAGGATCCGACACAGCGTGGTGGAATAATTTTTATGGTGTGGCGGTACAGGCTTTATATGCCGACCTTGCAGAAAAATACATTGCTGATTCCAACTATGCACCCGGGACTGTTGTGGTATTTGGTGGCGATCAGGAAATCACTGTTACTGAAACATTTGCTGATGTACGTGTAGCAGGTGTAATTTCCAGTAACCCGGCCTATCTCATGAATGCAGCAGCGTCAGGTTTACCCGTGGCATTGCGAGGACGAGTTCCAGTACAAGTGTTAGGTGCGGTGTCAAAAGGTGATCTATTAGTAACATCTAAACAAGCAGGATTTGCTCAAAGCATAGGACAAAATAACAGCTATGGTGCAGCAGTGTTTGCAAAAAGTCTTACTACCAATGGCAGCAATGGCAGTAAAATAATTGAAGCGGTAATAATATAATATGAGCGTGGTTTCGTGGGTAACACCAAGAGGTGATTTAGGCACTGTTCCAGAAAATTTATATTATAGTTTTCAATTGGAAGCAGTAGACAGCGATGAGCAACAGTTATTTTACAGTTTTATTAGTGGCCAGTTGCCCGGAGGAATGTATGTTACTCGTACAGGAGAATTACGCGGAATTCCCACAGTACTGAGTTCGGTAAATCAAACTTCTGTTAATACATTTACAGTAAGAGCAACCAATCCAAACGGGAATGTAGCAGATAGATCTTTTAGCATGGCTGTAAGTAACATAAACGGTCCGCAAATTACGCCACGACCTGATCTAATTGGAGCATGGTTTGATGGTAACTTTTTAGATTACAGTTTCAACAGTGTTAACGATAATCGCAATGCGACACAAACATGGAGTATTATCGAAGGTGATATTCCTCCAGGAACCACCTTTACATCAGAAGGTAGATTGTATGGTTACGTTGATATAGTTGCTGAAAATATCGATGAACTGGGTTTTGAAGCAGCACCTGTTGAAGCAGTTATTTTTGATGCTTTGCCATTAAGCACTGACAAATATTACAATTTTACTATTCAGGTTACTGATGACTTTAAAGTAGACACTTTGAATGTAAGATTATTGATTTTAAGTAAAGGCAATTACACTGCCGACAACGATTTGACAGTAATAAACAATACATTTATTACTGTAGATGCTGATAACAAATATAGACCGATTATACTCAATAATCCAGATTCATTACCAGTCTTGGTCTCCGGTAGTACCTTTGCCTATAGATTTGTGGCATATGATCCTGAGGACGAAGATGTGTCATGGAAAATTGACGAATTGGCATTCAGTGGCATAGACGAACTTGATGCCGCGGACAGTCAGACCATTACTGGCAATGGAACAGTAGGACCTTACACCCTTGATTTTGCTCCCGCAAATGCAGCCAGAATTGTGGTACAGGTAAATGGAGTATTATATACTGCCTACACTGATTACAATACCGCCTCATTGCAATTGACATTTACGTCTTTGGCACCGTCAAGTGCTGATACAATTTTTGTTCAGTTTATCAGCACAACAACTGGATATGACAGTATCTTGTTTGACCAAGGAGCAAGTGGTTTTCCTTCAGGTATAGAGATTAACGCGGACACCGGTTGGGCGATTGGAACGCTTCCTAGCCAAACCGATGATTTTACCACATACAGTTTTACAGTATATGCCTATAGAACAGCTTTCCCCGACGCAGAAAGTGATGGAGTAACATTTTCACTAACTGTCAAACGAACTCTCAATGAGGAAATTGTTTGGATCACACCATTTGATCTAGGTATTATAGATAACGGTGCAGTAAGTGAAATAGCAATTGAAGCCTATAACACATTAGATAAAGAATTACAATACAGTTTGATTTATGCTCCATTCAGAAAAATTCCGCAAGGATTGAAGTTTTTACGAAGTGGTAGAATGATCGGGCGTACTACTTTTAGGTACTTTAGTTTGGATGGACAAGTTGCTCAGTTGAATGTAACTTCAACTGAGGATTTGGTGGTAGGCATGACAGTGCAAGGAGTAGGTGTTGCTGCAGGTTGTAAAATTACTGCAATAGTTGACTCAAACACCATTGAAGTGAGTCCAGCAATCTATATGACACAAGGTACTATATTAGTATTTTCGAATGACACTATTCAAAAAGCAATAAGCACTACCAGTAATGCTATTAGTACCGCAATAGATAGTGGTACTACTACGTTTGATCAACAGTGCGGATTTACCGTACGAGCCACTGCTGTAGATGGTTCAATCACATCAACGCAATCATTTACAATACTGGTTCGGCCACGAAATTTATCTCCATACGAAAATGTATATTTAAAAGCGTTGCCTAGTTATACACAAAGATTAAGCTGGGACAACACGATCAAAGATCAAACCATCTTTCCTCCTGAATTGATATACCGACCCGATGACAGTTATTTTGGGGTCCAAGGCACGTTAAAATCTTTATTTTTGTCAGGGCTCAACCCTGTAACAGCAGAAACTTTTGTCAGTGCGATAGCAAGAAATCACTATTTCAAAACTATAAATTTTGGAGAAATAAAAACAGCCAGGGCAGTAAATTCAGATGGTACTGTGGGATACGAAATAGTATATGTTGATTTGATAGATACTCAATCCTTTGACACCAGTGGTCCACCGTTAGAAATTGTACTTGACTTGGCCAATAACTTTTTATTTCAAAATCAATTTTACAATATTATCTATCCTAACAGTTTCGGTAATATGCAAAAACGTTTGGAAAATGGAATTGGTTACACGAATAGAAGCACGTTGCCAAGATGGATGACTAGCGTTCAAGAGGACGGGAATGTACTAGGCTTAATAAGATGTGTGGTATTGGCATATACTAAGCCCGGTGCATCAAAACTTATTTCTTATAGATTACAAAATAGCGAATTTGAAATCAATCAAATTCCATTCGTTGCAGATAGATATCAATGGGATAATTATTTGTCAAGATTTTACAACATAGACACAAACAGTTTTGAACCTAGTGTACCTACTACATTCGACAAATATCCAAACTTAGCATCTGGTTCGGCACTTGTTGACACAATTATAGTAACGTCAGTAACCAATGCAAATGTAGTAACAATACCAAATGATATCAACGTAGGATATGGTTGGAGATTTAGCAGTATAGATGACAGTTCAACTATACCCGATTCAACTTTTATAGCTAACTTGAATCTTGCCGGAAATGTATTGACATTATCAAGCGAAATCACTGCAACAGCAGGTTCTGCAATAAGAATAAATGGCGAGGCATTTGTGGACTACGCAGTGAGCACCAGTTTTGATAGCATAGATGGGGAAAATTTACAAACAGTGAGGTCCTCACTAATTGTCGACGGAATTGGCAATTTCTTAGAGGGAGAAAAAATAATTTTTGCAAAACAAAGCGGTTATGGCGGAATCAATGACGGATGGATAACTGCATTAGGTAATACCATTCCAGGTTACTTGGACAAAGTGGGAAATTATAGTACCATAAATCAACAAGGCGGGGTTTGGCAAATAACTTGGGAAGAGTTCCCTGATGTGGGACTTGATGACGATTTAGTAGGATTTGACGAAGCAAGCGAAGTTTTAACTTTTAGTCATTTTGATCAGGGTGACGATGCTGAAGTAACTCTAATTTTTGATCAGGAAATAATTTTAGATCAACTTGTAAAAGTACGCACAGGTGATACCTATACTATAACCACTTTACAGTATAGAGTGGATCCAGGAACAGCCACTCCAAGTTATTATGTGGCTACTTTTGCGACTGGATTAGAGCGTACTGCAGAAACCACTTTTGATGGTGGAACATGTATCATGCGCGAAAGGTTTGAGGCCGGACATGAGGCCGGACAATCAGTGGCTGCAGGGACCACATTTAGTAGCAATCAAGATATCTGGATCATTCCTGAAACACTAGATAAATATATTAAATTCCCACAAACTGGAGTATTTGTATAAATGACAAGCCAAGTTAATCCAAACAATATTGACGGTACATTTCCTGTAGCCGGCCAAGACAATGACAGTCAAGGTTTTCGCGACAATTTCACTAATATTCGCAATAATTTTACCTTTTCTAAAGCCGAAATAGAAGATTTACAAAACAAAGTTGTGCTCAAAAGTGCTTTGTTAAATACAACGCTAAGTAACGATTTTGCAGGTAATGCAATGGTTAATCCTGCACTAACTAGCTGGCGTGAAACCTACAATAATATAGGTAGCGTAAGTGGAAGTGTTACAATTAATTTCGTTAATGGTAATTTTCAAAAAATTACCATGTCTGGCACTACAACACTCACTTTTAGTTTTCCGGCCAACACTGGCAATCAGTATGCCAGGATTAAACTATGGGTAAGTAATCCAAGTGCCAGTTATACATTGAGTTTTCCTAACTCAATGACACTGGGCGATACTGACACTATTGCTGGATTTAGTGGTAATACTGTGTCATTCAGTTCAGCCGAAATTAGTAACTCTACAGATTATTTCTTTGAAATCTTTACTGTAGATGGTGGCACAACATTAGGCATACGTGATTTAGGCAGAAACAGAACCAAAGCATTAAGTGGACTGCAAGTGAATGGCAATTTAACAGCAAGTGCCAACTTGATTACCAGTGCCGGAACTATCAACACAAATTACGCCTATGTAACGCTAACCAACGATCAAAACTTTTTTGCCAACACAGGATATAATACAGTATATTTTGATACTGCAAGTAGTGACACTATCGCTAATGCACGTATTGCATTGCCCGATACAGACGTAGATGGTAGAGAAATTACGCTTAGTTTCCTAGCACCAATTACTGCGGTTTGGGTCAACAAAGGCAATACTGCCTTGGTTAAATGGTTCCCCAATACCACTGTGAGTTCAGGTAATGTGGTAGCAAAGTTTACCTATAGTGTAACAAATTCAAATTGGTTACGTAGTTAAAATAACCAAACATTATTGACTCCTGGCGTTGCATAGTTTATAATTATGCTATCCAGGAGTTTTTTATGACAGTTGACTTAAACAAGTATAAAGATTTTGTTGAAGCAGTGACCAGCCAACCATCAAACGATCTTACCAGTTTTATGAACCGTTTGGACTATTTAGACGGCAACTTTGATTACAACACAGATACACATGGTCCTGATATCAACGTGCCACTACTGCTAACTGCAGCTCTAGGACTTGCAGCCGAAACAGGTGAATTTTGTGAGATTCCCAAAAAGATTTATTTTCAAGGCAAGCCATTGACTGAGGAAAATGTATTTCACATGAAACGGGAACTGGGTGATATCATGTGGTATTGGATAAATGCATGCCGCGCACTTGGTCTAGATCCAAATGACGTCATTGCGGAAAACGTAAATAAATTAAAAGCCCGATATCCAGGTGGTGCGTTTGATGTTCACTATTCTGAAAATAGGCAGGCTGGAGATTTGTAGGAGGTAATATGCATCCATTGGTACTAGATTTATCTAATCTGTCAACTGAAGATTTGCACAAAAAATACAACGAATTGGTTCAAAAATTAAATCAGGCCTATCGATTTGGCCCAGTGAGTATTATTCCACAAATGCAAATGATTATTGAAAACTACAAATACGAAATGGATGCACGTAATAGAAAAATTATGCAAGAAATGGAAGAAAAAAACGACAAGTTCAAAGGAATCATTGATATACAATGAAGTATGATACATTGGGTAGAGCTTACGCAAATACAGATGACTTGTGCAACTTGTTATACGGCAATCCTGATCTTGATATATCAAAAATATTAGTTACAGATCCACAGCAGTATAACGATGCAATCAAAGCCTTTTATGCAGATTTTGCTGCACTAAAATTTTATGGTGCAGATGAATTAGATATTAAAAAATTTGATTCTGCTAATCAAAGCGTGTGGCACATGCCAGAAGAATATATCAATATGGACATTGCCAATTGGTTATTAGATCAATGCAAAACACAGGAGGAGTTACAACGTGTGGGGCAAGAACTTTTGTTATTTCAAGAACGCGATCTTTTTCCATTGCTGAAACAATTGAAATATGTTGTAGACACATGGCGAAAAAATAATGTCGTGTGGGGGGTCGGTCGCGGGTCCAGTGTTGCCAGTTATGTGTTATACTTAATAGGTGTACATAGAATTAACAGCATGTATTATGATTTAGATATTACCGAATTCTTGCGATAAATATCGGCACAAGGAGAAACTAGTGAGTAAAAGAGTATATAAAACAGCAAATGGTAAAAGAATTAACATTGATGCAATTGTGTCACAAAATGAAGAATCGATTGCAGTTGGTAACATGCGAGTAAATGCTAGGGGCGATGAATTAGGTCCCGGTGGTAGAATCGAACGCACCAGAGAACGTGTTATGGCAGACTACTACAAATTAAATACTCCTGTTGCAACCGATAATGTGCCAGTTCCTAGAGAAGAAAACAAACGCGATTTGGTAGATGATTGGGTAGAACCAGTAGTGCCGCAGCAAACTGTTTCGCACAATCAAGAACCCGTTGCGCCTAAGCCTCTTAGAGGCAGTCTTGCTAGCTCAGTAGCAAAAACACAACTACCACAACAAGAAGAATCTAAAAAAACAGGTCCAACTAGAATTTAACAAGAGGAATATATGAAATTAGAAAATCCGTTTGATCAAAAACGAGGGTATCAATTTGGCGTCAAAATAGATGGAGAAATCAAACCCTTACGAAACAGCATTATTGTTACCGAAATGGATTTCAGTGGTAGACAATTAGCCAGCGGTATAGTATTATTAGGAGACGATGGTAAGACAGAGGGTATTCGTCCAAGATGGGCGCGAGTATATGCTATTGGACCTGAACAACAAGATGTTCGTGTGGGTCAGTGGGTACTTGTCGAACACGGACGTTGGAGCAGAGGTCTCAAAATAATTCAAAATGGCAAGGAAACAACTATACGTAGAGCAGATCCTGAAGCTGTTATTTTTGTAAGTGATCAAGAACCAGAAAACATAGACACTCTTTCCACAGCAGTACATGCAGAAAGAAAAACCAGAGAACAATACGAATGAACACAGATTATCGATTAAAAGATCCAGTTGAACTTGATCTTGCACAATTCGGTGTAGAAGAGAATTGCACCTGGTATGACTTTGAGCACCCGTTACATAGGATGCCTCCTTTTGAACAAGTTTTTTCATCGTACTGGAACGATTATCATTACGGTAAATGGATCAAACCTGACATGACCTGTGTTGATATAGGTGCCCATATAGGGGACACGGCCTTGCCAATGATGGCAGCTTGTAGAGCCACTGTGTTGGCCGTGGAACCAAATATACATATGCTTCCATTTTTACGAAAAAATTGTGATGCCAACAGTCATCTGGGAAAATTTGTTATAGCAACAGAAGCAGTAACAAATGGAGAGGCAAGAGATTTGGTGTTTGCAGATCATAACAACGCCATGATCAATGGCGGCATCTTGGACGAAAATTGGGATGCAGGCACTGCGGCCACAGTGAAAGGTATGACTGGTAACACAATTACCATAGCAGGTTTAACTTTTGTTGAACTTTGCAAAAAATATTTGACCGATGAAGAGATATCAAAAATTGGCTTTGTGAAAATTGATACCGAAGGACATGATATTGAAATTATTCGCGGCATGCAAGATTTTTTATACGAGCACAAACCTGTGTTACTGACTGAATGGTTTTTTGGCTATAGTGCTGTTGACAGTCAAAAACTTTTTGATGCAATTAATGATGCTGGTTATGTTGCACATTATCCTGACACAATGGAGCCAGCCGATTTCAATCGCAAAAGCGAAGATTTGGTATGTATTCACAAGGACAATCTATGAAAATTGAATTAAGCAATGTCAATGGTTACCATATGTATGCCAGTTTGACACCTGCCAATCATCCCGAAGGATATCAATCATTAAAGATAACCACTCAGTGTGAAACTGCTAGGAATTGCACTGAAGAACAAGTAAAATACACGTTGTTATTGTCACCCAGCGCACTCAACAACTTACGCCAATTGATTAAATGAAAGAACTTTGGACTGAGAAATATCGCCCGCAGACATTAGACGGGTATGTGTTCACTGACCCCGCACAACGTGAGCAGATTGAATACTTTGTACAAGAAAAATCCATTCCTCATTTGTTATTCACTGGATCTGCAGGCACAGGTAAAACAACCTTGGCCAAAATTCTAGTGAACAGTTTAAACATTGATCCATATGATTTCTTGCAAGTAAATGCGTCGCGAGACAATGGTGTTGATTTCTTGAAAAGCAAAATTGAAGGCTTTGTTAGTACCATGCCGTTTGGTGACTTAAAGATTGTGTTACTTGACGAAGCTGATTACTTGAGTCACAACGCACAGGCCATCCTACGTGGCCTAATGGAAACTTATCAAAGTCAGGCTAGATTCATATTGACTGCCAATCTAGCACACAAAATTATTGCTCCATTAAAATCAAGATGTCAACAAATCATTATTGATAAGTCTGATCAAACAGAATTTACCAGTAGAGCAGCAACCATATTGCTCAACGAAGGCGTTGAGTTCGAACTTGATACGTTAGATAGCTTTGTGAAAGCCACTTATCCTGATCTCAGAAGCTGCTTGAAACTGTTACAAACAAACAGTCTGTCTGGCACACTCAACTTGTCAAAAACTTCAAGTGGTTTGGGATCGGCAGATCACAAACTGGAAGTGATTGAACTGTTCAAACAGGGACGAGTTAGAGAAGCAAGAACACTACTTTGTACACACACTGCTCCTGAAGAAATGGAAGAATTATTTCGTTGGATGTATGACAACTTGGATCTTTGGGGATCTACTCCTGAGCAACATGATCAAGCCATTCTAGCCATTAGAAAAGGTATTGTGAATCATCCCATAGTTGCAGACCCTGAAATAAATCTCAGCGCCACACTGGTAGAATTGAGTCAAATACAATGAAAAACATTTATCTAGTAGCACAATATGTAACACGACCTAGAGATCCACGCAAGACTCATATTGCAGGTTATATGAAGGATCCTAAAAATTTTCAGTACGATGAACGTGTGCAGATTTCAACTCGATTGCGAAATCAAGACTTGTACACAGCCAAGATTATTCTCAACTTATCAAATAAAACAGTTGATAAAAATTCATTCAATAATGTCAAGAACTTTGATGAACTGTTCAAATACTTTTTCAAAGGCTACCACAAATACATTACAGAAGTAATGGCCAAACTTGATGCCGAGTACTTCAACACTATGTTGGATGAAATGCAGACTGAACTGGACAATGAAAAAGTACAAGCTGAGTGATGCTGGGGAAAGGGGATGGTTTATTGGCAATTTTCCCAAAGCAATAGTAAAAACCAAAAACTTTGAGATTTGCTGGCAAACCAATAAAGCTGGAAACAGAGATAAACCGCACCTGCACAAAATAGTCACTGAAGTACAGTTAATAACAGAAGGTCGTATGGTAATCAACGGTGAGGAATTTGGACCAGGAGATATTTACGTAAATGAACCCGGTGAAGAATATCGGGCACATTACTTGGAAGATACCAAGGTAGTGGCGATTAAATTTCCCAGTGTGCCCAGCGATAAATATTACTTAGATGAGTAATATATTCCGAGCAATGAAGGCCAAAAAGAAACGGACTGTTGATCCCAATGCTCCGCCTCGACCTAATTTAATGACTCATGACGTAAAAATTAGAGATCAGCAAAGCGTAATATCCAGCATGCAACAAGAAATATTCACCCTCAAAGACACTGTGAGAAGTTTGCAAAACAAATTGAACAATCAAACCGTTTATTTACAAGCAGTGCATTCAAAACTTAAAAACAAATGACAACACTATACCTAGACATGGACGGAGTCATAGCCGACTTCGATGAATTTGCTGAGGGTATTCTCGGATTGTTGCCTGGAAATAATGGCATATATCCAGATGAACATTGGAATAAAATAGCAGCGAATCCTAGGCTATACAGAGATCTAAAAAAGACTTCCTATGCAGATGAATTAGTGGCCGAGTGCAAGGATTTCGCACTTACTAAGGGATATAATTTGTATTTTTTAACAGCCGTTCCCAAAGGGAACGATGTAAAATGGTCTTTTTATGATAAAGTTGTTTGGGCTCAACAGCACTTTCCTAACATAGCAGTTATGTTTGGTCCGTACAGCAAAGACAAATGGCAACATTGTCAACCAGGTGATATCTTGATTGATGATAGGCAAAGTAACATCGATGAATGGCGAGCTGCTGGAGGTATCGCCATTCATCATGTTAGTTTGAATAGTACTTTGTACTCGTTGTCTCAGCTATATTAATCCTCCCTGTATAATTTAAGAACTTCAGCCACAGCCGGATGTCTACGAACATCCTTGACTGCAAACTCCACGCCAGCAATATATTGGCTATCAAAGTCCTTAATAAGTATTTGAAAGTCCAATAATCCGTTGTCCTGGGCCCTACGGTCGGCCTGCTGCGTGTCACCTGTTACAACCATCTTAGAGTTTTCGCCTAGTCGAGTAAGCAGCATCTTCATCTGACTTGGTGTCGCGTTTTGCATCTCATCTGCAATAATCCACGAATTTTTAAATGTCCGCCCTCGCATGTATGCTAGTGGAGCAATCTCTATATATTTTTCTTCTAGCAGACGCTGTACCTCTTGTGGTCGATAATACTCCTCTATAATATCAAAGATGGGTCTAGTCCACGGTTCCATCTTTTGATTTAGTGTACCCGGCAAAAATCCATGTTGCTCGTCATCAACACCTACTGCGGGTCTGGTAATAACAATTCGAGAGCATTCTCCGGATCTAAATGCTTGTAACGCGGCCAACACAGCCAGCATAGTTTTGCCTGTTCCTGCCGGGCCTGCGGCAAATACTATTAAGCGTTGGGGATTTTCTAATAAATCTATATAAGTTTCTTGGTTAAGACTTTTGGGAATAAGTTGGATAGTACGGCGTTGTTTTTGATATGAATCGATGTTACTCACTACAGACAATTGTGTTACTTCGCTTCTACGGCGTTTGCTCAAGACTACCTCCTTTAGAATGGGTGGATCTGCCATAGCCTGCTCCTTAGTGGGCTTGGCATCTTCTTTATCAAGTCCACGTAGATATTTAAGAAGCAAAATTTATACCTAAAACTGCGTGTTTATTTGCTATTTTTTGTGCTAAGTATTAGACCGTTCTCTATCTATTCCGTACATTGTTGTTCATTAAATGAAATACAAAAAACTTATCATTGAATATGGTCACGACAGCATATAAAATCAGTTACATTGTACTCATAAATTATTAGATTATTATGTACCAATACCAATATTATAAAATTAAGAAAAATGGATTGTAATACGCTAAATAGTGTATATTGGACCAAATAATATGGCTACAAACATAAATGACGTATTAGAAAATATTAAATCTATTTCGCTTACAGACAGTGCTGTTAACTCTTTGTTAGATTTTGAAAGAGTAATTAACGAGCTTGATATATACACGTTTAAAAACTGGAAACGTGGTGAATTAGTGCAAGGACCCAAATACGAAAAGTACTTTATTACTTGTACATTTATGTGGCCATATAAAAAAATGCCGGATCCTAGAGGTGGCGAGCGTTTATTGGATTATGGTTGTGAAATAAAATATAAAAAAGATCATTTAGAATACCCAATTAAGGTTAAAAGTCCAAATGATTTTAAGCCTGGCACAAAGTTTCCAAAAATGGCCAGAACACCTATATGGTTAGTAGAAATAGTAATACCCAAAAAGCTTATGCAAGAAATCAATCAAGGAAGCTTGGAATTAGAATCTGGTACAATTGATGCCGAAGATATTGAACAGGCATACGAACAAGGTGTTGACAAGAAAATGTATCAGACAGATTCAGCAGCTCCAATGGGAGCAGTACAAGGAGCCCAAAATGTCCCACAATAATATCAATGAAGGTCTAGAACAAAATGATCTTGCTAGATTGGTAAATCCAGAACTGCATATCGATGAATACAAAAGCAAAATGGGAAAAGATGAAGATATTGTGGTGCTTAGTTTTAAGGTATCCGGACGAGAACCAGCTGAGGATTTGGTTAACTTCATTGAAAAGGGATACGATTGGGTCCTTGATGCGGACGTTAGTTCTGGTGAACTTGATGACGGCGACTATTTGGTTTTCGTAGAATCTGATAGAGAACCAGAGCTTGCAGATAATGTTATCAGCATGTTACAAGATATAATGAATCTTACTGATCAGAAACTGTCTGATTGGAGCATGCAAGTAAGATCGAATCCAACCAAAATTGAAATTAACGCAGACAATATTAGAAATTATGTGCCTTTGACCACAAGTGCTTATCAAGCCAAATTTGGCAAAAAAGAATTGGACGAAATGCGTAATGCAGCAGGCATTCCAGTAAAAACTCAAGCACCAAAAAACGATCACACTCAAACTTTACGCAGTTTAGCTGGCATTTTATAACCAAAACTGCATAAATACTTTGATTCGATTAACAGTATATTATGTGGATTTTACATTTATTACCTGACAGTTTAATACTCTTCTTTACCTATTGTTTAATGGGTGCTGGACTAGTTGGCTTAGGTGCCAGCTGGTTCATTACATTCGTTCCTTTCCTAAATATCTATAGAAAATGGATTCAGATAGGTAGTGTTCTATTGCTTATCGCTGGTATCTACTGGTATGGTGGCTACAGTAACGAAATGTTATGGAGAGCCCGTGTAGCAGAAATGGAAGAAAAAGTGCGCCTGGCTGAACAAAAATCACAGCAGGCAAACACAGAAATAGAAACTCGTGTAGTTGAAAAAACCCGGGTAATCAGAGAAAAAGGCAAGATTCAAATTGAATATGTCAATCGCCTGGTTAAAGGAGATACTGTTGAAATAGTAAAAGACATGAGCGAAGAAGAGCGCAAGGTTTTTAAGGCTAAACAACAAGAATTACAGGATGCACTTAAAAACTGCCCTGTTCCACGAATTATAGTTGAAGAACACAATAAAGCAGCGGAGAAAAAATGAAAATTATTTACGCGATTGTATTAGCTTTATTAGTAGGTTGTTCGACTACTGTACCAGTTACAGCAAAGTTCCCTCAGGCTCCAAAATCTCTTACGGAAAAATGTGAAGAATTAAAAATACTCAGCGGGGACCAAATATCAATAATTGAATTACATACCACAGTTGTTGAAAATTACACACTCTATTATGAGTGTGCGTTAAAAGTAGAAGAATGGAATACATGGTATGTAAAACAGAAAAAAATATTTGAAGAGGTAAAGTAGTGCAGCAAGAGGAAGCCTGCCCTATATGTGGCGGAAAACATAAAAAATAAAGGATCAACAATTTATGGAACTTACAAAAGAGCAACTAAAACAACTACTGCCGAAGAATCAATACATCGACCATTGGCACAAGGCATTGAGTCAACTGTTACCAGATTATGAAATCAATACACCTCAGCGTATTGCATCATTTATTGCTCAGTGTGCTCACGAATCTGGTAGTTTTGTTTTCTTAACTGAAAATTTAAACTACAAAGCAGAAAGCTTGATGAAGATATTTCCAAAATATTTTACAGAAATGAGTCTTGCTAAAGCATACGAAAAGAAGCCAGAAAAAATTGCTAACAGAATCTATGCTAATAGAATGGGCAATGGCGACGAAGCAAGTGGTGACGGTTACAAATATCGTGGTCGTGGATTAATTCAATTGACTGGCAAGACTAACTATACCTGGTTTGCAGCCTCATTGGAAATCTCGGCTGAAGAGGCAGCAGAATATACGCAAACCTTCGAAGGTGCAGCTCAATCAGCATGCTGGTTCTGGGAAACTAATAAACTTAATAACGAAGCTGACAAAGGCGACATTAAAACAATGACTCGTAAAATTAACGGTGGATTCATTGGTTTAGATGATCGCATTAAACACTATAACCATGCATTACATGTGTTAGGAGTGCATTAATGAAATACGTGTCACTACTAATACTATTACAATTATTAGTGGCTTGCTCGGAAAACTATCGGTATCCTTGCCAAGACCCGGATAATTGGGAAAAGAAAGAATGTACAAAACCCTATTGTAGCGCCAATGGCACCTGCCCAGAAGATCTAACTCCTTATGAAAAAGATAAGGTAGGAGGCGCATTAGGAAACCCAAACTTACAGCCTGCACCACAGGCACCACGAAAAGGAGATTGTAAATGATTAATGAGTTATTCAGCCAAGAGAGATATACCACAGAAGAACTAAATGCTAGACTCAAATTCTTTATTGGTATTGTTTTAGGATGTACGCTATTTGGTATTGTGTTTGTTGTACTATACAGTCTGATTTTTGTTACGCAACCAATGAACGGAATGAGCCCAGTAGATAACAAGTTTTTTGAACTTATTATTCCTATTGCTACATTCTTAACAGGCACACTGAGTGGTATTATGTTAGCCGGTGACGATAAGGATCTTAGAGCCAAGGCACTAGATGCTGCTAATAAGCCATATACTCCACCACCACCTCCACCTCCACCACCAGTGGCAACGGCACCAAGTGGATTTGGCGCAACAATAGCAGCAGCATCGGCAGCACCGTTTGGCGATGTTCCAAGTTTTGTAGCATCAGTAACTCCCGGCTTTGGCGGCAAGGAGGCACCATTTCAACCTGAACATCCAGAAAAATGATGCAATTTGTTGTTAAAATGCTTTCGGGAGAAAGCGAGAGTAATCCTAGTAGCAAAAGAACCATTACATTTTTGGCTTTTTTGCTACTAGCAACTGCTTTCTTTTCAGAATTGTTTTTTGAAAAGAAAGTTAGTCCACAGACATTCGATGCGATCACATATATTGTATTGGGTGGATTAGGATTTACAGCATCAGAAAAATTTACTAAAAAGGATAATCCAAAATGAATTATTTTATAGCATTAATGATCGGCGTACTTGCACTATCCAGTGTTTATGCAGCCGAAGAAAAACGAGTTTGTGTTAAAGAATTTGATAACAAAACTAAGAAAGAAAAAGAAGTTTGCAAAACAATCAAGGTTCACAAGAAACTAGAAGGAACCAAGATTGAAGATGCAAAAAAAGACTCAAAAAAATAAAATTGTTAAACACAATTTAATACTAGAGCCCTTTATGGGCTCATTTCATTTATATTGACTACTTACTTGGGAGGCTATATAATAGTATTATGAGTCATTATGCAACTTTAGGGGTCACTGAAAATGCCGGCCCAGATGAAATCAAAAAGGCCTATCGTAAACTTGCCAATCAACATCATCCCGACAAAGGTGGAGACACCGATATATTTCAAAAAATTCAGGCAGCATATGATATATTAGGTGATCATGACCGTAGAGCACAATACGATGCTGAACGTAGTGGTATGGGTGGTTTTAGATTTACTGTCAATGGACAAGATGTCAACGGTGGCATACCTCCAGGAATGGAAGAAATGCTCCGTAATTTTGGATTTGCATTTGGTTCAGGATTTGCAAACCACAGAGACCCTTTGGCACATTTTAGGCAACCAAGAAAAAACAAAGATTTACAAATCGAACTGCTAATAAGTTTGGCAAGCACCCTTGAAGAGCAAACCAAGATAATCAATGTTAAAACAACAAATGGTGACACCTATCCGATTGAAGTTAAAATTCCTCGAGGAGTTAAACCAAGTAGCACAATAAAATATCCAAACTTGGGCGACAACTTTTTTTCTTCCTTGCCACGAGGAGATTTGTATGTGCGTATTCAAATCGAAGCAAATACTGTGTTTGGCATTGACAATTTAGATTTAATTACAGAAGCACAAATTGATTGTGTAAGAGCTATGGTAGGAGACACCTTGATTGTTCATGGCCTAGATGGCAAAAGATTTGAATTATCTTTACCTGCCGGAACTCAACCAAACACACGATTCAGAATAGCTAATCAAGGTCTTTATGCAATGAATCAAAATGTTAGGGGATCTTTAATAGTTAATGTTAAAATAAACGTTCCAATAAATTTGTCACAACAACAAATAGATTCGCTTAAAGAATTATTCTACATTCAATAAATATTTTTATGCTACAAACCAACCCAGAAATTGATTATATAGTGGCTGAAGCAACACAATTGGCCAAAGATTTAAGTCATGAATATGTAACTCTGGAGCATGTATTTTTATCAATGATAAGGTTTAATCCTTTCAAAGAATTGTTAACAGAGTTTGGTGCCGATACTGATGGATTAGATGCAGAGCTAGAATCTTATTTGCTCCAAGCTACAAATTTGATTGTTAGTGACTTTGAGCCAAAAAAAACACACACTCTCGAACGTGTCTTTAATCGTGCGTTTACTCAGGTTTTGTTTAGTGCAAGAAAGCATATAGAGTTAATGGATTTGTTTCTCAGCATCCATGCTGAAAACAATAGCTATGCACACTATTTTATGGTCAAGTATGGCCTCGATCGCGCGAAATTGGTTGAGGTGTATAATAAAACTTATAAATCTGAATCAAGTAAATCCCTGGCCAGCTCAGACCGTGCAGACAAGATTTTAGAACACTACTGTGACAATCTAAACACAGCAGCCAAAGAAGGTAAAATTGATCCAGTCATTGGTCGGGCGCAAGAAACCGCAGACATAGTAGAAATACTGGCACGTAGGAACAAAAGCAATGTACTCATGGTAGGTGATCCCGGTGTAGGTAAAACAGCAATTGCAGAAGGTCTAGCATTGTCTATTATTTCCAAAACAGTGCCGTTATATCTACAAGGCTACACTGTGTACAATTTAGATATTGGAAGCTTGTTAGCAGGCAGCAAGTATCGTGGTGATTTTGAAGAAAAAATACAAGAAATTATCTCGGCATTGAACACAAAAGGTAATGCAATTCTCTTTATAGACGAAGCACATCAAATGCGAGGTGCCGGAGCAGGAAGTCAAAGCAGTGTAGACTTCAGTAACATGATAAAGCCTGCATTAAGCAAAGGCAAGATAAAAGTAATTGCAAGTACAACATGGGAGGAGTACACGCAAAGTTTTGAAAAAGATCGCGCACTTATGCGTAGATTTCAACGTGTGACCATCGACGAACCCAGTGCAGAAACAACAAAAGAAATTCTACTTGGTTTAAGATTTAACTTTGAAAAGTTTCATGGCGGCACAATACTAGATGAAGCCATAGACGCCGCTGTGGAATTGAGTGTTAGATATCAGACTGACAAAAAACTACCAGACAAAGCTATTGATTTGATTGATGCATGTTGCGCTAAACATCGAATCAAAAATAACACATGGACTGTAACAAGAACTGATGTTGTTACAGCTATTAGTAGAATAACAAAAATACCAATTGATCAAATTGGAGACACTGCATCAAAAAGTGTAAAGGGCATTAGCAGTTTAGAAATGCTTATAAAAGATAAATTGTATGGTCAAGATACTGCTGTAGAAAATGTTTTAGAAAAAATTTATGTAAGTAAAGCGGGTTTAAAGTCAATCAATAAACCAATTGGTAATTTTTTATTTTTAGGACCAACTGGCACAGGAAAAACTGAACTAGCAAAATTACTATCAGAGCACCTTGGTATGAAACTGCTTAGATATGACATGAGTGAGTATCAGGAACGACACACAGTGGCCAAATTGATAGGTGCACCTCCAGGATATGTAGGGTACGACGACGGTAATCTTGGTGGAGGATTATTGATTTCTGATATTGAAAAAAATCCAAACTGTATAATTTTAATGGATGAGATAGAAAAAGCACACCCGGATGTAAGCAATATTTTATTGCAAATGATGGACGAGGGTTCAGTCACAAGCAGCAATGGTAAAAAAGCAGATTGCAAAAATGCAATTATTATACTAACATCTAATCTTGGTGCAGCAGATAACGAAAAAAACACTATTGGATTTACCACTGCATTAGAAAAGTCAGGCGAAGATGATCGTGCGGTCAAGGACTTTTTCAAACCTGAATTTAGAAATAGACTAGATGGCATAGTAAAATTTGTCAAACTAGATCAACTCAGCATGCGTAAAATTGTTAACAAGTGTATCAATGAACTCAATGATTTACTTCTTGACAAGCAATTGCGTGTTAGATTAACCGAACAGGCTGTAGATGAACTAATCACAACTGGCTTTGATAGCAAAATGGGCGCAAGACCGTTGCAAAGAAAAATCAATGATTTGATCAAAGTGCCTTTAAGTAAAAAAATCTTGTTTGAAAACATCATGGCAGGTAATACGGTTATAGTTGATTATTGCCAGGACAAGTTTGTATTTCAAACTGCAGACACATTAACCTTTCAACATAGAATAGACGAAAATGGATACATCGTTCTGGAAGAACCTATCACCCAGTATTGAAATACAAGCATCAACAAAACAATTTTATAATCAATATTACTATAGATTAGACATCTATGCTCCTGGTTGTAAAAGTATAAGATGTGCAGATATTGCACTGGACATTAGTAAAAGGCGTGACTGGGTGCGAGATTATCGACGCCAAGGTTCTTGGCACAACAAACAATTGTTTAAGTATCTCAAAGAGGCGAATGTGGGGTTTTTGCATAGTCTAAGTAATCTTTATTATGAATATCCTGACGTAAAAATACGTACAGAGGAACCTAAAATTTCTGTTTATGCTACAGATGAAACCATGATCAAATCTGTTGCAAAATCAATAGATCCCGATAACAGAGATAAAATAACATCAATAACTGGACCAGCCAATGAAGAAATCAAGGCTAGATTAGAAAAACATATGGTACTGGTCAAAAAGCCTCCTAAATATCAATATAGAATTTGGTTTAAGGAAAAGCAATTTAGTTATGAATCTCGGATTCAAATATTAAATTATCTTCAAAGTTTAGGGGATCTGGTAAGATTGACTGATCACACTCGTGAAAGTTTAACCAGACCACACGATTGGATTTGGGGTGCATATTTTTACACTAACGATAAAAAAGTGGCCACGTTCATAACACTTATTAACCCAGATATTATTAGAGAAGTTTCTGAGTTCGTTTACTTGGATAATAAATAACTTTATTATTCAAGGAAGCCCAAATGGCCAAAGTACATGAAGAAGTGGTAATTATATCTGTAAGCAAACTTGTCAAAGACCACGAAACCCCTGGTGTGTTTATTACTGAAGAAATTAGAGCAGCACTTGAACAAGTGGCACAAGAACTGCTAGGCAACAGCGTGGTAGTAGAAGCAAACAAAGCCTAATCAATTAACTAAGAGAGAAATCAATGACCAAAAAAGTAATTGGAGAATCTGCATCTACACAGGCAGATGCAGTGGCAGCAATCAAGGCAGCAGTAGCAGCCAAGCAATCAGCAGCACCTGACCCGAAAGATGCAGTAGCGATGATTAAAGCTGCTGCTGCACAACAGGCTCAGCAACGTGAACAACAGCAACAAGGTGTTCCGTTTGACTTTACTAAATGCCATTTGCATATTGGCATGCCCTGTTATGGTGGGAATGTCAGCGAACCTACAATGACTAGTCTGTTGCGTTTTATTCTTATGGCGCAACAAGTTGGATTAAATTGGAGTCTTGACACCATGGTCAATGAAAGCTTGGTCACTAGAGCAAGAAACAACTTGATGGCTAAGATGATGACTAATGCGTCTGCTACACATTTTATGTTTATTGATGCTGACATTCGTTTCCAACCAGAAAGTATCTTGCAAATGATGGCTTGTGATAAAGATGTTATTGGCGGCCTATATCCTAAGAAAGCATTGCCAGTAAATTATGTTATCAATCTCAAGCGCGAAACAAAAGTACAAGGTGATATTTTCACTGTTGATACAATGGGCACAGGTTTCTTGTTGTTTAAACGGCATGTATATGAAACACTGTGCAAAGCACACCCAGAAACCAAATATGTAGATGACGTTGGTCTTGGTAAACAATTTGAACCCACAATGTACAGCATCTTTGATGTGGCCATTGATGAAAAAGGACACTATCTATCTGAAGATTGGCAGTTCTGCCGTAGATGGAGTGCATTAGGCGGCGAGATCTGGGCGCATGGCAAAGTGTTATTAAACCACATCGGACATTACGAATTTGTTGGAGATCTCAGCAAGATGCCACAATTTGCACAACCTGAAGGTGCAGCACCAGAACTGGATGCATCTGCGCCGGCTGCACTAGCTGATGCAATTAAAATGGCGCAAAAGGCACCAGCATAAAGGACAGGCAATGGAACATGAAAATTTACATTTTAAAATAGGATTGAGTGGCTCGTCGTCAAAAAAACAACCTAAAATTAAAATTTTGCTGAATGGTCAAGAACAGTTATCTACACAATTGACAGTTGCCCCATTTGTTACTCAATACTTTGAATTTGATGCTACAGTACATGATGGCGATTGTGTACTAAGCATCGAGTTATTAAACAAAACAATATACGATACTGTATTAGATAAAGATGGTAGCATAACCGAAGACATGTTATTAAACATAGAATCAGTTGAAATAGACGCAATTGATCTAGGATCTTTACTTTGGACAGCTAGTGATTATGAGCCGGATTATCCTGAAATATATCGGCAAGAAACCATCAAGCAAGGCCAAGATTTGGCTGTATCAATTAAAAATTGTGTAAACTTGGGCTGGAACGGACGTTGGACTTTACCTTTTACAAGTCCGTTTTACATTTGGTTGCTAGAGACCATTTAAGCTAAATACAGCAATATAATGGATGTTTCATGCATATTGCTGATCTTTTTGAATCGTATGTAGCTGAAGCTGGCCCGCAATTGGTTGTACTATACCCGGGCCGATTTCAACCTTTTCACCTCGGGCACAGAGAAGTATTTCAAAGCCTACAAAACAAGTTCGGGCGCGACAGCGTCTATATTGCAACTAGCAATAAAACAGAACTTCCTAAAAGCCCTTTTAATTTTTCAGACAAAACAGTATTCATGAACGCAGCTGGAGTACCCAGTGATCGTATTGTGGAAGTAACCAATCCTTACAAATTACCAGAACAGCAATTCAATCCTGCTAATACAATTTTTATAGCAGCAGTCGGTACTCCGGATCGAGACCGCCTGCGCCCAGACAGCGTAAAGAAAGATGGCAATCCGGGTTATTTTAAAACGTTCAAAAGCTTGGACGAATGTACAACTGCTGACAAGCACGGGTATGTAATAATTGCAGACGAGCGTCAAAAAGTTATCTCCATAAACGGACAACAGGTAGATGTCAGTCATGGCACAGCTGCACGAGCAGCATGGAATGCAGTTAGAGACACACCTAAATTACGTAGTGAATATTTGTTACAAATGTACGGTAGAGATGATGCTGAACTTGGTAGAATACTGGATAAAATACCACAAACTGTTACTGAGGATCAGGAAGCAGAACTTACTCCGCTTCAAAAACAAACCGGCAAATTAACTTACCAATTGTACAAACAAGACAAATACAATACTGGCAAATACCCACCTGGTCAAGACAATGTGATTGGTAATCAGGCGCCTTGGGATAAACCAACAGAGAAGATGCCCGGTGACTTTAAAGGTCATGTACATGACACTGAATTAGGCAAAAGAATCAAAAGCGATCCTGCTACAGCCAGAATGGACGATCCTATGCTGAAGTGGGGCGGTGAAAATTATGGTCTGGAGTCGGAAGTTAAAAAACGCAGTCGCGATCGTTACTATGAAACTGCTGGTGTAGGTGTTATTGCAAATAAAAAACAGGCCCGCGATCCAAGATATAGTCACAGTCTGACCAATGATATAAGTCCCGGTGAAGTAAACAGACAACTTAAAAAAATGCATTTAGTCGACAGTGTAGAACAATTGAAAGAACAAATAGCCACATTGAAAGAAAAATGGAGCGCCAAATACAAACGCAGCATCAACTGCAATCGTCCTCGAGGCTTTAGCCAGCGAGCTCATTGCCAAGGTAGAAAAAAATAATGCATACTAAATTGGAGGTTGATGTTTACAGCCACTGGAGCGACAATCCCCCAATTTACAGAATTTATGTTGACAACGAAATGCTGGTCGAACGTACATTTGGATGGCCTAGCTATCAGAACTATATCACCGAACACATGTATTGTGACCTAGACACTGGTGTACATACTTTTTGTTTAGAAAATTTAGATAATCGCAGTCGTTTTGAACTCGAACACTTTAAGGTTGACCAACAACCAGTTAACAAAAATTTGTTAAAAACAAATGGCGCACGTATTGAATGGAGATTTGTTGTAGATCATTTGTTGAATCGTCGCGAAACACACACACATAATTTGTTAATTGATCTAGCAAAGGTTTCGCGACCAACTCCGTTGGCACCACCCGCTGAACGTCCTAGGAAGGTTGTACAAGTTAAAAATTATGATACCTATATTCCATTGGTACAAAGAGCCAGGCAGTTGAACGCCAAAAAATAAATACTACATTATCAGGAAACACACATGAAACCAACAGAATTTATAGTAGAAAACAGCATAATCGCTCAAGAAGCCGATGATATGCATAGAGATCACGAAGTGCAAATGGCTAGAAGTCAGATGTATTCAGCAGCACAGGCAGCAATTGAAATACATCGTTTGCTTAGAGATGTAAGCGAAATGGAAGGCCTAGAAGGTTGGGTACAAAGCAAACTGACTCTTGCAAGCCAGTATCTAGAAAGTGTAAGAGATTACATGAAGTACGAAGCAGTAAGTCAAGAGCCAGAAATGATGGCATTCGCTGAATCAGCTGCTGATTACGCTCTAGACCAACTGCTGGTTGAAGATGACTACGACGATGCTGTCAAGGATTTTTTGGCCAAGGGCGGCCAAGTGCAAAAAGGTAAAACACACAAGCCAAGAAAATCAGAACGTTTAGGCGGAAGTAGACACATTGGTGGCGGTGGCGAAAAGATGAAGTCAAGCCGTACTGGCATCAGTTCTAAGCCAACAGGTAGAGCTGTGGCAGGACAAGCCAGCCTGGGTGAACAAGGCATGGCAGAAGGCCAACAACTGTCAGAGATGGCCACAGGTGGTGCCAGCAGTGCAGGTGCAGTGGCAACATCCATGTCTGGTCCTGGTCACAAACCTTCAAGTGGAGTGCCAAAGAAAATGGGCAACAGTTACAAATCTAAAAAAGTCACAGTGGGCAAAGGCATCTATTGATGAGTGATTTACGAAACCTGTTGGAAAAAATGGATGCCATGACAGCAGCCGAAAAGAAACCAACAGGTCCACGATGGCCCGGATACCTAAAAGGCACAGATAATGCCAAAAAAATTCGTAACAAGATGGTAGGTGACGGTGCGGCTGAAAGTGTAGAAGAGTCAGAAAGTTTTTTAAAAGAGCTGGGTCAATTGATCAACAGCAATCCTGTCAAAAGAGATTTATTTCAAGAATGGCAAGAATACAAACTGGCAGAACAAGACTACGAAAAGCATTCTCTGGATCGAGACCCCGATGATCCAGAAAATCCACACAAATGGATTATAACCGTTCCGGGGACAAATGGTCCAGTAGTACTTGACAGGTACAGCGGTCCATGGCAAGATTGGATTGAAGACTTTACAGGCCGACCTGCACCACGAGATCCCATGGTTGATCAAATGTACGATCAACTGAAACAAAACTTTGAAAACCCTGGGCCAGCACCGAAATCCCCCCCAATACCGGTACCTGATGTTCCTACCGATCGAGATACTATTATACCTGGGCAAGATAACACTGACTATTTTAGGGGAAGACCGGTAAAAAAAAGTTTGCCTCCTCAATATTTTCGAGGAAGAGGAGATCCTCGTATCAGCGAAAATGTGCAAGAAGACAACGATTCCGAAGAAGGCGAAAAAGTTACTGTTAGAATGAAAAGACCGGTTGGCAGTGATGCCTACGATAAAGTAAGGTTTATTCATATATACCCAGATGGCAGGGAAGAGCTAGTACCAATTGGTTCGTATTACCATGACAAATGGTATAGAACCTTCACAGGCAAAGAAACACCAATTACTCAAGAGCTAATCAAAGGTATTCAATCTCCTGTTAAACGTGGTAAAGAATTTATGCCTAAAGAACCAGACACCATACAAGACATCAAAGTACCTGGTCAAGACAAAGGTCGATATCATGCTCCATTGCCCAACTGGAAGGAAACTCCTCCTATTACAGAATATGGTGCTCCTGGATCTGGCATTGGCAACGACACAGCTAGAAATCCCGCAGAAGAATTTGCAAAAGGGCAAGAACGCAAAGCAGCCAAACAACAGATTCAAGGCCAGATAGCTCAACTGGTTGCACAACTGCAAGCAGCTCGAGCACAGTTGGCAGACCTAAATCAACAATTTCCCCAAGGTGCCAATCCTGTTGAAAAAACCATGGCCATGCAACAAATGTCAGCACAAAAAACACAAATCAAAAAGCAGATTGAAGATTTAACTGCACAAATTGCAGCACTAAGACAACAGGCGGTTTAAAATTATGTTCGTAAACGATATATTTAGTAAAAAATTAAATGAAGGCAGTGAACCACGCTTTCTAGATGATGACTTTTATGCCTATGATCCAGACACAAAAGAAATCAAAGATACTTGGAGCCACAAAAGTTCAGGCCGACGATTTGCTGAAAATCGTGCTAGAGAAATGGGCTGGTCTGTGGTCAGCGGTATGCGAGCTCGAAGCTTAGATCTACACTATCCAACTAAAAAGGTGGATGATCCATTAGATGAAGACTGGAAAAAGGTCAATCGTAGAGACAAAACCCCGGGCATGAGTCGCAAGGCAGTGAAGGCCTATCGCAGAGAAAACCCCGGTAGTAAATTGCAAACAGCAGTGACCACCAAGCCCAGCAAACTAAAGAAAGGTTCCAAGAGTGCCAAGCGTCGTAAGAGTTTCTGTGCCAGAATGAGTGGTATGAAAAAATCTCGTGCCAGTGCCAAAACCAAACGCAATCCAGATAGCCCAATCAACAAGGCCTTACGCAGATGGAACTGCGAAAGCATAGAAGAAATGCGCGACTTGATCATGATTGCCGAACAGCGTATCTCTGCCATGCGTGAAGGTGGATTTGCCATTCCTGAAATTCCAAGAGCACCGCAACCAAGGCCAGAACCCAAGAACAAAACAGTAGATGAAGGATCCGTGCAAGACAAGTTATACAAGCGTCATCAAGAACTACGCAAAAAGCGTGGGGCACCAGATCCTGAATATTTTAAAGAACTAGGTCAGTCATATGACATTGAAGACGACCAAGAGAGACATGCACGGCAGGCAGAAATTAAAAAGAAATACAAGGTAAAAGAAAGCGCAGACGGTTCGGTGAAATATAAAATTGAGCTCGATAAAGGAAAAAAAGATTATCTCTTTGCCAAACCTGACAAGCCAGGAGAAAAAGTAACGCCTGATCCTGCGACCACAGCAGCTTTTAATAAAAACCTACATCCCTACCGTAAGGTAAAATCAGTTAAAGTTTTTGACAAGCCCAAGGAAGAAAAAACACAAATGAAGGCTGTGGTAGCTAACGAGGATTGTGAACGTTATGTTGAAGAACTAGGTCGAGCTGGATATGATATTGTCACAGAAACTGCCACACTATGTCCTGAATGTGGCCGCGTTGCTTATGCGGATCGCATGCTAGCAGAAAAACAGGATGCCTGTTATCACAAAGTAAAAAGTCGTTATAAAGTATGGCCGTCGGCATATGCGTCAGGTGCCTTGGTACGCTGCCGCAAAAAAGGTGCTGCTAATTGGGGCAACAAAAGCAAGAAATAAATCTAAAGGAAAGTTAAATGGATCCAAGATTTTTTAGACGATATTTAGACATTCTCAGTGAGCAGTCCCAACCACCGTTGGATATTGCTGGCACTGAGTACCGTCAAGGTGGAGTGCCACAACTGGGTATTCAACCCAATCAACAAGACATACAGAGTAGAGAGAAATTAGCAGGTACCTTGCAAACTGATAAAAGTTTAACAACAGGTGGACCGAACCAAATAACTTATACTGATCCTAGAGTAAACAGCATAGTTGGCGACATGCAACAAGATCTGAACACCGTAGAGAAAAGATTAGCACTAGCTGGTGTGGGAAGAGCACCAGAAACACAACCTACGCAAAAACCTGATTTTAGTCAGTATAAAGATGATGATGTTGCTGCATCACCAGCTCAACCAACAGCAGCACCAGCTCAACCGGCTCAACCAAAAGCAGCTGATGCTATAAATCGTGTATTAGATACACAACCAGCTCAACCAGCAGCACCTACAGCCGCAGCTAAACCAGCTCAACCAGCAACAGCACCTCAACCAGCAGCACCTACAGCCGCAGCCAAACCTCAACCACCAGCTCAACCAGCAGCACAAACAAAAACTAATAGCGGCGGAAATGTACAAGAAGACACTGTAAGAAACCAAAATAACCAACAAATGGATCCAAGATTTTTTAGACGATATTTAGATATTTTAAGCGAACGAGTTGTAATGGGGCCAGATGGCAAACCACAGCCACGTGTGCAAGTCACAGGACCCGAGCCTACTGATGGCCAAATGGGCCAAGATGGAGATGCCAAATGAAATACAGAGAACTCCTAGAAGCCTGTTGGAAAGGCTACCACAAAGAAGGCATGAAGACCATGTTTGGTAAACGATATCCTAATTGCGTCAAAAATAAAAAAACAAACGAAGAACAAAGAATACCTAGAAAGCCAGGACAACCTGCTAATAGTAAAAAACACAGTGACTTATATACAGATGAAAATCCAAAAGGTACCATTCAAGGATTAAAATTTGCCACTGCAGAGGATGCAAAAGCAAGTGTAAGTAAAATTCGTAATAGTGGCAAAAGTCATGCACATAAAATACAAGCAGCGGTAGCAATGGAACAAAGAGCAAAAGCTGCAGGAAAAACTGAAGCTGCAAGTGTTTATAGAAAATTTATTAATAGTATTAAGAAAACAAATGAAGAACAACTAGACGAAAAATGCTGGGATGGTTATCAACAACAGGGTATGAAGAAAAAAGGTTCCCGCCAGGTTCCAAACTGTGTAAAAATGTCAGAGTCCGAACTAGAAGAAGATCTCAAAAAGTGGTTTCGTGAAAAATGGGTACGGTTCGGTCCTGATGGTAAAATTAGAGGTGAGTGTGGTGGCAGAGACGGCGGCGAAGGTAAACCCAAATGCTTGCCTGCTAGCAAAGCACACAGTCTTGGTAAAAAAGGTCGTGCTAGCTCAGCAGCTAAAAAACGCAGAGAAGATCCCAATCCAGAGCGTAGAGGGCCAGCCAAGAATGTAGCAACCAAGACTAGAGGTATGAAAGAACAAGGTATTCCGGAATTACAGCCACCACAGGATCAACAGCAAGAACCTAGTGCATTACGAAAGGGACTAGATGCGTTAGGTACGATTTTTACAGCAGGCAAATTGTTACAAGATCCCAAGGCTTTGGTACATCAAGAATTGGGCAATGTAATTGATCCCAACAGGCAAAATCAAAGCTTAATTCGCAGAATATTCCCCGGAGACAAAAATCAACAACCATAAGTCAAATCTATGTCATTTCTAGTAGCTAACACACCACCTGTACACTGTTATATCAGACGAGAATTTCTCTATGATTTTGAAAAGGGACACGGCGAATATGAGCCGTGTATATGGGTATCTATCAAAAGCATAAGAGGACAAGCTTTTAGAATTGAAGCCTACTTGCCCAACTACGGAGCACTGTACGATAAATTACCACTGCATGCGTTTGTATCACGCACAAACCTTCTTGATACTGCAAGTTTTTTAAATCTAGATACCTTGCAAATCTGGGATTGCTTTGATTATGATATGACTGTGATACAAAAAGCATTTTTAAGAAATTTAAGTTGTAAATTTTATGCCAAAGATAAAAACATGTACTCAGGCAATTACATGTTTACTGTGGATCATGCTCATCCTAATCACAACATCATAGACACTGGATACAGTGAATGGCCAGAAGACCATAAGAGTTTTAATTTCATAGAACTAGACAGCGGTCAATATGCAGCACAACCAAACAATAGATGCTTGTTTTTTGATGCTGCCAGCAACCCACGCGACATGAAGTTTCCAGATTTTAAAGTATGCACTAAAAAATATGTAGTAGAACAAAATCCCAAATGGCGTTTGGGCGACACAGACACCGTAATGTATGAAAAAAGTTCCGATACGGTTAACGACGAACATTACGGTAAAAGCAAACTGTTTAAATAATTCAAGGAGAACGCAATGGCTAAACCAGGACAACAAACAAACAAAAAAAGTATAGCTCACGTGGTCAAATCCACCAGCCAAGGCGGACGCAGACCCAAGACTAGTGCTATGAACAAAAGTAAGCGTAGAAGTCATAAAGCCTATCAAGGGCAAGGCAGATAAATACGCTTTATTAGGATCTGCAATGGACGCATTAAAACAAGCTCTTAAAATAGCATTTGCCAGTGAGTATGCTTTTTACCTCAAAGCACACTATTTTCATTGGAATGTGGAAGGGCCTAATTTTCCACAATATCACGAATTGTTTGCGAAAATTTATGAAGAAGTGTACAGCAGCATTGACAAATTTGCTGAAGAAATAAGAGCGACTGGTTCATATACTCCAGGTTCTTTTGAGCGTTTTAGTGTACTCAGTTTGGTTGATGACGAAACTAATATTCTGCCTGCGGAGTCCATGCTACTAGAATTATTACAAGACAGCGACAAGATGCAAGAAATGTTTCGAATCGTGTTTCAAGCTGCTGAAGAATTAGGACAACATGGCCTAAGTGATTTTCTAGCAAGCAGACAAGATGCCCATGCAAAACATTCATGGATGTTGAGATCTACTCTTAAATAAGCGCACAATGCTTCTAGTCTATATTCACGGTGCCAGTGCAACTAGTGAAAGTTTCAACTACATTCGACAACAAATTAAAGGCAAAGAACTGCTCATAAATTATGACAGCAGGAACGGCTTCGAAGTCAACTTAGAAAACATGAAAAATTTGTTATCGGCACAAAAAAACATGTTTTTTATTTGTCATAGTCTTGGCGGAATCTACGCATTACATCTAGCAGCCGCATTTGAAAATCAGGTGTTGGGTGCAGTAACACTAAGTACACCATACGGTGGCGCGGAAGTGGCGGATGTTGCCAAGTACTTTTTACCTTACAGTCGATTACTGAAAGATATAGGTCCCACGTCGTGGGCTATGAAACTTTCTAGATCAATACGTATTAACAAACCGTGGACAAATATAGTAACTATTCAAGGATCAGCACCTTGGATTCCTGCTCCTAACGACGGAGTAGTCACTATATCGAGTCAGCGTAAACGCGAAGACATTATGAATTTGGTTGAACTAGAATGTAACCATTACGAAGTTGTTTTAAATAATACAGCAGTAGGAATTATCAAAGATTGTATTAATCAACCCTCAAAATATTTTTATGGAAATAGTCGAACACTGTAACGAAGAAGCGACCCGCTTTGTTACTAAAACCTATGATTATTGGATCGAAACAGAATCAAAAAAATACTTAGACCTAATGTGCGGACACAGTGCATACATTTGGGGCTACAGCGATTCCAATTTAATTGCTGCTGTTGAATCTCAATTGCGCGATGTTCAGTTTTTACGCGGTAGATCAAGTGAAAAAAATCATCTAGTAGAAAAAGTTAACAAACGACTTTTGCAAACAAGTGGCATGAATGCAGTTTTGTATGCTGTCAGTGGCAGTGATGGTGTTGAAGCTGGACTAGAAATTGCAGACCAATATTGGAAAAATGTTGATCCAAGAAAAAATAAGACAATAAGCTTCTATCCTGGTTATCATGGTACAACTTACCGTGCAAGAATGCTACGCGGAGAAAAGTCGTCAGACTACAATATAATTTTACCAGCGCCTGCAAATGATCAAGTTCAAGATGAAATTAATTTACTTGGTGTAATTGAAAAGATTACCAATACAGATATTTCTATAGGAACTATTGTCATGGAATCTATTCCGTGGATAAACGGTTTACGACCATGGACTAATAATTGGTGGCAAAAAATTAGGACGTTGTGTGACCAAAAAGATATATTATTGATAGTAGATGATGTGTGGGGCGGATTTGGCAAAGTAGGACCTGCGTTTAGTTATCAAAAATACAACGTAAAACCTGATATCAACATAATGGGAAAAAGTATCACAGGCGGCATGGTTCCACTTAGTTGTGCTTTGATGAATGACAGAGTTTATTCAAATGTAAAAAATTCAATCATGTACGGTCATACCTGGCAACCGCAAATGCTTGGTATAGCTTTAGCCAATTGTGTGTTAGAACAATTTAATTCTGAATTGGTCGAAAATATTAATATTCAACATGAAATTTTATTTGATAAATTAAAAGATTACGGTGTAACTGGTTTTCGAGGAACCGGGTTGGCTAAAGAGCTTTTAGTAAACAAATCATTGGCAAAACAAGATTACGAATATGCTGGATTGTGTACTCCGTATTTTCTTCCAAGTTCAATTATATTGGTCACTCCAATAACAGCAGATTTGGTATATTGGGAAGAGCTAGAACAAAGACTTAAATTATTATTACAAACTAAATGATGGCAGAAATACTAGTATGGGGATTTTTTAGTGCAATGGGCTGGATGGCAGCCAACTGGACTGTGGACAAAGTGTTACCAGAACGAACAGAAACTCAAGTATGCACAGAATGGCGTGAAGAACGCAAAGCGGATGGTACAATCCAACGCACTCGCACATGCGAACCAAAAAAATAAGAACACCCTTAGGACCGGTGTGCGCGGCTGCTGCGCCAACCACGGGAGTCGTGCCCCAAGGTTGAAAGTGAGCAAATATCGCTTGCAATTTTTGACGTATAAGTTTATAATTTATTTAACTCAACACAGGAGATATTATGAGTTCAAGAATGTTCAGTTCAGAACAAAAAGCCAAACTTACACAATTGATAAATGAAGGCATGACTATCATGCAAGAAGTTGAGGATCTCACAGAGGGACTCAACGACACCGTTAAAGCCATTGCCGAAGAATTGGAAGTTAAACCTGGTGTGCTAAAGAAAGCGATTCGCATTGCACACAAAAGCAAGCTGGGCGAAACAAACGCAGAAAATGAACAACTCAACACCATTCTGCAAACTGTAGGTAAAACACTATGACTTACTTTGGGTATCATTTGATGCTTGATTGTTCTGGCTGCAACGATGGTATAAAAAGTCGTGCAAATATACACGCATTTGTTACCAATTTAGTCAAGAGCATTGATATGACAGCACACGGAGATCCGGTGATAGAGTATCTTTTACCCGGTGATCCCAAACAAGGCTACAGTTTGATGCAACTTATTACCACAAGTACCATCACTGGTCATTTTATTGAAACAAACCATTCTGCATACTTTGACGTCTTTAGTTGTAAAGAATTTGATTCTGATATTGTCGTTCGCTGTGTGAAAGAATATTTTGGAGCAAAAAATATTAGAATCAATTACTTAACCAGGCATGCAGACTAATGAATCACATATTATATGAAATCTCACAATGGATCCGGCAGGATTATGCGAGTCATAGATTGCGTTTTTGTCTTGAGGTCCTGGCTTGGGCTCTATCTATTGGTTGTGCTATCGCTATGGCCCTCACCGTGCCTAATCCACCCCTTCTTGTCCTGTATCCAGTCTGGATTACAGGTTGTGCTATATACGCTGGGTGTGCTTATAGTCGTGGTTCCTTTGGTATGTTGGCCAATTATCTACTACTGGTCACAATTGACACAGTAGGACTAGCAAGAATGCTTGCACAATAAATATCATGGTCTCGCTGGACCAAAAACGGCATGTAGAGTAGTGTGAGCTAGAAGTCACACAAGGAGAATAGATGAGTTATATAGATGCTCTGTTTGACAGAGACAAAGATCGCATTCGTGTGGTAGAACGTGTGAATGGCGAACGACAGTACCGTGAATATCCCGCTGAATATGTGTTCTACTATGATGATCCCAAGGGCAAGTATCGTACCATATATCACACTGCGGTGTCAAGATTCAGCACTCGCAACAGCAAAGAATATCATAAAGAACTTAAAATCAACTCAGGAAAAATTTTGTGGGAAAGTGACATCAATCCCATATTTCGCTGTTTAGAGACAAACTATCTTGGCGCCAATTCGCCTAAATTACAAACGGTTTTTTTCGACATTGAGGTAGACTTTGACCCGGCGAGAGGTTTCTCAAAACCTGAAGATCCGTTCAATCCAATTACAGCAATTAGCGTGTATCTAGACTGGATGGACAAACTAGTTACGTTGGTTGTGCCGCCCAAGAGTTATTCGTGGGCTACGGCACAAGAAATATGCAACCAATACGACAACTGTTTTTTATTTGAACGAGAAGAAGATTTACTTAATACATTTCTTGATATCATCGAAGATGCAGACATCTTGAGTGGGTGGAACTCAGAGGGCTTCGATATTCCTTACATGGTCATGCGTACAACCAAGGTGTTGGCCAAGGACGATACCCGCAGATTCTGCCTATGGAATCAACTACCCAAACAACGAACATTTGAACGTTTTGGTGCAGAGAATCTCACATTTGATTTAATTGGCCGAGTGCATATGGACTATATGCAACTGTATCGCAAATACACATATGAAGAGCGACACAGTTATAGCTTGGATGCCATTGGTGAATACGAACTAGATGAGCGTAAGACACAATACGAAGGCACACTGGATCAGCTATACAACAAAGACTTTCCCAAGTTCATTGACTACAACCGACAAGATACCATGCTTGTGGCCAATCTAGATCGCAAATTGCGATTCCTAGATCTAGCCAATGAACTTGCACATGATAACACCGTGCTGTTACAAACTACCATGGGTGCTGTGGCAGTGACTGAGCAGGCAATTATCAACGAAGCACATCAACGAGGTATGGTTGTACCTGATAGGAAAGGAAGAGATGACCAAGGAGATACGCAAGCAGCAGGTGCCTATGTTGCTTTCCCCAAAAAAGGCATGCACGACTGGATCGGAGCAATCGACATCAACAGTCTCTACCCGTCAGCAATCCGCGCTCTTAACATGGCACAAGAGTCGATCGTCGGTCAGCTGCGGCCAATAATGACCGACAGGTATATTCAAGAAAAAATGGCCGGTGGCAGTAGTTTTGCAGATGCATGGGAAAACATGTTTGGCAGTCTTGAGTATACCGCAGTAATGAATGGAGAAGTTGGCACAGAAATTACCATTGATTGGGAAGCCGGCGGTTCAGATATAATGAGTGCAGCTGATATATGGAGACTTATATTTGATAGTAATCGTCCATGGATGCTAAGTGCAAATGGTACTATATTCAGTTATGAACAAAAAGCAGTTGTGCCTGGACTATTAGAGAGGTGGTATGCAGAACGCAAGGAATTACAAGCCAAGAAAAAAGAAGCTAATACGAAAGAAGACCAAGCGTTCTGGGACAAGCGACAACTTGTCAAGAAAATTAACCTTAACAGTCTCTACGGAGCGATCCTCAATCCAGGTTGTAGATTTTTCGATAAAAGAATTGGTCAAAGTACTACTCTCACTGGAAGGATTATCGCGCGGCACATGGATGCGTATATCAATGAGTGCATATTCGGAGAATATAACCATGTGGGCAAATCCATCATCTACGGTGACACTGATTCATGCTATTTTACAGCATGGCCTGCAGTTAGAGAAGAAGTTGAATCAGGTCGGATGGAATGGAACCGAGACATCTGTGCCCAACTTTACGATAATATCGCAGATCAAGTCAATGATTCCTTCCCGGCTTTTATGGAAAGGGCCTGTCATGTACCAAGACCAATGGGTGAGCTAATACGAGGGGGGCGAGAACTTGTCGCTAGTAAGGGACTATTCATAAAGAAAAAACGCTATGCTGTTCTTATCTATGACCTAGAAGGGCACAGACTAGACACACATGGCAAGCCCGGTAAAGTAAAAGCAATGGGTCTTGATCTTAAACGATCAGATACTCCCAAGGTTGTACAAGACTTCTTGAGTGAACTGTTGACTGCGGTACTAACTGGAGCAGACAAGGAAGAAATCTACGACCGTGTACGAGAATTCAAAATTGCGTTCCAAGATAGACCTGCTTGGGAAAAAGGTACACCTAAACGTGTCAATAATCTAACCAAGTACGGTCGAGAAGAAGAGCGACTTGGTCGTGCCAATATGCCGGGTCATGTTCGTGCTGCTCTTAACTGGAACAACTTACGGCGCATGCACGGGGACAATTACAGCATGGCTATTGTGGATGGTATGAAAACTATTGTTTGCAAATTAAAAGACAATGCGTTAGGATACACCAGTGTAGGTTATCCCACAGATGAAAGTCATATTCCTGCTTGGTTTAAAGAATTGCCATTTGACGATAATCTTATGGAAGCCACAATTGTGGATCAAAAGGTAGAAAATCTCTTGGGAGTACTAGAATGGGATATACCTAATTATACTGATATCAAAACAACATTTGATACCTTGTTTACCTTTGAATAAATAGTACAGTTACAAATTACTTATGTTATTCAATGAAATTGCACGAACTGGTAAGACTAAGAAATCAACTGGCCAATGCTTTACAATATTCAGCATTGTTTGACGAGCTTGAAAAAAATTATTCGCGACTTGTTGTATTGACTGAAGATATCGATCAAGATCTTTCTAGTAGTATAAACAGTATTGCAGAAGAACACATATCAATTAAAAATTATTTAGAGCGTGATCAAAATCAATTACAACAGATATTAACCAATATTCAGCAAAAAATAAATCAACTATCTACGCAGTTTTTTGCAGATAATTATCAATTTGAATTGAAAAACCTTGATCCAGACACTATTAGGCAAATGAGAAATTTGCGTAATGACGAAGAATTTGAACAAGTTTTACTTCAACGAATCAATTTGTATAGTAACTGGCAATACCCAGCATTAGAAATTGGCTGTAGAGATGGCGAATGGACCAAATATCTCGTGGCCAGTGACCCGCTTTATATCGCCGATGTATTTGCAGAATTTTTGACAAGTGCAGTGCAACAGTTTCCTCAACTGTATCAAGGAAGAGTCAGAAAGTACTTGATTAAAGATTTTTATAAAATAGCCAATTTACCAAAAAATCAATTTGGTTTGATCTTTAGTTATAATTTTTTTAATTATCTTAGTGTCGACAGCATCAAGCAGTTTCTTTTACAGGCATTCGAATGGCTAAGACCAGGTGGCACAATGATTTTTACCTACAATAATGCAGACCTGCCAGCTGCTGCGGCTTATGCTGAAAATTATTTTATGACTTATGTACCAGAAAATATTTTGGTACCGTTGGCTGAGAGTCTCGGATTTGAAACTAAATTTATTTACAATTGCGAACCAGCTTACTCAATAATTGAATTAAATAAACCTGGTATTCTCAAATCAATCAAAGTTGGACAAACTTTGGCCGAAATAAAGCAGATTGTCAATTGACATTAGCAAAAATCAATAGTAAAATTTTAACATTATTGGAGATTCAACATGAAAGATTATTTACAAGATATCGTACAACATACTCACAGTTTAGGCATTATTGATCTGGTTAAAATTACAGGGTCAGATGGCCAGACCATTATCGAAGCAGTCAGCGAAGAACGCACAGTAATTGTGCAGGCACAATTTCATAATCCAGTTCCTGAATTCATTGGCACATTTGGTATGCCTAACTTGGCCAAACTAAACACTATATTGAATATCCCTGAGTATAGAGATGATGCGAAATTAACAATCACGAAAAAAGATGATGGAATTCCAAATGGAGTACATTTTGAAAACAATGCGGGTGATTTCAAAAACGATTATCGTTTTATGCTTGCAGCTATTGTCAATGACAAATTAAAGACTGTAAAATTTAAAGGTGTCAAGTGGGGAGTGGATATTGAACCCACTGTGGCAGCTATTCAACGCATGAAGTTCCAGGCTCAAGCCAACAGCGAAGAAACAACATTTATTGCCAAGGTCGATAACAGCAACTTGGTTTTCTACTTTGGTGATCACAGCAGCCACAGTGGTAACTTTGTGTTTCAACACAGTGTTCAAGGATCGTTGACCAAAGCATGGTCTTGGCCAGTGAGTGCCGTAATTAGTATCCTATCTTTGTCAGGCGACAAAACTATCAAGTTCAGTGACGAAGGTGCAGCCATGATCACTGTCGACAGTGGCATTGCTGAATACAACTATATTCTACCAGCTCAACAAAAATAAGTGATCAAAGACACAGGATATGTTCCCGGCGGAGGTATGTTGTCCCCTGACCGGGAAATATTTTATCTCAATATTCCAAAAAATGCAAGCACCTATTTAACTAATTTGTTGAAATACAATTCTTGGTCACACTGGAATATCATTGATCAACCAATTGCTATTAAAAATTGCTTGGTGGTAATAAGAGATCCTGTAGAAAGATGGCTGAGTGGATTTGGTACTTACGCTTCTTTACGCCTGCTAGGATCAGGCTATGGCAGTGATCACTTTGTTTCTGATTACAACCATTTAGCCGAAAGAATAATCTTTGATCAAATCGTGTTTGATGATCATACTGACTTTCAGTTAAAATATATACAACAAATTTTGAATTACGATCCAGTATATTTTAGATTTAACAAAAATTTAAAGCAACAAATAAATCATTACTTGGGCTATGATCTAAATACACTTGATAACATTGAAGATAACAGATCAGAATCAAATTACGATAACGCCCAGGTTATAAAATTTATCAAATCACGTATCGACAACGATCCTAAATTAAAATCTAAAATTATTATTACATATCACAACGACTACAAATTTATAAGTAACCTTGATTTTTATGACGAACCAAGATAATTTAACAGCAAAGCAATCAGATTATGCAGTGTTCTTGCCTGCTATATCTGGATTCTATGCAACTTTTATAGGAAAACAACGTGTTAACAATGACTATGTTGATCCTGCTCGTATGCCACAGGCATTACAGGACATGGAGCAATTCAATTGGCTGAACAGCCAACAAGCCCTGTTCCCCTACAGATGGAATCTCTACTCCGGAGGACACGCAAACCTAGATCTTACTAAAGAGGATGCCAGTGAAGACATGGTTCGCAAGAGAGAACCTGGAACCTTTATGTTAGGTGACTCCGGCGGATTTCAGATTGCCAAGGGCTTGTGGGAAGGTGATTGGAAAGCCAATAGCGGGTGTTCAAAAGCTGAAAAGAAACGTTCGGCTGTGTTAAAATGGCTAGACGGTATTGCTGACTATGGTATGATTCTTGATATTCCAACTTGGGTTATCCATGACAAGAAAGCAAGCAAGGCCTGCGGCATTACTACTCTCCAAGAAGCAGTTGATGCTACCAAGTTTAACAACAATTACTTTATGCAACACCGTCAAGGAAAGAACAACGGTGGTGCTAAGTTCCTAAACGTTCTTCAAGGTGACAATCATACTTCGGCAGAAGAATGGTATCAAGAAATGAAACAGTTCTGCGATCCTACCATATATCCAGATACACATTTTGATGGCTGGGCTATGGGCGGTCAGAACATGTGTGATATTCATCTTGTTCTTAAAAGATTAGTTGCATTGAGATATGATAATCTACTGCAAGAAGGTGTACATGATTGGATGCACTTTCTAGGAACAAGTAAACTAGAATGGGCGTTGTTACTAACTGACATTCAACGAGCCGTTCGTAAGTATGTCAATCCAGCATTTACAATCAGTTTTGATTGCGCCAGTCCGTTTCTTGCTACTGCCAATGGACAGATGTATCATGCCATTAGTCTTGAACACGATAGTAAATGGTCGTACAAAATGAAGCCCAGTGCCGATGACAAGAAATACGCCACAGACACTAGACTGTTTCGAGATGCGGTATTACAAGATGGTATCTTTGAACAATTTGAGGACAGTCCAATAAGTAAACATTTGCTAATTAAAGATGTTTGTATATATCAACCCGGTGACCTGAATAAAAATGGCAAGGAAGGTCGAACCAGTTGGGATAGTTTTAGTTACGCATTAATGATGGGGCACAATGTTTGGATGCATATTGAATCAGTTCAGCGAGCGAATAGAGCGTATGATGCAGGAGAACGACCTAGCATGCTGTGGAATGTCAATGGTGACCATGCTAGATTCAGAGACATTGTTGAAGCTGTTTTCTCTGCACCTGATCGTGCAAGTGCCGAAGCAATTGTTGAACGCTACGATAGTTATTGGATGGACATCGTTGGCACAAGAGGATTCAAAGGCAAAAAAACAAAGAACAGTCATACCATGTTTAATGCACTTTTTGAAACAGTAGAAGAAGTTGAAGACGAAATGTCTGAGGACGAAGCAGAAACAATTATGCAAACTCATTTGGAGGAATAATATGAGCTATAAAAGTAGAATCAATCATTTAGAAGAAATGCATAAATTACTCGACAAACAAATAACAGAAATGCAAACAAATCATCCTGGTGTTGATGTGGAGCATTTAGCTGAATTGAAAAAGAAAAAGTTGTTGATTAAAGACGAAATCAGCAAACTAAGCAAGTTGCAGTGGGAAGAAGATACTCAACGAACAGGATATGGTGATGAATAATGGACAGACCTGGACACAATGATGTTACTATGTTTTTAGGCACTGAAGTAGAACATAGTCCAGCATATGGCTTGAAAACTCTTTTTGTAGCAGGAGTGAAATCTACTGAAGACATTGAACAGATACTAAATGATCCTTTCACCCAAGTAAACAAAAAAATTGAACACATATATTTTGGTGCTAACCAAAGTTTTCCAACAGGTCGCGCTACAAGTCAAGATTGGACACGATGGGAAAATATGATCATGCCTTTTATAGGACGTGGTTATTGGTGTACTTTGGATATAGATGTGAGAGAAGTAGAAGGATTGCTAGAATCTACTCTTGTTGAATATCAAAAGTTTATTCCAATGATATCGGTTAAATTGCCCTATATACAACAGCTTGGATATAATGCAACAATAAAAATCGATGATACTAATTTTGCACATTCTAATCCTGGGGTGTGGTGCCATAGTGTACACAGCCTGATGCGTAGAGACGGTGTATTTACTGATTGGTCACAGTATACCAAAGACGAAGTAATTAAATGAAATTGGTTATAACTGGCCATAAATCTGGCTTAGGGCAAGCTCTTTGTCTCAGACTACAATATTATAAGAATTTTGGTCAAAATCAAGTTGTAGGATATGATATCATTGATGGGTACGACATTAGTAAACTTAGTACCATAGCAAAAATATTACAATTAAGTCGATCGGCAGATGTTTTTATTAACAACGCATACGATGCGTTTGGGCAAACCATGCTTCTTAAATATATTTTAAAAGTATGGCGATATGATCCAAACAAATTGATAATTCACATAGGAAGTTTCTTGGTAGACAAACCTGAATCATTTTACGTAAACTTCAATCCCAAAGAAAAAAAGTACATAGAAGAAAAAAGAAAACAAAAAAACATGATAGATATACATCGTCAAATTGATTCTCAATTAAAAATAATTGAAATTAATCCGGCTCTATTAGACACCAATTTTATACATTCATTGAACGGTATATTACCTAAAGATAAACTATTACAAAGTACCGCACAAATCGCAGATTTGATAATCAAATTGATTGACTATTTGCAATTTGGAATTTATACTAAAACAATAACTTTTGACAACTTGAATTTATTATGATCCAATCACAAAGAGAAACAGTTGATAGAATTTTACACCACGCTCAAAGACAGATTTGGGTTACTTTTTCTCGAGAAGGTATCCATCAATATCCAGCAGCACTGACCGATCCACTACTCGCAACCGGAGACAAATATGACGTTTCGTTCCTTGGCCATCCTCATCGCCATATATTTCATTTTAGGATTAGTATTGATGTATTTCACAATGACAGAGACATCGAATTCATCCAGTTCAAACGCTGGATCGAACAATTGTATTCGGGCGACCAAGCTGTATTGCAATTAGATCACAAAAGTTGTGAAATGATTGCAGATGATTTATATGTTCAAATCGCTAACAGGTATCCCGAACGCAATGTTACAATCAGTGTAAGCGAAGACAACGAAAACGGCTGCTCCATAACTTATGCAACTCATCAACCTTCTCTTTCAATAAAAATCTAAGGAGATAAACATGGCCGCTAAATGGCTCAAGAAATACCTGACTATGAAACCTGAAGTCAGTCAAATTTTTGACGACCTTGAAAAATATCGTGAATTTTGTGTCACATACGGATATCCGTATGATGAAAGACACCTATACAATGAAAAAACTCCCTGGGGTGAGTTTGATCGTGCCCAACGTGGAAAATGGCCCAAGATGAATTGGTACGCTAAAAAGGATCGTGTACAATGAGTGGAGCAATGAGAGAAAAAGACGCAGCCAACTTCGATCTAGAACGTTTGACGGAAATGTTTGATCGAGCAATGACCAGCGATGATCCTAGAGTAAAGAATGCACTACGTCAACTCATGATGATGGTGATATTGACTGATAGCGGAGATAATGAAGCAGATGTTCGAGCTCAAGGGCCATTGCGTAGAATGCAAGAAGACATAAAAGATCATTGGAGATGGATCAAAAGACTTGATGATCAAGTACAATCATTGAAAAATCAACTTTCTTACCCTGAAAAGAATTTCACACAAGGTGGCTATCGAGCACAAGAATATTGGAACAGTGTGATAGCTCAAAAGTCAACGAGAGTACAAATTCCTGACAGCGCACTACGCGGTCTAAATATCAAGGTCGCTACAGATACAGGAGAAAAATAATGCGTAAATTATGGTACATGGGCCTAGAGCCTTATAAGGCACGTTATACATTACAATTACAAGAATGGAATCGTGCAGTGTTTGAACGCCGCGGCATCGACTATGAAATTGTGCCCGGCGACACACTAAGCAATGACCAAGCTATTGTTACTGGTCAAGTCCTTGATGCACATGGTCGTACATATTTTGGCATGAGCCAACTTATGAATCTTATTCGTCTAATGAAAGCAGGAGCAGTTACTAATGAAGATGTTGTATACTTTGAGGACATGTTTCAACCCGGCATCGAAAGCCTACCTTACATTTTGGATCAAGTGGACGCTGGTAGCCGTCCTCGCATTGCCGTTCGCTGTCTTGCACAAACTATTGACCCCGATGATTTTGTTCATGTATGGGGTATGCAAGAATGGATGGGACACTATGAAAAGATGGTCGACTCGTTTGCCGATATAATTCTTGCCACTAATGAAGAAATGGTCATGCACATGAAGGTTGCAGGCTGGCAGGGTAGGCTGTATAATATCAGTGGACTGGCGTTTGGTAAAGACGAAGTACGCAGTCGTGTACCCGGAGATCTAAAAAGATTCGAAGATAGAGCTTACCGTGTAGGTTTTGCTGCTAGGTGGGATCAAGAGAAGCAGCCAGACTTCTACATGGATCTAATCGAAGAATATCATAGACTGCAGACATTGCCATATAACGATTGGCCCCGGGTAGAATTCTGTGTATTCAGCGGCAGCAAGTTGCGTAGTAACAATAGCAGTTACATGGAACGTACACGTAGACTGCAGGCCGAAGGCAAACTGACTGTGTATGAAGATCTTGAAAAGAATGATTACTATGAATTACTCACGGATACGCGAGTATTGTTTAATTGTGCTCTACAGGATTGGGTTTCGAACACAGCAAGTGAAGCTGACGCTCTTGGGGCTAATATTTTATACCCCGCCTACAGAAGTTTCCCCGAAGCTTTTGCAAATGATAGCGAGAGACTTTATGTCCCGTGGTCGATTAGAGATGCAATACAAAAACTTGTACCCCTCTTACAACATCCGCACAACAACATGGGCAAGTTTAGTGCGTGGAACGACTCGACTATTGATAGGATCTGCGATATTCTCCAAGGCAACGGAGAATCCTGGTTGCGAATGAGTACAGACTATCGTAAACACACACACGAAAGCAAGTACTAATGAAAATTGTCATTACAGGCGGATGTGGCTACATTGGTAGTCACATTTCTCGCTATTTAAAACAACACAACAAAAATTCAAGTGTGTATGTTATTGATAGTGAGCGTAGAGATCACACATTAAAAAATGTTGATGGATTTTTACATACTGACTATGTATCTAAACAAAGTTTATTATGGTTAGACGAATTACAACCCGATGTCATTGTACATTGTGCCGGGGATATCTCTGTTAGAGAAAGTGTTGAAGATCCGGCAAAATATTATGATAACAATGTAGCAAAGACAATTACATTTTTAAATCATGTTAAGGATTATAAAAAGAAACCGATTATTCTTTTTAGTTCTAGTGCTAGTGTGTACGGCAACCCTGATCATGTTCCACTGGTTGAAACTGACAGGATAAAACCTATTAGTCCATACGGCCACACTAAAGATATTATTGAAGTAGTGCTTCAAAATTATAACCAAGCATACGGATTACCTGGTGTTTGTTTTAGATACTTTAACGCCGCCGGTGCCGAACCTTACAATCACGACCTAGGTCAAGCACCGGGCGCAGGACACATCATTGCTAGATTATTAGAATCTAAAATTCGTGATGAATTTTTCACTCTAAACGGTGTAGACTTTGCAACACCAGATCGAACCTGTATTAGAGATTACATTCATGTATGGGATTTAGCTGATGCACATCATAGAGCTATACATTGGAACACTGATCAGCAATTTGCAGTGTTTAATTTGGGAACCAATAGCGGAATAAGCAATCAAGAAATTGTAGATTATATTACATTAAAATATGGACCGTTAAAATTACACGTAGGCGAACGTAGGCCCGGAGATCCGGATCAACTAGTTGCAGATGCTGGCCTAGCACAATCAGTACTGAACTGGCGTCCTAACTATTCAACTATCAACCAAATCGTTGATTCAGCTTATAAATGGTACACACGTGGCCTTTGAAGAAATAGCGCAATTTGAAAAATTATTAGCAAAGAAAACTGGTGCACCTTATGCCATAATGACTGATTGCTGTACACATGCGATTGAGTTATGTTTGCGCTACAATAAGGTTCAACGAGTCAAGTTTACCGCATACACCTATCTATCAATCCCAATGATCATGCACAAGTTAGGAATAGAATACAAATTAGTTCCAGAAAAATGGACAGGTGAGTATAGATTTTACGGAACAGACATTTGGGATAGTGCTAGAAGATTGGAAGACGGCATGTATCGGCCTGGTATGATGCAGTGTTTGAGTTTTGGTCATAATAAACCTTTACAGATAGGCCACGGTGGTGCTATACTGTTAGACGATTACGAGGCATATGATATACTATTACAACAACGCTATGACGGAAGAAATCTCAATTTCTTGCCGTGGCAGGAACAGCGTGTTTTCAAGGTTGGTTATCATTATCGCCCCACTATCGAAGATGCAAGGATCGGTTTAGAAAAACTTCTAACACTGAATGAACAACCTAAATATCACGAATATCCAGATCTAAGAGATATCGCAATTATTGGAGATTAAATGAAATATACAAGAGTAAGTGATCGTATTAGAGAACAGATGCAGGCAGACGGCAAGAGATATTGGGCCGGTGACAACATAAGCAGTTATGTGAATGACGAAGATCGAGATCAGTTGATTGACGAAGCCACAGAGGCTTTTGAACAAGTGCTAGATACATTGTTGATTGACCGAGCAACTGATCCCAACAGTAAAGGCACAGCAAGACGTCTTGCCAAAATGTATTACTATGAATTGATGGCAGGTAGATATGATCCTACACCCAACGCAACTGCATTTCCAAATGACACTGATGGGGCATACGACGGAATGCTTGTAGTTCGAAGCGAACTTAAAAGTGTTTGTAGCCATCATCATCAACCTGTGTCGGGTGTTGCTTATATTGGTATTATTGCTGGACCCAAACTCATTGGTCTCTCGAAGTACACGCGAATTGCACAATGGTGTGCGCGGCGCGGCACACTTCAAGAAGAACTATGTATGGATATCGCCAGAGAAATTGAGTTTGCAACTGGAAGTAAGGATGTGGCAGTTTATATACAAGCCACGCACGGTTGCTGCGAGAATAGAGGCATTATGGCACATAGCAGTCTTACCCAAACAACAGTGTTGAGAGGCGCATTCAAAGACGATGCTGCAACCAAAAAAGAATTTTTTGACAACGTTAAACTACAACAAGAATTTGCTCCCAGATAGCGTTAAATACGCTAAAAGGAGCCCGTCATGTCTGATGAAGAAAAAGATGTCAAAGCTGAACTCAAGAAATTCAAACCAAAAAAACCAAAAATTACAGTACCTGAAGAATTTCTTGACAACGCAAAAAGTTACGAAGACAAGTTGATGTTGGTAAAGTTTCTCTCTGAAAAGGAGAAAAATAGAGTGGTATTAATTTTTAAAAAAATGATAGCACAAGGCATGAAAGAAGATAAACTCAAGAAAGGATTAAAATGAAAATCGAAGACAAATTAAACAAAATCAACGACAGCTTTACTGACAGCATGTATGACAACGGTTTCATGTTTGAAGCTGGTGGTCGCACCGAAGATGGCGATTGGGCCAATGCAAAAATTTTGTGTAACACCTTGGATGAATTGGTAGCACTTATCAAAGAAGCTTCACTTATGGAAAGAGACTGATGAAACAACTAATTATTTCAGATTCTGAATTCAAAGGTTTGGTCAACAAACTGTGCAGAGATATTGCAAATAGTAATTGGCGTCCAGATTATGTAGTTGGTATAACTCGGGGCGGATTGCAACCTGCTGTAATGATCAGTCATTACTTTGGTGTTCCTTGTGAAACACTTAAAGTGAGCTTGCGTGACGGTGGGGAATCTGAAAGTAATTTATGGATGGCCGAACAGGCATTTGGTTATGTGCCCAAAGACGAACGTGGTTCAGGTGATGCAGACACTGATCCTGCTTATCGAAAAAAAATATTGATAGTGGATGACATCAATGACTCAGGTGCTACACTAGAATGGATTAGACAAGATTGGCAGAGCAGTTGCTTGCCCAATCATCCTGCATGGTCGGCAATCTGGAACCGTAATGTAAGATTCGCAGTTGTTGTAAACAATGAAGCCAGCAGCTACGAAGGTATTAGCTATAGCGGTCGCAACATAAACAAACTCGATGATCCTTGTTGGGTTGTTTTTCCTTGGGAAACGTGGTGGGCTCAATGATAGCTTTACCACCAGGTTGCACAGTAACGTATGCGGTCTGGATTGATGTAGACGAACTCACTGATGATATGATAGAGTGGTACAAGATGATTGACGGCACTGTAATTGAATCTAAATTTTGGGACAGTCGTGGTCGAGAACAAATTGTGAAATATGTTAGTTACGGCAAGGCAAAACGTTGTCATCATCACCAAAATGGCACAGGCGGTACTAGACTTCACTTTCACGGGGATGATGCTAGTACTGCCAGTATGTTACTGCCAACAATATTCAAACTGTAATGGAAAGACATGCCTGGGAAACTGTAGTATAAATATTTTTATGTGGACTCTAATAATTATGTTGCATGCAATTAATCCAAATGTGCCATCATCTCGAGGTTCTATAAGTTTTCCAACTCAAAATTTTGAAGAATGCGAAAAGACAAGAGATTATGTTCGTCAAGCCTGGAAATCAGATAGATACAGAGTTTCAGCTAACTGCATATACATTAATAAATAAAACTTTACACAGCGGCCTTCCTGGCTCTTCATCCCGCTTTACAAATTCTGCAGGCCTATGCTAAAATTTAACATAGGAGAATTAAATTGGCACAATTTTACTCAACAAAAACTTATGGCAACGACCGAGGACTCAGCTGTTGCTTTAGACAATGGCGTGCCACACACAGCCATTGTTCAACGCTACACGGTTATTCAATTGGCATTCGGCTGGTATTTGAATGTGATACACTAGACGATAAAAACTGGTGCATGGACTTTGGAGGTCTCAAAGAATTCAAGTCATGGGCCGACTACATGTTTGATCATACTCTAATTGTGGCCGAAGATGATCCTCACCTAGATTTTTTTGTACGAATGAGTCATCAGGGCAACATGCCTATGTCTGGTACCGGAAGTTTAGAACAAGTTAAACCATACGAACGAGGTGCATTGTGTGATCTACGCATTGTTCCGGGTGTAGGGTGCGAAATGTTTGCCAAGATGTGCTATGACAAAATGAGTGAACTGTTAGCCGGTGACGCTTTGCGTTATCCAATCAATCCAACTGTGCGTATAAAAAGTGTAGAAGTATTTGAGCACGGTGCTAACAGTGCAACCTACCAAGGATAATCATGAGTAAAATCAAAGTAGCTGAACTATTTTATTCAATCCAAGGCGAAGGCAGATACATGGGTGTGCCTAGTGTCTTTCTTCGCACATTTGGTTGCAACTTTAAATGTGCAGGATTCGGTATGCCTAGAGGAAAACTAAGTAGAGAAGTAGAAGATATAGCAGCAAGAGTGCATTATTACAACAAATACGATGATTTACCTTTGGTAAGTACAGGCTGTGACAGTTATGCAAGCTGGGATCCAAGATTCAAAGATCTTAGTCCTATGCTAACCAGTGATGCAATTGTGGAACAAATTATGGAAATTCTTCCACATAGCAAGTGGAAGGACGAACATCTTGTTATTACAGGTGGCGAGCCTCTACTAGGTTGGCAGCGTAGTTACGAAGATCTGCTGAATCATCCTCGTATGCAAAAGTTAAAAGAAATTACTTTTGAAACTAACGGTACTCAAGAGCTAACCAAAGAGTTCAAACATTATCTAGGCGAATGGACTGCTGCGTCTCGAGATAGAGAAGTTACATTCAGTGTAAGCGCAAAACTACCTGTCAGTGGAGAGTCATGGGAAGATGCAATCAAACCCAACATTGTGTGCGATTATGCCACTGTTGGTTACACCTATCTCAAGTTTGTTGTGGCAACCGAAGAAGATGTCACAGATGCTTTAAAAGCCACAGAGCAGTATCGTAATGCAGGATTTAAAGGATCAATTTATCTTATGCCAGTAGGAGGTATTGAAAGTGTATATACTTTAAATAACCGCAACGTTGCACTGTTAGCAATGAAACATGGTTTACGATACAGCGATAGACTTCAAGTACCGTTATTTAAAAACGAATGGGGAACTTGATGACTAAAAATGATATAAACTTTTATTATTGTAAGTCAAGATTTTCTTGTGTTTGGTCTATTCGAATAAACAAAAGGGTAATAACTGTAAGGCTAGATAAAACAGCAAGATTTTGGCGTCCTTCCTTTGTAACCTATAGGTTAGAATATTTAGATTTAACTGCACTTTATTACGAATCAGGGTTATTAAGATATGAACGAAACGAAAACTAGAACAATTACAAGAATGCTAACCTATAGAATTACGGCATGGCTATTTACAATTTTTTGGACTTGGTTGTTTATTAGCGACGTCGGACGAAGTACTGGTTTTGCTACTGCATTACATGTTTTGTTAAGTATAGATTACTATATTCATGAACGTGTTTGGTTAAAAATTAAATGGGGAAAAGTAGATGTTTAATTGGATGAAAAAGAAAGCATCAAGTCAAGCAATAAACGATGAACCAAAAAAACCTGTAGGCAAACGTATAAAGTCGGCCAAAGAACAGGCCACCGAGGCAGGTGAGCCGTACATCAGTGTATTAAGCATAGAACTTGATGCAGATGATGTCGGGAACGGTTCGTTTGAACTTGACTGGAACGAAGTATTTGTTGCTAGATTAGTAAAAGCTGGGTACATGCAGAAAAAGGATGATACCGATGCTGAGATTGTGGATAGATGGTTTCAGAGTGTGTGTCGCAATATTCTAAACGAAAATTTTGAACAGTGGGAAGCAAATCAACCAGTTGATGCTAGACCAAGAAGAGTAGACCGCAATGATTTAGGAAATGGAAGAACAGAAATTTCATGATTCTTTATGTAAATGGCGACAGTCACAGTGCCGGTGCAGAAGCCGTAAACAATTATTGCTTTGCCGAAGACGATCCATTTTACTATGCACTAGGTCGTATTCCACATCCAGATAATGAACGTGTAAGTTATGGATGCATTATTGCTAATGATATATTTGCAATTTTACATTGCGACGCAGAATCGGCGAGTTCTAATACTAGAATTATAAGAACAACAAAACAATATCTCGAAAATCACAAACCAGATGCAATAATTATTGGATGGAGTACATGGGAGAGAGAAGAGTGGTTGCATGATGATGTGTATTGGCAAATTAATGGTGGTGGTATAGGCAATGATTGGCCTGATCCAATAAAAGAACGTTATAAAAATTATATAATTAATTTAGACTGGTCCGTGGTTACTTCTAAAGCACACAATGAAATTTACAACTTTCATACCCAGCTATTAGATTTGAAAATTCCTCATTTATTTTTCAATACCTTTAATCATTTTAATGACCAATTAAAAAAAGATTGGCATCATTGTTTTATTGATCCATATGATCCAAATCTGACTTATTGGAAATGGCTCACCGACAGTGGTTTTACATCAAATTCGTCATATCATTTTGGTCCTGCTGCTCATAGGAAATGGGCTGAATTTTTAACACCTTATCTAAAAAAACTATTACGAATTTAAATTTTTGGCAATCAAAAATAATGCCATACAGCTGGTATCAAAAAAATAATTTAGAACATTGGTCTGGAACCGATCAACCCGAAAACGTAGATACAAATTGGTCAGTACCTATATCTTACAAATTTAATCCACAAGGAGATCTGGCTAGAGACAAAATACATAATGGGTTAAAATCTAATTTAAATTTGGCCAATTTGTTCTTGACTGGAGTACAATAATATGCTACTATTAACGCATGAGATACCTAATTGTAGACACTGCAAACACATTCTTTCGTGCTCGCCATTCGGCTCACCGTCAGTCGGACACTTGGGATCGGCTAGGATTCGCTATTCATGTTACCCTTGGTTCGGTTAATAAGGCCTGGCGGGATCAGAAAGCCGATCATGTGGTATTCTGTTTGGAGGGACGGTCATGGCGAAAAGATTATTACGAGCCGTACAAAAAGAATCGTGCAGTCGCTCGTGCAGCCCTTACCAAAACCGAGCAGGAAGAGGACCGACTATTTTGGGAAGCGTTTGATAACCTTAAAACGTTCCTCACAGAAAAGACTAATTGCACAGTTCTTCAACATCCCAAACTTGAAGCAGATGATCTTATTGCAGGATTCATCCACCAACACCCCAATGACCATCATGTTATTATATCCTCGGACACCGATTTCTACCAACTACTTGCGCCGAATGTCGAGCAATATAACGGTGTTGCCGATGAACTCCACACGCTGAACGGTATCCTTGACAAGAAAGGTAAACTGGTATTTGATAAAAAGACCAAAGCACCCAAAGTCATCCCTGACCCGGCGTGGATACTGTTTGAGAAGTGTATGCGGGGAGATCCAACAGATAATATCTTTTCCGCATACCCTGGTGTTAGGACGAAGGGTTCCAAAAACAAAGTTGGTCTCACTGAAGCTTTTGCTGACCAACATAAAAAAGGATATGCTTGGAATAACCTTATGCTTCAGCGATGGACAGACCATAACGGTGTGGAACATCGAGTGTTAGATGATTATGAACGCAATCGAGTGCTAGTGGATCTCTCAGCACAACCTGATGAAATTAAGGCTAAAATTACAGAAACAATTGCCGCTAATGCTGTCAAAAAAAATCGTCCAATGGTGGGCGCACAGTTTCTTAAGTTTTGCGGCAAGTATGAATTGAATAGATTAAGCGAACAAAGTCAATCGTTTGGTGAATTTCTTAGTGCAGAGTATCCCGAATGATCACATGGCTGATATTGGCATTGTTGTTTATTAAACATTTCTTAGCAGACTTTTGCTGGCAAAGTGATCGAATGCTCAAAGACAAAGGACACTTTGGTCGATTGGGCGGATTACAACATGCCGGGCTTCACGGTGCTTTGAGTTATGTAATCTTGATGCATTTTTTGACTTTACAAGCTTCGGTCATGCTGGCTGTATTTGATGCTGTCGTACATTACTTCGTGGATATGGCACATCGTCGACTCACAGTGAGATGGTCCACTGATGCAGATGCTTTTTGGTTTTGGATTGGGGTTGATCAGCTGATTCATGCCATAACTTATCTGTTAATTGGTTTTATAGTCAGCGTTTTAATGATTGAATACATATGATTAAAAATGATGAAGGCACCCTGTACATGATTCACGAGGACGAAGATTTTGCCAAGCAGGTAGCGCAGGCCATCATGCTAGAGCAAATGAAACTATGAGCAACTATACAATGGCAGGACAGGTGGCACCTATTACAGCAACACAAATATCACAGATAGATTTAACCAGTTCATATGGCTTCGATAATAAAAAACTACCAAACAAAAAAATATCATTTGATGTGCATACCGCCAATGGTGGTTATGTGATTAGAGTGGCAAGCGGAATTGGTATTGGAGATCAGGATAATTTATATGTAATTGGCGACAATCAAGATCTTGGCCAAGAACTTGGAAAAATTGTAACACATCACACATTAGCAAAAACATGACTGAACGAGTAGCCAAACCCGTAGTAAAAAATAAATTTTGGGTAGTAGAAGATCACGGTCAAAAGATTGCTACCATTCAGGCAAGAGAGGATGGTGGATTAGTTTATGTTCATGACGAACAAAGAGAATATTTCCCTAGTGTTAAAGTTTTAAAACAAAAATATAATATTAAATTTGGCTCGCCAGAACGTGTTAAAAAAGAAAATGCCAAAACTGTATATGGTTATCCTATAAACGGCAAAGCCTTCAATCAAGTATGGGATGTACATAGACGATTACCAATTTACAGTAAGACAGGCAAAAGTAAAAGTTTATACTGTGCAGGGTATTATGGCATTAAACTAAATGGCATATGGACTGAATCATTTTGCCCTAAGAATATAACAATTTCAAGATATGAGTACGTTGGTCCTTTTTTGACCAAGCAACAAATGCAACACACCTTACAGGATCTACAATGCAAAAACTAAGTTTAGCAGTTAAAAATTTCAATGAGCGTGTTAAAGTCTTAAATCAAACTGGAAGCAAACAATTAACTCTATCAGCCGAAGAAGCAAGAAATTTACACGCAGATATCTTTAATTTATTGGCTAACATTGCCGAACTTCAAACAAAATCAGAAACAACGCAAATACCAGCTACTAACTTTGATGGAGGAGGTTTTTAACTTAAACTACCCAGAAAACTGCATAAATACATAGTTCAAGGATTACAAGATGTCTAGACCTAAACCCACAGTACTGTTAGAACATGTTAATAAATCTAACTACAAAAGCGATCAAGTTCTCAGCAGCGAAGGAATTTGGGCGGTATTCTACGACAACAAACCCATCAACTTAAAAAGTTCCAATATGTTGGTTGCTTACCCGGGTCCAAAATATAAGAAGGTTTCATTTAGCAACAGTGGACACGCTATCAATCTAGCAAAAAAACTTAACACCCTTTTCAAGACCGACAAATTCACTGTGGTCTTAATGAAACAAGGTGACCAAATCTACCCTTAATCAAACTGACTATACCCGACAGTTTTTGACTCAAACGGGCCTAGACCATGCTAACTTTAATAGATATCACAAAACATGGTGGTGGAATCACACTGATCCCAAAAACTTGAGATTGAGCATGGACGGATTCAAGTTTGTCCAACTAAACAAAATACCCAAATACGAAATAGTACTGCCCCAACCTTTACGAAATCGCACTCTAATACAAATGAGCCGACTGCTCACTTGTCCTTATTACATAAAAAAGTTGGATTGTGTCTATTTGCTTGGCGAACAAGAATCCGTATTACTTGCACTACATGCGGATAACTTGCAACAATACTTAGACAACCTTCAAACACAGTAGATTGCGCTAAATTCACGTTTAGCATATACTGTATAGTCTTATACAAGGGAGGCTGTATGCTAGCACAAAGTTACATTAGCAAATATGCAACCAAAACTAGTAGCAAAGGTTTTAAAAGTCAATGGCACAAAATACCCGCAACAGAAAAATGGGTAGAATACATGCTAGATAAGCATGATGTTAACAAAATACTAATGAATAGCGATTTTGCAACAAAAATGGACTTGTTAGAAGTTTTGCAAGTTCTAGAGCGTAAAATTGACTATATGTACAAGCATCCAAATTTTGAGTTCAATAAAGCAACATTCTTGTTTAACAGGCTCAAAACAGCAACGAAAGTTGCACCTTTAGTAACACCCAAAACTGTTGTAAAAACACAACAGAAAAAGAAACTCAAAAAACGGTAGACTCAAATGACCCATTTTGCTATAATAGTTGTACATTAACTAGTAAGGAGAACTTGCATGTCTAAATTGTTTGCTTTTGCAGGTACCTGCACTGAAAACGGTACTACCGTTTACAAATTTGCTAACGATGCTAATCGTGCCAAGGCACTTGAACGTTTTGGTTGCACTGAAGTTAAGATGATTGAACTGCCGTTTACAATGGCTAAAGAAGCCGCTGTCGACTATCTTAATGCACAAGGCATGACTGCTACCAAGCCGGCTCGTGCTGCTCGGGCTGCAAAGCCGGCTACTGTTAAGGTTAAGGCTGCTAAGACTACTAACGTTGTCGCAGCCAAGGCCAAAGCAGTTGATTCGGACGAAGTAACTAAGGAGGCTTATGCTGAGGCTATGGGTGAGCGTAAAGCTAACGGCATGCCAGTTGTAAGCTTTGCACAATACAAGCGTGATGCAGCCAAGGCTGTAGCATTCTTTGCCAAGTGTGATGCCAAACTTGCAGTCAAGCGTGAAGCAGGACAAACTTGTTTCTAATAATGAGCGTCTGTTGTGTAAAAGCCACAGACGCTTATTCTGTTTTAAACTATAATATGTATTCACACGTTGACAAGGAGGATGTAAATGGCTGTAACTGAAACTCGTACGGTCACGCCTGAAGAGGCACGTAGCCGTATTTTACGCTCGTTTAAACACAAGCGACCCATGTTCCTATGGGGACCGCCCGGTGTTGGCAAAAGTGAAGTGATCGCTGACATTTGTGACGAGCTAGGCGGCTACATGATCGACCTGCGTCTATCGCAGATGGAGCCCACTGACATGCGTGGTATCCCGTTCTATAACAAGGACAAGGGTCTGATGGATTGGGCACCACCTATTGATTTGCCTGACGCCGAGCTAGCGGCTCAGTATCCGATTGTAGTATTGCTATTGGATGAGATGAATTCAGCGGCACCGGCTGTACAAGCGGCAGCATATCAGCTGATTCTCAATCGCCGAATCGGCAAGTACACACTGCCCGACAATGTAGTGATGGTGGCTGCGGGTAATAGAGATAGCGATAAAGGTGTCACTTATCGTATGCCTAGTCCGCTAGCCAATCGCTTTGTACACTTGGAGGTCCGTCCGGACTTTGAATCTTGGCAGACGTGGGCTGTTAAAAACAAGATCCATGCAGATGTTGTTGGTTATCTGTCGTTTGCTAAGGCAGACATGTTTGACTTTGATCCGCGTAGTAATAGCCGCTCGTTTGCTACGCCGCGTTCTTGGACCTTTGCCAGTGAGTTCTGTCATGACGAAGGCGTGCCAGCTTCAGAGCTTACGGATCTTGTTGCAGGCTGTGTAGGCGAGGGTATTGCACACAAGTTTATGGCTCACCGCAAGGTTGCTGGTTCGTTGCCCAAACCCGAAGACATTCTAGCAGGCAAGGTTAAAGAACTCAAGACCAAAGAAGTGTCGGCTATGTATTCGTTGACTACTAGTATGTGTTACGAGTTGCAAGACTATCACACCAAGAACAAGGACAAGATTGCCGAGTTTCATAAGATGGCGGATAACTTCTTGCGATTCATGATGGATAATTTTACAACCGAAGTCACTGTCATGGGTGCTAGAGTTGCACTTACTACATACAATCTGCCAATGGTTCCAGGCAAGATGCCAAGCTTTGATGAGTTCCATCAGCGTTTTGGCAAGTATGTTCTTGCAGCAGCTGGTTCTACCAAGTAATTGAGTCGCGTGTGAGGCGGAGGCAGGATCTTGATCCGTAAGTCCTCCTTTTTATTATGAAATTTTTTGTTGAAAAACTTAACAAGAGATATACCGGACATTTACTTTGGCAATACCGCTTGCGTATTGGCCATAGCCCTAATGCATATAAATCAGCCAATAGAAATTTTCATACACTTAGGTCGTGGATGATTGAACAATACGCGTTAAGCACAGAGCGAGATAGTTATGCGAATACAGTTTTGGAGTTTAAAGATAACGAATTGTTCGACCCGCCGTGGTGTTGGCACGTGGATCGAGATTATCCAAATACTCAATACATATATGTGCAGAATCGCAATATCCTAAGCCACATAACATTAAGATGGGTTTGACTATAAATCCATTTTGCGCTATAATATACATATAGTTAAGGAGCATAACAAATGGCAGAATCTACAATAATTGACAAAGAAAAAGTTGTAACCGTTACGTATCCGCGCACAGATGCTGCGGCTCGTGAGAAACTGACTACTGCACGTATTGGCTTGTTGCTCAAGGCTCCGTTCTTTGGACAGCTGGCTACCCGAATGACCCTAACTAATGCGGATGAATGGTGCGGTACCGCTGCAACTGACGGACGCAAGTTCTATTACAACAGCGAGTTTGTGAACAAGATGCCGCTAAAGCAACTTGAGTTTCTTGTCGGACACGAAATTCTACATGCTGTATATGATCACATGGGCCGACGTGGCGATCGTCAACCGCGTCTCAGTAATATTGCTGCTGACTATTGTGTGAATCAAGACCTTGTAGAACAGCGCATTGGTGAAAAGATCAGTGTAGTTCCTATCTTGTTTGACAACAAGTTTAAAGGTCAAAGCTATGAAGAAGTATATGACTATCTGTACGAGAACGCAGACAAGATAGACTTGGACCAACTTGAGAAGATGATTCTAGACGATCACCTCGAAGAAGATAGCGACGGTGAAGGCAAAGACGGTTCGGGTAAGCCTCGACTAAGCAAAGAAGAAGCACAGGCTATCCGCGATGAGATAAAAGGTGCTGTAATTAGTGCGGCGCAGGCAGCAGGCGCAGGCAACTTGCCAATGGGTGTTAAACGACTGCTCAAAGATATTACTGCACCTGTAATTGGCTGGAAGGAACTGCTACAACAACAAATCACAGCCGTAATCAAGAACGACTATACTTGGGCGCGGCCTAGTCGACGAGGTTGGCACATGGATGCTATCATGCCCGGACTCAAGCCTGGCGACATGATTGATATCTGTATTGCTATGGACCAGTCGGGTAGTATTAGTGAAGCCGATAGCAAAGCGTTCCTTGGCGAGATTAAAGGCATTATGGAAGCCTTTGACGAGTACAAAATCACGCTATGGTGCTTTGACACTGAAATTTACAATGTCAAAACTTATACGTCGGACAATATTGAAGACATTGAAAACTACGAACCAGCAGGTGGTGGCGGTACCGACTTTATGGCCAATTGGGAGTTCATGAAGCAAGAAAACATTGAACCAAAAAAGTTTATCATGTTTACCGACGGCATGCCGTGCGGTGAGTGGGGCGAGAAAGAGTATTGCGAAACTGTTTGGATCATTAAAGGCAATCCTGGCTGCGAACCCCCGTGGGGCATCTGGGCTCACTACGAAGAAGCTGCGAGAGGACGATAATGATATCGAAAGAATTTATTTTAGTACTTGTGGCTGTAGCTATCGCAGTTGTAGTGGCCCTGTACAGTTTCCCCGAAGATAGGCGAGTAATTGATTGCAGCATTGCAGAAATCAGCCCGGACTATACTAACGAAATAAAAGAAGCCTGTAGGAAAGAAAGGATGGCACGATGATAGTTGAACTAAACAATGAAGCGGTAGATGGCTTGATGCGTAGTATTCTTGTACAAGACTATAAAGGCTTGTGTGAGGACATTGGTCGCCTGGAGTCTGCTAAAGAATTAAAGAAATATCAAAAAGAAGATCTTGAACATAATTATAGATACCGTAATGCTATGGAAACACTCATGGAGTACTATGTTGGATTTGATTGGAAAGAACGACTAGGGGACAACAATGGCACCAATTAATTTTGACGAGCTAAAAGCAAGCAAAAAAGTCAAACAACTTATTGCTGACTTGCAAGAACGTTTGTTGCTAACCGAAGACGCACTAGAAGATATCACTCGTGCAGCTGAAATTGTTGAAGTAACCGGGCAGCGAGAAATTTTAAGCACTTGGATCGAACAATCAAATGAGTTTCTTAGAAATCGTATTGTGCGACCAGATACTAGCATATCAGCCGACGAACAAAAAATTCTTGTTGTAACAGATGAGACCAAAGGCAACAAAAATGTTACGTAACGGAGAAGCAAATCCGTTAGCAGTACACGGACTACGTGAGTTGGATCGCTGTCCACCACATTTTGTCAAAGTTCAATTTGAACTACAACTTGGAAATCCAAAAAAAATTACCGACTGGATCTGGGAAAATTTTGAAGGTAGATTTTGGTTTGGAGATATTTATTATACAAACAAAAACGGACCAATAATTATGTCTACTTGTGCTGCGTTTGAAATCCCCGGCGAAGCAAGTATGTTTAGTCTTTGCCTAGATCAGATACAACAATCTAACTATTAGTAAAAAAAACTATCTAATTGGTCTTCATTAAATATATATAACTTTAATGGAGAACAAATGGATCAGAATTCACAATCCCCCGAAGCACCCAGCCTTGCTCTTGCAGATTTAGTTTTAATGTTGAATCTTATACGAGTGACTAGCGAACGCGGTGCTATCAAAGCCGAAGAACTCAGCGCAGTCGGCGCAGTTTACGATAAACTTTTAAAATTTTTAGAAGCCAGCGGTGCCATAAATAAAACGACACCGCTAGATGCCGCTGCGGATCAGTCCGAATAAATCAAGGAGAAATCAAATGTTAAAACACGTTGGTAAACACAACGATAAGCGATGTGTAATTGTGTTTCGAAAAATTCCCGAATTAGATCACATGGCACTGGTTTTGTACAGTGACTTGTTACCAAGAATGATTCATGATGAAGTTATGCGAGCACTCGAAAGTCCGCAAGGACAAGAAGCCAAAGAACTCAGTGATGTTTTATTTAGGACTATTATGGCTGATGGTGCTAATTGTTTAGAAAGTCTACATCGCAATGGGCTAATGAAGAAAGTTCCTACTAATCAAGTGTTAGTTACACCAACTTCAAATTCGAGTGTTCGGTTAGATGAGCTAAACGATATTCTTGACGAAATGGCCAAAGGCGAAGAAGCATTAAAACGGCTACAGGACATTGATGCCAGCAGAGGCATGACAGGCAAACAGGCACCTAGAAAAGCTACAATTCAGGAAGTGGGTGAACGTAAAACTCGTGAAGCACAAGGTAATACCAGTGCAGCCGACATGCTGTCAGGACTATTGTCAGATTCTGACCTCGCATCGCAACGGTTAGAGCAAGCTCAAAAAATGGAAGCAAGTGCTCAACAATTGTTGGCCGAAGCAGAAAGATTAAAACAAGAAGCACAAAGTCTTAGTCCAAAGGTAGATGATGTCGGAACAAAAACCAAAAAAACCGCGACAAAAAAGCAAGCGGCTTAATTTAAATAGCAAAGTACAATGGGAATCTATTCTAAAGTCAGTTGAGAAAAAAGAGATTCCCATTGCTTTACTAGAAAGTGTCTCAGTGAATTTAACAGATGGCACAATTGTAAATATCAATATTAAAGAACTGTTAGACGAAGGTAATGACCCAAACGAACTTGAAGAAATGATCAAGGTCAAATTGAGTGCATTGGATCATATTATAAGTGATATTGATTTTTACATAAGTGTCAAGGCAGTTGCAAAAGTTGTTCAGCCTGCAACAGATAATATTTTAAAAAATTTATGAAAAGTCGCAAAGGCAATTTATACACCTTTGGTTGTAGTATGACTTCATATAGTTGGCCTACTTGGGCGGACATACTAGGTAAAGAATATGATTATTTTGAAAACTGGGCTAGACCAGGTGCAGGAAACAACTTTATATTTAATTCAATTATTGAATGTCTTATCAAAAAAACTTTTACCGAAGACGACACCGTAATTGTAATGTGGTCCGGAATAACTCGAATTGACTATTATCAAATGAATGAATGGAGTCATTATCATTCTATATTTGACACTAAGTCACCTGTCAGTTGTCCAAATGGAGCAGAAATTATAAGTTATGCATTATTCACAGCTATAGACAAAATACTTTCATCATCAAAAAGTAGTTACTCTTTTTTAAGTTTTTTAGATTATGATTTATATTCTAAAGCAGGCTCATTATATAGAGATACCCTAAAGAAAATTCGTAAAATTAATTTTCCGATAGTGTCAAAAGAAGTTTCTTTAACAGCACAACATAAATTACAAGATTTATACGATAGACACGCAGGTGTTGATTGGCCAAAACTAATTGATATTTTTTCTTATGATAGAACTGTTTATAATACATCAATAAATAACGAAGTTGATTCTTTTTTGCAACTTATAGGTAATAATAAACATTTATACTTCACTAATACAGCACAAGACAGCCATCCAACCCCATTAGAACATTTAACCGCACTTAAATTTATAACTAACTTAGATATAAATGAATCTACAGTAAATTGGGTGCGGGATATTGATAAAAAAATTACTCAAAAACAACCTTATTTTTTTGAAAAATTTATCCCAGAAAGATTATAAAAAATGATTTGCACCATATTCGCCACAGACCAATTGGGAACATTTGGTAACCGTGGAACCTTGCCATGGCCAATACATTCAGAAGATATGGAATGGTTTCGTGAGCACACCCTCAATCAAATAGTTGTAATGGGCCGTAACACTTGGGATGATCCTAAAATGAGTAAACCTTTACCTGATAGAATAAATTGTGTTGTTTCTAATCAACCTTTACAGCACTCAGGTGTACGTAGATTACATGGTGATTATAAGGACGCAATTAAAAATTTACAAGAATTATATCCAAAGAAAAATGTGTTTATTCTAGGTGGCCCTAGTATCATAATGGAATGCAAGGATTTAATTGATTACGCTTATGTAACCCACAGGCGAGGCGCAGCTTTTTCGGATGTTCGTATTGACTTACGATCTTTTATGATGGGTATGCGTATAACAAGTTCACGCCCTAGTGCCGATAAAACTTTAAACTTTTGCATTTATAAAAATATAGATATTTTTAGATAATGCCAAGAAAAATTTATATCTTTGGCGATAGTTGGGGTGCCGGAGTATGGGAAAATCACAAAATAATTCACAAAGGTCTAGAATTCTTTCTAAGTAATTTAGGTTACACCGTTATAAATCTAAGTCGTCCGGCCAGTTCTAATCTTAATTTAGTACGTTTGTTAAGTAAAGAAATAGTTAATATAGACCGCAGTGACTTTATATTTTTTATAACTACAGACGCAACTAGAGATACATTTTTTACTAAAAATAGTCTCACTAAATGCCTACAAGAGAACCAAAGTCTATCAGGGTTAGTTGACATCTTACTAGATTCAACTTATAATATGCTTAACAATCTATGCAAACAATTCAATAGGAAAATTTATATGATTGGAGCACTTAACAATTTAGATTACTCTATTTCTAATTATAATAATCTTATTCCTATAGTATCTTCGTGGGTTAATATATTAGTAGGTCATTTTAATGAGTATAGTAACACAATAGATAACAAATTTAGAATATTATCAAATCCAAACTGCAGAATTGAATTAGTTGATTTAAAATTGTTTAACGATCTACAGGCAAAGAATGTGATTGAAGATTTTTATTTGTATCAAGAAACGAATTCATTGGTATTTAGAGAAAGTGTCTTTTACCCAGATGGAGTGCATCCTAATCATAATGGACATAAAATTTTATTTAATCATATTCGAGAAAAATTAAACTTATGAAAACATACCACAATGTTCTTAAAGATATATTAGAAACAGGAACACGCAAAGATGATCGCACGGGTGTAGGTACCATAAGCAAGTTTGGTATGCAGCAACGTTATGATTTAAGTCAAGGTTTTCCTGCTGTAACTACAAAAAAACTAGCATGGAATGCTGTGGTGGGCGAACTATTATGGATGATTGAAGGTTCAGGCGATGAACGTAGATTGGCTGAGATAACGCATGGCACACGGGATGGTACAGTAACTATATGGACGCCCAATGCACTAGCACCATATTGGCGATCGCGGGCCCAATTTGAAGGAGATCTAGGTCGTGTGTACGGAGTACAGTGGAGACATTGGCGTACTATCAAAGAACGCGAAACAGAAGGATCTTTCAAAGACGGGTTTGGAAGCACTTACCGAAGAGTAGGCAATAACGTTGAAATTAAAGAAGTCGATCAACTACGAAATTTAATCGACGGTATTAAGCAAGATCTGCACGGACGACGACACATATTAACTGCATGGAATCCTGGAGAATTAGATCAAATGGCCCTGCCACCGTGTCATTGTTTTGCACAGTTTTATGTAGCAGATGGAAGATTGTCGTGCCAGATGTATCAGCGATCCTGCGATATGTTTTTGGGTGTACCTTTTAATATCGCCAGCTATTCGCTACTAACAGCAATGATTGCACAAGTGTGTGATTTGGATGTAGGAGAGTTTGTTCACGTTCTAGGCGACGCACACATATACCTAGATCATGTAGAGCAAGTAAAAGAACAGTTGACACGTGAACCATTGCCTGCACCGCAATTGTGGCTCAATCCTGAGATAACTGATATTACAAAATTTACCATGTCTGATATTCGACTCGAAGGATATCAAAGCCATGGTGCTATCAAGGCCCGGATGGCTGTATGACCGCGCAAATGTGTAGCGTTCCTACATTATTAGATGATTTTAAAATCACCAGCGATAAAGTTTTTGTTTTACAAACGCACGATCCAAATGATGATACTATGAACTCTTTTGCCGACATAGAAGGCAAAATTATCATCTTACTTTATTTAGAATATCATACTTATGACTGGATCGAAGAAATTTTAGCTAATAGCAAAAGTCATTATGAAATGACTGGAAAATTAAAAAATTATTACATTATTGTCCACTCTCACAAATATCCTCAATCTCTTTTCGATGAATATCAAGATTTTTTTTCTTTCTTGTATCAACCACTTATCTACAACTATTATACTGACCATTTTCAAAAGGTAGAATTAAAAAAAAATATCAAATTTCATTTTCTTTCTCTTAATAACAGAGCATCTGTAGCAAGACAATCACTATATTATTTTTTTGTAAAATTTAATTTAATCGAAAAATCATATTTTAGTTATTTAGGAGAGCTTGAAAGATCAAAATATAAGTCTTACGACGAAATATCCGAAGAAATGCTAAGTAGTCATACCGCATGGTTCTGTAAAAATCTAGATTTACACAAACTGCATAATAATATACCGTTTACAATTAAGGGGGACAAATTTGAAATAAATGATTGGTCTATAGGAGATAAAAAATACTATGAAGATACATTTTGTTCTGTAGTATTTGAAACCTATGACGATCAACCGTTTCCATATTTTACAGAAAAAATTTTTAAACCTATAGTGTTTGGGCACCCATTTATTTTACACGGCAATCCTGGTTCTCTAAAAATGTTACAAGATTTAGGATTTCAAACTTTTGCTAATTTTTGGGATGAAGATTACGATAGTTTAGCAGGAAATTACAGACTAGAAGCTATTTTTCATTTACTTTTAGAAATGTCAACTTGGTCAGTGAACAAATTAGAAAAATTACATCGTGAAATTTTACCTATACTAGAACATAACCAAAATCTTTTTTGGTCTTGGCCTAGTGCCTATAAAAGCATAAAGACAGAATTGTTTAATGACATTAATCAAATAATACAAAATAAAATACATTTATTATGATACTACATAGCTTTCACATGGCAGATGTTGAGGATCCTTATCTGTATGCTGCCTTTCCTATTGGAGAATGGCAAGAAACAGAAAAAGGCAAATGGATAATGGAGAACGTGACTTCTGAGCCCACTTTTCATGTCACGCCCGACCATGACACTCTTGGGTATCGTGTAGTTATTACGGGAAATCTTAATCCAGAAGCAGAAATCTACTTTAGATTAAAATTTTTATGAAACGTATATTTGATATAGGAGATTTTCAGTTACATTATGAAGATGATGTTGACGGCGGCGGAACATCAATTGGATTAGATTTTAAAAATATTCTAAACACACACTATGCTCATCGCGAATTCAAATGCTGCTTAGAATGGTGTTCGGGCCCTGGCTTTATTGGATTTGATTTATTATTAAACAATTACTGCAAAGAATTAACACTAGTAGATCAACATCAATCTGCTTTGAATTTTGCTACACATAGTTTATCATGTTATAATACTAATTTAAATGTTACCACTTATTGCACAGATAAAATTTCTAGTTTACCAATAACCAAAAAATTTGATCTGGTGGTGGCAAATCCTCCACACTTTTCTAAGCCAGTAAATTATCAAGAAATTGTGTTAAGAAACGATCCTAGAATTTATTTAGATCTAGATTGGGTTATACATAAAGAATTTTTTAACAACATTTCCAAACATCTAACCCCGGACGGTGTAATACTGTTACAAGAGAGTTCATGGGGGTGTAACCGTGATACCTTTGATAAATTTTTAGTTAACTTACAACGAACTAATTGTTATCAAACCAATTCACCAGTTAACGATTATCCAATTTTTTATATAGAATATAAATTACAATGAAAGTTTTTATAACAGGTAGTGCGGGCTTTATTGGTCATAATGTAGTACAACAATTAGAAAAACATGGCATTGAATGTTTTGGAGTCGATAGTCGTACCAACTATGGATTCGTTCCACAAGACGAATTAGATTATTTGATACGAGAAAGATTATCAAGAATACGTGCAACACCGTTAGTTGGCGATATACGCAATGGTGATGATATTAAAAGTCGTGTTGGTGTTTTTGGCTGTGACACTATTATACATCTGGCTAGTTTTCCTAGACAAAAAGTTGTTGGTCGAAATCCTGTTGTAGCCAGTGAAGTGATGAGCACCGGATTGATTAATTTACTCGAAGCAGCAGCAACTCATCGAGTAAAACGTTTTGTTTATATTAGTTCTAGCATGGTATACGGCGACTTTGAAACAGATGTAACAGAAGATGCTGTATGCAATCCAATTGGCCAATATGGCATTATGAAATACATGGGCGAAAAACTGGTCGAAGATTATGCTCGTCAACACGGTTTTGAATCGGTAATTATTCGTCCTAGTGCAGTTTATGGCGAATGGGATGTAGAGGACCGTGTAGTATCAAAATTTATGCTAACAGCAATGAAAGGCGAAACTCTCAAAGTTAAAGGTGCCAATGAAGTATTAGATTTCACTTATGTCGAGGATGCTGCTTTGGGAATTGTTCAAGCAACCTGCAGTAAATATAGTGCAAATAAAATTTATAATATTACTCGAAGTGCAGAACGTCAATATACATTATGCGATGCAGCCGAGTTGGCAATTGCAATAGCCGGCAAAGGCTCGATTGAAATACAAGATCGAGATTTGAATTTTCCTAAGCGAGGAAGACTTAATATCGATCGCGCCACACAAGATTTTGGTTATTCGCCTAGGGTCAACGTTGAAGAAGGATTCCAACGCTATTATGAATGGTTTCAACAATCAGATTATTGGCAGTCTAGATTATGCAAGTAATTCCTTTTTTCGGAATTCATAGACAGTACCAAAATATTCGCGAAGAAATATTAGAAATAACAGATCGGGTGTACTCTACCGGTCGCGTCCTCGATGGCGCTTACACAGAACACTTTGAAAATAAAATAGCAAAACGGTGTAACAGAGCATATGCATTAGCAGTCAATTCTGGAACACAAGCATTGATTTTTGCACAAATGGCCGCGGTGTCCAGACCGCCATATTCAATTTTAATTCCTACTGTGAGTTTTGTGGCTACTATCAATAGTGTGCTAATGAATAATTTTACTCCAGTGTTTTGTGATATCGATCACAAAGGACTAATTGATCTTGATAGCTACGAATATAAGCTTGATCAAAGTGTTGGCGCTGTCATGTATGTTAATTTGTTTGGCAACTGTGTAGACTGGGACAGGTTTCAAATGCAGACCAGATTCTTTAATGATGATTTAATTATTATCGAAGATGCTGCACAAAGTTTCGGAGCAAGTTATCAGGGCGTTCCTAGTGGAAAACTCGGCGATATCAGTGTTTTGAGTTTTGATCCAACTAAAAACTTGAACAATTACGGTAGCGGCGGAATGATTCTAACCGACGACTATCATATATATGAGACATGTCGAACTCTCAGGGACAATGGTAAAAGTATCCACGACACTCCAGGAACCAATAGCAAAATGAGCGAAAGTGATTGTGCTCAAATGCTTATCAAATTACAACATTTTGATTCGTGGCAGAGGAGGCGCAAAGAGATAGCTGATTATTATATTAACGAATTATATCAATTTGTTGACATTTCGGTACCAAACAAGGGCGTCGAACATGCCTGGCACAAATTTGTAATTAGAACTAATAACAGGTCAGCTTTAATGGGTCATCTGGCCAGACAAGGAATAGAAACAAAAATACATTATGAATCTGCTCTGTATGATTTAGGTGTAGGATTTAATTACATAGATTACGGAAAAGATTTATTCACAGAAACTGCTGCCTTTACTCGAGAATGTCTTAGCCTGCCTATCTATCCCGAACTTTTAGATAGCGAAGTTGAAACAATTGTAGAACAAATTAAATTTTATATAGATTCTTAAATCTTTGTGACAGCCAAGGCCAATCAAAACTTAGCATTAACTTATCATACTCGCCATCAACTTCTTTGTAATATTCAACTGCGTCTTGAGCACCACGTAAACACCATTCTGCATTATCCCCATTGGCCACATTAAGCCAAGTATCTAGTCTGTATTCTGTTTCTACTGTAGGTTCAGTTTCCATAAACAATTTTAACTTTAGGACTTCTCTGAATGCAGTGCGCCAAGTCATCCAAGGATCGGCATTGAAATAAGCAATGGCACTTAGTTCAGGAACTACCGTGTGTTTTTGACTCAGTGTAAAGTCAAGACCAGATTCAATTGTTTCCAATACCAATCGCTTATTATAGGCAATCACACCCATATGACCATACTCTAGTCCATTTAGGCAATTACGACTATGGAATATGTAATGCTTGGGTTCTTGCCAATAATCAGGTTGCCAAATAAAATCAAAACTACCTAATATTTCTAACTTAGCAAAAACAGCGAAGAACCATGGTGATGTGCTTGCTTGCGCTGCGGTATGATATGCAGCAATACGCCCATTAACGTTTTGCACTCTGTGTATCTTTTGTTGACCATGTGGTATCTGTGCTTCTACTGTTACCTTTAGATGATTGTACCAGCGTTCTGCATCAGGCTCGCCGTTACTAATATACACGATATCCAGCGGTTGGTCTGTATAAAATGCGTCTGAACGTCTATTAATATACGGATAATCATACAATTGTGTCTTGATATGTGCCCTGGCTTCTCTAGGTACAATAGTCGTGCTACCCGACGAATTTAGTGGTTCTGCAATACGATCTTTTGGATGCCATAAACATGGTGGCACACAGATTGGGCCTATTGGAAATTTTTGAGTCTTAAATATGGCATAAGGAAATTGAAAATTATATGCTTGTACAGCAGGAATCAAACTGTCATTGTTGTATTCAATGATAGGTGCTTTCACAGGAACAATTTGATCACTACAATAATTAATTACATTAAACCAATCCAATAATTCTAATTCGTACAACTGTGTTTTAAGAGACGGTATATGAATGTAAAAGGTATCGCCTCTTTTTTGAAATTTGTATTTAAAATTTTCACATGCTGTAGGAAACACATGTATCATTTCTCTCTGTTCAGGAGCAGGATGCCACGTAAAATCAAATTCTCTATAATCACAGAAGCTACTAATAATCCAAACAAACTCTGTAGTTGCCAAATTGGCAATACGTTTAAAAACGTTTAAATGACTGTCAACATACCTGGTGCTTTTTGCATCGGGATATTGTTTTTGTATACGAGCAAATTGTTCCGGGCTTTCTTGATTTAGAAAATCCATATAAAATATCTGGGTGGCGCCATTGCGTATATGTTGATCGTTCACATACTTGATGCCTGCGGTACCCGGATATACAGGGCCACCATCTCGCTGCCATTGCGTTGGAAAATGATATTCATAATCAGGTTCTAATTCATCAGGGTGCCAACTATAATCAAATTGGCTATCATCTATATTGCCGGGAACAATCCACTTATTTTTCTCAACACAGCGTGTGACTTTTTGCTCTGTTCTAAAATGCCATTCTCTATTGTTTACGGTATCTACATTTGCAAAATATGCACCGCCGGTACGTTGCCACTGTGTTCCAAAACAGTGTACATGATGTGCTTCCCAAGGAGCAGGACGCCACGCAAAATCAAAATTTGTATAGTCGTTGCAGTCATAAATATACCAGTAGAATTTAGTTCTACTTTTTTTAGCAGCATCTTCCAAACAGTCAGCTGGTCTTTCGAACGCAAACAAATTTGGTTTTTCCCCAGAATAAAAGACATCAAACATGTATAATATAAACAGCCACTATAATTTTATTCTACAACATGCAAAAATAAACTACGATATATCGCCAAAACTTGCTTACTTCTTTCCGTTTGGTGCAACTGCGTTCTCACAGCTTGAAATATTAGGTACAACCGACCCTGATGTATTTTTTCTGTGTTTTGATCAAGAACCTTTAAACTACCATTATAACTTTGACACTTTTTCAAAATTTGATAATTTGACTGTAACTTCCAATGGCAGTCAACAAATCAAAGAATCTACACAATATAGTCAATATTGGAAAAATGATATATCTTTAAAATACAGATCATTAAAATATAAAGACAAAGTTCCTACTATACTACTTAACACAGAAAAAGATAGTGACGAAAAAAATAAAATTTTAGAAAAATTTAATTATATTGATTGTTACTATTTTTACCATGCCCTAGCAGCAATAGATTGGTACCGAGGTTATCAATTCTGTAGTGAAATTATACCAATACGAAAAAGAAAAATAGAAAAAAAATTTATTACATTTAATAGGATAACTGGCAATTCTAGAATTTATAGAGCTTTTTTTGTCGCTAAACTCAGTCAACAAAATCTATTAGATTATGGCCATATAAGTTTTAGTAATGTTTGTCCAGTTCACGGTAAATTACAGTTCTCAATTGTCAAAACATTAGAACAGTTTGGGTTAGACAAAAAATTTGTTTTCCAAGAATTAGATTATATAACCAATCTTCCAAGTCTAAGAATTGATAGTGAGCACAATATGCCTATTGACAATTCAAGTTTTACTCTTGAGCCTATTCCAAAATTGATGCAAAGTTTTGTTCATGTTGTTACAGAAACCTGTTTCTGGGAACGCAAGAAACATTTAACTGAAAAAATTTTTAAACCTATAGCGTTGAAACAGCCTTTTATATTGTTAGGGTGTGTTGACAATCTTGCATACTTAAAAGAATACGGATTTATAACATTTGACAAATGGTGGGATGAAAGTTATGATCAATGCCAAGATCCAATTGAGCGAATCGATATGGTCGTTGATATAATAAAAAGTTTAAGCAAACTATCAAATAATGATTTAGAAAAAATGTTATATGACATGGAGGAAGTTCTTGAGTACAATTACAATTTGTTTTACAGTAAACACTTTGTTGATCAAATATGGAACGAATTACAAACAAATCTCAATTCAGCAATTGCTCAAGCTCTAGACCAGACTTTTCTAGAAAATTTAAACCGTTTTTATTTCGATACAAATCTCTATATACAACCTTGGTAATACCTGATTGATATATCAATTTTGCACATTCTAAACAAGGACTATGTGTTACAAACATTGTAGCACCTTGTCCAGATTCTGGCGATTTTGCTAATTTGGCAATAGCATTGGTTTCAGCATGCAGGACTTCTGGTTTGGTGGTTAGTGTAGAAGTTTTCACTTGTATTGTATTACCGTCCAAATCTTTAGCGTTATTGTATTCAGTTACCAATTCATCCTCGCAATTGTTATCCCAACCAGCAGGCATTCCATTATAGCCAATTGAAATAATTCTGTCATCTTTGACAATAATAGCTCCAACTTTCAATCTACGTGCCAAACTAAGTTCTGCAAACGTTTGTGCTGTTTTCATGTAGGCACGTTTAAATTTGTCTTTCATTCGATGCCCATTTGTTTTCGTATAGTGGTTGCTGATATAGCCTGTGTAACATCGTCAAATGTTTCTTCTTCGATGAGGTAACCAACATCACGACCATATGTAATATTAACTATATTAGGAACAACAATGATTTCATATCGTCCTTTATACTCGGGATCAAGATCAGCACGAATATACTTTTTAACTTCTTCAAGATTAAACGGATTACTGTGATTCCATCCTTGGCAATCTCTTATCATAATACACACTTGTCCGGTTTTCTTTATTGCTCTTTCAAATAATGCACGATGCCCTGCATGCCACGGTTGCCAACGACCTAACATTTGCACTGTGGGTTTTCGCCAATCAAATGTAGGTACTGATTCTATACAAGCAGTTTGATTTACAATAGACAAATAACCTTCACAATAAACATTCCATTTTTCAACACCGTTTTCAACAGTGACATCGTCGCGCATAGGAACACGGATATCTAGGTGTTCAACTAAATGTTCTACTCCATTCTCGAACACACGCCAAACTTTACCATTGCTATTATGTTGGTGATTGAATCTTATGTGATATTTGTTCATATATTGTCCTTGCCCATCGACCTGCATCTTGCTCGGTCACTCTTACATCGTGTGTTTCGGGCGGAAGAAACACACGATTAGTATCTTCAAATCTACCCTCTGCTATTGTATCTACCCAAATCAAAAAGTGCGGATCGTAAATGTCGCGCATTTCTTTTAGGGGACAAACAAAATCTGCAATTACATAATCTTTGTTTGAAACATCTGCTATTTCTCTCATTCGTCGGCTTTGACGAATTCGTCCTTCATAGCTGAAATCCCAATCATTAAATTTTTTTCTTATTTCATCTGCATTTAACCAGAGAACATCCGGACTAAAATAGTTTAATAAATTTATTGCAAGCGTAGTTTTGCCTGCTCCGGGCAATCCCATTATAAGAATTCTAGTTGTCATGAAAAAACCTCACCATTTTTTAGAAATCTAATTTTTTATCTTTTATATGTTTTTTAAGTTCTAGTGCCCATTCATAATGAGCTAATTTGCCTGGATGTATTTTATCTTTATCAAACCAATTATTTTTTTTAGTGATACTGTATATATTATTTGTTGTACAACAATTCGTCCAATTGATTAAATTATATAGATTTTCATTTATACTTTTTAAGTCTAAAACATAATCTTGATAAAAAGTAAATATATATAATACCCCCAGCTGCATTAGTATACTTTGTAAAGAAATTATCTTTATGAGGAAAGAGTCTACCATTTGATTATAACTTACATTCTTATAGTATGAATCAAACAAATTCATACATTCTTTATCGTTATTTAAATACCCACAACCAAAAATCCAATCTTTTTGAACAAAGTCTTGATCATTAACTGGATGTATTATTTTTTCAGGCCAATCGTTTTGCTTGTGCTGAAAATTTGAAGTAAAAATGGTGTTAAAATTCTTTACGGTTCTGTAATCTATTCTATGTGGTTGAGACCACATAATAATAACTGCATCGTAATTTCTTAATGATAATTCTGTAACTGTAGATTCAAAAATATAAGTATTACCAGCACCGGACTGTGCGAGATTTATCAATTCAAAATTATACATTGATTGTAAAGCATGCGGCCAACTATCAGGACCTCTGCTAAAGCTACAGCCATTTGTTAACACTCTCATGAAAATACCTTTACACCGTATTTACTTTCAAATCTATCTGCGTCGTCTCGATCATTTACCATTGGCTCACCTTTGATATTTAAACTTGTGTTTAGTAGCATAGGGCAGTCAGTCATTACAAACCATTTTTCCAATAATTGTCTGATGCCCGAACCGTCTGCTGGTACCGTTTGTACTCGACTGGTCCCATCAACATGGCAGATAGCAGGAAAACGGCTAGGATACCAACAATGAGCGACTGACTGCATATAACGGCTATTAGGCCACCCGTTGCGGAAATCAAAGTACTGATCAGCCATCTCCTCCAATATGACAGGGGCAAAAGGTCTGAATTTTTGTCTGCGTTTAATTTCATTTACTCGATCCTTGATGTTAGGTCCTCTTGGGTCCGCTAATAAACTTCTATTACCTAAAGCACGGGGACCAAACTCTGCACGACCACTAGCAACACCGCAAATACCGTCAGATAATAAACTATCAAGTATGGGTGTAACGGGATATGGTCCCGGAATATCGTGGCCCAGATAAGCATCGACCCAATTAACACGACGCCCATAAGCGAGAGCGGCAGCGCCAAGACTGCTACCAGCATCACCAGGATTAGGCATAATCCAAATATTTTCAAAGTATTCTCCAAGGTTTCTATTTGCCAAACAGTTTAATGCTACACCACCCATATAAACAAGATTTGCACTCCACGCAAAATCTCTTGCTCGACGCATCACATTGTATACCAATCTTTCTAAAACTTTTTGTGCTGCTGCTGCTAAATCTGCGTCATGCACATCTGTTAAAAAATCATTTGTAATACCAACATGTAAATTTTGTTTAAATGTAGTTTCCCATTCGTTTACAATCAACTCATCTTGTAGTGTGCTGGCATAACCGTTTCTTCCATATGCGCTCATACCCATTAAAATGTATTCATCTTCGTTAGGTTTTAATCCTACTCTTTGAGTCATTGCGCTATAAAACAATCCTATACTATGAGGATATCGTTGACCCCATAGTCGTTTATATTGGGCTATTCCACGACTGTCGTACTCCGCGCCCCATATGCTAACAGTGTCCCACTCACCAATTGCGTCAATGACTACTACTGTTGCGCGATTGTATGGACTTGTTTGGAAGCCGGCTGCTGCATGACTCATGTGATGATTATGACTACTGTAACTGGGAATATGTGCCCATCTGCCAAACTGTTCTGTCAAGATCCTTCGAGTAGATAAACGATTCCACTCTATACCTTCTTCACTGTACAATCTTCGTAATTGTTTCTTCCACGGAGTTTCATAATATGCAACATGAGCAATAGGAAACTGATCCATGATATCATCCATCATGGCACGACAAAGATTGGCATCGTTTTTGACCCGGCTGTAACGTTCGCTATGCGCTGCATACAGTATATCGCCTTGGCGATTGATTACTGCGGCAGCAGCGTCATGAAAGCCAGCACTTATTCCTAATATGTTCATAAATTTTTTCTGCTATAATTTCATGGCCTTGTTCAAGTGGATGGCCACCGGGTCCATGTGGCAAACCGTAGGTCCATTCTCCTACACTTGTAAACATACCATCAACAAACATTGAATGATCTATTGCATCAATCAAGGTTTTGTGCTTGGAATGATAAATTTGATGACTTTGATGAGAACCACAAGCAATAAACATAACACAAGGAACATTATGAACTTCACAAAAACTTTGAGCCAATAAAATTTGTCTTAACCAATTGGCATAATAGTACTCAGGCACATCGTATGCAGTTATATACTTGATTAAATTAATTCGATGGGTGGGATCATCTAATTGTATGGCTCTGTAATTTCTACCGGCCCATATATCATACACTCCAATTTCGTCGGCAAATTCCTGTCTATTACAATCTGACCATCCAATAATAACTAAATCACTTTTGTCTAAAACACAGTGAATCAATCTTTTAACTATACGTGTATTTCCACTTGCAGGTCTTCCTAAATTGGCCACATGTTTATGTAATTTATTAGACAAGATCGTAGGCCACGCTAAGTTTTTACACTCAAGTTCGTCACCGTATGTGAAACTATCTCCTATTGCATGGATCATGGTGTCAATGCCCAGCACTGCTGATTTACATAGTTTAACACTTTTCCAGCTACCAATGTATGGCCGTCTTCAAGGAAATGCCCCCTTGAACCCTGTTTACAATTTTTTGTCCATTCTATCATTCCACTGATATTAAAATCTAAAAAATTGTCTGTGTTTATTTGATCATGATATTGCTTGATTCCATCAAAATATAATTTTTTATAATAATCATTTTGCATTATGTTCATCATCACATACTTGATTTTTTTACTTTCTAAATAGCTTTGCAACAAAATTATTTGTTGAATAAATTTTAAATGTAAAGCTTGTGGATTATGATATTGAGAAACATATTCTATCATGTTTTTCCGCCAATGGAAATTATTGGAGAGATGTGAATCTACAGTATACCCGGGCCATACATCATAATAACCCAGTTCATCACTGAATTCCATTCTACCAGGATTAGACCATCCAATTAAAACCAAATCAACATTATTATTTCGTAAGAGATAATCTAAGGTTAATCTTAAAATTTTGTCATTACTAGCAGCTGGTTTGGCTAAATTAACCACGTCTGCATTTAAAATTTTACCGACTTGATATGGCCATGCATTGTAAATATTTTTAAGCTCTTCGCCATAAGTAAAACTATCGCCAACTGATAGGATATTTTTAATCATTTGTAAATAAATGGATCGCGTTTACGAAGTTCTCGTAGTTTACGTCTATATCTAATTTCTAATTGAACTCTGTTCCAAAGGTTGCGTAACCAGTTCATTGAATTTGTCCTTTATTAATTCTGCTGCCACTTTATGTGCTTGTTCTAATGGGTGTGTGGTACCTACAGGATATTTATTTTCAACCGCCCATTGATAAAATCCTCTTGGTGTTTTGGTTTCATTCTGATTGGTTCCGGCTGGAAACCAAAACCAATTATTAAAATCAATTTGCTTTTGCAAACTTGTAATATATCCATCTGCCTGCTCTATGGTATAGTTATACAATATGCTATTATCTGCACAGGTAAACAGATACGGAATACTGTTCACTTTTAAATAATTTTGCAAGTAAACAATTTCTTTAAGTGTGCTGTAGATTTCCCAATACTCGCTACTACCTACATGTTCGTAAAATGTTTTAGCAAAAAATAATGTGCCAGTTTGTTTGGCTTTGATATGGTGCTGCTTGAATACTTCTTCGATATATTGATTTTTTTTACTAAATTCTCTAGTAACAACATCAGGATTTTGAATAGTCCAACTGTTAAAAGCGTACCACGGACTTTTTTTCTGTCCTGTATCATAACTGAATCTAAATTCGTACCTCCCCGGGAATGTCCAACTTACAATAACTCCACATTTAGGGTGTTTGCTAGACTCTGCAATAACAGTTCTTGCGATACTGTCATTGGCATATCCAGGCCAAGCTACACATTTGTAATCTGCATTTTTTGATATCAATGCCGAAAATGTACTAACACTGTGTCCAAAAATTCCAGCCGGGGTATTATCCTGACAGTCGGCTAATTCGCTGCCGTACACAAAACTGTCACCGCCTGCTACTATAATCATATCCCGGTCTCATCATATCTATTTGCATCTGTTTATAATTGGCATCAGCCCATGAATAATCAAAGGTACTAGCTGTTCCGTCTACTTCAATTTTATAGATGTCAAGGTGTCCTCCTAGCATTTCCCAAATTTTTCGATAATCTAACGTTCCAAAACTCCCTTGTAAATCCACTTGTGCTATAGGAAGATATCCACAACTTAATTTTGGATCAAGAGCATCTTTGCCGTTATTTCTCATCCAGGCTCTAAATAAATCTTGATCTTGATTATACCAAGGTACATTTGCACTGCCATAAATCATATCATTACCCCATTCTATATCAAACTCGCCACTGTAATATTTCAAATCTGTGATTGCTTCACACACAGTATCGGTCAAATTAGGAGCACCTTCATCTCGAAAAACTTCATAGTACGTTTTGCCAATTTGTGTCCAATGCATGTAAACGCCGCCTAATACACGATCGTAGCCATTATTTGCAAATAATTTCCTATGTTCGTCTTTTAGATCATATCTAGCGGCATTTATAAATGTTGTGATTTGACTAGGACGCACCCATTGAGGCACAGTAACCAATTTTCTTCGACTTAAAATTAAAGTTTCCAGTTCGTGACAAATATTGTTTAATTGTCTAATAGCATATTTTGTTTCATAATTGGCTCGTTTATAATAATCACTGAGTTCCCATACTGTGCCTTGTAACACTTCAAAATGATTATGTAGTTTATTTAATTTTTCGTGATTAGGACCATCAGGCGCATAGTCATCGGCAATTACATTGGATGGTGTGTAAAAATCATCAATATAATAATCACTAAAAAAATCATTAATTGTTGCTACCGCTTCATCGAGTTGTTGGCACAAATATTCTACTGTTCTTGCTGTATTAGGAAATCCTAAAAAACAAAAGTTTTTTTCTAATAGATTTTTATTTTGTAGTAATTCTTTAAGAGCAACAATCCAATCTTCGGCCAATTGATTATCGTAAGGTACAATATTATAATCAATTTGATCTGCATAATTTAACGGATTACGCAATACTATTTTAACCAATGGCAGTCCACCACTCATACACATCTGCTCTCTTTGAAAGTATTTGATCCATAGTAATAGATTGGCTACGAATAGCTTCTAATTTTAACACACGAGCTCGGCCTTGCACAAGACCAATGCGGTAAGCTTGTTCGCCATATTGCTCTTGAAAGGTAGGGCGTGTTCGTAACTGAACTAGTGTATCCTTTAATGGTCCGGCTACTCCGGCGTTTATGATTTCATCTACCCAGGGATCTAAAATGGATCTAGGTAGGGCTAAAGGTGACATAACTATGTCCGGCGAGAAACTAAAGACAACCTTACTAAGGATGTCAACGCCCAAATCATTACCCAACTGCTGTATATTAACGACTTCAAACATGCCCGGTAGGGTAAGTGTAAAGTCCAATCTCATTTGCCTACAGTGCGTAGAGAATCTAATTCCTGTCTTAAAATTTGCAAGCCATGCTTCATAATCAAGACCTGTTCGGATATATTCTCCAATTTGGCCTGTGCCGTCGATACTGGCACAAATTTGCCAATCGCGCAAATGAGCAAGTACATCTTTATAAAGATTACAACCTCTATAATCAACGCGACTAAGATTAGTGTTGTATCTGGCGTAAACACGTGGTCCATCTCCTAGTTCTATAATGCGCTGCATATACCGCCAATGCTGTTCATACATTAACGGTTCTCCTCCCACCCAATAAACTTCCTCTACACGGTGGTCCTCTACTGCTGCTGCAAACTCTGCTTCAATCTGAGTTGTCTGGAACTGTTCAATTTGTTTTTTAATTTCAGGTCGCATCCACGAATTCTTGGGATCAGACCAATCGATCATTTCGTGTTGTCGTTGTTCGCTTTCCCACGAACTACTTAACATGTCGCCGCACATACGACATTTGAAATTGCAAAGATTACTGAATCTGTAATCCCATGAAACAGGCTCCATTGTTGTGTGTCCCGAAGCGTCTGTTGTTTCTACTACTTGTTTGTACTTATGGGCAAATAAATTGTTAAAATAACTGCGGTAAACATCTGTGTTTAACAATCGATCGTTACATACTTCACACTCGGGTAATACTTCTCCGGCCATCATGCGTCGGCGTACACTACGCATATGATCACTGTTCCAATGCTCTTCAAGTGTTATAGGAATATACTTGCCTGTGCCCACGGCACTATCAATATACTGTTTAAAATTTTGTGCGGGTTCTCTACTGGCACAACACATGCGTCGTTCAGTTTGTGGACTCAAATAAGTATGAGTCCAAGGTGCCATACATAAATTATGCTGCATAATTGTCTAAATAATTTTTGCAATTATTTTTAATATACTCGATCACAAATTCACTAATTCTTTTATGCCGATCTGTAGTTGGATGCCCATCTTCTGTTACTTGATTTAGATTGCGAACAAATTCAAACATGCCTATATGTTTATTGAATGTTATCCAGTTGGATTTTCTTATATCTAAAGCCTGTTGAAACCATTCTGGAGAATAATCATAAATTGCATTATTCATTAACATAAAAAAATAATTAAATTTACGCAATTCTAGATACGATAGACCTTGAATAATAGTGACGGCTGATAAAATATCGACTTTTTGATTACCAAAATGTTTGCCAGTGATCCAACCAAATCCTAAAGTATCACTAATGTGTGTTATGCCATCGATATCAATACAACACAAATTTTTGTTCACTTGAACATTTGCAGAATCACTAATTGCGTCATATCGATGCATTCCAGTTAAATTTATACCTATGAGCGTATTGTCAGGTGTAAATGTTTTATTATTTTCTAACACATAGATTAAATTGGTAAATGCAGCTATGTTGCCACCGCCAGGTATAGCCAAATTAACAAATTTATCTTGTGCAGGATTCATTTCAGCAAAACAAAAGTGTGGCCATACGCTACCTCGATTTTTCCAAGCTATTTTGTTTTCGTGAGGCAACGGAATCACGCCTGCTGTAAAGCTACATCCTGTTGTTATTAAATTTTTCACTTAATACCCCATTGCCAATGCTATTTCTGAATGTGTATTTTTAAAATTTTGTTTTCTATAAGTATCTGTTCTTTGCATTTTTTCTCGAAATTCGGAGCCGTCACTACCTGGGCCTTGTTCGATAAATTTTATTACATTGTCAACTTCTTTCAAATAATTTTTATTTTGCCAAAAATGAGTTTTTAATTTATTTAAAACCAAGTCTTGAGCCTGTGGCGTCATATGCTGTACACTCATATGATCTGGGCTATGCATCATGTTAAAATACACGCTGCCAAACGGTTTGGTATCTGCCCACGCTAATAATTCATCAAGATAGTAAACATTTTGCACATTTATGGTAAAACAAAGTTGTGTAGTAATGTTTGGCATCGTGACTTGGCTGTAATGTACATAATCAATAATTTCATTTGCCAATTCCCATTTAGCGCCGTACCGTTCGTATTCAAATCTGGCACCCACATTGTCAATACTAAATGCAATATCTACACGACCAAACTCTTGCCAAATGACAGCATCAAACTCTCCGGGCATCTGGGTAGCATTTGTATTATAATGTATATCAATATTTTTACTGTATCCTTGTGCAACTGCGTATTTTAATAAATCAAAGTGTTCTTCAATTAACCAAGGTTCGCCACCAGTGAATTCAAGATACTTGATATTAGGCAATAGTGTTTTTAGATTATCCCAAAAATTTGTATCTTTGTTTCTTGGCCACGCACCTTGCCGTAGCCACTGATAGGCAATATGCGACTTTTTATCAAAATCTTTTGGCATATAATCTAGTTCTTCTGCTGCCCATTTACTGCTAGACCAAGATCCGCATATTCTACATTTAAGATTACAAATATTTCCCAACTTTAAATCCAGAAACCAAAGTTGATCCGGATCGTCATTTGCCCAATCAACTAACTCATATAATTCTTTTAATCTTACCCTACTGTGTATTCTTTTACTTGTTCTACCGGCTGCCTCTTCGTCCCAACACAATTTACAAGTGCTAGGCTTTTCTCCGGCTCTAAATTGTCTACGAAGATTTTGCATGTATTCACTGTGATAAATGTTTTCTAAATTGTCTTTGTTAAGATCAAACTTGTTACCATCACTGTTTGTGATTTCGTTTCTGGCCAAGCAGCAAGGTCTAGCAGTACCAATAGGACTGGTTTCAATGCTTACCCATGGAAGCATACATATTGTTTTAGGCAAGATCATTTAATTCAGGAAATGTGTTCCAAAAGTTTTCATTTCTAACACTGTCTAGTTTTTTGATTTGTGCTTTAAAGCTTTCAAATTCAATAGTTTGTTTTTTTTCTTTTACAAATTCTTCAATTTCTCTGTTTATTTCTTCATCATCAGTTCTTTTTCCTTTTTGAAAATCTTCCCAGTCTGGCCACGACGAACTTTTTTGAGTTTCATACTCAAATTCCTGTAGGTTAACCTGTATATCTGAATTGTTTGTTTGAATAAAATTTAATAGTGATTCGTATCCATTTGTAGCTCGTTTAAGTGAATCAACTGGTCGTAGCCAGTCAAGATGCCGTTTATAGGCAGGCACAATTACTTGATCTTTAAATTCTTTAGGAAAAATATTTGCACGATACCAGTTAGGACTCTGACACAAGTTAATATTAAAATCTTTAGCTTGAATTAATCCTAGTTCTGTCCATTCACGATGAAAATCTAATACATGTAATACGTTCATAGCACTTACAGTGGCACTGACGTAAAAATCAACATGCGGAACTTCTTGCATCATGTGTCGTCGATTCTCTAGTGTTTGAGACCAATCTGTGCCTTTACGCATGAGTTCAGCACGCTCTCCGCTGGCATCCAAGCTGGCACCTACGCTGACGTTTTTGAAGTGCTTCCAATAGTCAAACACATGTTTATCTTTGTATCTCAATTCACTAAAATTTGTATTGTATTGAATCCTGATATCTGTCTTGCCATGTTCAATTAACTTTTCTAATAAGAAATAATGTTCCTTCATAATTAAAGGTTCACCGCCGGCGAAATAAACTTGTTCAAGATATGGAATATGGGGGAGCATTTGCTCGAGCATGGCGTCTTCATCGCCGGCGGTGTATTCAACTCGTGCCATGTCTCTGCCAAGTACATCGGGCTTACGATTATAAAGTTTAACATGATCATTATACCAGTTGCTACTAAAAATTGGACCGCAACTGCGACAACTAAAATTACAAAGATTGCTAAATCTGACATCCCAATACCTTATCTTGAATTCTGGATGAGTACCATCTGGCAGTGTTTGATCTATTTCTGCTATATGATGTCCATAATTACGATTACTATCGTATCGCATACTAAAGAAACCATTTGCTTCTTGTTCATAACACTTGGTACATTCTTTGCACGATTTGTCCTCTAACATGTTTTGACGCATGGTTTTGTATGCGTCTTGGTTCCAAACTTCTTCCATGGTATTTTTTCTTAAATCTCCAACTGGATGCCAGTAATCTGCAAGACAACACGGATAGGCACGGCCATCTGGAAATGCATGCATATGAACCCAGGGCATCATACAGAATGTTTTGCTTTCAGTTAGACGTTGCCAATGTTGGTTTGACAGTTTTTCTTTTTCTATAAAATAAGGAGAACGGGCATTATACACATAGCCTTTATTGTAAAAATCTTTTACACTCATATGTTAATGAACCAATCAGCTAAATTAGGAAAAGTTTTACAAAAATCTTTTTTCCTTCTTATATCGTATTGTGTATAAAAATTTTTGAAATCTTTTTGTAATACATCTTGTTCTGCTGCTCCGGTATGAGAAGTTTTAACCACGTCAAGATAATCAATCAAACGTTGTAGCTGATTCCATTCATATTCGTGTACAAACTCTGAACCTTGGTGTCTAGCCATAAAGTCTATAAGTTGATCTTTATACTTGGTGCGTATTTGGCTAGGTAGTACTAGGGCAGATTGAAAACTTGGAAAACGTAGGATATTTAAAGAAAAGTTCACCGCTTCTCGACCATAGCATAGTTTTAAATTAATTACCCATTCCAAGAAGTCTGTTAAACTGTCTAAACACAGTGCATTGATAGTACACATGATGTGCAAAGCACGTAGTTTATGATCAATTTGATGGTCTAAGATTAATTCTACAGTATTAGCCCAATCGTCCCAGGCCAATCCGTCTCTAATATACTCTGAGTGTAGGCCGATGCTTTCATTACTAGTGTATAGGTCAATGGGTGTGTCCACACTTGAAAATAAACGATCGAGATCAACTTGTGTTCCTAGGTTAGAATTTATTGCAAGTCTGGTTTGGCTACAACCTTTGTTTTGTTGAAACCAATCAAGTAGTTGCCAAGTGTATCCGGACATGAGTGGCTCGCCTCCGGTTATACGTAATTCGTCTAAGGTTTGGTGGAGGTCTGATTCCCACCATCTAAAGAAGGCTTCTGCATATGGGTTATTTTCACCATATTTAAAAAGCTGCGAACTGTCATGGCTATGAGTAAAATGATTCCTGCCGTCAGACACCAAATTAGTGTAGGGTCCATGGGTATTGATGTCTTTAACCCAAGTGCTACTGAACGCAGGATTGCAATAAGAGCAAGCAAACTGACAAGTGCGGTCAAAACTAATTTCAAGAGTTCGAAGATTGATATCTTCGCTAGGGTCTGTGTTGTACGCATAATTTAAGTCCTCATCTGAGTAAATTACTGTTTTGTAAACTCGATCACTGATATTATTTCTATCAATGTCTTCAATCTTCCAACAATATTCACAACCTGTAGGTCTTGCGCCCGCTTGCATTTGGCGACGCTCTTCTTTTTTCTTAGATGTATTGTGTAGTGTCCTGGGGTTGACTTGCACATCTCCAACATCAACTTTGTGAGGAAGTGGGTGATGACATGACGTAGTCATACCTGATCCTAGCCAAATTGTAGCATTATACCATTTGGCTCCACAGAATGATTTGGACTTGATGTCGATCACTCTGCGCTTGTATTCTAAATCTGTTTCGTTATTAATTTTGGGCATGATATTGGCATTCGTTCCAGAACTCTCGCATTTCTGGAAATGTATTTAGAAACCAGGTTCCTCTTCGTTTATCGTGCTCACTAAAGAATTTATAAAAATCAGCACGTTGTAGTTTAACATATTCAGCGTCTAATTTGCTACCTTCTTGCATCCAATCTAGAACCCGTTGCATTCTTTGCACTTCATAATCTTTGAATCCTTGAAACGGACGTTCAACAGTCTCCGAGTTTTCCTGCATCCAATCTACTACATCTTGCAATCGACGTGCATATACAGAAGGAAGTATTTGTAAGCTTTGCCACGTGGGCTGTCTCAATATTGGTGTGTCAAACCAAACACGTTGATATGTTGTACTATGGTATCTTCTCAATGAAAGAATGGTTTCTAATTGTCTTCGCAAACCTAAAACACTTAGATTATTCATAGTAATAATAAATGTAAGACTATTGCGACCGGGTATGTGTCTTAAGAAAAATTCGACCCTGGCTAAAACTCGTTTGAATTCCATCCCGTGTCTTATATATTCTGCTTGCTCCGGGATACCAGAGTCCAAACTCACATACTGCATAAAATGCTCTATATTGGTATTACACAACTGTTTTACATAATTGAAGTATTGTTCCCATAACTTTTCTTCCACACTGAAATTGCTGGTCACATCAATGTGCAAATCGGATTTAGGAAAAGCCAATACATAATCAAATACACGATAGGTATTACGATCCATTAAAGGTTCGCCGCCGGTCATTCGAAAGTGTTTTAACCGTGGATAAAGACTTGGCCACCACTCCCAAAAAGCGTTAACATAAGGATTATCCTCACGATTGGGCGTAGGCCTTCTGCGGTCCATAAAAAAAGTGGGGTCATTATGACGATTACTAGTGGGATACGCTCCGTACCTAGCAATTTCGTCAGCCCAAGTGCTGCTAAACTGAGGGCTGCAATAGCTACACTTAAGGTTGCAAGCGTTATTAAAATTGACTTCCACATAACTTGGAATTTCATCTTCGTCTCCGGTACTGTTGATGATACGATCAAAATGTTCCGCTGCCCAGGGTTCGCCTGAACGATAATGCCTGTCACTTAAATTGCCTAGGTCTTCTTGTGTCCAGCAATAACTACACTCCTGCGGTCGTTCATTGCGTAACATAATTTTACGCTGTTCTTTTTTGTGTGGTGTATTGTGTAGCGCACTGGGATTATCTTTCAATAGTGCGGCATCTATTTCGTGTAGTGGAGGGTGATAGCAACTGTTAGTTAGTCCTGTTGGAAGATGTAGACTGACCTGTTGCCATTTAGCAAGACAAAGCGCAGGACCTAATTTTTCTTGCATAGCCTCCGCAGAAGAGAGAAAGATACTTTTTGTCATGACAGTTTTACTTCACTACCTTTCATATATTGTAATACCGTTCTATTATGATCTAATACATTATTCATTTCATTTAAAGTATCATTTAATTTACTATGTGGCCATGTAAATACATTTTCTAAAATTTTTTTAATTTCTAAAATTCGTTGATACCCATTAAAATTGTCATAATCTTCGCTCCACCAATTTGAAAAAGTTTTATATCCAATTCTTCTAAGATTAGACAAATATCCTTGAGGACCCATTATTATAAAAGGAGTTTTTGCTATAATAGGTCTTAGAGTTTTTTCGGTAGGAAAAAATGTTTTACCAGTTACATATGTTTCGACTACTAAATCTAAAAATATGTCAGTGTACTTTTGCAATAAATTATAATGAGTTGGTGGTCCAATAGTATAATCTAAAAATCCTTCATCTAAATACACAGGACATTTTTTCATATATGGTATTACTGTAGATAATTCGTTAAAAGCTAGTTGATTTAACATTGTTAACTCGCTGTCAATTAAATGTCTTTCATCTTGCGGATTATAGTGACACGTTAACAGAATTTTATTATTAAAATTTGTGTAAAGCCATGCCGATATTATTAATCTATGCCAATTTGGCTTTCCTATAAAACAACCTACAGTATGTAACTGATGATTTTTTTGTAATAATTTAACTTTTAAATAAGGCTTACAACTATCTATATAATAATTATCTAAAATTTTTATTGTGTATTCTGGATGAAATTCTTCTACATTACAAGTTTTTATAATAATTGATTTTTTACTAATTTGAAATTTAGAGCAAACATAATCTAATGTATTATAAAAATTAGCCGACAAAAGACACAAACCTTCTGAGTTAGTTGTAATAATTACTTTGCCGGTATTTGTATACTCGTGTACAATATCTACAATTTTTTCAGGCAAATTAAAAATATGTGTGTCTTTATTTTCTAAAATTACCATCCTTCGATCCTCCGAATTACATCTATCTCAGTCATCATAATTTCACTATTACGCTGCCCAATACTGTAGTGATGTTTAAAAAATTGACTTTGTTCTGGTGTATACATAACAATAGGTAATCCTAATCTATTTTTTAATGCATCTTGGATCCTAGCACAACCTTCTTCAGGATCTTCAGTACTAAAACTGGTCCATAGTTTTTCAAGCATGTCAAAGTCCTGAACATAATGATGATCCCACCCTTCAAGCATGATCATGTATGTGCCTAATCGTGCTCCATACATTGCCCAATAACCATTTTCCACATCTGCACCCACTGAGTGCCATATACATAAATTATCATAGTTCCTTTTGTTCACACCTTCTTCAAATTCTTGTAGAGTGGGCTTGTGTCCCCTGTTAAGACACATCTTGACACCTTCACGGAATCCTGCACGCCATGCTTGTTTGGAACTACCATTAGGATATGTAGTGCTATAACAATTATGCATTGCTGTATACTTAGGATCAAAACAAAACTCAACGGCAGTTTCCTCATCCCCAAGACTTGCTTCGTGTGTTCGCATACGATTAACGAAATCCTTGGTCCAGCAGCTTACACCACCGTTACCATATCTTAAACCGTTTACAGCATTCCTGGCCTTCCACCTAAAAACGTGGTCATGATTTCTCTCGTCCAACGATAGTTGTAGATTAAAAAATTCTGGATCCGGAATATTGTCTCCGTCAATAACAACAAAACGGTCTGTGTCTGACGCGGCAGCGGCTGCTTTATGCGCTGCATCAGACCCTTTAACTCCATCAACTCTCTTTGCCCACGGTACCATGTTTTGAATCCTAATCCAAAATTCTTCTTTTTTAGGTTCGTCATAAGTTAAAAAGATACAATCTAAATCTGCAATATCAATTATTTTTTTGGTCATAATATTCTACTTCTGGATAGATTTCATCCTGTTCTAAAATCAAAGCGGCATGTCCTTTTACTACTCTAAATCCTTGATTGGATTTTTGTAATCGTGTTTTTGCAGGTGCTCGCGGATCTAATACAATTAATTTTTTATTTTGCACTCGTAGTAAAAGAGTATTTGCACTATAAAACATGCCCGGATCATCTAACACAATAAAATTGTCGCCGGTGGGATGATTGCTCTCCCAAAGTCCAATTACGGTTCCGTCATGATTGTAATACAGTCTATATTCTTTTGTAATCACTGGGCGAGCAGCATCATACTCGGCCACTAATCTAGCAACTTCGTCCCATAGATTTTCACTCATAAAAATTCTTTATCATAATAATGTATAGGATGATATTGATTGATATTGTTGATTCTAATCATATCTGTGTCCTGTTCAGTTACAAACACTTCACTGAATTTTAAATCTTCGTTGAATCCGTTAATAGCAGGCTTCATATGCACAAAATTTATAAAGTCTGCGCTTGGTAATGTGCAAAGTTCTCGTCCGACAATTTGTGCAGCCAAAGCAAAAACAACGTCTGTGCTGGGTACAGATTCTCTACAATTTTTTAACTCGTTAACAATTGTGTTCCAGTTACTATATATTTGTTTTGTTGTGTCAAAAAAATCTCGTGCTGTCTTGGTAAATCTAAAATACATCAACCCATTATATACATCAGGCAAATTGTTATCATCAAATGCTTTTCGATAATTTCTAACATTGGATATTTGTTGTTGATAATTTCTACTGCCAACACTTAGTACCATATCTCGTAATCTAAATGCATGTACCCAATGGTCTATACTTCTTGTAAATAACAAATCGCTTTCTAGTTTTATGGTTTCTTTAAATGGTGTCAATTCAAATGCAAATGCTTCTGTGCCAAAAGGTCCAAATGCATGGTCTGGTGCTTCAATCACGTAATCAAAAACTTTTTTGTGATCTTCACTAACTTTAGTTAGAGTAGCACTGTCGACTATCACAGCATATTGATTGTTCTTTTGTGTTTGTTTGACATTTACAGCCTGTAAATAAGCCAATCTAAGATAATCAACATGTTCGGTGTTGCAAGCAACAGTTAAGAATCCCAATTGTGCTTTATGACTCATCAAGCACCTGATTGATAAACTGTTGGCAGTCATCGCTTTGCAAATAAGTTTTGCTCATTATGTGTAAATTTGTACGTGGTAACACATAGGCTCTATTTTTATCTTTGACAATGACTTTTTTGTTTGACAAACAAATACTTTCAATTGGTTGATCCACTGCCAATATGCTGCCCGGAATAGATTTTTTATATAGAGCGTATCCATTTAAAATTATGTCTGCCATGGCAAATGCATAGTCATTTCTAAAATTTCGTTCTTGCACATTAAACAAAGCACAATAGTAGGCATAGTTTCTTTGAATTCTTCCCACAAGATCAAAAAACATCTGAGCTCGAGGTGTTTTCCGGAAAGCAAACACTGTGGCCCAAACATACGGTAAACTGGTTTCTCCCATTTGACTGGACCAAGTGGTTGTCAAGGCAGTGCTTGTTCTTGCTAGTAAATAATCCCAATTAACATCAAAAATTTTATTTAAATTGTTGTCCAATATCAAATAATCCACATCAATCACTAAAGTTTCGTCATATGGTGATAACTCGTATGCATGATGTCTTCCTACATTGCGCCACTTAATAAATTCGCCAGTGTCTACGTCACAACGCATTGTGTAATTTGTATTTTCAAATTCTTTATCTGTAATTAAAGTATACGGAATTCCAAGTAGTTGACTAGCCAACTCTAAAATATTTTTGGCAATTGACACATAATCAATTGTATCAACATTGTAAGCAAATGCCACGATGCCTCTAGATTTTTCTGATTTTTTTGAGTTCTTCATATTCTTGATGCCAAGTGTTCATTACTGTTTGATAGTGCTGTTGTGCAGTTACAAGAAATGTTTGACGATCAATTTGAACGGGATTTTGGTAAATGTCTTCAAGATAAAGTTCGTCTACAGGCCATGTTTTCACAAATGCCAAAAGTTCTGGTGTTATTTTGAACATGCCGCCGCGATGAGTCATATGTAGATCTGTTTGAATTTTTTCGCGTAGAATCTGCTTGTTGATTTGAAAATCTGTGGCCCTACGAACTTCGGTCACAATATCGTCGATAGTATTCATAATTTTGATGTAGAAACTGGTTAGTGATTATTATACACTAACCAGTTGCTGAATGTAAAGACTTTTACGAGCCTTGTCTTGTTACCGTTACTGCACCCCAGGTATTTGCAATGTTGGTAACTTCTGGATATGAAACATCTATGGTAACAGTTGGAGTTACATTGATAGCATCGTCGAAACTACCTCCGGAATTACCGCCAGATGTAGAAGTAATATTCACCCAAAACTGTAAAATGTCGCCGTTGTCATTGAACGAACCTTGTGTGCCATTGGTTCTGTAGGTAATAGTGGCTGTGTCTGTGGTATAATTGGTTGTGGTACTGGTAACCGAGACTAAGGTTATATTTGCTATTGTAGCTTGATAATAACCTTTTGCAGTGTCATTAGTACCAAGTGTGCCGCCTGTGCCAGTTCTACCACTGTTGGTATTAGCACCAAAAAGTGCAACTCCTCCTAGATTAGTGAACAAATCAACTACAGCAGCAGATCTTGACGCTGCACCTACATTATTGACCGCACTGACATTAAATTTCAATCTGCCGCCGGCATTGAAAAAAAACCTTGCTCGGTCTACACCGGTAGACCCTGCTGTGCCAAACTGTACATTAGCGCCAAAACTTCTACTTACCGTTGAGCTTGTAGTTGCAACAGACCAAGCCCCGTAGGCAGTTAGACTGTTATGATTGGCAATTACAGCAGAGTTGGTGGCAAATAATAATCTATCTTGATTTTGTAATGTAATTGTAGTTGGTAGACCACCAGAATGTCCAATGACTTGACCTGCAGTATTAGCTGTCAGACCTGAGCTAGTGTTTCTAATATGTAAATTAGCACTATTTATATTGTTAATAAGGGTAGCCCACTCAGTAGCGGTAACAGTGCTACTTACAGCAACATTACTTAAAGGTGTTTGACCATAACCTCTACTTCCATTACCCCACGCCCATACAGCATGAAATGTGCTGGTATTAGTGCTGGTATTAGTACCTAATATATCGTTGTAATCTGAAGCATCAATTAAACTACCTTGTGCGTATGTCATATCTTTTAAATCCTATCAACTGTTTAACTTCACAATGGCTTCAATTACACCTTCGCCATTGTCTAATTTATCTTGTAGACTTCTGCCAATCACATTAAATGGACTCAATTCATTTTTAGATCCAGCTCTAGCAATACCGTTTCCGGCACTTACCAATCTATCACCTTTACGTATTTTTCCTATCACACGAACTGGAACACGACCATTGACTGCTACTGGTGGATGTGTTGTGTCTGGGCCAGCAGCCCCATTCATCAAGTAGGCTGCTTGTGTACTTATGACGCCGAACACATCTTCACTCAATTCCTCAGCAGCAGCAGTAATTTCCTTTGCGCCGCCTAGAGCAACCACAGTGCCTGGATCATATGGTTGATCAGTTTCAAATCTTTCTGCCAAGTCAGCGTATTGTGCTTGTACAGACACACCATAGAAGGTGTTAAACCACATCCCTGTACTGCCTAGATCAACAGTGGTATTAGCAGTTGGTAATATGGTGCTAGAAACATATACTGTTGCAATGTTTGCATTGGCTGCATATACATTACCAACCAATGTGCTTTCTGCAAAAACATTGCTCCAGCGATTTGTGGTGTTACCTAAAGTATATGTTACATTGGCAAACGGAGTGATATTTGCTGCGAATGCGCTTGTTCCTGTACCACCGCCCAATTGACTGTCAACATAATTTTTTGTTGCCAAGGTCAGGGCTGGCGAACTTGCTGTTGGATTACTGTAAGCTTCTGCAAGACCAGTCTGATAATTTCCTTTTAAAAAAGGTGTTTGAACGCTGGCAGTTTTTAAACTTAAAACAAAGTCTTTGTTATTGGTTTGATTACGTAAAGTAACCGTTCCGCTACTAACAGATCCTACGAAATCGCCAGCAGCACCAAATGTCAACCCACTGTCGTTTGTGAGAGAAAGTGATCCATTGACGGTGCCCGATGTGTCATTTCTTAAAAAGCTAGAACCAGGAACTGCAACACCACTCACATACAAATTGTTAGCCACGTCTGCATTACCATAAAATGCTTGACTTAATGCTGTGCTGAGATTGAGACCTCTATTAACTGTGGCAAATCCACTTACCGCAGTGGTAAACGTCGCCTCTTTGCTCCAAATGCCTACCAAAATGCTATCAATGTAAAATTTTAATACTACATATGTGGCACTTGGTGATGTGGCTGCAATGGTATCTGGGATAGCACCTGAATTACCTGTAGCTGCTGCTGCTGCTGGGCCAATTGTTATCCATCCGGTTCCGGTCCAAACTTTGAGCTGTCCACCCACAGTATCGTACCATTGCTCTCCAGTAACTGGGTTACTAGGAGCACTAGACGAATATGTCATTGTAGTAATTGTTTTCCAAGCTGCACTGGCTGTACCTTTTGTGGTAGCTGTGTTTACTGTAAGATTTTTAGTTGTGCTGTTCCACCAAAGTTGCCCAGGGAGTGGTGCTGCAGGTGCAGAAGCATTACTAAAATTTTCTATCAAACGAACCATGTTTTGGTTCAAAAACAAGCCATAGCCCGGATAGTTTTTACCAACTAAGGTCAAGCTGCTGTTTGTTGTATCAATTGTACCATCCGGCAATCCGCCGCTGATCAACGCAGATCCGTTAGTTAAGGTAATATTATATGCCATTTTTTAAGTTTCTCCAACTTTGTTATTTATGCGTTTATAATCGCTTGCTAAAGCTTATGCGAAGCTTCTGATAGATGTTCCATAACTTTGCGAGTTTCCTGTGAATGTAACGTCACCTTGCCCGGCTCCATTAATTTCTCGCCATTCATTATCAATTTTTACGTACACGGTGTTGATATCTTGCCATGTTCCGCTTACTTTAACAAATGCTTGGTTTATCTGTTTCCACTCACCAGACACTTTGATTGACATGAGTGAAATTGGCTCAATGAACAAAAGAACTCGCCCGTCTTGGCCAGTGCCACCACCGCGATTGCCACCGCCTGCATATCCTGCTTTGTAATACGTGCTACCAGTTCCAGTAGTGGCTCCTTCATTATCAGGAAAATTGCCACCACACTGCCCTGCAAATCCACTGGCATCTCCGCCAAATACAGCACCACCTTGCCCTCCAGGATGTCCGCCTCCTCCTCCACCGGCACCTCCACCATCGCCACCCTTGGGTTGGCCCCTTTCTCCGCGAAAATCCAATATTGGTGATCCGTTGAATATTGAGGTAACTGCCCAAAGATCTTTGTTGGTGCTAATACCACCAGTAACTGTTTGTCTATAGCGTAAAAAGACGCCGCCTGCTACTTTGGCTCCGGCTGGTATCTGTGGCGATCTGACTAACCAAGTATCAGCGGTAACATTAACAGGTACTTTAGTAATATTTGTCCACGTTGATCCATTTTTACTATACTCTAAGTGTAAATCTTCTCCCGGTTCGGGAGGACCGACGGGAGGTTGCAATGATCCTCTTCGAGCAAAAAAAGTTAAAACTCCGCTAGTTGATAAATTTACCTTGTTGTTTGTTTGCACTGTTCTTGTAAATGAACCCGCAGCATTAAATCCATATCCAAATGCAAAAACTTTTGTTGACCCAGCAGCAGTTGGGGGTGCAGTCACACTTGGCAGCGTGTTATATTCTACTATTTGAGTTTGAGCACTTAAAGTTAATGAACCAGAATTGTCAACATCTAATGCCGGTGCGCCAATGGAGTAATCTCCAAATGCATTTTTTGTTATTGTTGCATCTCTTCTAGCATATTTTCCAGACCCGTTGCCATCGTTGCCGGCACCTCCACCACCACCTCCACCACCTGCTACCAACATCGGGACATTGTTTACTAATACACCAGACGCTCCGCCGCCACCACCTCCACCACCCGAAGTACCTCCGGGACCAGCTGCAGATCCTGCACCACCATTGAAAGATTTAGTTGCATCGCCGTTGATACTTGTTCTGCTTAGTCCAGCTGCACCGCCAGGGGCGCCTCCTGAGCTACTCGAACCCCCATTGCCACCTTTTCCTACAAAAACTTCAACTAAATCGCCTCTGTCAACTTCAAATGATGTGGTATTATACAGCCCCGGCGCTCCTATGCCTCCCAGAGTACCAGCATCCATGCCGCCTCCGCCGCCGCCTGCAGCCCACGCATGTGCTGTAATATTCGCCCGGAAAGGCAGTGTGACTTGATATCTACCAATGGTTAAAGTACCTGCACTTCTAGTACTCCATACTAAATTTCCTACATCGATCACAGTTCGAGTCCCCCCGATGGGATTAGGAATACCTGGAATACCTGGTTCATTTCTTACTAGTTCCTCTGATATTGTTACTGCTACTCCTCTAGGTCCGCCGGTGTTGGTGGCAGAAATAACAATACTCATTGCTCCGCCACCGTGATAAATTCTTGTATTATTACCAATTGCAGTCCTGGATATATTAGCATCAAAATTGTATAACGTAATGTTGTATTGGCCATTTATATTCACTGAGCCGTAGTTGTCAACTGCGCCAGTTACATAATAATAACCTGCTTGTAAATTTACAGATCTTCGTATGGTCGTTGAATCGCCGGCGCCCGACGGCCATACCGCATAGGTGTTCATAAAGCCAGACCAAGCGCCCAATGTAACAGCCGGCAAAGTATCAGCTCCAACCTGTACAACAAATTCTCTCTCAATTATTTTAGTAGTGGTCATGCGTCAAGGAACGTATTTAAACCAAATATCACCATTGTCACCATCGCTAACACTTGGATCATCGGTACTCACAAATTTTCTACTACCGCCCCAGAATTCTGATCTAGTCATAACGTATTGAGTTGAGGCAATTTGTAATGTGTTTGCACCAAATGCAGCGGTTGGTGCAGTGGGCGTTCCTGTTAGTGTAGGACTTAAAGTGTCTGCTTTGAGGGCTAGGTTTGTTGTGAGTGCAATATCAATTGCAGTGTTTACACTGTCTAATCTGTTGTTTAAATTTGTAATGTTAACATTGGCACCGTTAACTCTTGCGTTAGCAGCAGCAACATTGGCTGTCATTGCTGTTTCTACTGCAACAGTTTGATCAACTCTGGCAGCCAAATTAGCATAAATTGCATCAACATTGGCAGTGAGTGCAGTATTAATTGCAGTATTAATTGAATTCACTCTGGCGATTGTATCTCTCAATGCTATTTGAGCATTGGCCGCAGTTATATTTGCTCGCAGTTGATTTTCTTCACTGGTTCTTGTAGCCAGGTTTGAATTGATAATAGCAACATTGGCCACAAGATTGGTATTTGCTCTTGACTGCAATGCAGACATTTCACTATCCACGTATATTTTTGTTGGTACGCCAAAGTTTGCGGTAGCATTACCATACACATCCATTAGACCAGTTTGGCTGTTAATATGCAGCACTCTAGAACTTACACCGTTTACGTTGGTGTAAAAACTGACATTGCCTACATTAGCACTATTGGTTATCTGAACATTTCCATCAAGATCTTTGAAAGCAAAATTGTATGGCCCAAAATGCACATTGCCCGATACATCAAGATTGCCGCGAATGTCAGTACCAATTACTGACCATGTATTGGCAGTGGTGTATACTTTTAAATTATCAATGCTGGTGTCGTACCATAGCTGTCCATATATAGGATTGGCTGGGCTGTTGTTAAATGCAAAATTTTCAAGTAACCTAACAAAATTTTCATTTGTTTGATCACCGTAGTTTTGTACTAACCGGCCAAACAGTGTTAAACTGGTGCTGGTAGTATCTTTTGTACCATCTAGTACAACAATCACTGACCCATCGGTTTTGTTTACAAAATAACTCATTGTGTTATCCTATGCTGCTCAAATTGGTTAGAGTTTGAATTCTCACTGTGTAATCAATTTGAATTAATCTGTTTAGACTTTTTTGCACAGGATGAAAAATTACATGCGTAAGTAATTTGCCTGTTGTGGTAAGTCCAGAACTACCGTCTGTGCTTCTAGCTTTGAGACCCAATTCGTCAAATGTATAAGTATCTTCAAGATTTGTACTGTTGTCAAATGCTGCTTGGCCAGTTGGCTCACCGTAATCAAGCAAACAGCTGATAACAATGTCTGTATACACTCTACCAGGAACATGTCGTATTTCCATTTTGTTTCTTGTTGGATCAGCATTTAATGCACTGTTATTATCTACAATTTTAGCAAAGGTTGGATTGTACAAATTGCTGTTACTGGTATTAACATTTGGTGGCAAATAATTGATAATTCCTGTAGGATCAATACTGGTACCGCCGTTACCAAAATGCATTTCGTAAATGTAGTTTTGACCTTTGTTTGCCAATGTATACGCTATAGCCTCACTGATATTTTCGTAGTGAATTGCATTTCGCTTATCTACATAAACTTCGCCTGAAGTGGGATCAAAAATTTTGATATGCCCTTGCACATTTATGCCACCCGTTTCGTTTGGTTTATGTTCGTGGTCTGTGGGGTTACGTTCTAAATCTTCCATATTTTTATCCATATTACTATTTAGCTGGGTATGATTCATGGTATATAACTAGGCTCCGCTCTAATAAATTGTGCACCAATTGTGTTGCTATTTTGTAGGGTAGTTCCTAATTGTTCCCAAATATTGCTTTGTAATAAAGGAACACTGGACAACACAACATTACCATTTGCAAACACTGATCCTAAAGTGTTGATATTGAGCACGTTTGCACTGACACTAGAAACACCACCGGTAATACTAGCTATGTTTATTCTGGTTCCTATGTTAGATGCCGTTTGGAATGTGCCAGTGACAAAATCAACTGCTACAATATTGCCGTTTGTTACAGATTGTAAAACTCTTGCATTTCCTGTATTTGCAAATTGCGTGATGTAATCCCCAACATTGGCAGTAATATTCGAACTCATTATCAATTTAAAACTTACATTTGATGTAACTGTAATATTACCATTGACTGTTACAGCAGAATAAATCTGAGCGTCTGGAATTAATTGAGTAAGGCTGCTATCTGATATAGTATTCCCTGACAATATGACATTTGATACACCTGTACCATCAACTCCGCGTCTCAGTTGACGCAATGAATTTACTGTAATAAGCTGAATATTTGCCGAGTTTATGTATGTATTGGCATTTGCATAAACGTTGCCGGTAGTCAAATATACATTACTGTCTAATGCAATAAGTGTAGCAGCTGGAATCACAGTATTAGCGGTCCAAGGTGTTGCTGTGGCCAGTCTAGCAGCATCATAGCGTTGATAATAATGAATTTTTTCGCCATTAATAAACACAATACCAGGATTGCCCAAGCTTGGACTAGGGTCAGGTAATTTACTTGCATCGTTTACAACAATTTCATCATCTATTAGATTTAAATTGGCCGACAGAGTAGTAGTGGCGTTGGCATTGATTCTGGTATAAACTGCATTGGCACTCATTGGTTGGAATAACCTAAATCCATAGGTTTCTGTATTTCCTGTTGTATTACTGAAAACACGCATTTCCATTGCATCGTACATTCTTCCTGGTATCAATTCCTCGGGCGCATGACTTGCATAAGTGTCAACATATGCACCGCCTACGATATTAATATCTTGAGGCCTGGTTCCCAATGCTGTGTCAAGATATTTGCTGTATATATTAGAATCTAATACTTGTTGTAAATCTAGATACGATATTTTTACGTTGGCATTGCCGCCTGTACCTATTTCTGCAATATTTGATTGGATAGCTACACCATTGATGCTGATATTGTTTGATGATACAGTAAATTCAGGCACGGTGTATATTAAATCCACTGTGGACGAATTGGTAACTGACTGTAACACATAAGCATTAGCCAATGTGTTTGCCTGAGTTATATAATCTCCTAGATTGGCAGTAATTGGCGAATCTAATAAAATTTTGTAAGTTGTTTCGACTGGTTGTCCAGTCAATGTCATTGAATCTCTTGTAACATTGACTATGGTAAAATATCCGTTATTCTGAAATTCAAATGGCACCTGTGCTTCAATTCTGATACTTTGATCCACTTCAAAACCTAAAGTTTGGAAATTTACCGCATCAACATTGCCACTGTCTATGGTTAAACCAGTATAGTTAAATGAGATTACATTGCTTGTAATTTCAAATGCATTGGTTCTAAATTCGGTTCCTAAAACCTCTATTCCGGGATATTCTAGTCCGTTAATCAATTGAGTAAGAGTTCGACCAGTCATCCCAACTTCTGGTTGATAGTAGGCTATTATTCTGTCTGCAGCATTAAGCAATGTATTGCCACTGTCGATTACTGTAAATCTAGTGAAATCAAATGTGCTTTGAGTAGAAATATTTGCGTTAGTTGCCAAATAGGCCTGATTGTTATATACAACAATATTTCCGCTACTGATATAGATATTTCCTTGATCAGTAACTGTGTTACCTGATGTTACAACAGTATTAGCATAAGCTGTGTTTGGTTGCCATAATATCAAGTTACTAGAATATGCAAATCTATCAAATTTAATTTGAGTATCTATACTTCTAACTAGATTATAACTGAGATTTGTTTGGGAACTATAAAATTCATTTTTCAATAGCGGATACGCTGTGGCTCCTACACCATCGCCGTTTATAAACACATTTGGAGTTGACGTATATCCTGATCCTGCATTGGTGACTGTAATAGAAGCCACACGACCATTGGCATATAGTGTTGTTATAGCCGCAGCACCAATACCACCGCCGCCAGTAATTTCTACATTGGGAGGTAATACATAATTAAGCCCTATATTACCAATTATATAATCAGTTACTTTGAATTTGTAATTGTTTGCCCAATCGCTATAAATTTCATTTTCAAACAACGATGCATCTTGTGTAATCGCTATGTCAGGACTTCTAAATTTTCCATATCTAGCATCATACACACTTGGTAAATCAAAATCTGTCCAATCACCTGCAGCCGTATCTTGTTTTATATAACTAGGTACGTATTCTCTAATCTGTGTTCTATATGGTTTTACCTCTTGAATATAATCATTGTAAAAACTTTGATTGTCTCTTACAAAATTTGGGAACTGTTCCAAATTTCTAAGATTATGATAAACATCAATAAAGCTTGTTTTAAAAATCCAGTCTGGATTCTTTTGTTCTGCAAATATAAAGTTTACAATTGTAAGGAATAATCTGTTTAATTCGTTACTCAGATTGCCTGTTAGTATTTCTTGATACACACTGTTGTAAATATTTTTTAACTCTTGGACTGCTTGTGGATCAAATCCTACAGAATCGTAAACGGCGCTGTCATAACCGGCTCTCACTGTCACATCAAATACTTCTGTGCTTACTTGTAGTGTTCCATTTTCGGCCCCAATCAAACTTAAAGATCCGCCATCCTGAGCTTCGTACAGTAACCACTTGCCTTGACCATTATCTAGTACCTTTATGTAATCACCAGGTTCGGGACTCAGAGCTTGAATATCGCTGTAGATTGCCACAGTGTAGTTGATATCTTTGCCGTTTTGAAAAGTGGTGTCATACCATACAGTAGGGCTCCAAAACAATTCTGTTTTGAAACTTTGTAATCTAAATAATTCAAAAGTATCGTTGGTTGAATTAAAACTGTAAATGCTCCATTTACCTTGATAATTAGAGTCATTAGGTATTAAAATCTTATATCCATTGGTAAAGGCATCGGTGCTTAGATAAGTTAGATCTGTGACATTACTTGTCTGTGTATTAAAGCCAGTGGTAGGCAGTGGATCTTCTAAAAACAGTGTAGATGGTGTTTTTATTAGTAGTGTAGGGTAGCGCACTAAAATTGCATTAAGTGTTTCTACATAATTTTGTAAAGCACCTAATCTATTAGACATCAGAGTTTGTCTTGGCATATTTAAAATACCAAGGCGATCTTGCGCTTTCAACAATGGATCAGGAACAATCAAGCCTGTGTCATCAAATCCTACAATACTATCTCTTAATTTTGAAATAAATCTTACCGGAATAGATTCAGCGCCGGCATTTTGTTGTACCATTTGCCATTCACTGTGCATCAAGTTGCTGTTTCTAATTTGAGCCACATCCAAATGGATAGCCACGTCGTTTCCGATCAATTGATCAGTTACATTGTAGACTGCAACGCTGTTGGGTGCCAATAAAGCTAGATATGGTATACCTTGATCTTTAGGAGCTGTTATGTAAGATTCTAATGCCTTAGCACTCAAGGTTCTTCGAGCTTGATTTATATCCACACTAATTTTATTATGGACCCAATAGTAATACTTCTGTGTTATTATACCAGTTGCTGGATCTACCACTGTAACAGAACTGTAAGCTGTGTCATCCGGATATCTAGCTATTCCATCTCCTGCACTGGTGGCGTATTGGCTAGGTAAGAAATTGCTTTCTACCCATTCATATATTTTAACTTGGCTACCTGGGAACAGGCTACCCCAATTTTTGACTCTGTATTGTAAAATGCCTTGCTCGTAATCAATAAAACTCATTAATGACAAGTCTAACCATGTTTTACCAACCTGGCGATCAGACCAGTAAAAATTTGTGTTATTGATTGTGTTTGTTCTATTTGATCTGTTGTAGCTTGCAGGATCATAATCTTCTTTAAAATCAAGTTCTTGTTCTACTGCACCTAACAGTTTACCTTTTACTGGATCCAAATAATCAAAAAAGTCTAGTATGTTTTGAGACACAGTATTATAAAGAAATGCACTATTTACTGCCCCAATGTCTACTCTTGGTTCTTTGTATCTAGTCAATGTCCACCCAGACGTAGCGTCTTGATTGTAGTAGTAATATAAACTTCCGCCTTCGGTTACAATGTTGTAATCATTGGATACCCCGACAATTAAATAATCAGATCTCAAGTCAATTGCTGCACCAAAGTTAAACCCAGTGTCAAGATTTGGGCCAAGTAGCTTTTGTGTAAAAGCAAACAATGACGGATTATCTACATCCTCATACGGATTGTTCATTAGATTGTAGATGTAGACAGCACCGCTGTCACTGATTTGATCTACAAACTTGGTACCCCCACTATCAAACAAAGTAGGTATTGCAAGAGTCGAGTCGATGTCAATTGGAATAGATATATCTGCACCGTCACTTCCGATAGCCAATGTTCCGCTTGCTTGATCAACTTTTAATGTAGCTCCAAAAGTTTCGCCCAAGGTGTCAGGATGACGAATAATTTGTACAAATTTGTAGTCGTCAATTCCAAGATCTATCAATGGAGTACCTGTGTTTCCCGATACTATATTCAAACGATTGGCGGCTACCACTACGTCGCTGTCAATCTTGATTTTGTTATAACTTATGGATGCAGTCACTCCAGGAATGTTTGCTCCATTAATAGCAGAAACAACTGATGCTAGACTGGTTCCAGTAAAGGTCACCACACGATTGTTAATTACAATAGTTTCGCCTATTGTAACAGTGGGGCCGATTACTGTTCCTGTTACTGTACCGTAAACTCGTCCTGCATTGACGAATCGAGTAACCAATCCAAATCTATAATTTGGTTCTAAGTAAGCAGGACTAGAAACGTAGAGGTTGCAACCGCTGTTACACATAGACAACTGGGCTCCAAAAGACCCTCCTGCACTACCAACTGTTTGTGGATAAATGATTTGGTCTAATATAAATTGATTGCTCTCAACCACAAGTCTATTTCCAGCTGGCGGAATATTAAATCCAGCAAATTGCACTATGTTTGTTCCAATTAAATAGTAATCAGTTCCATTGGTTAATAGTACATCATTGTAATACACGTAAAATACATTGCCTAAATTATCTGGCAGTGTGAATGTATTTGTTAAACCATTGGTTACGAACTCAGTTGTGGTTCTATGATACAGATACACCGCTCCAGCTTCATTTAAACCATCGACAATAGTGGACTTGGCTCCTACTGCAATTGTAGATCCATCACTGTTACTAACTACGGCGGAACCAAATTGACTGCCTACTGCAGATTCTGAAGATACGGGAAGAGTATCTAACAGTGTGTAATGATAGGTTCTTTTCTGTACTGTTATTCTATCTCCATCGGAAGGAGCAACTGTAAAAATAATTCTATCTGGACCACTTGCTGTGGTATAATCTATTCCCGGGAAATATTCCGCTGCTCTCAGCGGAGCAGTAACAATAATGTCACTGGCATCTGCAGCAGCAAAACTTAAATTAAATGTAGCCACTCCTGTAGAACCAATTAAGTTTTGCGTGACCTCTTCTCTTGGGTAATTTAGTGCGTAACAGTACACCTTATTAGCACCTGGTGCTCCGATATAAAGATACTTGGCATCGTCGCCCATTGACAATGATGCCCCAAATTCATCGCCCGCTGTACCGCTGACATCGGCCAAAATTTGAACTAAAACTTGATTTTCAAATACATAAACAACGCCTTGTTTACTGCCAGAATCGCTGGCAGAAACAGCCAAGAAGTTACTGCTTCCAACAGTGGCAGTTGCTAGGACTTTACCAAAACTGTCTAATACTGGGTTGTTGCCCCATAAAAAACCATAGCTGTCCCACCCATTATTAGAATTTCGTGCATATATGCTGACACGACCATTTGAACTGTCCGGGGCTCCTCCAAATAGATACAGAGGTGAATTGTCCAATGCTATGCTACGACCAAAATGATCATTGCCGGCATATTGACTTTCGCCTAGTTGAATTCTGTTTTGATACTCCCACGGATCTGTTCTAGTATAGACACCCCAGTTACCTTCATTGTCTAAATTTTCAATCCAAACTTTGTCATTTACTGCCCATCCTGAGTTGGGGGTCGACTCGATGACAGCAGTTGGTGTTGCTAATTTACTACTTTGTAACTTATAAACAATACCGTTAGCAATAACTGCCTCGGCGTCAATTAAATCTTGTAAATTATTATAAATTGTAATTAAAAATCTAGTGGAATCAATAATTGCATTTACACGATAAATTCCGTTGTATCTGGGATCAAAGTTTTTTAATGCAATTAAGTCGTTTTCTTCTAAACCATGTTCGGCACTTATTACTAGTTCAGCTTGAGATTCGGTGTTGTATCTGAGTATAAACGCCAGTCCAGGTACATTACAGCATCTATACACATTCCATTGTTTATCAAAATCTCTGGCTGTCCATAATGTAAATCCAACCGACATATTATCAACTATGTCTGCATAACTGGCATAATCTTGAATATCAAAAATTGTTCCATCAACGTCATCTAAGTTCACAAAACCAGCAGTAGGCAAAGGTCTTAGTTCTTTTGATTGACTGTTATCCTCAACTCGTAAAAAATTGGGGTTAAATGCACCACTCAACTTATATGTACTAGTCTGATCAAAAACGGCAATATCAGTTTGTGTAGCAACGGTACCATCTGACAGTTGAAAAACAGCAGGGTTATTATCAAATACAGAATCAGATAATAAAAATTCGTAGTATTGATTTATATCTAATGAGCCATATTCGCCGACTCGCATCATCCAATTTTCATAAAAATTTAATTCTGTATTTAGATTATTAAACTGAGCTCCTCGTAATGCATTTATAGCGTTAGCCGTTCCTCCCTGTTTGATTAATCCTTGGTAGAATTTTGACTGTGTGACAATGTCGATACCAAGATTTGTAAAATATTGTCTGGGTCTGAAGCCTATCAATCCATTACTAAACAGCTGGACTTGTTCATCAATTGGTTGATCGTTTATGTCATAATACTGCAAAGATTGTTTGGCATTTGTTGCAAAATTGTTTATAACGCCAGATTGTAATTCATTCAATCCCAATTGCTTCCATGATGCAGTCTGAAATTGATCTGCTGCACTTATGTTTTCAATTGCAGTGTAAATTCTAGCTTTATGAGATACCAAAGACCCTTTGAGATAGTCTTGGCCCGGTTGCCATTCGTCTGTTTTGTCACTGCCGTAGATATAGCCAGGTAGTTCTAAACTTCCGTTCCAAAACTGTGTTTTAGCTCCAACTAACTTTAATCTATATTGTCTATTACCAGTTTCAGGAACATAAATGACATCTCTAAACACCGTGGTATTATCAAGTAGTAACAAGTGTTCATATTGCACTAGATTAAATTCGGCCAGCCCAATAGTTTGATTTAATAAAGAGTTAAACGTAAATAAATTACTGTCTCGTATAATTGTAAAATTGTTTTTCTTTATTGCTTGATAATTAATATCAAGCACTCGGCTACTGTTTGGTGTATTTTTTATTTCGTCAACAACTGCTGTTTCATTAAATACTTTAATCGAAGTAGACACAGGACTACAAACAAAAATGTTTCCTGTACGCCATCCTTGCTTAGACCAGTGTAAAAATTCTTTGGCACTTAGTACCCAATCTTTTTTCTCGTTGAGTAAATTATCTCTATCTTCAAACACAAAACCTTGTGCTATCAAAAATCTTTGATAACTGACTAAGAAATCAACAACTTGCTGTTTTGTATTAAATTCAAAACCGTAAGGAATAGTATATCGTTGTGTTTTAAAATCCCTAAAAATTGTGCCTCGTTGGCCATCCACTTCTATCACATAGGCGTTGTTGTTAGGTAAACTAGGAACAATATAAAAATAAGGATTAGTTGTATCGTATCCGCTTACAGTATATCCGTTTACTGATTTTTCTATAATAACAGCAGAGTACACAATTTTGTTAAGTGGCGCACCCTTGTATAATTCTATACTGTAGTTTTCTTCAGGAATAACTACACTGTCGTTTATACTGCTAGGACTAACTTGTTCCGCTAGCAATTCTAAAAATCTTTTGTCAGAATAACCGGCCATCTTGTATGATAATTGTACCGTCATTCTTTCTAAGTTATTTTTGATAATTGTTCCGGCATCATTTATGCCAATATTTTTAAGGTAATCTCTGATCCAGTTGATATATCCAGCACTACGCTCAACTGTGTCATCCATGTCAATATATCCATTGACTCTCAAAATGTTAGGTTGAATATGTTTGTTATCTACTGTGTCGACAAACTGACCTGTGGTGTTACTTCTAAAGTAGTGTCGAACATCTCCCAACAAAGCAAAATATCTAGCTGGTTTGCCAATTGCAAGTGCATATTGCATAGCAAATGGAAAGTCACTGCTACGACGCCACGCCAATTCAGTAGGACCAATGTCTCCTACTGCAAAACTGGTGTTAGCGGCTGCACTGTCAAAATCAGTGACTAAAAATTCGCTAGTTTTCCTTAGGTTGCCGCTGTCATCTACTGGAATTATTTGTGTCAGTCCTGGCCTACTGTATCTTAAATCTACGCCGGCACGAGTGCCTGCATGAATGTATCCTGATTCTAAATCACCCCATAAAACAAGATTACCCCCAGTATAAGGCGCTGGCCCGTACCGATCGTCCCAGTAACTGGGTTTTTCGCTAAATCCCAGCATTTCCCAAGGATGGGTATGTGGTCTGTCGGTGTCAAAAAAGTATCTAAATACACTGCGCCAAGTGCCAGTTAATGATTCGCCATTGACTACATCTCTAAATTTTCTGTAGTTCCATGTAAAAGGATCACTTGCTTTGAATGTGTTGTTGGTTGTAAAATCAACTCTGTTGGTTCCAACCCATTGTAAAAAATTTTGGCTCAACAGTTGATTGAATTCTTGTCTGCTGTAATCTAACAATCTAAATTTACCAGGAACGTAATCGTTTATGTTAAAATTTAAAATGTTGTATTCAACTTTGATATTGTTATAAATTCTTCGTTCTAATTCTAGTAATAAACTGTCTCTAAAGTCCCCAAATGCTGGTGTTAAGCTACCATCATGCCCTTGAATAACTTGAATAGGTGTACGATATGTATTGTCTGTAAAGATTTCAGGCACATATTTTGGATATAATCCTAGTTTGGTTGGAGTTTCGGGCACATAACTGCCGTCTGTGTTGTTAAATTCTACAATACTAATAATATCATTATATAATAAATTGAAAGAATCTTGGATTACAACAGCAGGTCGAGTTTGATCAAAATAATAATCTTGTCCTTTGACCAGTAATGTAGTGCTTACTGTGCCGTTTAGTTGCCTTGTTAAGTATATAAAAACTGCCTTATTACTAACTGCGGCATCATCAAATATTCTTGTGATTTCATATGCTCTTATATCTGTGTCAAAAACTGTGTAGCTAGGCAGTGCCACTCTTTCGTCCTCACCGTACGGTACCATATCACTGTAATGATAAGGGAAAGTGTCATTTTTAACACTATTGAGTGTTGACATGATAGTGTCAACACAGGCAGCAATATTTGTTCTATCTAATTCTAGATTTGCGGCGGCTTCTAAAAATTTTATTTTGAATTGCGAATATTCTTTTGATGCTAACCGTAGTGCGTCAACAAAATTCATCTCAGGGTGATTTAAAAATAACCCTGCGTAAATAATAGGAGCACTATGTTGTAAAATGCTGCCGCCTCGATTTGAAAAATCTATATCTCTCAAATTGCTGTATCCTGGCACCTCTCCTACAATATCTAAACTGTTATTTTTAAATTCTGTCAGATGATTTCTCATCTGTCCTAGTGTCAATGTTTCAAGATCGGTGTTAAGACTGTTAATATCAAAATTCAAAGGAACCTGATAAAAACCTTGCGTAGATGCAGTAGAACTGTTCCAGATACTTATAAACACCACATCATTTGTTGCCAATAATGAAGGATTGATCAATACTGCCAATTTGTCAACCACTTTTGTCAAAGCAAACTGTCCAGCTGGCACAGGCACGTTGTTAATAACAACCTTGATATTGGGTACTGATACGCTGATGTCAGGTAAAATATCAACTGGAAATAAATTTGTAGATCCGTCGTAAGTAAAATTAAAAATTTGATATTGTTTACTGAAATTTGAATTAATTACCCAGGTGTTTAATCTTGTGCTGGTGATTCTTGATAGGTTTTGTTGTATCAATCCGGCGTTCACTGATATTGTTCTTGTTACACCAGCATCTAAAATATAGGAAAATGTGTCGTAATCAAAATTATTTTCAAATTGTATGTCACCTTGTGTGACTAGATTTTTGTAACTTAACGGAAAACCCAACACACTATCATTACTACCAGTTCCAATTTTGTAAGAAAATATTTTACTTCCGGCGAATGTGCTACCAGGATATACTGAATTGGTACCAAAACTAATGCCTTCTAAGTTTATTAGATCAAATAATGGCGCTTGGTTAACTGCTGTTTTTTGCTGTGCTTCAATCCATATGGTGCCATTGAAATACCATTGTTTAGGTCCATTGGCACCGCTTTTAACTATAATCGTCTGGCTTTCTTCTACTGTAGCATCCGATGCTTCTTGTATAAAGGCTCTGTATTCCAGCGGGTCTGGTGCTTCTGTTGTAAGCTCAATAGAAAAATCATAAATTTTATTTCTAACATCCAGATTTTCATCTTGACTAAAAATAATTCTGTCGCCATCGTTGAATGTTACAGTTTCGCCATCCACGGTGATAGTAACTTGCGAAGTGGAAGCGCACAGTACACCTTGAACTTGTGTGTAAGCATTTGTAATAATATTATCAAGAACATCAACAGGATTTTTGGATTCTGTTCCAAAATTAAATAGCTGTAAATTGGGTTTAAATTCAATAATTGGTCGTTGTGCTCTATAGTTTTGATCAAGAAATAAATCAGTGCCATTATAATTAGCGGTGGCTGCTATCACTGCCACATGAAACCACCTGTTACTTCTTGCCCATCCGTTTAAATCAAGACTGCCTCGATTAATGGTAAGATAATCTGGCAAAGATAAATCATCATTTAGTTCAGGGCAAATAAGATTGCTAACCAACATCAATGTTATACTGGTGCCAACTCCTTCTACATAATATGTGTTGTTAGCATAAGGGGCAGAAACTGTTGAGTCAAATGTTACTTTTAATCCGTTGGTAAACACCACACCACCAGGACTGGTATATGTACGTTGTCCTATTATTTCTAAATCCGGATCAATGAGTGCAGCACTAGGGTCAATCAGCTGAATTGCACCTACTGCGCTGTCAGTTTGGTCGCTTTGATAAAATAATAAATTTATCGGAGCAGTGATCGCTGGTACCTGATTGTAAAGATCTAGTCTACTATAAAACTCTTTACCAGCATTTGTTATACCGGCTTTAATTCTCACTTTTTGTTCGTTACTAACACTCAATTTGTTTGTGAGATATATTCTCACATCGCCTTGATCATCTTCAAAAAGTCCAATTTGATATACATTATTTCTTTCCGATAATGGAATTAAAGAAGCCTGATCTAAACGAATTATGTTGTTTTGTATTCTTGCTGTGTTTACCCAGTATATGTCATCAATGAACTCATTGTTAACAAAAATAATTGTTGCGTCTTCTAGACTTGAAGTTGGTCCGTCAAGTCCTCCTAAAACGTTTTCAAGATCGCTTAACAAACAGCCTTGCAATGATTGATAACTCAGACTGGTTGCATAATTCACGTTGCCAATTACAGGCATGTTGGTCCACTGTAATTGTGCAGATGCAAGTGGTACTTGAAACACCGTGTCGCCAACATCTTGGCCGTTGTTTGTTACTCCTAAAACTGTACGAGTTGTTAAATTAGGTGCATTTGGATCTACACCTAATAGACCAGGACTGGTTTGTATATAAAATTTATTTCCCGGTTCGTTGTTGACAAAAGTGTATCGGCCACCGCGAGCTAGTGTAATAACTGGATTTGGAGCGTTATCAAATCCAGTAAATCTATAGGTTTGTGTTGTGCTGTCAAATGTTACTCCATAAGTTGCTTCAAGAGGCACAGCACTTGCACTGACAATAACGGCATCAGGGCCGTTAGCAAGCCAATAGTATTGTGCAAAATTAACAAACTTGTCAAGATCAATTTGTGGGTCGTAAGAATAATATTCATTATCGAACAATCTGTTTTGATTGTTGCCGAATCCTCCATAAAAATTAATCTTGTTTACAATGTCAGTATAAGTGGTAGCAAAAGTAAGCTCGCCCGAATTGGTATTTTTAATTATGATACTAGGTTCTAGCTGGTAATCTTGGCGGGCTTTGGTTGGCTCCGTGATATAACTATCAGACGCTTTATATGACGGGGCTAACTTTCTACCAATGTAACCATTGACCTTGATTAAATTTGGTTCGCTAACTAATTGATCTACAGTTGCATTTAGAAATTTTCTATTGGTATCGGTTCTAAAAATCTCTGGTAGAAACTGCAAAGTTTTAAAAGCTGCCATTACTAATCCTATAAAAAATTATTATAATACTTGTTTGTGTTTTTTGTGCCAATTGCATCAAGATTGATCTGTCCAAGATTGCTAGGTTCTTTTGCTCTTACTATATTTGCCATTAATAATATCCTCCACCACCGCCACCACCTGATCCACCACCAGACGATCCACCACCAGATGATCCACCGCCACCAGATGATCCACCACCACCTGATCCACCACCAGATGATCCACCGCCACCACCACCGCCACCACCTGATGCCATATTAAGTTGTGCTGCTGTAATAGCAGAAATAATTTGTACGTTATCTACTGTTGCTGCGCTTACTAAAATTTCATCAGGTTTGGCATCAATTTGATACAAGGTACCAAATTGTGTGTCAATATTTGAAGGCACTATAACAATACTGCTTACATTTGGTACCAACGAAGTGTGTAGATATGCACTAAGTTCACTAAAATAAAAAGTTTCCCCAAAGTCCCAATTATTGATGTCAAAATAAGTGTTGATAGCTGCTACAACCTGACTTTTAATTTCGTTATCACTTATTGTAACATTTGGGTTTTTAATAACTTTAAATGTTGCTCTCAGTGCTGCATCAGCCTTGTTACCAAACAACGGTTTAAACACTGCCGGATTGTAAATTATACTGTCACTGATAGTCTTGTATTGTTCAATTGAACCAAATTCTGTTTTGAGTTCGTCAATCGAAGGAGTAACTGGTTGTGTGACCTTGCCACTGGTGTCTGTGATGTATGCAAAATAATCATTGCTGTAAGTCTTGGTCAAGATGTAAAAATCAATAATATTGTTAGGACTAGGGTCAATGCGTCTGTTATTAGGAGCATTATGCTTATATTGGAATTGCAAATCTTGTCGACCAATTCGAGCAACATAATTGTTTACTTCATTAAGCAAAATTCCTTGTGATTCGTAAAATATATCCTCGTCGGTGGCATAAAATATGGTGCCAGTGGCATATAAAGAAATATTTGTTAATATTTCATCTTCATCTGCATAAGCTGTTACAATAACTGCTTGATCAACCGGATTGTACAGCAAAAAATTATATTGATCGGTTGCTTCTAAAAAAAATACGTACTTGTTTTCACTGTTTATAGTGGGTGCTACTAATTCAACAAACAAATCTGGATCATCTGGCACTTCGTCAAGATTATCATCAGGAAAAGTTATTTTGATTTTACGATTATCATCTATACCGTCAGGGCCAATGGCTCTCTGCCAAATTCTGTAAGTTTGACTGTAAAATAGACTTTCGCTGCTGTCAGGTTCTGTATTGGTACGCAACACTTTGATACTGTCAATCAGGGTAGTTGCAGTTCTACTATCGTACACTCTAATATCTGGATCAAAATAAAATCTTGTTTCGCGTTCGCTTTGGAAAAAATAATTCAGGCCTCGACTGATTGTAGTATATTCATTATTAGCAAAACTTAATTTTATAAACCAACTGTTATCTAATCCTGTACCAGCGGTACTACCTGCATTGGCAAGGCTAAACGAACCTGATCCTAAATTTTGGCTTTCAATCAGTTGCCATGTTTTGCTTGGTATATCGTATCTCAAACCAAAAGTTTTATAACTGAGTACTTGAAGTATGATGTTGTTTATTAGCGTTTCTGACCAATCATTGGCGAATACAGGGATTATTTCGCTCACAATAGAACCAGTAGGTACGACCACACTCAAGGTAGCAACTGCGGTTAATCCAGGATTATCATAGTCGATTATACTAGCCCATAATATAGTTTTTTGAAATTCTGTACTAGGAGTACCTGTTTGAAGTTGATTTTGTGCGTCAAAATATTTGCCAGCTGGTGCAACAAATTTTACAAGACTTCCTTGTACTAAAAATGTGTAATTTGGGCTATTAAATGTACCTGTGCTTCTGCTGCCTGAACTAGTAGTCTGAGTCCACACCGCTACTGTTGCTACTGTGCCGTTGCCAGTTCCAGCAGCAGTTGCAGTAAATATTGTGCCTACTGTGTTTGCACTAGCACCAAAGTTTGTAAATGTAGTAGAGCCTACTGATATAATTTTATAAACTGTTCCTACTACCATGCTGGTCGCCACAATTGTTGTGCCTTGTGGACTGTTTCTGGTAGCTGTGTCGTAATACAAATGCCTGGTTGTAATACTCGATATCAGAGGCTTTATGGTATTTCTGACTATAGCATTTACTTCAGTGCTGCTTGTGAATTGAAAATTTTCAGTCTCTTGATAATCTTCTTTGTAAATTATTCCATCTTCGGCGAATATATTGGTACTTGAATATTTGCCAGTAGTATCAATTACATCAAGATATCTACTGATGCCCGAACTAGTACGATTGACAGCCTTGAGTTTTAACATGTTGTTGAAACTGGTGTAGGGCAACACATTGTAATCCTCACCTGTTACCATACGATTCTGAGTATAATACTGTTGCGGAGCTTTGGTCCGTATGTCCTCAAGACTTTCTCTAGAAATAGCATTAGTCACTGTATATTGAAGACTTGCTCTTACTGTTAGTGTTTCAGCTCTGCCGGTTCTGCCCACATAAGGAACGTTAATTGCAATGCTGGACATTTCGTCTGGAGTTATTTTGTAAGTGATGTTATTACTAACTCTGTAAAATATTCTAAAATTACCTATAGGAATATTAGTAAACGACCCATCGCCAAACACTAAATCAATTTGATCATTTGCACGTGATGCAACGCTGTATAAGTTTCTTTCCTCAAAATTGTTGTAAATTACATTTATACCATTGACTGCAGGTACTTGCGTCCAGAGTTCGCTTACATTACCGCTTGAGGAAACTGAATACAGCCAAACGTCTGAATTGTTGATATTGTCAAAGTTGATATTGACAATTCTATTAGGCAAACTTTCTGTAATTGAAAAATCAAGACTGTTTAGTTCGCCTTGTTTAAAATAAAAAAAGTATCCGGTGTTGTTGCTTGCGTTGCCTTGATTGTCGTTTCTATATAAAAAGTTAAAAGCGCCACCAGGGCTTGGAGTGGATTCATATATGTAGTTTTGTTCGTTGCTGGTAGCACTTACAATTTCAAATGGATAAGTAACACCTGCAATAGCAGCAGAATACGGATATGTTGGTGTTATTCCACTGATTACATCAATGGTGTACTCGTCGGTTTTAACTCCGCTTAAACTTTTTGTTGCTCCCGGCTTGCCAATTGCTTGTGTTGCTACCAATGACGCATTAAGTACAGCAGTAAATTGCTCTAGCCAGTTTTCGTTGGTACTGTCGTTCCAGTTTATAACAATGTTGCTTAAATTGATGCCTGTGCTGTCAAACACCGCTTCTGTAGTACTTACACTGTCAAACTTTAAAAAGCCCGACGCAGGCACACTGCGCTTGGGATTATAACTTACTAATCTAGCCAACTTTAGAATACTGTCTCTACGTTCGGCCGTATCTATAAAATTTTCTCTAGCGTTAAGGTCGGCTCTAAAAGCTAAACTTTGTCCTAAAAAAGCTATTAGATCTATTAGGGCAATATATTCAGAACTTTCTGTGTAATCATTGAAATCTTCGGGGTAGTAAGTACGTAGATATTCAATCATTGATTTTCGTAAAGTTTCGTAATCAAAACTCTGAAAATCAGCTTCCCTAAAAGTTTGATAGATTTTAGTCCAATCTTGTTGAACTAGTAAACTGGTTTGTCTTGTAGTAATAGCCATGTCAAAAATACCTTGTTCTAGTATTTATAGAAATTATAAAGTGGTATTTTTATGCAGCTACTACAGTGTTAAGTTCGCGATTGAACTGTAAATTGATACTATCGCTATAATTATCAGGCAGAATAGTGATGTCAACCTGAATTTGTAGACCTATGTCTAGCTGATCAACCAGCACATTATCTACTCGGATTCTAGGATCCGAATTTACAATTCCATTGATATCATTTACAATTAAAGCTTTAACGTCCGCGGTCAAAGGTTCAAACAACAGACTCCAAATAATGCTACCAAAATTGGCGTTCATTAATTTTTCGCCTTTTCTGATAGCAAAATGATTTAGTAAATCACGCTTGATTAATTCAGCATCAGTTAATCGAAACTTTTTGTTCTGATCAATCGTGCTAAAACCTTTGTATCTTATTAGAGCCATATGTATATTTATTCTGGCACGTCTGCGCCCAAAGTACCAATTGCATATTTGCCGGCATTGAAATATATGTGGCCCGGGCGTCCTTGACTGTCTACAGTTTGCCCGGTTTCTCGCCAAACATTTGCTCTAGCAGCTATTGAATAATTTTCAATGTTGATAGTACCGTCACTATTGTAAATATTTTGCCTCAGCTGGGGATTGCCAAGATCCTGGTATTGATAGGCCAAGGCCAGCATGCCGGCAACAGTTTCTTTACTATCACTGTCTCTTATAGCTCCTTGTCTTATCAGTTCTGGATATTGTTCTTGGATAAAATTGTACAATATGTTATCCTGCACTTCGGTAGCTTGTAAAAAAATATCGTTCGAATCTACTCCGTCCTTTGTTGCCCAGGTTCCGTCGCTGTTTTTATATCCGTAACGAGTAAGAAGATAGTCACTATTTTGATATTTGCCCAGTTTTAAAGTAACCAAGTTGAACTGAATGTCGCCGCTTACAGTGTGATCGCTGCCTAATAGTATTTGATTGTTGGTCAAAAACGCAGTGCCTGTGCCTGTGCCCAACGAATTGGCAACAAACACATTTCCTATTACCACGTTCGCCACATTTCCTTCTAATCCGCATAAAGTAAAGTTTGTGGTTCCAATACTTGTGACTGTGTATGTAAATCCTGGGACAAAATTACCCGCAGTTATATTTCCGCCAACAGATTTTTTTATAACCATGGTATTACTTCCAAATCTGCCAACACTTGGTAATTGTATATTTCCCAGCATACCCAACTGTATATCAGTATGATCACTGTTGGTAATAGTTATTGCTGCAACATTAGAAAAATACGTGTTAGCGTGCGAAACCACAGTATTGGCATTGATATTAGCGCGGAAAGTTCCTATTGTTGGGACACCAATATTCACTGTATTTGCATTAATATTGCTTTCTAAACTGCTAAGTTGTATTAACAAACATTTTGTCTCAAATTTTGAGAGAGTTGCTATATTGTCTTTTACTTTGTTTAAGGTAGCACCTTTTGGAGCGTCTACTCTGGTCAATGACTGCCGCCCGGCAGGACTGATTACTATATTATTCGCTGCGTTGTTAATTCCTCGATTGGCCATTATATTTTTCCTGGCGTTTGTGGCACGGATGGAACAATTTTTCCGTCGTTCTTTTTATATTGCCCGGTTGCCCTTGTCCATGGTTCGTGTGTGGGAGCAAACGGAGATAAGCTTTCAAATGTGGTATCAGATCTTATCCACAATTTTGTGTCGTTGTCATACAATACGTTGCCCTGTTTGTAAAACTCCAACGGTTGGTTAGATAATGGTTCAGCAGGTGTTCCAGTATTGAGAAAAATTTTTCTTCCTTTCAGTACAAGGTCTGCCGCAGTCTGCCAACCGCCGGTGACTGATTGCATCAAAAGGCTCGTACCGCTTTTAATACCAACATTACCAGCATTTAAAGAGATATTTTTTGCGGCTGTAAGTTGATAACTTTGTGTTTGATTTAAAAAATATTTTTCAGCGAACATTTTTATTGTGTTTCCGCTGTGTAAGTTGATGTTGTTGTCGGCATGAAAATTTATGTCCTGTTGAGATCTGATACTAACATTGCTAGCACTAAACACATTCACACTGCCATCTGGCGTTAATTCTATCCAGGCAGTGCCTTTACTGTTACTAATGTACATCAGATCTTCGGTATCGTGCATTAGAATCTGATGGCCAGCACTGCTACGCAATCGCAACAGTCTACTTTGTCCGTAAAGATCCCCGTCGTCCATGACCAAGGAATGCCCACCTTTTCTGTTAGGAAACTGCTGAGCTAAAGAAACAGGGAACAACTGATTGTCCAGTAGGTCTTGTAGGTTAGGAAAATCCACAGTATCAGGAGAACTTCGCCCAGGGCTGCTTAATCCTACCACTTGACTGGGTGTCTCTCTTAGGCTGCTGCTGGTTATTGTGCCTCTTACTGGATCTTTATCCAGTCCTTGTTCTATTACAATGTTGGCCTGCCAAGTATGTACCACAGTTGGCAAATCAAAAAATCTTGGTACTTTGTCAAAAACTTTACGTTCATAGACCAATTCTGACACAGGCAAATAGCTGTCACTAGAAATTCTGCCTGCACCAAATATGGCATCAGGGCGTATTTTGGTATTGCCTACGTAAGCATTTCCGTTGGGTCTAGCCAGGCCAGGCAACATGTGTGTGGACTGTGTATTAGGTATGCATCCGAACCAAAAGCCTCTAGATGCGTCGCCCATAACAAATGTTACCAGCACCTGATTGTTTAGGTCAGGGGGTACCGCCCAGAATCCATAAGTTTGTTGTGATACCGCGAAGGTGTCATTATCTGGTGATCCAGGCAATCCCAAAGTACTGCCGAAGAAAGGGCTAGCATATCTAACCACAAACCAACCACTTGGATCATCTTCTTTACCGCCTATGTCTGGGATAAACACAGCCAAACGTCCTTGTCTAGCTGGATCGGCATTGTTTTTTATGATACCAATGTAAGGTCCAGAATTGAGATTGACGCCAGTTTTGTAAGTGTATCCGGCCCAGTCTGGAACTCGATTTAATTTTTGTACATTGTTTGCCATTATTCGTTTGCTCCTGGGTAGACTGGTTTTGGGTTGGCCACAAACGGTTCGTTTTGATAATTGGTTTGATACAATTTCCCTCGCCATTCAAAATAGCCGCCGGGCTTGTTACCAAAGTCTTTTCTGGCCTGTCTAAAAGCATCACTGAATGTCCGCGCTGCTGAGTTTTGAGGCGCTATGTTTTGAGCATTATTGGCGTTTTGTGGAGCAGATTGATAGGTATTGGAATTTTGTTGCGTATTACCATTGCCGTTGTTTATAGCAGGATCACTTACAGCTGGTTGTCTGGCAGCCTCTACAAGGCGAGGTTGCGGTTTTGGTGCTACACCTGTTGGATTACTAGATATAACTGATCGTTTGCTATTATCAGCCTCTTCACTTGCCTTTGCACTTGCTGTAGTTTCTGTTGTTCCTGTTTGTGTTGTTTGCCCGGCCGGAACTGGTGTTTCGGGCAATATGTCGGGCATCCTGATTAAGTCCAATGTTTGAGTAAATTGACCGCGACTGAATTCGCTAGTAACTTTTTGTACTTTATACACCCCAGTAAACGTTCCATCTGTTCTACGGCCATTTTGAAGCACCTCTTGTTTGTTAACAATGCCTATATCATCGTTGATGTCAACAGCATTTTGAAAATACACTTTTACAAATATCTGTTCGTTATCAAACAATATTTGTCCAGAAGAATTTATTGGGACTTCGGCACGATCTGTGCGACTGCGAGAAAATTCCAAATACTCAGCCGGAGTACCAGGATTGTAATAGATATCGTCTTGTTTTATAAAAGCAGGGTCGCCAGTAATTTGCATTTTTATGTTCAGCAGATCGCCGCGTTGACTTGTGTATATGCTTTTTCTCAAGTCGGCTACTATTCTTTCTTCTGGGTTTGTGGCAGTGTTCATGCCGTTACTGTCTTTATTCGAACCAACAAAATGTATAGTACCTGGTAAAATAGTCTGTTGCGAATTGGCTCGAAAACCAAATTGAGTGTCAGGATAGTCTTTTGGGTCGCTTAGTGCGTTGGTTCCTAATCTAGCCACTTGATTTCTATATGTGGTTAGTTGAGTGAAGTAAGTACTATCAAAATCTATATCTAGCCGGATTATGTCCTGATTAAGTCCAGTGTACACATAAAAATATTCCCTAACCACTTTTGCAGCCACACTTTCTGCTGTTGTTTTTGGAAAATTGGGATGATAGGAATTTACGGCCTTGTATGGCAAAACGTTGTAGAGAATAGTCTTGCTGTAATCATTTCTTGCAGCATCAAAATCATTCAAGGCAATAGTGGGTACCACTCTGTACCAATTTATTTTTTGTGGCACTGAAGTATCTTTGGTACGGGCATTGCCTTTGTTATAATCTTCCTTGGCCTGTTGATCGGCCTGTTCTTTGAGCAATGTTTTAATTTGACTCTTGATATATTGACTTTTAGCCATCACCTGATCAATTACCTCAATAACATTTGTGCCTTCGCGGATATTAAAACTTTCTACAGTTTTATAACCCGGGTCAGTCTGTCCTACAGTAGTTCGAGGATCAATCATACGACCATCAGTGTTTTGTGAAGTACTATCAGAAACTATTAGAGAATTTACAAACTCACTATCAATAGCAAATGCAATTTTAGTTGGAGGTAATTTGGTCAATTGCTGATCTTTAGCAATGGTGGTCATGTACTCGTTGTACCCAGCAGTATAACTTTTTGAATTGTAACTGTCTGCATTTTTTAATGCGGCACGTTTGGCTTCTAATTGCTCAGGTCGCGGTGGTTGTCCGCCTACGCTAATAAATTCTATATCTATCCATGCTTTTAATTCGCTTTCTAGTCTTTCTTCCTGTACCTTGAATTCTTTTGCGAATATTTTTTGAAAATCCTCGCTGTTACTGAAGAATTCACCCACTGTGCCTGCCTCTACTTTGATTGGTACAGGTAGTGCTGCAGCGGTAACACTGAATGCTGTGTGATTAAAAGGAATGGCCTTCACAGCATATGTAGTGCCACTGCCTGAAGGTTTAATTTTCATTTCTTGTATTTTTATTGCGATTCTCTTGGTGTCAATCACGTTGTTGATTTTGTTCTCAGAAAACAACATCTCATCTGTGGGGCTGGCTAAAAAGTCAATTTGTAATAGATAAGGTTGAGCTATGTAGTTTGCGTTTCTATCTCCGCTAGTTTCGCAGGCACTGAGCAATCTATCTAGCAAGCTCAGTCCATAAGGTTCAACGATATTGAAAGATATTTCAATTGCGTTTGATGATTTAGTCTGTGCATTTAGACCTACAACTGTTAAAAGCTGTAGATTGTCAATAAAAAAGTCAGTTTGAAAATCGGGGTGTCTGCCAGCTTTGGTTTGTGTAGTGGGCACATCTTCATACCCGCCCCATGGACTGGATTTGCGTTCGTAGGTGGTAGTAATGACTCCAGGAGCTCCGAATCCGGCGCCGCTGCTGATTAAACTAAAAGTAGGCGTAAAATTTTTTGGGTTAGTAGATAATACATTGTAATCCTGCCTAGTTAACAAAAATAAAGAGATTCTATACGTATAGCTTTCGTAAGCGTGTAATCTATTTGTAAAAACACGAGCACCTCTCGTATTTAGACTAAAATTATTTTCATAATCACTTTTTTTACCTGTAACATCATTGCCAACAACCGAATTGTCTGAATTTGTTGAACCGGCTTCGGTAAAATTTGATTCTGATTTGACGGCAGATCCTTGCGTCTTACTGAGATTTTGTTTGTTGGCCGCGGTTGGATCTTGTGCTTGATCCAAAGCACGTTGAGCTGCTGCTCCTTTTAAAAGATTGTTTTTTTCATCGGCATTAAGTTCTTGATTGACATTTTGTGTAGTATCAGCTTTACCGGTGCCAGGATTGTCAGGAGCAAAATTAGCATTGAACGGTGCCTGTGCAGTTTGTCCTTTTGCTGCATTTTCTCCTGACTCAGCCTGTATATCTTTGAAATTTTGGCTTAGATCTTTGTTGTTCTGTCTAACTCGGGCTTCCCAGGCTTCCAACTTGGCGCCGGTTAAAAACGTGTTGTTGGGTCCAAGGCTGTATTCTTTTGTTAATGCTTCCTCTTCGGCTAACAATCTTTCTCGTTCGGCCTTTAAAAAGGTCAAACGATTGTCTTTATTCGCAGCCGCATATTCTTTAAATTTTTCTGTGGCTAGAGCACGTAACCGATTGGCTTCCGCCTGGGCTGCTTCTAGTCGTTTGGTAGCTGCACTACCAAACTGTCTTGCTGCTTTAAGTGCGATTGACTCTTGTTCGCGTACTTTTTTATCAAGAGCATCTAGTTCGGCTCTTAATTCTTGAGGAGTTTTTTTTGCCACTGATTACACTCCAAGATCTTGTTTGAGAGTTTGTATTTTGGGAATATAAATTCTAGCGCCGGCCACAAAGTCCATGAGTGGATCTATTAGAACATTGGGATTACGTTGTGCAAATACCCACCATAAACCACAATCACCGTAAAGGTCTGATGCTAACAAGTCGGGTCTATATTCGTATACACTGTCTATTTCGTATAATACATCATCTGTCAATTTGCTGACTGGCCTGTTGGTCATTACGTCTAAAAAAATTCCAAAAGAACCAGTTCTAAAATACGGGCTAGATGCCGAGTAGGCTACTTTGGACATTATAGATATCCTCCATTACCTTTAGTACCAATCATGACACCACGTGCAAACTCAGAATAATCAAAATTCATTGCTTTGGTTCTACTGATAATAGGTTGCAATGTAAGACTAAAAGTGCTGGCTGTTGGCACACGATTGAATGCTGATAATATCTCTTGTGTTTGGATTTCGCTGCCTGCATTGGTGCGTGCCACTTGAGGTAATATAATGGATCCCATAGGACCGCCGGGCGTTCTTCTTGAATCTGTTTTAGAATTTACTGATTGCGGAGTAGTGACTTCTATATAATCCACGTCTGATGGCATAGTATGACTAAAACTGGTTACTACACATGGCACATGCGGTAAATAATGCTGTCCGTATCCGTCAAGATACACTATTGGGGGTGGACTCCCTTGATAATTTCCACTGGAGCCGTAGAACATTTTGGTCAATGCTCGGAAGAAGTATAAACCAGCTAAAAAATATTTGGCCTCTTCTATGTTTTGAACTGTAAAATCAGCATTGATGCTAATAGCAGTAACAGCACTTGATTCGTAAAAGTATTGAGTATAATTAGAATGAGTCAGCGGCACTTGAGAATAATTTGCAGTATGGGACACTGTTACTGTTGGCACATACGGAAAGATGAAACCATCAGTAAATTTTAATGGAGCCACTAGCCCGGCCACAGGAGGTAAAGCAGCTGGATCATAATATAAAATTTTACTGTTGGGATGGATGCTGATTCGCACACGCCAATCATTACCGGCTTCGTCACTATTTCCAAATTTGGTGCTGGCTGGTTCGGATTCACCCCATTTGACAAATCCAGCCGTGGTCATTCTGGCATCTTTGGGATCGGCACTGGTAGTAATTTGGCCTTTTTCAGGAACAGGAAAACTTTTGAAAATACCGCCATTTATTTGTTTTCGAGTTTCTACGGTCATGTTTTGTTCTTTAGCACCTTGGTTATATGCCACATTCTTTTTATACTGTATTTGGTTTACCACTGCCATATAAATTCCTCTTGCTTTTTTATTATTTATTTGCTAAATTAACTGCGTATTTTAAGGAATCCAATGAAACACAACTATCTGAATAATAGAGATATTCTCAAAGAAATTCACAAAAGCAAAATGACTTATTGTAGCTTTTTAACACCAGAAGATGGGCATTACGACATAATTTTGCCTAGTGTTGACAAAATAAACAAAAAAAACATCGCAGAAGGTCGAAAACTAAGGGCTGAGCGACTAGGACGAGCTGCTTACGATGCTGCTCAAGCCGCAAGTGCTACTAAATTAAAACTAGACGACTTTGCCGTAAAACCCAACAAAGTTGTTACTACTGACATAGTGTTCCGTGTTATGACTTGGGAACATGTGCCCATTGACACCACTAAATCCAAAAAATCAAAAATTGCAATTGTAGTAGATGACGAAGATCCTGTAACCGAATATGATGACAGTTTGGACGTACCCAGTGCAACCAAATATACCAAAGTAAATTTTCCACCGTTTCAACACTACAAAATTGATGAATCGGGTGTACCTTATTGCGTAGGCAAAAGCCATTGGAAGGGCAATCTAGAGCGAGGACATTTTTCTAAAGATCACGGAACAATGACTCCAAAGTTAGCACACATGTTTATGAAATTATGCGAGCGTTACGCTACCCGTTCAAACTGGCGCGGTTATACATACAATGATGAAATGCGTTCGCAAGCACTACTACAATTATCACAGATAGGACTACAATTTGATGAGAGCAAGTCACAAAATCCTTTTGCCTATTATACTGCCGCTATCACTAATAGTTTTACTAGAGTCCTCAACATTGAAAAACGCAATCAAAATTTACGAGATGATATTCTTGAAATGAATGGACTTACTCCAAGTTATACCAGACAGGGTATGGGATCATGGGGTGGCGGGCAAACATCTGGCGATTACAATGATGACTAAACTTTACATCACTCACCCAACTTTTAATTTTAATTCAGTCAACAAAAACTCTATATTGCTTGATAATATTAATACTAAACTAACCTCAACAGAATATCATACGACGCTGGCGGATCTAACAATCCATGAATTGTTATCTATAGTTCATTATTTTGATAGTATAGAATACATAGACAATAATTTTATCAAAGACGAAGAAATAACTATAGACACTTTAAATTTTTTGTCTTATGTAAACACTATGCACGTTAACAATTTTCTTGGAGACGAGGTGTTGTCCTTTGCTGAACATTCTGATATCAATTCAAGTTATAGCAAAAGTACCCTGTGGGTGTATGGCTGTAGTCACAGCCACGGTACCGGGTTAAACCATAATTCCAAACCTTATGGAAACCATTTAGCTGAAGGTTTAAATCTTCCGTTAAAATTAATTACAAAACCAGGTAGTTCTACTCACTGGAGTTTACGTCAATTAATTAATTCTAATTTAAAAAAAGATGATATTGTTGTATGGCAAATTACTTCTCCGTATAGGTTAAGTTTTTTTAACGGCAAGCATGTTCAAGAAATTGTTCTCGCTAATTGTAACAATCGAACATTAATTGAAACATATACAAATGAGCAATGTTTCTTTTTACAACTAAGCTATGTTAATATTGGTGTTCAATATCTAAGAAGCATTGGAGTTAAATTTATAGTTCTTTGTGTTGATAGTAGGGATATGGAATTTAATTACAGGTATTCAAAATATCCGGAGTTTTATTGTGCGACTAACTTTGCTGTTGATCGGGGATCCGACAATCTTCATTTTGGTCCTTTGAGTCATAAAAATCTTGCAAACACTTTGTTAAATCGTGTACAATTACTAGATGTCTAACTTATTTAAACGAGCAGCAGTCTGTACAGATATACATTTTGGTTTAAAGAGCAACAGTCAAACTCACAACGACGATTGCTTGAATTTTATCAAATGGTTTACAGCTAAAGCACGGGAGGAAGGATGTGAAACAGCGTTTTTTCTTGGAGATTGGCATAACAATCGTGCTAGTATCAATATTGTCACTCTTAACTATAGTCTCCGTGCTCTGGAACATCTCAACGATAACTTCGATCGTGTGTACTTCATTCCTGGCAATCATGACTTATATTATAGGGACAAGAGGGATGTCCAAAGTGTTGAGTGGGCTCGACATCTACCGAATGTTGTCATTTGTAATGATTGGCTACACGACGGTGATGTTATTGTGGCCCCTTGGCTAGTTGGGGATGATTACAAACGTATACCTAAGCTAAGTGCAAAATACATGTTTGGGCATTTTGAACTGCCTACATTCTACATGAACGCAATGGTGCAGATGCCGGACCATGGAGATGTCCGACGAGAAGACTTTACTGGTATTGAACGAGTATTTACTGGACATTTTCATAAACGACAGACGCAACGAAACATCACCTACATTGGCAACTGCTTTCCGCACAATTACGCAGACAATCACGACGACGAACGCGGTATGATGATCTTAGAGTGGGGTGCAGAGCCAGAGTATCATTCCTGGCCTGACCAACCTAGATATCGTGTGTATCAACTCAGCAATGTATTGACCAACACTGATCGGCTACTACACAAAGGCATGCATGTTCGTGTGAATCTTGATGTTGACATTAGTTATGAAGAAGCTACATTTATCAAAGAAACTTTTGTAAATACTTACAATCTCAGAGAAATTACCCTTATTCCTCAAAAAGCAATCAGTGAGGATATCAATTACGATATTACTGGTAATATAATGTTTGAAAGTGTAGATACAATTGTAACTAACCAACTTACTAATATCCAAAGCGAGCAGTACAATAAAACACTATTGCTTGACATTTATAAAAATTTATGATTTATACCAATGGTTGTAGTTTTACTTTTGGCTACGAATTAAGTGATACAAATAATTCCTGGCCTTATCTTTTAGCTAAAAAGCTTAACACAACAGTGATTAATGATGCTGTTAGTGGTGGTACAAATTATAGAACTGTATATCAAAGTTTAAAAAACTTTAATAAAAATTGTAATTTATACATTATTGCGTGGACTGCCACTAGTCGATATACATTTTATAAATCAGACAATAATTATGAAATAAATTTTAACCCATTGTTGAAGAATCAACTTTATTGCGATAATGCTTTTTATACCAATTGGGGCAAAACTTTATACAAGCATTGGCACAATGAATTATTTTCATTCAAACTTTGGTTGCAGCAAATTATTCAATTACAAAGCTGCTTTGAAAAATTTAAAAAAAATTATTTAATGATTAACACCTTTCCAAATGATCTAAGCAAATGGCTTGCTCCTAAACATAAATTTATATCTTCTGTTAAAGATTTAATAAATTTTGATCTCATGAATGATGAGCAAATTTTTGCAGAATACAACGAAATACAATATTATATCAAATGTATTGATACAGAAAAATTTTACAAATGGAATAATTTTACTATTAATGATTTAAGTCAAAAATTTCCAATTGGTCCTCACGGACATATTCTTGAAGATGGACATAATCATTTATCAGACTTATTATACCAACACATACAATGTTTAAAATACGAACTCTAGCCGTAAAGAATTTCCTGAGCGTGGGTAATGCTACCCAGGCTGTTCAGTTTGATCGTCGGGATCTCACTCTTGTACTAGGTCAGAACTTGGACCTCGGTGGCGACGATACAGGCGCACGTAATGGTACAGGAAAAACAACCATTATCAATGCACTGAGTTATGCGTTGTATGGTAGTGCATTGACCAATATCAAAAAAGACAATCTTATCAACAAAACAAATGGTAAGAACATGTTGGTCACTATTGAATTTGAAAAAGACGGAGTTGACTACAGAATTGAGCGAGGTCGTAAGCCCAACACTATGGCATTCTACGTGGGCGGGCAGGAACAACAAATCTCAGACGAAAGTCAGGGCGATAGCAGAGAAACACAAGCAGAAATTGAGCGCATGTTAGGTATGAGTCACGACATGTTCAAGCATATCGTTGCACTGAACACTTATACTGAACCGTTCCTGGCGTTAAAGGCCAATGACCAACGTGCTATCATTGAACAGTTGCTGGGCATTACCATGCTAAGTGAAAAGGCCGACGCTCTTAAGGAACAATTAAAGGCCACCCGAGATACAATTACTCAAGAAGAATACAGAATTAAAGCTGTGGCCGATGCCAATGCTCGTATCCAAGAACAAATTGAAGCCACACGTCGTAGACAAACATTATGGAATACTAAACGTCTAAATGAAATTGCGGAACTAGAGCAAGCGTTAAGTGTTGTAGGAGATTTAGATATTGATCAAGAACTATTAAATCATGATTTACTTGATGATTACAATGAAAAAACTAAAAAAGCCGCAGAAATTAATCGGTGGAAAGTAGCCTGTGAAACTGATCAAGTCAGAATATTAAAGTCCTTAGATAAACTTAAAAGAGAAATAGAAACTTTAGAAAAGCACGAGTGCTATGCCTGTGGACAAGCATTACATGATACTCGGCACGAACAGGTATTAGAAGAAAAAAGAAACACACTAAAAGAAACTTCACTACAGTATTTGGCCAACGATGAACAGCTGATGTCTCATGTAGATGCACTTGCATTGATAGGTAATTTAGGTCCTATTCCTACGGTGTTTTACGATCGCAAGGAAGATGCTATTAATCACCGCAATACCGTAGCAAACTTACAGCAACAACTTGCTACAAAGAAAAGTGACCAAGATCCGTATGCGGAACAAATTCGTGAAATGGAAACAAAGGCTGTAGAGGAAGTTAGTTACGATTCAATCAATGAACTTGCTAATGTTCGAGAACATCAAGAATTTTTGCTTAAATTACTAACTAACAAAGACAGTTTTATACGTAAACGTATTATTGATCAAAACTTATCTTACTTAAATTCTAGATTAAGTCAGTACTTGGATCGTATTGGACTGCCGCATACTGTTAAATTTCAAAATGATCTTACTGTAAGTATTGAAGAGCTAGGCAGAGAATTAGATTTTGATAACCTAAGTCGCGGCGAACGTAATAGATTGATTCTAAGTCTAAGTTGGGCTTTCCGTGATGTATGGGAAAGTTTGTACCAACCAATTAACTTGTTGTTCATTGACGAAGTGATTGATACTGGTATGGATAGTTCAGGTGTTGAAAACAGCCTGGCCATACTTAAAAAAATGAGCAGAGAAGGTAATCGTAGTGTATGGTTAGTTAGTCACAAAGATGAGCTAGCAGGTCGTGTTAACAACGTATTAAGTGTAATCAAAGAAAACGGATTTACTAGTTATAATACAGACGTTGATATTAAATGAGCTACAAATCAATACCTATAGTAAGTGTGTCACCTGTAGATCGTAATATTATAGTGGCATGGCACCTGCATGATAGATGCAATTTTGATTGTATGTATTGTCCTGAAAAGTGGCACAGTTTGACCTCAGAAACTAAGACTTTGAATGAGTTAAAACAATGTTGGTTTGAAATTTATGATAAAACCAAGCACAGAAACTTAAAATATAAAATAAGTTTAACCGGAGGTGAAGTAACCATAAATCAAGACCTGTTGCCTTTTATACAGTGGCTTGTAACCTCATATAGAGATAAGTTGGCATTGATAGGAATAGTTACTAATGGCACTGCTAACCAAAAATTATATTTGGATCTATTAGAATATTTAGATTGGATAAGTTTTTCTACACATAGCGAATTTTTAAATGAAAACAAATTTTTTAATAATGTGTTGTGTGCTAAAAATGCCATTACAGGACTTAATAAAACAGTGCATGTTAACATAATGAATGAACCTTGGCATAAAGATCGCATTGAAATTTACAAAAAATTTTTAAATCAACACAATATAAATTTTTCAATTTCAGAAATTGATTGGACTTTACGTATAAGAGATAAGGCAAAAACAAACAATAATTTGAATCTTTTTGATTTTGACAACTATGCAGCAATTAATTGATTATAATTATAATGTAGTTGTTCGCGACGAAAAAGGCAACGAATATTTAATGTATTCTAATAGATTACATAGTGAACAGCTTGATTATTGGCAAGGCTGGAAATGTAACGCTGGATTAGATTATATCTTGATTGACAGCAAACTTAATGTTTACGGTGCCCAATGCGAAAATGATTTTTTAGGTGTTCTATTTGAGGATTTTAAATTGTTAGATCAACCTACAACTTGTAGACTTGAAAGATGCACAAATTGTACCGATGATCTTTTGACTACAAAATCAATTCCATGAATACTTACGCAGTTATCCTAAGTATACCAAGAGTAGCACCGGTGCGCCCAGCAGCAGCACCTGCAATCATCAAGCAAATTTTTAACCAACACAATTTGTGTAGCAAAATTTTAGATATCAATATAGATTATTTTACACAATTTAAAAATTCAATTAAACCCGCACTGTTCAATGAAATTGACGAATATCTATTTGTAAAGAACAGGATTCTATCAATTGAAGCAGAAAAAAACTTGTTTAAGTTCATTAATGAGTGGATTGGTGAAATACTGTCAATATCACCTGAAAAATTGTTAATTAGTGTTTTTAGTTGGCAGGCACAAAGATTTACAGAATTATTCTTACGAAGATTTAGATGCCATAGTACTATAGAAGTAATTGTGGGCGGCCAAGGTCTGATTAGAGAAGAAAATGGCAGTTTTAGCGAACGTCCGGAATTTGCTCATTATTTAAAAAAAGAACGGTTAATCGACCATTGGATACGTGGCGAAGCTGAAACAACCATACCGGAAATTATCAAAGGCAACTATTTGGTTGCCGGTATCGATACAGATTTCTTTGCCGAACGCAGCGATGTAAAAAAACACCGACCCATGGACTTCGGTGATTTTAAAATCACCGAATATCAAAGTGGGTACCGGTCTGGTGTGCTTCCCATGGAAACCAGTAGAGGGTGTGTACGCAATTGTACGTTTTGCGACATTCCTACCATGCAGGGGGGCTTCAGATTCAAAACCGGATCACAATTGGCCAAGGAAATGATTCATTATTATGAATCTTATGGCGTGCGTGATTATTTTTTCCACGATGCTTTGTGCAACGGTAGTGTCAGGGATTTGAGACAATTCAATGAGTTGCTAGTGGACTATTACCAACTGCACGGGTTACCCGATCGGTATTTTAGCTATAGTAGTCATGCTATTGTTCACGGACAAAAAGCTTTTCGTCCGGAAGATTTTGAATACATGAGTCGAGCTGGCGCAGACACTATGGTAATCGGAGTTGAAACTGGAAGCGATCGTGTACGTGCTCATATGCGAAAGGGTTTTACTAACTACGAGTTAGATTACAACATGGAATATTACAGCAAGTTTAATATGCATGTGTATTTTCTAATTATCGTAGGGTTTCCTACAGAAAGAGAAGAAGATTTTATTGCCACTCTAGACATGCTAACAAGATATCAGCGTTATGTAGCTGATGGTACAATTATAGGAGTGAACTTGGGTACCACTCTCACAATAGAAGAAGGGACTGAACTCTACAACAATCCTGAAAGATTTAAAATAATAGGTGTAAACAACCAACGTCCACAAGGCACCGAATGGTTATGTGAAGACAATCCCACATTGACTTATAAAGAGCGTATAATGCGTCGTATACGAGCTCAAGAACATGCAGTTGCTCTGGGATATACTTTCTGGAAGGGCGACGATCAGATGAAGATTATGATGGACAAATATCAAGACAGGTTAAGCAAACTGGCAGGAGTAATACATTGAGGCTGGAAATAGATCTTAATGTAGAACGGCGCTTAGGAAACCCAATGATAAAAATAGTTGTTGACGATTATTTGACTTTGGACGATGGGCCAGCCCAGGATTATTATGATTTTGACGTAGATTTAGTTGACGGTGGTCACGATTTGACTGTAATTCACTACGGAAAATCGCCGGAACACCATGTGCATGATCCATACGGTAATATTGTTATAGATAGGCATGTTGAAATTAAAGGTATTAAACTTGATTGTATAAAGCTAGAGTCTGAACTTTGGAATGGCAAGTTCTTTCCAGTTTATATGCACAAGGCCGAGCATGAGCCTTACTTTATTTGTCCCAATTTGTACCTGGGTCACAACGGTGCTTGGAAATTTGAATTTGCTACTCCAGCAGCAGCTTGGTTAATTGATTTAAGAAAACCGGGTCCAAAGTTAGCCGGAACTATATTTAAAACAAACAGTGACACCTTAGAGGTGGCCAAAAACTTTTTTAAAGATTTACCTGATGTTTGATTATAAAAAAATTAAAGAATATCAATTGGAAATTACAACTTATTGTAATGCTGCCTGCCCCCAATGTCCAAGAAACGTACAAGGATCAGGACTTAATCCTTACATGCCGTTGATACATTTAGATAGAGAAGTAATTGATGCTGCCTTCAGCGTTGACCATTGTAGTCAATTAAAGCAAATATTTTTTTGCGGGAGTTATGGCGATCCTGTCATGCATCCTGACTTCTTAGACATTCTTCAAGATTTTAGAACTAAAAATCCAACAGTATGGTTATACGTTCACACCAATGGTGGTGTGCATGACGAAAGCTATTGGGAAGAAATAGCGACCATCATGAACGGTTATGGTCAAATTGATTTTGGCTTTGATGGACTAGAGGACACTTTACACATCTATAGACGTAATGTAAAATACTCTATTGCTATACGTAATGCTAGAGCATTTATTCGCAAGGGCGGTCGAGCGCAATGGAACTTTATAGTTTTTAAACATAACGAACATCAAGTTGAACAAGCAAGACAATTGAGTAAAGAATACGGATTCTTTAATTTTTTACCAAAAAAGACTGGCCGTTTTTACGATCATGCCAACGAATGTGCATACCCCAATTGGCCAGTACTGGACAGGCATGGTCATACAGAATACTTGCTAGAAGAACCAAATAATTCTGAATGGCGTAATCCCAGTGTACAAAAAATAGAAGTTATCAAACAAATGTATGGGACTTTTAAAGACTATTTACAACAAACACCAATCAAATGTGATGCCTTATTAGGTAACAAAGTTGTGATTACTGCCGAAGGGCTTGTACTTCCATGTAACTTTTTTGAACACAACATGTACGACGCAAGATTTCATTCGTTTGCAAAACCAGGTGCCAATAGTGCCAGTTTTACTAACACAGGAAAAATACAAGTAAAAGAATTTATAGAAAATTATAAAGACCAATTGGATATAAAACATCACAGTTTACAAAAGATATTTCAATCTTATTTTTGGCGCGACTTGGTTGACAGTTGGTCTGATTCTAATAGAATTATGGAATGTGCGATGACATGCGGAGAAAAATTTACCAAAGTTTGGGATCAAGGAGGATCCATTAGATGAAAGTGTTAGTAACAGGTGGTAATCGAGGATTAGGAAAACATCTAGTTGAAGAGTTTAACGGCGTTAGCATTAGTCGTATAGACGGCGTTGATATTACACAAGATCACGAATATATAGCCAAATTGAGTTTGGATTATGACGTGTTTGTAAACAATGCCTTTGATGGTCCACCACAAGAAGCATGGGCTAATTTTGGACAAGTGCATGTGTTAGAAGCAGTATACGACGCATGGAGCAAAAACCACAAAGCAGGACATATCTATAACATTGGCAGCGTAGGCGAAAAACATGTTGTGGCTCGTGAGCCCGGATTTGAAACATATCGTGTGGCCAAAGCAGCATTGACACACGCAAGTAAACAATGTACAGCATCGTTTAAGGCTAATAAAGTGGCTTTTAAAACTACTTTGATTACATTAGACCGGTTAGACACAGAACTAAGCAGAAATCGCCCAACGTGGACTGGAAATGGTTTAAATTTGCAAGATGTATCAGATTTTATAAAGTATGCAGGAAAATTAAATCAAAATACTTGTATTGAGGAAATAACATTTTATTGTAATCTAGACTACAAGGCATAATTAATGCTGTATGTCATGGCTATTCGAATCCACTCTAGTGGAATCACTTCCTGAAGATTGCGTGGGATTTGTATATTTGATTACAAATACAGTATCTGGGCGCAAATATATAGGAAAAAAACTAGCCAAATTTTCAAAAACTACAGTACGAACAGTAAAACTAAAAAACGGCAACAAAAAGAAAAAAAGAATCAGAAGCAAAATAGACAGTGATTGGCAAACCTATTATGGCTCAAACGACGAACTAAACAAAGACATCGAATCACTAGGCCCAGAAAAATTTACTAGAGAAATACTTTTTTACTGCAAATCACGAGCAGAATGTTCATATATTGAAGCAAGGGAACAATTTAGACACCAAGTCTTAGAATCAGATCAATACTATAACGGACAGATTAGCGTTCGTGTCCACGGATCGCACATAAAAAAGAAATGAGCAAAGTTATATATTTTGGTGATTGCAATATTGAACTTGCCGAACAAGCAAAAGCGCACAGACGCGATGCTTTTTTAGTTGAGTCAAGCAATTATCAGGAGTTCTTGGAATCTCGGCGACACAATCTAGTATGCTACACTTCGCTAGCAGATCTTCCCAAAGACATATCAATTGTGATGGAAATCTTGCTATCAGCTGATACTATTGTATACTGCCCACCGGAAGTATGGTCTGATCACAAAACTATAACTGCAACCAATGCCACCGACTGCATACAAGGCTCGTCTGAAATTTTATTACTTTATTTGTCAGATCAAGTAAAAGTTGTTAATTTAAATTTATGCATTAGTCAAAAATATAAAAATTCTATCGCCGACACTAGAAAAACCAACAGCAAGCAAATTTGGATCGCAGGATGTAGTGTAAGTCACGGCGTTGGTGTAAAACCTACTGAACGATATGGTTCTCTTGTAGGCGATAAATTAGATTTGCCTTGTAGTTTTTTAACTGCGCCCGGATCGTCAATTCGGTGGGCTGCTAATCAGATTTTAAAATCTGACATCAGGTCTGGAGACATACTGTGTTGGGGGATAACAACCTTTAGAAGAATACCGTATTACTACCAAGATCAATTACATCATCTTCATGCTTTAAATGCATTATATCAAAAGAATAGTGCATTTAACAGAATTTTCCCAATTGATCAATTGGACGACGAAAATAACTTATTTCAATGCTTGGAATCTATTAGAGAATTAATAAACTTTTGTAAAAAACTCGACATCCAATTAGTAATGTTTAATGCAGTAATTGATGATTTATTAAATCGATCTTTACTAAATGAACAATATTATTATCAATTCAAATATCTATTAAATAAAAACGCTAAAACATACAATACTCAAGGCTTATTTTTATATCAAGACTTTGGCACCGATAATCTACACCCTGGCCCAAAAACACATCAACTTTACAGCAATTTTCTGGCTAAAATTATAACAAGTACCGCAGTATAAACTCGCACAAGTTAATATCGTGTGCCCTAGACCTGGTCGAAATAAACACAGGGACGGAAGCCTTCTCGCTGCAAGAAGCACTCAACTACTACCCTTCGGGATGAAGATCGCAAATGCCGCGATTTAGTTGTTTGAACAGGATTTATAAAGGCTATAAAGACGCTTGAGTGATCAAGCACGTTTGTATGGTAGGCTAGCGTCTATTGTATAAACCGCCGTTGTATAAGAACGGAGCTCGAGGTACCGGACAACCACCTCTGTAATGCTCTAACGCTAGTGACTGTGCTACTCAGATGAAGCTCATGTATTTTTGCCCGCCCTGGGCAAAGAGTGACCAATTAATCTAGATGAAATCTAAAAAACAAAATTGATGAGCGCAAGCGAAATCAATAGACTAACGAAGTTAGTCTTAGAAGAATGGCATTCCTGATTTCTTAGCAGTTTCTAAATTGTCTTTGATTATTTTACCTATTAGAGCACGATCATCATTGCTCAACAGCATGGAATCTTCATAGCTGAGTCCACCTCTCATGTACCAACACATTCTCAGCATTTCTTCTTTTATGGCTTTTGACTGTCGTTCTAGCTGTTCGAAGTACGTTAGCATGTCTGATTCAGACATGGTCAAAAGCCTCATCCGAAAAAATTTGCTTGATTAAAATTTAACTCGGCTTGATATGTTGTCTGACATTCTGAACAAACGATTTCCATTGGATCAATCTGTAATTGTTTGATCAAGTTATCTATTTTGTTTTTTATTTCTGTGTATGTGCTACGTTCGCAATTGAACAAGAACTCTTTTATGTAGTATTCGTCGGTCACTTGAGTACCATCTTCTAGTGTGATGGATTCTATATTGTTAACCACTGTGGCCACACTTAAATCAGTCAATCTGGGAAAAATTTGATCAAATTGCGCTTTCTTTTCTTCGTCACTTAGAGTACTGCTGGTCACTGCGTCTATCAAGCGTTGCTGCTCGTACTGTATCATGTTGACTTTGTTGTTGTCTTCAAATGCTTGTGGTCTAAATTTAAATGTCAAATTATCAATACGTTCTGATTTGAATTCTGGAATACGCAAACGATCTAGTACCATACGCAGATCAACAGTATTGTCATTTTCACTGGCACACTGTTTACAATTTGTAGTTATGTCCATATTATGACCGTAGCTGGCCAATCTTATGGCAATCAATACAGCATCGAGGTCAATTATGGGCATTTTCCAGGCATCTTTGATATTGGGACAACAGCTTTGTATTGTTTCAATTACACCTACACCGTTCATGAGTGCATCAGGGGTTTTCAAGGTAATTTCGTCTTTGACCGTCATAGGATACACAGGAATTTCACCGGTTACCGGTAAATCAATAGCTGCGTCAGGCCAAAATTGTCCTTGACTTGGCAATTTTAGATACAGTGCTGGTTGTCGAAAATGTTTGAATAACGGATTATTAGCTGCTACGGCCATGGTTTGATCCCCAAATAAATATAATTGATGTAGTATTTATAGTGGAAAAATATGGCTATCAGAATTGATGGATTACCAACTGGTCCAGTTTATGTAGAAAACGCTGCTCAAGAAAGCACCTTGCAAGAGTTGCTGCGAGTAATGGCCAGCCAAAGCAATCGTCAGCGTCGATACGACGCTGAAGCCGCAGCGGCGACCAAACGTACTGCTAATTCAGCTGACGAAGCAGCTGGCAGCATGGCGGGCTTGGCCAGTGCGTCACGTTCAGCTGCTGCTGCCACATCGTCGGGTTGGAGCAAGTTTGAATCTGGCATGAATGCTGCTACTATTGCTGCACAAGATTTCAAAAACAGTCGCTTTGCTTTTGAATTACAACGACTGTCTACTGCTGTGGCTGACATGAGTATTACCTTTACTAAATCGGCCAAAAGCATACAAGATAACCCTATTGCTGCCACAGCTGGAATTTTCAGTACCGGTATTGATATGGCCACAATGGGCATACGAGGAATAATTGAATCTGGCGCCGATCTGACAGAATATTTAGGCCCACTAGGTACTGTAATCAAAGGTCTGAGCAAAGCAAGCAGCGCCGTAGTCGGCGTATTGGGATCCGGCGCCAAGGTCATCAACGAGATGATGAGCAAAGAACTGCAGGAAACCATACAAAACATGGGCACGTTTAACAAAATGGGTGCCAGTTTTTCGGGCAGTTTCATGGAGCTGCGCGATGTTGCTTCTAGATCGGGTATGACTATAGAACAATTTACCAAGTCTGTAGCAGCCGCTGAAGCGTCTATTAGAAATTTTGGTATTCCGTTAGCCGAAGGAGCTAAAAAAGTTGCAGACGTGAGTGCTGCATTTGAAACTGAACAAGGTGCTAACGGAAGAACGCTACGCAATGAGTTACGTGCGCTTGGTTACTCGATCGAGGAGCAGGCAGAACTGGCAGCTGATTATTTAAGCACTGTACGTGCCACTATGACTCAGGAGCAGTTTAAAAATCTTCAGGCTGCCGATGTGGCTAGAGCTACCAAAGCATATGCTGTTGATTTAAAAGTGCTACAAGATATTACAGGAAAAAATGCCAAGGCTTTAGTCGAAGAAGCTAGAATTAAATCCATGCAAGCTGATATCATGAGCAAGTTCACTGATCCAGAACAGGCCAACAAATTTCAGGCATACTTTCGTTATTTGCCAGAATCAGCTAAAAAAGGATTTTTACAATTTATAGCTTCAGGCGGTCAAGTAATTACAGAGGAAACTGCCGCTTTGTTATCTGCTAACAATGAGGACTTTGCTAGAATTTTCACATTAGGCAGAGAAATAATTTACGACTCATCCAAGAGTGTAGCAGATGCTCAACAAGCAGGGGTAGAACAATCCATACGTGCAGGTAAAAAACAAAAAGAACTTGAAGACTCAACTGGTGGTGTAATACCCATGATTAACACCTTGAGTGGCAGTTTAGGCGGCTTAACAACTGGTATTAACGAACTTGTAGCTCTTGCATTTAAAGATAAAGACATATATAAACAATCAAAACGTGCTGCTGAAGATCAAGCCACAGCCAGCGGTGATCTCACAACCGGTATTCTTAAAGCTCAAGATCAAACACAAAAATTTGCCAAAGCTATAGAAAACTTGGCTTTAGAGGCTTTACCAAAATATGCCACAGCAATTGGTGCCACAACCGAGGCCTTTGTGCAAGGACTACAACAAACACTGTCATTGATGTTTGGTGTAGATGTTCCTGGAAGAACGCCTCCAGGACCAGTAACAGATCTTGAAGAGTACAAGGCCAACATGACTGAAATTTTTAAACGGTGGGTACGAGCAACTTTTCCTGTACCCGAACCCAGAGCAGACGGAGGTCCGGTGGGTCGTTTCCTTCCTTATATTGTGGGCGAACAAGGACCTGAAGTAAGAACATTTGACGCTCCAGGACAGATTGTTCCTTTGGATCAATTTGCAGCTAATCTTGATCCAACTGAACTATTAGCTAAAACCACTCAATTACAAAATATTTTTGCAGCCAGTTTAGACTCTTTGCAAAAAGATATTGAAAGGCGCAAAGATAGTGCTACACCTGATATAGCTCCAATTGCAGAATTGCCAGCAGCAGTGACCCGGGCAATAGAAACAGCATTTTCTGCACCTAGTGGCCTGAGTCAGGTCATGACTGAACTAAAAGATCAATTGGTTACTAGCAGCGAGCAGCAAAAAAGAACACTCGAGCTGCAAACTGCTGAAATACAAAAGATAGTTTCTGAAATGCAGGACATGGTCAGTGTGTCCGAAAGAATAGCCAACAACACGGCTTGATCACGGTAAATACTGCACACTCGGAACACGCTATGTCTTGGAAAAAATATTTTAAGTCGTCTAATTTGCCCAGCAACATCAGTCCACTTGGTAGCGGTCGCTTGCCAGATCCTGGATATAGAAACTATCAAAGCAACTTGCCTGACGTTTATATTGGACATCCCAATCGTATTGAACGCTACAATCAGTACGAACAAATGGACATGGATTCAGAAATCAATGCAGCTCTAGACATTCTCAGTGAGTTTATGACTCAGAAAAATGAAGCAAACAACACACCATTTGATATCAAATACAAAGATCAACCCACTGATAACGAAGTAAAAATCATCAAGGAACAACTGCAACAATGGGTCAATCTCAATGAATTCAACAAACGTATATTTAGAATTGTAAGAAATACAATAAAATACGGTGATCAAGTGTTTGTGCGAGATCCCGAAAACTTTAAACTGTTCTGGGTAGAAATGAGCAAAGTGGTCAAGGTTATTGTTAACGAAAGTGAAGGTAAAAAGCCCGAGCAGTACATCGTCAAAGACCTCAACCCCAACTTTGAAAATCTCACTGTCACAGCAGTTACTACTAGCGATCAGTACATGAATCATCCGCAAGTGGGCGGCCCGTCAGGAAGTTATGTTCAGCCTAATGTGCCCTTGGGTGGCGGCGGGCGTTTCACTAGAGCTCAAAACGAAGCCGCGGTAAATGCCGAACATATCATGCATCTTAGTCTTACCGAAGGCCTTGACGTATTTTGGCCATTTGGTACCAGTGTGTTAGAAAATGTTTTCAAAGTTTTTAAACAAAAAGAACTGTTGGAAGACAGTGTTATTATCTATCGCGTACAACGTGCTCCTGAGCGTAGAGTATTTAAAATTGATGTAGGTAATATGCCCAGTCATATGGCCATGGCGTTTGTTGAACGTATAAAAAATGAAATCAGTCAGCGACGTATTCCTACTCAAACAGGTGGCGGAGCAAACATGATGGATGCAACTTACAACCCATTGGCACAGATGGAAGATTACTTCTTTCCTGTTACAGCTGATCAAAGGGGATCGACAGTAGATACCTTGCCTGGCGCTAGCAACTTAGGTGAAATCACTGATTTACGTTATTTTACAAACAAGTTATTCCGTGGTTTGCGTATTCCCAGCAGTTACCTACCGGTAGCAGTAGAAGATGCCACACAAGCATACAATGACGGTAGAGTAGGTACTGCTCTAATACAAGAATGGCGTTTTAATCAGTATTGTCAACGTCTACAAAGCGCAATTATTGAAAAATTGGATACAGAGTTTAAACTGTTCATGCGTTGGAGAGGTATTAACATTGACAGTCAACTGTTTGAAATTATATTTGAACCACCGCAAAACTTTGCACAATATCGTCAAGCTGATATTGACAGCGCCAGAATTGCAACATTTACTCAGCTAGAAGCTTATCCTTACATGAGCAAACGCTGGTTAATGAAGCGTTATCTGGGCCTAAGCGAGCAAGAAATGAGCGAAAACGAAACCATGTGGGCCGAAGAGCAGGGCGACATTGAATTTACGCCAGCCGAGGATCCTAATCTACGAAGCGTTGGTATAAGTCCTGGTGGTATTGCTGGTGATTTGGAAAATGTGGCGCCGCCTACAGAACCTGGTCCCGAAACACAACCAGCACCGGGTACAGGAAGTCCTCTTGGAGCCGGCCCAGGACCAGCAGGCGCCCCTGCTCAAACTACACCCACTGGGGCTGCAATTTAACAAGATTGAGTAAATAACTGTATGATTGTTACTGAATTGTTTGAACCTGCCAAGCCCGGATATCAAAGTGAGAAAGACGATAACACGCCTCTCAAGCTGAGCGATCTTAGAAAAACACGGCTTACCTTGGGCGATCTCAATCGTTTACGAATGGCCAATGATGTGCGTAAAGTAGAACACGAAAACAAATTAGAAAAAGTAGCAAAACAGTACAAACCTCCTGCAGCCGCGCCTGGGCCTATGTAGTCCTAGTAAATCCTTCAAAAAAACACCATTTAACCCCATTATCTAGGTATTTTAGTAAATAAAATACAGCCATATTATTATAAGGAGTTCCCGATGAACAAATATGAACAGCTAATAGAACACATTATCAACGACGAGGAAGATCAAGCTCGTGCGTTGTTTCACGAAATTGTAGTAGAAAAAAGTCGCGACATCTACGAAAGCCTAATGGATGAAGAATATGCCGAAGAAGGTATGGGCGGTAGTCCAGTAGAATCAATGATGCAGGAAATTGATGCCGATCAAAACGGTGGCATGGTCGAAGGCGAAGACGAAGATGTCATGGATGCCATGGACATGGGCGACATGGGCGACATGGGCGATGATGACATGGGCGATGACGATGGCGTAGGCGACCTAGAGCAAAAAGTCATGGATCTTGAAAGCGAGCTAGAAGCCTTAAAAGCCGAATTTGAACAGCTAATGGGCGACGAAGGCGATGATGACATGGGGGACATGGATACAATGGACATGGGCGATGATGACATGGTCGACATGGATCGTAAAGATGACATGGAAATGTACGAAGCTCAACATGACGACAAAGATGACAAAGAAGAAGATGACGACAAAGAAGAAAAAATGGATGAGTCCGTTTATGAATCTCGTCAGCGTCGTCCGCTACAAAAAACCGCAGTTGATCTAATGCGTGAATATGTAGAAAAAATCAGCGCACCTAGCAACACCGAAGGACAACCAGCTGGTACCAGCGCAGGTGGCGATCATGCTAATGTTAACACACAGTCAACAGTAGCAGGCAAGAATGACATGGGTGGTACTGCAAAGAACTTGGTGCAAGGTGCTAGCGAAAGCGCACCAGACGGCACAAGTGCTCCAAAGAAAGGCACAACCAAAGATCTACCACATGCAGGTAACTTTGAAAATGTTCCAGGAGCAAGAGCAGGCAACACTTTCTCAAAGAAAGAGAAAGCAAAAACAGGTGAAGAAGGCGGCATTAACAAGCACAGTATCGAACCTGGTGGTAATTAATTAGGGCAATAATATGGCTTTGTACCTAAAAGAGCAACTTTCATTCGACCGGGCGCAGATCAAAATCCTTGAAGAGGATGCGCCCGGGTACGATGGAAAGGAACAGAAAAATTTGTATCTGGAAGGGATATGCATTCAAGGTGATGTCAAAAATGAAAATCAGCGTGTATATCCTATGACGGAAATTCAAAAGGCCGTACAAACTATCAATGAAACTATCAAGGAAGGCAAAAGCGTCCTTGGCGAAGTTGATCACCCTGATGATTTGAAGATTAATTTGGATCGTGTGTCACATATGATTACAGGCATGTGGATGGACGGTCCTTGCGGATTTGGCAAACTAAAAATCCTACCAACACCAATGGGAGAACTTGTTAAAGCAATGATCACATCTGGTGTAAAGTTGGGTGTCAGCAGCCGAGGAAGCGGAGAAGTAGCTAACGACGGGCGTGTAAGTGGTTTTGATATCATAACCGTTGACATTGTAGCACAGCCTTCGGCTCCAAATGCATATCCAAGAGCTATCTATGAGAGCTTGATGAATATGCGTCACGGACACCGAGTGTTAGATGTGGCTCGTGATGCCACACAAGATCAAAGAGTACAGCGGTACCTGAAAGAAGGCCTAACACGCCTTATCAATGACCTTAAGTTAAAATAGGAGAAACCTGATGTTATTAGATGCTATCAAACCATTGGTAGACAGCGGCATCATAAACGAAGATACCAAGCAAGCAATTAGTGAAGCTTGGGAAGCAAAACTGCTAGAAGCTCGTGAGAGTGTTCGTGCAGAACTTCGTGAAGAATTTGCTCAACGCTATCAGCATGACAAACAAGTTATGGTTGAAGCTCTAGACAGAATGGTAACTGAAAGTCTGCAAAGCGAACTCGAAGAGTTTGCAGCAGAGAAACAGTCTCTAGCAGAAGATCGTGCGAAATTTAAAGTTCACATGATGGAAAACAGCGAAAAGTTCAACAATTTCTTGGTTGGTAAACTGGCCGAAGAAATTAAAGAACTACGTGAAGACCGTAAGCAATATGAAAATAGTGTTAGTAAGCTAGAATCATTTGTTATCAAGTCATTAGCGGAAGAAATTCAAGAGTTCGAGCAAGACAAGCAGGCAGTGGTTGAGACAAAAGTTCGTCTAATCGCTGGTGCCAAAGATAAGCTTGCTGAACTACAACAAAATTTCGTTGCAAGATCTGCAGAACTGGTTAAAGAGTCAATTACCAGAAAACTAGAGTCAGAAATGACTCAACTCAAAGAAGACATACAACTTGCTCGTGAGAACATGTTTGGTCGTCAAATCTTTGAAGCTTTTGCTAGTGAATTCGCTGTTACTCACTTAAATGAGAACAAAGAGATTCGCAAGCTACAAGCTGTTGTTGCTGCCAAAGAGCAGGCTTTGCAAGAAGCACAAGCTCATGTAGAAAAAGCTGCAATGATTGTTGAATCAAAAGAGAAAGAAATTAAGATTATACGTGAATCAACTGAACGCCGTGAAATCATGGCAAGTCTTTTGAAATCGTTAAACAAGGAGAAAGCAGCAGTCATGAGCGAACTCCTTGAAAGTGTGCAGACTGCTAAGTTGCAGAGTGCATACGACAAGTATCTACCAGCTGTTCTAAACAACACAGCTCAACCTGCTGCCAAGCCCAAGGCAATGCTAGCAGAAGGCCGTGTAGAAGTAACTGGTGATAAATCTGCTAATACACAAACCGTTGAAGAAAACGCTAATAACGTTTTTGAAATCAAGCGTTTAGCAGGGCTAAAGTAAACCCTAAATAGGAGAAAAGGAAAAAAATGACACAAGCATTACTAGAAAGCCGTTGGGGCGAAACTAAAGACGCTCTGTTAGAAGGCTTAAACGGTTCTAAAAGAACCACAATGGGTGTAATCCTTGAGAACACTCGCACGCACTTGATGGAAGCTGCAACTGCAGGCGCAACTGCCGCTTCAAACGTAGCAACACTAAATCGTGTAATTCTACCAGTTATTCGACGTGTAATGCCTACAGTTATTGCAAACGAAATCGTTGGTGTTCAGCCAATGACTGGACCTGTTGCACAGATCCACACACTACGTGTTCGTTATGCAGACAATACCACTGACACAGCTAGCCCATACGCTACTGGTACCACAGCTGGTGATGAAGCACTAAGCCCATTCAAGATAGCTGTTGCATATTCTGGTCTAACACCAGGTGGCACAGCAACAACTGGTAAAGCAGCAACAACTAGCACACTAGAAGGTGTACCTGGTAACAGAATCAATGTACAAATCTTGAAGCAAGTTGTTGAAGCCAAGACTCGTAAGTTATCAGCTCGCTGGACTTTTGAAGCTGCACAAGATGCACAAGCCATGCACGGTCTTGACATCGAAGCAGAAATCATGGCAGCTCTTGCACAAGAGATTACCGTTGAAATTGACCAAGAAATCCTAGGTTCGCTACGTAGCCTAGCAGCAACTGAGTTTACATTTGACCAGGCTGCTGTATCAGGTACTGCTACATTCGTTGGTGACGAACATGCTGCACTAGCTGTTCTAATCAACCGTACAGCAAACCTAATCGCTAGTCGTACACGTCGTGGTGCTGGTAACTGGGCAGTTGTAAGTCCAGCAGCTCTAACTGTGTTACAAAGCGCAACCACTAGTGCATTTGCTCGTACAACTGAAGGTACCTTTGAAGCTCCTACCAACACCAAGTTTGTTGGTACACTAAACGGCGCAATGCGTATCTATGTTGACAGCTATGCTAGCGATAGCCAAGCAGTTCTAGTTGGTTATAAGGGTTCAAGCGAGGCTGATGCAGCAGCGTTCTATTGCCCATATATCCCTCTAATGAGCTCTGGTGTTGTTCTAGATCCAAGCACATTTGAGCCAGTAGTTGGTTTCATGACTCGTTATGGTTATGTTGAGTTAACTAACACAGCATCGTCGTTCGGTAATGCAGCTGACTACCTAGGTGAGATTGCTGTCTCAAATCTATCATTTCAGTGATTTTTATCATTGTTTGGTAAAAATAAAAAAGCACCTTCGGGTGCTTTTTTTATGAGTAAGTATATTGGAATTGATACTTTTGACAATTATATTGATCACAGCTACGATACTATTGATTCGTGGACGATACGTTGTGACAGAGTATTAATTGAGTTGGCCCGTGTATTTAAAGATTTAGAAAAAAATTTACTTTGCTACCACAACGCGAAGAGTAAAAAATCTAGAAGTACTACGGCAGTACGCAAACACCGATCCATGGACCAAATTTATTGCGGATCAAATAAATAATTAGTTCGCTCTTAACTGAGAGCTTATGTCGGAATGCTAACCGCGTATAGCCTAGAACGCTAATTAAAGGAGAAATAAAATGGCAAGAGGTTTAAAAATTAGTCACGAAAGAAGTGACGGTACACTAGTTGATCAAGAAGTAAGTGCAACAATCAGTTCCGTTGGTGGCACCGGCGGTCGTCCACAGTGGGTAACAGTTCAAGGTGTAAAAACAGTCAAAGTACAATTTAGAACAAGCGCAGGCGTGTTACACGCAAATGCCTATATTATTGCTCAAAAAGGTGCTAAACAGTTCTTGGTCGCTAATGCGGTAGGCGCAACTGAAAGTCGTACACATAGCAATGCCAGTGTTACTATCGCTACATTAGCAGCAGGAGCAGATGCTGCCAATGCAGCAGCAGCATCAGGATCGAGCACTATGACAGTGACTGGGTATAATACCAGTAATACTCGGTTCTATGTAAGCAGAATCTCAAACAAACATGTTTGGGATCAAAGCAATAACAGATATCGTTGGAGAACCAGTGACAGCGTAGCAACTTCTACTTTTGCAAATGTAGAATGTCATTGATCAAAATGATATAAAATTAAACCCGCTTTGGCGGGTTTTTTATTGACTAGATCAAACTTTATACTAGCATAAATACACTAGATAAGGACCCATAATGGCCACAGTTAAAAGTTTAAATACTGACTACAGTATTACCAACAAGATCAATCCAACTGCCAATGTCACTATAAGTACTAACACAGTCTACATTGATGGTAATCTTTTTGTTGGAGGAAATTCCACCAACGTTTACAAAAAAGATCTCAGCATCACTGATAATACCATAACTTTAAATGCAGGGGAAACTGGGGCAGGTGTAACACTAAACACAGCTGGTATTGAGGTTGATAGAGGATCGTATGCAAATGTGGCAATCCTTTGGAACGAAACATTAGGGGCCTGGACTTTAACAAACGATGGATCAACATACGAATCAATTCAGACCGGATCAGCAACAGCAGTAACCAGCGCACAAGTTTACGCATTGGTACTATAAGGATATAAAATGGCAATTCACAACACAGTTTTAGTAGACTCAGGACAGGCAGCAGCCAATGTATTGACAGTGACCAGCGTTGGTGGACAAGCGGTAACTACCATGTATTTTTGCAACACAAACACAGCAGCAACAGCCTTTACCTTGCATGTTGTTCCTGCGGGCTTTGAGGCCAATGCCAACAACATAGTGTACAAGAACAAATTGATCACATCCGGGGATACCTATATTGTTGACTGGGAAAAACTGGTATTGGCTCAAGGCGACACAATTAGAGCAAATGCCAATGTTGGTAACACCATTGTGGCCACTGTAAGCACTATAGGTGTATAACTAATGGGACGCTATTTAAAAAACACACAATTGTTGGGCGGTAGCTACGCAATACAATTGCCTATTGGTAGTAACAGTGTTGGACCAGACCAACCAGTGAATGGACAGGTCAGATTTAACATATCAAACAACAGAATAGAAATGTACTTTGCCAGTGTTTGGAATCAAGTGGCCAAAATTGGTTCGGTAAGCATCACAGTAGATGAATTCACTGGCGATGGTGTAACCACCGCATTTACAATGAGTCAAATAGAATCAAGCGACAACGCTGTACTGGTTTCAATTGGCGGTGTTTATCAGCAGCCCACAATAAATTATACCACGAATGGTACAACCACTATCACATTCACCAGCCCTCCTCCTGCGCCAGGAGTGAATCCTAACAAAATTGTAGTAGTACACAACCTCAACAGCACTGATGCTGCATAAGGAGCAGCCGTGGCAATTGGCAGAATAAGCGGCGCTTTACTTTTTTCCGACCTAGACAGACAAAGTGTAGATCTTGCGTTTACCACAAATGGTAAACCGTTGACCTATATGGATTTCACCAACTTTCGATTTGGTGTCAATACCAACAGTCTAGTAGATACATTCACTGTTACAGGCACTGCCAATGTGTCAGGGGTAGCACGAATATTTGGCAATTTAGTTGCAACATCTGGCGTAAACTCCACTGATGTCACTAACGGTGCATTAACTGTAGTTGGCGGTGCTGGTATCTCGGGAAATCTTTTTGCAGGTAATTTGTTTGCCTATAACTTCAGTGGTAATATCTCTAATGTGAATGGAAGCAGTATCTTTGGCAACATTGGAGTTACCTACGCAGGTGCATTTGGATCCGTCAACACTGCCAATGCTGTCATTACCGGCGGTTATATCAACGATTTAGCTAATTTAACTGCTACCACTACCCAAACAACAAATTTTAGTACAGCAAATGCAGTTGTTAGTGGAGGTTACATATCTGCACTCGCAAATATTACTGCTGCAACAGGAAATGTAGAAAGTTGGTACGCTACCACACTTAACGCTACACAAAGCAATACGACCACTGGTACTACTACAAATTTTAGCACAGGTAATGCTGTTATTAGCGGCGGTTATATATCTGCACTGACCAATGCTTATGTAACAACAAGCGCCATTACCAATTTCAGTTCTGGAAACATTTTAATCACTGGTGGATATATTGCTGGGTTAGCCAATGCCACAGTCACAACAGGTAACGCACAGAGTTGGTCAGCAGCGACATTAAATTCTACTGCTGCTAACATCACTACCGCTGTAGCCTCAAATTTCAGCACTGCGAATGCAGTTGTCAGTGGTGGTTACATAAGTGGATTGGCGAATGCAACAATTGCCACTGCTAACATAGGCAATATTAATTTCAATGATGTTACCGTATCCAGCCGTACTGGAAATTTAGTTTTAAGTCCGTTATTAAATGGTAATGCAGTAGTAACAATAGCAACAACTTCTGCATTACAATTACCATCTGGTACTACTGCTCAACAGCCCACACCAGTTTATGGCGGCGCTATAAGATGGAACAACATTACCAACACATTAGAAGTGTACACAGGATCTGGATGGGTAAGTTTATTAGGTCAAATTAATAATCAAACCATTACACCTGATGGTACAAACACAGTGTACACACTTGATTACAGTACCACAGCCGAAGGTATCATTGTTAGCATCAACGGTACACTACAGCAACCAGGTGTAGCATATACGGTAGCTGGTACACAAATTACATTTACAGAAATACCACTGGTTACTGATATTGTAAGCATAAGGTATATTGCAGCCGGTACAGTTACAGCGGAAAACACTCAGGAAGTGAGTCCAGCCAATATTGCTCTAACCACTTCGCATGTGATAGTTGACAGTTTTGATCAAGCCAGTTACAGATCAGTACGATATTTGGCATCAACTACAGCTGCCAGTTCTGCAGAGTTTGCTGATTTTGCTATAGTGCAAATGGGCTCTACCGTAAATGTAAGTAATGTCAACAGAGTAGTTACTGGCAGTACTTTAACCACTTTCATAGCAAATGTTTCTGGCACTACTGTGAGATTATGGGCAAATACTGTGGCAGGAACAGCCAATATCAAGCTACAAAAAACCTATTTTGTAGTGTAAAACCTTAACCCCATCCATTCTGCTAAATACTGATAACACCTTATAGAAGGATCAGTAATGGCTGTCACACGAATTAAAAATAATCAAATTACCGATGCTACAATTACCGCGGCTAAAATTGCAAGTCAAACCTTAGTTGGTAGTTTGTTTGCCACAGATTTAACCCTTAACAGTAATTTAAGCATCATTGGTAATCTTACTATTACTGGAACAAGCAGTAATATCAATGCAATAAACACTTTCATTTCGGATCCTTTTGTAATTTTTAACAACGGATATACTGGTTCGTTAACCAACTACACCATTGGTATCCTGGTCAACAGAAATTTAGCCAGTTTGGGCAGTTTTGGTGCAGTAAACGCCGCTTGGGTATGGTCGGAAGCCGATGCGGCATTCACTGGAATAGCTACCACAGACACAGGTACTGGTATTGTAAGTATTAACAACAGTGGTTATGCTAATATTAAAATTGGAAATTTAAATGCTGTTACAGCAGTTACAGCATCAAGTATCACAGCCACAACATTAAACTTTACTAATGCAGTAGCAACTACTTTGGTAGCCACAAACTTTAGCACTGGCAATGCGGTGATCAGTGGCGGTTATATTTCTAATTTAGCAAATGCAACCATTACAACTGGTAATGTTGAAAGCTGGTATGCTACCAATTTAAACAGCACCACTGCAAATATTACTACACTAGATGCAGGTACTACAACTAGTGCAGTGCTGAATAGCACCACTGCAAATATTACCACACTAGGTGCAGGTACTACTACAAGTGCTCAACTAAATGCTACCACTGCAAATATTACCACACTAGGTGCAGGTACTACTACAAGTGCTCAACTCAATGCTACTACTGGAAACATTACCACCCTTGGTGCCGGTACAACTACAACCGCTACCTTAAACACTACTACGGGTAATATCACAAACGGAATGTCAACCACATTTGTTGCTACTAATTTTAGTTCGCCTAATGCAGTTGTAACTGGTGGCAGCGTTAATAACAGTCCAATTGGTAATACTACCCCATCAACTGCGGCATTCACAACTTTGACCGCAAGTGGCGCAACTACATTTACCAATGCCACTCAGAGTGATTCGGCATCAACCGGTGCAGTTGTGGTAACTGGTGGTGTTGGTGTAGGTGCTAACTTGAATGTGGCCGGCAACGTGACAGTGACTGGCAATTTGTTGGTATTAGGTAACACAACAACTCTAAATGTAGAAACTCTTAACGTAGAAGATCTCAACATCACAGTAGCAGCCAATGCCACATCTGCAGCAGAGGCCAATGGTGCAGGCCTAACAGTTGCTGGTGCTAATGCCACATTCACTTATCTAAATGCAGATGACAGTTGGAATCTTAATAAAAAATTAAATGCAACCACTATTGGTGCTGCTACAATTAACATAACAACTGCCAATATTACAACAGGAGACATTACATCTGGCCGTGCCACTACATTTGTAGCAGATAATTTTAGTTCGCCTAATGCAGTTGTAACTGGTGGTAGTGTGAATAACACGGTTATTGGAAATACCACTCCTGTCAATGGTACATTTGCAGTATTAAAATCTACTGGCAATATAGTTGCAGCAAGTGGCACGGCAAGCACCAATACTACCACCGGTGCATTGGTAGTTGTAGGTGGTGCTGGTATTAGTGGTGCTATCAATGCAGGTAGTATACAAGCAACACCAATTGGTAGTACAAGTGCATCAACTGGTGCATTTACTACCATTACTAGTTCAAGCACAATCACTTCTTCGGGTAACATAGTAGCTGCAAGTGGCACAGCAAGCACTAATACCACTACAGGTGCATTGGTAGTTGTAGGTGGTATTGGTATTAGTGGTGCTATCAATGCAGGTAGTATACAAGCAACACCAATTGGTAGTACAAGTGCATCAACTGGTGCATTTACTACAATTACTAGTTCGAGCACGATTACCGCATCAGGTAACATAGTAGCTGCAAGTGGCACAGCAAGCACCAACACTACCACAGGTGCTTTGGTAGTTAATGGTGGTACAGGTATCTCAGCCAATTTAAATGTAGGACTAGGTGCTGCTTTTAATACTACAAAAACTGCCAATTATGATTTTGTGGTTAAAGGTGCTACAGATGAAACACTAATCTGGGCTAGACCAAGCAGCACATATGATCAAGTTGTGATTGGTAACAGCGCCACAACCAGCACTTTAGTCAATGGTGCAAAACTAATTGTTAATACCACAGACAGTATTTTAATTCCTGTAGGATCTACAGCACAACGACCGGGAAGTTCAGGTGGCACAGATACAGCTGGTATGATTAGATTTAACACCAGTAATGCACAACTAGAATTTTATTCTGGCTCAGGATGGGTAAACACAGGAACAAGCTTCACTGTGGTAGCATCTGACACCTTTGACGGCGACGATGTTACTTTGAACTTTACTCTTGGTGCAGCAGCCACTACTCAAAGCGTTATTGTAAGCACCAACGGTGTTTTACAGATTCCAACCACAGCCTATAGTGTAAGCGGTACTACATTAACATTTACACAAGCTCCGGCCACCGGCGATAAAATTGAAGTTCGTAGATTTTCAACTACCGCAACAGTGTCTACACTTGAATCATCAAACGGATATGTTTCTTTTGTAGCTACAAATTCATTTGCTAATATAAACGCAGGTTCGGGTGCAGCAACCACAAGAATGAGTTTCAATACTACAGGCAATGTGAGTGTGACAGCAAATGTTCAACCAAGTGCCAACGTCACATTTGATCTAGGTAATGTGAACAGTTGGTGGAAGCAAATTTTTGTTAACAGCACTGTGACAGGCGGCGCTGATATAGCTGAAAATTATTTGGCCGACGCTGTGTACAATCCCGGCACAGTGGTGGAATTTGGTGGTGAAGCTGAAGTGACAGTGTCAATGGCGGAAGGTAGCACACGTATTGCTGGTGTAATCACATCCCAGCCTGGACATGTGATGAATGGAGGTCTCAAAGGCAGCACAGTGGCCAGTGTGGCACTGTTGGGCCGAGTTCCTGTCAATGTGATTGGTCCAGTATACAAAGGCGACATGTTGATCAGTGCAGGATATGGATTTGCTAGATCTTGTGCCGCCCCAGTATTAGGCTCAGTGATTGGTAAGGCATTGGCCAACTTCGAAGGCGAAAAAGGCTCAGTGGAAGTTGTAGTTGGCAGGTCATAATCGGGTAATACGCAATGCCAATTACAAAACCAAGACTTAGTACCAACATTAACACCGATGTAGGCACTTTCACTGATCCAATATTGGTGTTGCATCAAGGTTCGACTCAGGCAGATGTTGATGTTGGTTTCTTGATGAACCGTTCCAACGGTCTAACCTCAAATGCTGCTGTTATTTGGCAAGAAAGTTCAAAAAGTTTTGTACACATCCTTACCAACAGCAGTGGTGCAGCCGATGCCAATCTTGTTGTACAAACCTATGCTAATGTTTCAGTTGGTAATGTCTTATTAATTAATAATGCAGGTATCTATGTAGATGGCAACATTGGATCTGCAGGACAAGTTCTTGCCAGCGATGGTTCTAAAACATTCTGGGCACCACCAGGTGGATTTACTGGAGGTACTGTAGCCAATCCTTCTGTATTCCAAAGCAACTTGGTTATATCTAATACCACAGCCAGTACAAGTAATGTCACAGGTGCATTAGTAGTTTTGGGCGGCGTGGGTGTTGGCGGAAATGTTTTCGCTAATACTGTGTACACAACAACCGGAGTTTATTGGAGTGGAAATGGTGCTGCATTAGTTTCAGCAGTGCTGGGATTTCCCAATTCTACGCTAGCTCAGTTTCCTACCGGGGACTACGGTGATTTCTCTGCCACCAAAGATGCATTTGATGTCCATTTAGACGCAGTATATGATTCAATGGAACCAATTGGTTCATTTAGCACAACAGATTTAAATTCATAATGATAAGTATAAAATAGGAGTTACATAAATGCCAACAGTTGTACAATTTAGACGGGGAACAACAGCTCAAAACGATGATTTCACTGGTTCATTAGGTGAAATTTCAATTGACACCACTCTTGATACTATCAGAGTTCATGATGGTAGTACAGCTGGTGGCTTTGAATTAGTACAAAGGACAGCCACACAAACCCTAACCAATAAAACGTTAACTACTCCTACCTTGACAACACCTTCAGTAACCGGTAACATTACAGTCACTGGCAATATAATGCCTGCAGCAAATATTACCTATAATATAGGCTCAACTACCACCTGGTGGAATATATTTTATGGTCAATCTGTGCAAGCTCAGTATGCCGACTTGGCGGAAAATTATAAATCTGATGCTGCATATGTAGCCGGTACAGTGGTGATTTTTGGCGGAAATCATGAAGTAACAATTTCATCAACACAATATGACAGTTCAGTGGCCGGAATTGTATCCAGTAATCCAGCCTACTTAATGAATGCTGCTAGCGGTAATTTACCAGTAGCGTTAACCGGAAGAGTCCCATGTCGAGTATTAGGTCCGGTATCTAAAGGTACTGTTTTAACAACAAGCCACTTACCAGGCACAGCAATGGCTCTTGATTTTACAAAGTTTGTTCCTGGATGCATAGTAGGTAAAAGTTTACAAAATTTAGAAGATGGTCAAGTTGAAATCATTGAAGTTGCAGTTGGTAGATTCTAATGAAAACAATAAAAAGATTATTTAGAAATGCATATCCTGGAGAGGACATTTATTCTTCGGCAACCTATATTGAAGGTAAATGGAATTACGAAAAAGAATATATCACACGAACTTTAGATAATCAAGGATTCAGTAAAAAAGCTGTTATCATTGGTAATGGAACCAGTAGATTGCAATTTAATTTAGCAGAATTTCAAAAAAGCCATGTTAAAAAGAGAATACAAACTTACGGGTGCAACGATTTATATAAAGATTTTACACCAGATTTTCTGGTTGTAACAAGATCAGATGCAATCAAAAAAGTAAATCAAACGGAATATTGCCGTGATAATGTAGTATACTCAAGTAGTGCCGCAATTTTGCAATATCCCGGCGCTTTTCATCTGATCCCACAGGATCCTAGTTGGAACTCAGGGTCAATTGCAGCATATCTGGCCTGTTTTGATGGACATCCTACAGTGTATCTAATTGGATTTGATGGCAACGATGCACCCGACACCAGTAACAATATCTATGATCGCTACAGTGTTCAAAATGACAGCTTCATGTCATTGACTATGGTACATGTGTTTAAGGCATATCCATTGATTGATTTTGTTTTGGTAAATAGTACCGGAAGAGGTTATATGCCTGCTGCTTGGTATGGAATAGTCAATCTAAGACGAATAAGTTTTAGAGATCTAGTATTAGAATGCGATCTCTAATGCAGTTTCAAACGTTTTAATTTTATCTAAAATAACCTTGAAATTAAAAGTCCGCCAGACCCCAGGATGCAATGGTTTGGGATGATCGTCAATCGAGGTCCATGCATATCCTCTATGTTCATCGTTTAGTTCAGGAACAAATTCATTTTCCACCGTAATCAAATACGTGTGATATTCAAAGTTACCCGATTCACTGGTAAATTTTTCCAAGGGAATTAGCTGCGAGAAATCATTTAAATTTATTTCTTCACGAATTTCCCTTAGCAAAGCTTCAGCTGGTGTTTCTCCAGATTCCACTCCTCCGCCCACTAGACCCCACGACCCGGCATGACGTTTTTGATTTCGTAATAAAAAAAGATATCTTTTGGTTTGAATGCTGTAAATTAATGCACCACAACCTATATGATCAGACTCCACTCACCACCTCGATAAACACCTTCTACACTCTTGACCCATTCCTGCCCAGTCCATCTATACTGGTTTCCAGTGAGATTGTTTGTTATATATTCAACAGCAGTTTCGTTCTCACTGTCAAATACCACTTGCCAAATTGTTCCATTGAATTCAATTATGTCATTGGCGTTGGCCACGAGATCATTCCATACCACACTACCCTGTAAATTGCCAATATTCCCAATTGGAGCTGTTATCAAATACCGAGTGTTGGTAGTTGGCGATAGCAAGGTACTATCCACTTTGACATTTTGCGGATTGATTATAGCACTAACTGGATTCAATGTGTTAGAAGGTAAAGTATCTTCAATTGGTTCAAACAATAAAATATAAGGATCGGTAGGATGGTATGCGATAGTTCCAATCAATTCTGAATCAGACGGCAATGCCAGTCGAATTTCTGTAGAACCAGTCACAAGAGTTCCGTAAATTTCAATCACTGAGCGCCAGGTAGCCGGCGGAGCCACAATAACAATATTGTCGTTGGCGTCTACGATTTCTTGCGGTTTTAATAATTGTAATTGATTACCTGAATAAAACACTCCGTAATCCAGTGGTGTTACATATCTACGTGTGCTTAAATTGGCTAAAATAGTGTCGGCGCTAAAGGCACCTGTTTCGTCATAAACACTACCAATAAATTTTTGAATAACACCTAGACGTTTGACTTTGGCTGGGGCACTAATCCAAATTGGCATCATAAAAGTTAATGTGGCAACATCAATTGGTTCCTCAGTTGATGTTGGGATAGATCTTGAACTCCAAATAACTTCAGTTAATTGCACGTAACTAAGACTGGCCCAGTCAATGTAATTATCTGTGCTTTGAACCTCAAATGCAGGATTGAACAATACAGCCAGTTGTTCGATCAATTGCATTTTTTGTTCGGTATTACTAGTCCATACATCTAACTTTATTTCTAAATTGTATGGCACTGGCATCAGTCGTTCTATTGTGTAACTGTCACCTTGTTGGCTATTATACAAACCTGTTTCGGGGTCGTATTGCCGTTCCCGCATCGACATTTTGCTTACAAAGTAAGGTTCTTGCATGCGATCCTGTTGATAGGTAAAAGCACTGATGTATGCACTCATTGCAGGCACAGCGTTCATTACGTTTTCGCTGTTTTGTCTTAAAATAGCAGCAGCTTGTCTACTAGGGTCTCCGTAGTATACAGGCACTCGTTGTAACGTTCTCGTACCGTCCCGATCCTTGCCAAACTCAACTTCAAAGTTACTAACGATCCTCATAAACTGTATCAAGAATCGTCTTATCTGTGCGTCGTAAAAAAACTGCTGTGCCATTAATTATCTGCCTTTGGTTTGAGTGCCTGACTTAGACTCTGCCGCTCAGTAACTTCGCCAGTGTTATTTGTGTATGTATTTGTGTTGTTTATAAAGCCACTACGTAAGGTTTGACTGCTGCTTCCATGAGTCAGTGTTGTTCTTACATTGTCTTCAATTTTGACCCAACGACGGCCGTCCCATCTAAACAGTCTATTGGGCAAGTAATCGGTTCTTAGGGCATAATCGCCAATGCGAGGACTACCTGGAAAAGCTATACCAGATGTCACTGGTAAACCATTTGGTGTTCGGCCGTCGCCTGTGAGATAGCCTTTTACAGTGGCATCAGGGCTGGCCACTCCAGAATCTGAATCTACTGCTATTTGATCGGCGGTTACTGATCCATTGTCGGCAGTAACACCCACTGGATCTCCAGGTCCTAAATTAGGATCAGCAGGTTTAATATAGATGTGATCGATGTCGTAACCAGAAAATGGAACATTAGTTTCGGCTTCTCTTATAATTGCATCGTTAATTTCAATATATTTGTTGATAATGCTTGATACTGAACCCAGTGTCACGTTTCCGGCATTGCCTGTAAACGCATCAGTATCAACCTTTATTTGATTCAGTATGTCTTTGTACTCTTGACTGTCTGTTAGCGGATTGATCTTGCAACGCCACAGGTGCGGCCACCAAGTTGGGCTAAAACCTTCGCTGGCATTATTGCAATCACTAATTACATAGAATCTTTTAAGTGCCACCGGCAAACTGTCATCTAACGGATTGTAATCTTTGAGATGCATGAGTTCGATAACATCGCCTGGCATGAGTTTACGACCAATAGTTTCAATCATGTCGTTGATGTGAAAAACCATAAAAAGTGTGCCGGTTTGCAAAAACATGCCAAATTGACTTAAATCAAAGGTAACATCTTGTACTTGATATACACCACGTATGGCATATACATCTGTATCGTACTTTCTGTCTCGGTTTTCTAGGAAAAACAAGTCTTGAATATTTTGCGCGCTCTGATTAATATAACTGGGCTTGCTGGCATTTTCATAGAATTTCACAGTGCTATTACCGGCAAGTGCAGTTGTGGTGTTGGCACTTAAAGTAATTGTGTTTGCAGTTTTTGCAATGACTGTAGCATTGGCCGCAATTCCAGCACCTACAACAAAGTTTCCTAATAGGACATCACCTGTAGTACTAAAATTTAGTGTTGGCCCTACTGCGGCTTGCGACACTGAAGTTGTTTTTACTGTGTTTTGTTCGTTGGTGCCAAGATATTTGTGAACCAAAATACCGGTGCCACCTAGAGTAAACATTTCGCTTATTCTGCGGTCAAAAAATTTGTAGTCGTTGCTATGACGCCCGTCTTTCCAAAGTGATAATCTTGGCACAATTGTATCCTGTTATTTTATATTTAGCGGGCATCCACTTTGACATAAATTAGGATATAGCATATAATAACACTATGAGTCAATTTAATTCAATGCAAGATTGGGACGCAATTGAAACACAAATCAAGCGTTCCTTGTGGGCATTGTACAATTTGCAACACAAGCGGCAGCTAGAACGAATGTATAAAAATGTAATACAAAGTATTACAGAATTAAGCCAAGCTGATGTAGATAGACGCCGTTTTGGGCATAGTGTAAAGTATGACGAACAGTTAGCAAAAGTACAACAAGAGTTGCAAGAATTGCAATCCTGGCTCATGTTTGCAACACTGCTTGACCAAAAACCCGAAGAATAGTATAATACTATTTTGCGTTAACAAGGAGTTCAATTATGACAACAGCTCAAAGCGTTAAAGCACCCAAACGAGTACCCAAAAAAACTAGAGACCCACTGTTTACAGACGAAAAATACACAGGCGTCGAACCAGTATGGGACACTGAACGTGCGTTAAAGATGCCGCAAGCGGAATTTGATCACTTTTTGCGTAAAAGTTTTTTTTATTACAATTACTTTTATACCCAAAAGGATCTAAAAAAGCATGCAGTAAAGTGGATGCAAGACAACAAGTATTCAAAAGCCGATGTCTCTGCATTTATTCGTAGTTCGGATCGTGCATTGTCAATGACAGCTTACAGTTTGCTTATGGCCAGTTTGCAAGGTATGCCGTTCCGAGAAAAAGAATTAACTTATTTTAAAACACAGATAGCCAATGCTATTGCAGCAGCAGATTCTGAACCTGCAGAAACTGCAACAGGTACAAAATCCGCAGAGCCTGCGGTAGTAGTCCTAGCACCCACCATTCAAGACCGATTAAACGAAAAAACCAGTGAGCATCTTGCTCACTTTGAGGGCTTGTATGACGAAGTTGTTGCCGGCAGTTCAATTGAACCTAAAGCGTATGATTACTTTGTTGCTAACAGCGTTCCTCAAAGCCAACTTGGAAAATTTGAGGATTATGTAGATACTATACGAATGTACTTGACCGCAGCCATGGACCGAATGGACGAACAGTATGTAGAAGCGTACCGCCATTATCGTGCAGCTGATTTTAAACGACATATTGCATTTTTAGATGCAATACAGACAGCAGTAGATCAGTATCGTCAAGTTAAAAAAGCTACTAAAAAAGCTCGAGTCAAACGGGCACCAAACAAAGAAAAAGTTGTTAGCAAGCTAAAATATCTACGAGAAGAAAAAACACTCAAATTGGTTAGCGTTAATCCTGTAGACATCATTGGGGCACAAGAACTTTGGGCTTATAATACCAAAACTCGCAAGCTTTACAAGTACATTGCAGACAGTCTGCATGGCCCATTGGGCGTCAAGGGCACAAGTTTAACCGGATTTGATGAAGTCAAATCTGTAGGCAAAACTCTACGCAAGCCAGAAGAAAAACTCAAGGAATTTGCAAGAGCCAGCAAAGTTCAATTACGTAAGTTTTTGGACGAAATCAAAGCAACTGAAACAGTAGGTAACGGGCGTATGAATTTGGACATGATTCTATTGCGAGTTCAATAAATACATGAACTACAGGAATAATAGATGTCAAATCCCTTTACTGGCAATATTGTAGCTGATACTACCTATTTTCATGCCAACGGTAATCTTAAAACTGACAGCCTCTATCAGGCCAATACCGGGTCCGGTACTGGACATATTGAATACGACGAAAATGCTCAGTGGCTAGACAGTCTTAACAAGCGTCGATCCGACATCACTGATTACATACGCATGCGTCTAGGCGACGGCATTGTTGATGTTGAGTTAGATAAAGAGCATTATGAAATGGCTATCAATCAGGCGTTAATCAAGTACCGCCAACGTGCCAGCAACAGTCAAGAAGAAAGTTACGCATTTCTAAAACTGTTTCCAGAAACACAAGAAATCATACTACCTGATGTAGTCATGGAAGTTCGTGCTGCATATCGTAGGGGTATTGGATCAGTATCAGGTACCACCGCTAGTCAATTTGAACCGTTTGCTAGCGGTTACCTTAATACATACATGCTGGTAGCAGGACGTGTGGGCGGATTGTTAAATTACGAATTATTTGTTGATTATCAAAAATTAGCCATGCGTATGTTTGGCGGTTATTTGAATTTTACATTCAACAAAACCACAAAAAAATTAACTCTTATTCGTAAGATACCGTTTGCAGGTGTAAATGCTGACCCAAATGGGTTCGAAGATGTATTACTGCATTTGTACAATTACAAGCCTGACAGCATGTTACTAAATGACTACCAAGCTTTTCCGTGGATACAAGAATATGCTTACAGCTTTGCCAAGCGCATTGTTGGCGAAGCTAGAGAAAAATTTGCTTCGATTGCCGGCCCTCAAGGCGGTACGCAGTTAAACGGCGCGACCCTTAAAGGTGAAGCAGTGGCCGAAATGGAAAAATTAGAACAAGAACTAAAAGATTATGTGGATGGATCCTATCCAATGACATGGGTGATCGGCTGATGAAAATACGAGACATTATTGCAGAATCCAAAGGCGAATTAAAAAAACGTCAAAGATTTGCCATGCGTGGTTTAAATAGATTTACTGACGGCAAGAAATGGAACAGTGATTACACCTTGTACAGATTAGGCCTAGCATTGGCAGCCACAGACGGTAAAATCATGCCCCAAGTTGACGAGGAATCGTGGATAGGCAAGTGGAAAGCTACAGCACCATACACTAAAGAAGAACAGGACATGCTCAAGCTGGCCTACAAAAAAGTACATGCCAATTATGAAGATATCAATGGCGGAGATATACGTAGTCAAGAAGGACCAACTATTAACAAATCCAGCCCGGTTGCCTGCAAGAAAACGAACAAATACGGTGTTTGACTTTTGTAAACATAAATTATAAAATGCTCCTTAGGGGGCATTTTTTATGATTATTGGAATTACAGGATTTATAGGATCCGGCAAAGATACAGTAGCTAACTATTTGGTTGCCAAGCATGGGTTCGTTAGAGACAGTTTTGCTGGGACACTCAAGGATGCAGTGGCACAAGTTTTTGGGTGGGACAGAGAACTACTAGAAGGGCTTACTCCTGAAGCAAGAGAATGGCGCGAACAAGTTGATCCTTGGTGGGCGCGACGATTAGATATGCCCCGACTCACACCCAGATATATGCTTCAGCTATGGGGTACAGAAGTTTGCCGCAGAGCATTTCATAATGATATTTGGATAGCAAGTCTTGAGAATAGATTGCGTAAAACCACAGAAGATATAGTCATTAGCGATGTGCGTTTTCCTAACGAAATAGCTGCAATCAGAAAACATGGTGGAATATGTGTATTGGTCAACCGAGGATCGTTACCTGAATGGTACGAATGTGCCCTTCAAGAAAATACCACACACGAAGATCGTCAATGGTTATTAGAGGATGCTGGTCAGCTTATGCCGCAGCGATTTCCGCATGTACATCACTCAGAGTGGGCTTGGATAGGACAAACTTTCAACTACGAAATTGACAACAACGGATCTGTTGAAAACTTGTATCAACAAGTTAATTATCTGCTACTAGCACACTTTCACGCCAAGTAGTTTTTGTGTTATTTAACTCTATTCTGCAGTTGGCACAGACACACCGCAGGTTAGTCCAAGTATTGTTTTTCAAGTTGCCGTCAATATAGAACACAAATATTTGATGCGGAGTAGATGCTGCAAAATTGCATCGTTCGCACGTCATTTTTTTCTTATAACCAGTTTTGGTCCAAGCCGGCATTTCTTTCACCCTGCGGCCTTTTCTGGCACAGCTGGCACAGGTCTTTCTGTAGTAGGTTTTTGCACCCAATTTGTAATTGACCGCAGCAGGATTGCCTTGACATTTAGCACATAAAGGTCTTTGCATAAAGTTATTTATAGCAAAACCTTTTAAAGGCACCTTGTATCTGCCCAAAATAATAAGCTTTTAATAAATACTTGCAAATGTTTTGTTAAAGGATGAAAACATGGCACTAGTATCCCCAGGTTTAGAAATAACCGTAACCGACGAAAGTCAATATGTTCCTGGCGCAGTAGGAACAGTACCCCTAATCATAATGGCAACTGCACAGGATAAAACCAATCCATCAGGTGGTTCTGCCACTGACACTACCGCTGCTCGAGCAGGCAAGCTACTTACATACAGTAGTCAAAGAGAATTAATTGCTAGCATGGGATATCCTAGCTTTAAACAAAGCGCAGCGGGAACTCCGTTGCACGGCGACGAACGTAACGAATACGGCTTGATGACAGCTTACAGTATTTTAGGCAACGTAAATAGAATTTTTGCTATTAGAGCAGATGTAGATTTAGATGCGCTAGAAGGCACAACTGTTCGCCCTACTGGTGCTGTTGCAGATGGCACACACTGGATGGATTTGACAGAAAGTGTGTGGGGCATAAATGAATGGGATGCTATTACCAGCGAATTTAATTTAAAAACACCTATTCTTGTTACGAACACAGACGACCAGACACTAAGTGGTGGCATTTTTGTACCTGACAGCGATATAGGACAAATTGGTAGTTACGCTGTAAGTTTTGGTACAGGCAGCAATGCAATTCTTTTTTACAAAAATAGAAGCAACACTTGGGTGAGAATTGGTACCAGCGACTGGAAAAACAGTTGGGCTACTATCAGAGGTTCAGTTACATTTGCCACAAGTGCAACAACTGCAATAGATGCTAGTAGCCCTGCGGCTGCATTGACAATCAATGGAACCAGCGTAACAGTTGGTAACACCGGATCGGCAAGAACTATTGCTCAAGTTGTAAGTGCAATTAACAGTGCAGCCATTACTGGTGTAACCGCGGCATATATTGATTCAAGATTGGAAATTTATGCTACAGATACTTCTGCCAGCGATGGCGCTACAGCCGATGGTAAGATCACAATATCCAATGCTTCTGGTACTCCAATGGCCAGCCTAGGATTAGGCACAAGTGGTAGCACATATGCAAATCCTTTGTTGTACTTTGGTACTTTTGCTGAGATTCCAAGTTGGCGTAGCACAGACACGGTACCTCGACCAAGTGGCAGTGTGTTTATGAAAGTTGGAGCAACTGGTAGTGGTGCAGATGTTGTTATTAAACGTTACAGCAGCACCACTGAAACTTTTGCTACATTAGCCACTGAGTTCTATAATAGAGCCGAAGATGCATTATTTGGTATTGACCCAGCAGGTGGCGGTAATGGCATAGTGGCAGGAACAGTGTGGATTGCATGGGATCCTCTTAGAGATGATTCGGACGCATTCAAACCATTCCGTCGTAGAGTAACTGGTCAAACTGTTGTGAGTGGATCTGCTCTGGCTGCCAATCCGTTTACTGCGTCAGATGTTATTGTGATTGGTGTTACAGAAATTGGGTCAGCAAATATTAACGAATACACAATTACATTGTCTGGTACTACACCAGCAAGTTTTGTTAGTGATATTTTAGCTGAAAATATTCCAGAATTGAATGTCAGTGTTACAAACGGGGTGATTACATTTACCCACATTTATGGCGGTGATATCTATTTGACAGATGATACTGGAACTCCTACTGCTGATGCTGGATTTACAAGCAACACTACTGGAACAATTGCATACGGTACTACATTGGCGTTAACTAATTGGGAATCGCTGACCTATACTTATAGTACAACAGAACCTTATCAGGCACCTGCCGACGGTACACTATGGTACTATAGTGATCCGGCTAGTGTAGATATTATGATCAATGATATCGGAGGATGGAAAGGCTATCGTAATAGCTATTGGACCGATAAAACAGATGCCAGAGGTTATGCACTAGCAAACACAGATTCTGAAGGCGTTATTGTCAGCGCCAGCGAACCAGAGTTTCAAAGCGACGGTGTAACTGCATTGGTAGCTGGTGATTTATGGTTAAATACAGCAGATTTAGAAAATTATCCTGTCATTTATCGTTATGATGGAGCAGAATGGATCTTGATTGATAACACAGATCAAGTTGGGCAAAATGGTATTTTGTTTGCTGATGCACGGTGGGATACCGATGGCACAACTGATGTTATCACTGGGTCGTTACCATCTATTACAGACTTGCTAGCAAGCAATTATATTGACCAAGACGCACCTGACTATAGGCTGTATCCACGTGGTATGTTGCTGTTTAATACAAGACGCAGTGGTTTTAATGTAAAACAATTTATAAGCAACAAGTTTTATGCTGCATCATATCCTGACCTACCAGCGGTGCCAGGTGCATCAAGTTCATTGCCTACAGTCAAGGACACATGGCAAACAGCAAGTGGATTGAAAGACAACGGTAGTCCTTACATGGGTAGACAGGCACAGCGTCGTATGGTAACTGCGGCAATGCAAGCAGCAGTGATCGCCAATACGGAAGTGCGCGAAGATCAGTTTCAGTTTAATCTGATTGCAGCACCAGGATATCCTGAGCTAATTGATGAAATGGTTGCGTTAAACAATGATCGTTCACAAACTGCTTTTGTGGTAGGTGATACACCAATGCGTCTTGAACCAAATGCAATTGATATTGCTAACTTCAGTAACAACACTAATGGTGATGGTTTGGCTACTGCCAGTCCTTTTTTAGGAGTTTACTATCCATGTGGTCAAACATCTGATTTACAAGGCAATAGCATTGTAGTACCTGCAAGTCATATGGCACTACGAACAATTATCTTTAGTGATAATGTTAGTTATCAGTGGTTTGCACCAGCAGGCACACGACGTGGACTAGTTGATAACGCAAGTAACATTGGATATATTGATGCTGCAACCGGCGAGTTTACATTTGATGGCATTCGCCAAGGACTGCGAGACACATTGTACGAAAATCGTATCAATCCTATCACCAACTTGCCGGGTATTGGTCTAGTGGTATTTGGACAAAAAACACGTAACCCAACCGCCAGCAGCTTGGATCGTATCAATGTTGCACGTTTGGTCAACTACTTGAGAACTATCTTGGCTCGAGTAGGCGATGGATTTTTGTTTGAACCAAATGACAAGATCACCAGGGATCAGATTGCCAACATAATCAGTGGTGCCATCAATGACTTGGTAGCCAAGCGTGGTGTATACGATTATATTGTTGTGTGTGATGATACAAATAATACACCTACTCGTATAGCAAGAAATGAATTATATGTTGATATCGCAATTGAACCAATGAAAGCAGTTGAATTTATTTACATTCCAATTCGACTTAAGAACCCAGGTGACATTGCAGCAGGAGTATAATATGGGTATATATTGGGGTCCGGGTGGCCCCAATAGATTCCAACTAATTTTTGGTAAATACCTATAACAGGAGATAAAAATGGCAATTGCCTCACTAAACAAATTTACAGTTCCTTTAGCAACAAATCAAAGTGCCAGCACACAAGGTTTATTGATGCCAAAATTAAAATATCGCTTCCGGGCGGTATTTGAAAATTTTGGTGTCAGCACTGATAGAGTTGAAATGACTAAACAGGTCGAAAGTATCAGCCGTCCCAATTTGAATATGAATCCGTTTACCATTGATGTTTACAACTCAAAGGTAAACCTAGTAGGAAAGCCAACTTGGGAAGCAGTTAACGTTACATTGAGAGATGACGCCGGCGGCAACGTCAGTAAGCTGGTTGGTGAACAGATTCAGAAACAGTTTGATTTTGCAGAACAAAGTTCAGCAGCGTCGGGTATTGATTACAAATTTGTTCTCAAGTTTGAAATGTTGGATGGTGGTAATGGTGTTAATCAACCTACTGTTTTAGAAACTTGGGAGCTGTATGGCGCTCTACTAAGCACTGTAAATTACGGTGACATGGCATATGGTGAAAGCGCACCAGCTACTATTCAGTTAAGTATCATGTATGACAATGCTATACAAAGTCCAACTGGTACTGGTATTGGTACTTTGGTAGGACGAACACTGGGTGCAACCATAACTGGTGTTGTTTAAGTTCAAAGCTTAAATACAAGGCCCGGAATTTCCGGGCTTTTTTTTGACATAAATAATTAAAAATGGATACCTATGCCTAATATCTTTGATGGTTTCTTGAGTCAGATCAAGCGCGGTGACAATGTAAAAGATTATCAACACGCTGCTAGACTATTTGTTGATAATAATTTTGAAAGATCACCCAAGTATACCTGGCTGTTTCATGTATTTTTTGAGTTGAATGAACAATTTACTAGTTTGGCCACTGACAGTCAAATTGTTTCTGGCATGCTAGTAAAAAGTGCAGACTTACCAAGATTCAAGATAGATTCCAAAACCTATAACAACTATAATAGACCTTCTATTATTCAAACCAAGGTTCGTTATGAAGATATTAATATAAGCTTTCATGACGATTCAGCCGACATAATTAGAAAATTATGGTTTGATTATTATTCGTATTATTATAGGGATGCTGACAACAATTACGGTGATGCAACAGGCAATCTTAATCCTGTCTACTTTGAGCCGAACAAACAACAGACTGGGCGTAGAGCACTGTTAAACAAATTTGGTTACGGTCCAAAAATAGGAGACAGAACCAATAATTATATACGGGCCATAAGAATATACAGTTTGCATCAAAAAAGATTCTCAGAATATACAATTATAAATCCTGTCATAACTGGATTCACTCATGGAACACATCAAAATGGTCAAGAAGGTACTTTGGAAAATATTATGACTATTTCGTACGAAACTGTTTTGTATGCTACCGGCAGAACCACAATAGCAAAAGGATTTGCTGATCTTTTATATGACAAATCGCCAAGCCCGTTAACACCAGCAGGTGGTGGCACCAATAGTATTTTAGGCCCCGGCGGTATTGTAAATGTCTTAGACGACGTGATTCAAGATGGATATGGTAATAACTGGGGTGGCGCGGCATTCAAGTTAATTCGTGGTTATGAAAAAAACAAAAATGTTGATTTAATGAACTTGGCAAAAGGCGAACTTACACAGGCATTTACAAATATCTTACGAAGTAGTTCTAGTACTGGTCAGGTAAATTTTGGTGCAGCATTTAATCAGACTTTTGTACCTTATCGAGGTGCCAATCAAGGCCCGGCATTTGAATCTGCGCTACCATTGAATACCACAGCAGCACCAGGGAGTGTTGCCAGTAACGGATTAAACATCACAGGCAAAGTGGCTGAAATTACAGGTGGCATAAAAAAAGCTCTAAACAATATTCCAACAGTGGGAATTGGCGCAGGAATTTCGGGCGTGTTTGCAGATGCTCAAGGGATAATACAGGGTGCTGATCTCAACAAGGTAGTTAACGTGGCAAAAGAAGCAGGTGATAATTTAGTGGCAAGCACTTCTAATCTGATTTCAACAAACAGCTGGCAATCGGTAGTAGATGGTTTTAATGAAAGAACTAAGTCTTTGGCAAGTGCTGAAACAACTCAGGCACTACAGGAAGGGTTTGGAAAAGCGAAATCTTTCTTCAAGGGCCCTGAGTTCCAAAATACACTTACAACGTTTCAGACTGGTACAAATACACTGGTGCAACAGGTAAATTCGTTGGCTAAAACACCATTGGCTAAATTTCAGTTTCCTGCTGGTGAGCAAACAGCTAATAATTTAACATCAGATTTTTTTAAAGCACCGACCCTAAGCGGTTATCTTGGTAATAGTTCAACTAATGCACTACAATCAACATGATACAATCTAACAGTAAACTTTTCACTGATACACTGTTTGGTACAGGTACTAATCAATTGTCAACTGATCTTGTAAATAAAAATTTGACCACACAACAAGAATATTTGGCTTCAAGCGGCATTAGTCATTTAGGAACAAGACTACCTCGGGTTCCTAGCAATCAACGTGTAGCACGGGATACGGTTGGCGGCGTCTCGTCTAGAATTTCGCAAACGTTTATTGTGACCAGTGTGCCAAATCCCACCGGCAGTGGCCATATATATGCAATAGACGGAGTGAACAAACCAATTCTTAGTTTTGTTCTTAACGGCTATTATATATTTAACCAAAGTGATGCAACTAATACTGGTCATCCACTAAAGTTTAAAACCGATGACGGATCTCTTTACGAAACAGGTGTGAAGACATCAGGTACTCCCGGGCAAATTGGCGCACAAACAGTGATCGATATACGGTATAACACTCCAAGCAGTTTAAGATATTTTTGTACAGTACATGGCAACGGCATGGGTAATACCATAGTAGTTATTGGTGGTGTGTCAAGTGGTGGAGGTGGATCAGGTGGACCACCATATGGTGTTGGTGGATCTGGTGGTGGC